>Ga0210056_1000245_pt1 | contig 41628 bp, 39 predicted proteins | sample CryGeyCG2014_080_2_FD_183965 | JGI IMG/M metagenome (GOLD analysis project Ga0210056, IMG submission 183965) | Groundwater microbial communities from aquifer - Crystal Geyser CG07_land_8/20/14_0.80 (SPAdes) (version 2) | ecosystem: Environmental > Aquatic > Deep subsurface > Groundwater | place...
TTTTTGTCATCTGGTAATAGATAGAGACTATAATTCTGCTCTTAATATTTTAAGGCTCGGTGCGAGCCTTCAGGGTTTTTCCTGAAAAGCCCCTTGCGACAGCGAGGGGTAGTTCACCATTACGAGTCATTTGCGGAGCTCTTCTCTCTGTCATTCTGAGCACATTCGCTTTGCTCAGTGTAAACTCCGCGAAGAATCCCATACCAAAAACCGACTTGCTTCGCCTCACTTGAGTACCCCTATCAGCCGGGTTCTTAAGACCGGCTTGCCACCGCTTACCGGAGTCGCGCTCACCTGACAAATATACATACCATTCGCAACGATATACCCGTTTCCATTCCTGCCATCCCACTTTATTTCCTGAGTGTAAAACAAATCCGCATTCTGGTCTTCTTCATATTCCCACACAAGGTCGCCCATAGTCGTCCAAATCCTGATTTTGACTTTTGAATCCTCAAGCAGTAAGTACCGTATTTTCGTCGTCGCAAGGTCAGGATTAATTGAGGACGGATTGAATGGATTTGGGAAATTCAGAACTTCGGAAATTGTCTTCTCATCAATTGGTGCGAGAGCAACCAATCCGAATAACGATAATTCCTTTGATCCAGCAGCCACCTCATTTGACTTCTCGTTAACGGATTGGTCGGGAATAATCTGCCATTTGCCGTTTTCTGAGATACGGGCAAGCCGGACATATTTTTCACCAATCATTGTCCCGTCAACATAACCGTCATTATCAGTATCGTTATATGGAACAGTAATTGTTATAGGATTTACTGGTTCCGATGGTTTCTTATTTTTGTCGGTTGCCTCTGTCAGCCAGCCATCTGGAACGAAAGTTCTAAGTACGATACTTGTCTGTGTATCGTCTCGTGCACGCGACATCGCATTGCTCTCGTTCCAGTCCGTCCGTACACGATAAATATAGACGTCTTGTTGAAAACTATTTGCAGGGATGAAAATAGTTATGCTCTCCTCGGCATCTTGCAAAACGGTATTATCAGTGTGAGCTAGCAGGGTATAAAATTTAAATTCAGGATTTACTACGGGACGCCCGCTCTGGTCAGTCACTGCTTGAGTGGCGAATATCTTGTATAAAAGCGATGGTCGATAAAGTGGTACTGCATCCGGCACAAGTGTTATTGAGTTGGTGCTTACTGAAACCGCAGACAAGGGCACCTGTCTTGAAAATTCGTCGGTCAGTTGAAAATACGAAGCACGCAAAGTAGAGGTATCCATTTCCTTGTTGAAAGCAATATCTATGTTGCCGTATTCCTCGGGGAGAGCGCGCTGGTTGTCAGCAGGTATCGTTCCTATTATTCTTGGTGTGACCACGTCAACCGTGAAAGTCAGAGGAGAGTTGCCAGCTTCGGTTTCCAGAACGTGTCCATCTATTGCAGTCACGCGCCACCAGTATTTGGTAAGGTCATTTAGTGCTTGCGAGGGTACAAAAGAGGTCCCGGTAATCCCGGAATACTCGGTATATGGTTCAAAAGACTGACTTGTAGATAGTACTACACGGTAAGTGAGCTGTTCTCCATCAGGGTCCTGAGAACTCGTCCACGACAGCTGTGGTTGCGTGGAGAATACGAACGAATTATTTTGTGGCTCCGCCAATTGGAATGATGTTGGATAGTGATTTGCAAGTTTGAACGGGCCTGTTGTATCAGTTGCCTGATATTCCGAGTCGCGAATTGCTACCTTTACATAGTAATTTGTGCAGTCAGCGTGTTGAGCGGTATTCCAATTATATGTCCAGTATGTTGTTTCCTGTCCGAGATAAGCGTTTTGAATCAGATAATCCCACGAACTTCCGCCATCATCCGAAACCAGAAAGTCATAGTATAATGAGTCCTCCCGGTTCGGGTCCCAACAGTCCCACTTGACCGGAATTGTTCCAGCGAGGGATGCCCCGCCTTGCGGGGACTGTATGGAAACAGAGGGCGACTCATTTGGATTTGCAATTTCAAAACTGTCATCAGATTCATCAAGACCAGCAAGTCCTCGTTGGTCCTTGGCAGTGACTTTGATACGAAATTGTGTGCCATTTGCAACTTCTCTCGTATCCCAATCGTAGGACGTTGCGCCATCCGGCAGGTCTCCGGTAATTGTCTTGTAATATGTGTTTCCTCCGTCCCGGGAAATTTCTATTTTGAAAGATAGCGTATCCGTTTCATCCGGGTCGCCTGCTGACCAGGAAATAGTTTTGTTTCCCGTCCAGACATCACCAGAACCAGGTGCATTTACTATAACCCAGGGTGGCGAATTAGTTCTGGCACTCACAGTTGGTGAAATTTGGGATTCATTCCCGGCGCTATCTTTCGTCCGAAGTGCTATGTAGTACGTCGCTGCATCCGCAAGCCCGGCTACAACAATGGACTGAGGTGTTCCTGGAGTAGTAGAAGTTGCGCGGTTCACGGTTGTAGCAGGCCAGTTATTCCAACGCGTCTCAGTCCATCCGTTAACGTCTCCGAGCGCTGGGTCACTAGATGCCTTAACAACAGACGTGCCGTTCAGTACGGAAAATCCGGGGTCTTCAGGCGCGCTCCAGTAAAGAGTGATTTCACCATTCCCCGGACCAGTAAGCGTAGTTATGTCTGTTACTTGCGTTGGCGGTGACGTATCAATATAGAAAGACCATACGTCAGACCAATCCCCGTAATGAGTGTGGTCTGTTCCGCGTACTCGCCAGTACCAGTTACCTTCCCACAAGTCAGGTTTGTGACTCGTCCTGGTTGGCGTCTGTGTTATCTCCGTAACTTCGTAGTCAGGTGAAGCAAAATCAGTTGCAGTATCCACTTGCATGTGGTACCAGCGGTTGTCACCGTCGTAGTCAGAGGAATTTTGCCATTCCAGAGTAGGTGATGCTTCACTTGTACCGCCGCCATCAGGAACGCTGCCAATTCCTATCCCCGGCGGTGGTGTTGGCGGATGATTTACTGAGACAGAAACGCTGCCGAGCTGAAATGGTTCGGTGGAGCCAACCACTGTCCTTGACATAAACAGTTTATACCGGAGATAGCGATGTTCGTTATGGCCGTTCCATATTAACTGTCCGCTGGTGTCGTAGAAGGTTGATATAGCACCGTCAGGGCCAACGAAATTGCCGGGACCAGGTGTATCCCCGGCGGCTATTTGTGTCTTTACAGTAGCATCACCTGGGATGGTTGTCGTATCCCAGCTTATGGTTCCCCAGAAAGGTGATGTTGGTGCTGACCCGGAATCAATATCACCTGAAATAAATGTCCCGCTTGAGCGCAGATAGTACAGCCATGTATCTGCGTCTCCGGATGACCCGCTGAATAGGATGGTCGCAGCTTTTGCCTGCTCGTACGCAATAGCGTGCTGGTCCCTCTCCTCGGGTGTGCCATCTGGATAAAGTGGCTCCTGTCTTTTCCACTCATTTACTAATGGGTCAAATATCCATGTATCGTTGTAATATATGGCAGGAGGTAGAGAAATTTCTTCTTTACCGCCAAAGAGCATGATAACATTATTCCGTGAATCATACGTAAGACGACCATATACTCTCGGCGACGGTGATGTAGAAGTAGTGACTTCGGTCCAATTATTGGCAGCGACATCATATATCCAAGTGTCACCGTAAGGGGTGTCGTCGCTTTGTCCTCCACCAAACAGTAGTACTTTCCCAGGGGAGTGATACGCCATAGAATGTCTATGCCTTGCAGTTGGTGTAGCTGCAGGATGGACCTCTGTCCAGGAATCTGCCGGGATATCGTATATCCATGTTCTGGTGCTCACTGCATTCCCTACTGTATGACCTCCAAACAATACTATCTTCCCTGAACCGTCATACGCAGCAGCATGAGCAGCACCTTCGGGAATGTCGCCTGATGGACTTTTCTTCTGCCAGTTTCCCGTACCGGGATTGAATGCCCATGTTTCATTCTCGTAAGGCCCATATTCCCCGCCACATCCAACCATTGTAATAAACTCTTCTTCCCAGCACCATACCATACAATGAGAACCTCTGGCAGCAGGAGATGTTGCGGGCTCAAGTTGTGACCAGGCGTTATTTGATGGGTTGAACTCCCATGTGTCGCCCATCTCGTCACCGCCAAATAGAATAACATTCCCCTTGCCATCGGAAGCCATAGCGTGCCGCACTCGTGCTGATGGCGAGGAAGTAACTGCACAATACTGCCATTGATTCATAAGTTCCAGCGCAGCTAAAGTCCCTGTGGAATGGATTTGCAAATCGGAAAGTGTTCCGGATAAGAAATCAGAATCTGTAGTATTAGTATGTGTAGAACTGCATTCTGTCAAGGAGGCAAATCCGAGTATATACATAAGAGTGGTGACAAATATTCCAATTGCCTTGAATGTTTTCACTCGTCGCACCTCGTAACTGTTTACGCTTGCGTACAGTGATAAATCTGGGCCTCAGCATACCACCCCGGTTGTTCTCATTTCAGTGCGTTCTCTATCTTTTTGAACAAATCATCAATCATAAACGGCTTTTCAAAATACGCAAAGATACCGGCTTTTTTCAAGTCGCCGAGCATTTCTCTAATATGCGGCTTTCCTGTAATTACAATGACAGGGATATTCTTCGTCGCAGGGTTCTGTTTTAGTTTCTGGTTTACGGCATACCCGTCCATACCGGGCATCATAATGTCGAGTAGTATCAAATCCGGTTTTTCTTCCGTAACTTTCTTTAGCGTCTCTTTCCCATCGTATGCCTGAATTGCTTCGTAGTTCTTTTCCTCAAGCGCCGTTTTCAGTACAAAAACAATATCTTCCTCGTCCTCTGCAATCAAAATCTTCTTTTTACTCTTTTTCATGTCATCGCCTCCCTGCTGGATAGGCGGGACATTCTTGTCCCGCTTGCTATGCGGGGTTGGAAAACCCCGCCTGTCCAGATGTCTATATCATACCGGAATTGTGAAAGTGAACTTAGCACCGTGTCCTGGTTCACTCTCTGCCCATATTTTTCCTCCATGTGCTTCAACGATGCTTTTTGCAATTGCAAGCCCAATCCCAAATCCGCCTGTTAAGCGTGTCATTGAACCATCTACCTGATAGAATTTTTCAAATATTCTTTCTTGCAACTCCTTCCTGATACCTATGCCAGTATCCTCAACTGATATTTCTACCCATTCAGAAGCGCCCTCGGGAGCGCCTTCGCCGGATTTCCATAACTTTGCGCTTACAATTATTCTGCCTTCTTCTGGTGTGAATCTTATGGCATTGCTGATTAAATTCGCACAGACCTGCGTAATCCTTTGCTTGTCAATATGAACATCTGGCAAATCAGAAGGGGCTTTAGTAGAAAGTATAATCCTTTTCTTTTCTATCTGCGGTTTCATTTCATCTATAGTACGTGAAATGATAGATGTCACAGAAACCCGACTCTTTTTCAACTCAATTATCCCCGCCTCAATTTTACTGAAATCCAGAAGATTGTTCACCAGTGCTATCATGCGTTTAGCGTTGTTTTTGACTACAGCAAGAAGCTCCCTCTTTTTCCTGGAATTACCGGTTATGTCATAGACCTGTAGACCACTGGTAATTGCTGTCAGCGGAGAACGCAGTTCATGCGATACGTTTGCTACAAACTCACTTTTCAGCCGGTCCAGTTCTTGCAACTTCTCATAGATACGCGCATTCAGGATGCTTGAGCAAGCGTTCTGCGCAAAAATTACCAGTAAATCTAGGTCGTGTTTATTGAAAACTCTACCTTCTCTGGTTATATTAATATTCACCACACCAATAAGTTTGTTTTCTACTTTCATAGGAGTGCATATAGCGGACTTTATCTCAGGTCTTGATTCAAGATGTTTGAACCTTGGGTCATCCTTGAGCCCATCAACTAATAATATCGGTTCTCCTTCTTTTGCTACCCACCCAGCTATCCTTTCTCCTATTATTGTTTTTACTGAACTTATGAATTTTTCGTCCAATCCAATGCTTGCTTTAATGTCCAGCATGTTTGTCTGCTCGTTATATATCATTATAGAACCGCTGTCTGCATTCAAGGCTTCCAGTGCCAATCGCAATATAAGATTCAATAACTCATTCAGTGGCATCAAAGAGCTCATAGCCCGGCTAACACGATATAGCGCCGTTTCTTCCTTCAGTTCGCTCACCTCTTTGGAGAGTCGGCGTTTTTCAGCGCATTTCCGGACAGTCATCTTAAGTTCTTCAATATCAAATGGTTTCAGTATATAGTCAAAGGCGCCACTGCGGATTGCTTCCACAGCGCTCTTGATAGTTGCATAACCAGTCATAATAATTACATCACAGTCAGGGTGTTTTTCTTTTATTCTTTGCAGTAGTTCTATACCATCAATCTCTGGCATCTTCAAATCAATGATTACGAGTGAATACTTCTCCTTATTAAGTATCTTAAGTGCTTCTTTTCCGCTCTGCGTTGACTTTGTCTCATAGCCATCTTTCTCAAGTATTCTTACGCACAAGCGGCCTATCTCTAATTCGTCATCCACTATCAGTATCTTTTCTTTGTTCATTTCAGTTACCCCTCTGTAATGGCATTTTATTACCTCTTTAGTAAAGTTGCTACTTTCTCAGTTAGTTTCTTAATTTCAAGTGGTTTTGGCATATAACAATCTGCGCCAGATTCAAGTATTTTCTGTCGGACCTCTGGAGAATCGTAGCCAGTAATTGCCAGGATTTTGACATTTCCGGTTGTCTCGTCGCTACGTATACTCTGGCAGACCCTGAAACCATTTAGACCTGGCAGCATAATATCCAGAATTACCACATCTGGCTGGAATACCAGTAGTTGCCGGCCTACCTCAAACCCGTCATAAGCAAATGCGGTTTCATAGGTACTATTGGCATGTTTGAGAGCACGACTGAGCATTCTTACCATTTCCTTATCGTCATCTACGATAAGAATCCGTTTCCCTGTGTCATTTGTTAGGCAGGGAGGAACAGGCATTTTGTACTTTTTGAGGAATTCAACAAGATTCTTTCTCGTTATCCTGCGATGACCGCCAGGAGTTCTGTATGCAGGTAATTTGCCTGTATTCACCCAGTTGATAGCAGTACTCAAACTGACATTGCAGATTCGTCCTACATCATCAGTAGTGTACACATTTTTTGGTGTCATAGTAACTCCTTACAACTATTACAATTATTGTAACTCTTGCAATAATATTATACCCTATCTTTTTATTTCCGTCAAGTATGGCTGTTAAACAGTTCTTGACAAGAACGAACCTGTACAACTCTTGATAAATTCATCACTTTCAGTTATAATCTATAATCAAATACATCAAGCAGAAGAATGAAGCACATAATCCTTGAGAAAATTCCATGATTTCCAAATTCTTTCTTCCTACAAGAGTCGTATTTGGTACAGGAGTATTCAAGCAACTGCAGGAGTACCTAACTGATTTGGGTGGTTTGTGCTTGATTGTTTATGGCAGAAGTTCGGCGCAGCGCTCAGGTCTTCTTGACAGGGCGTTGCAATCTCTCAAACAGGCAGGTAAGAGGGTGGAGCTTTTTGGGGGTGTTCCGCCAGAACCAGATGTAAAAATTGTGAACCACGCGACTATGAGGGTGTGTAAGTTAAAACCCGACTTTGTAATCGGTCTCGGCGGCGGAAGTGTGATAGATGTTGCAAAAGCAGCAGCAGGACTGGCAAGAGAGCCGAATTTCACCACTGTTGCAGACTTCCTTGAGGGCTGTGGTATGAGGAAACTCGACGTGCCCGGCATACCATTTGTTGCAATTCCGACTGTTGCTGGCACAGGCGCAGAAGTAACAAAGAATTCAGTAATAGTCAAACACGATACACGTGAAAAGCGCAGTTTACGAAGCGATTTGCTTTTTGCGCGTTTTGCAATCGTTGATCCTGAGACAACCGTGAGCGTTCCTGCAAGTATTACAGCAGAAAGTGGATTTGATGGTCTCGCGCATCTGATTGAGGGGTATGTCTCACGCTGGGCAACACCTCTCACCGACGCGCTGGCAGAATATGCTATTTCTCTGATGTCGCGCAGTTTGTTAAAATGCGTCAGGGAACCAGGAAATATACAGGCACGTTCAGATGTTTCACTCGCAGCGCTTATTGGTGGTATAATGATTGCAAATTCCGGGTTGGGAATTGCACATGGCATAGGTTCGTTTCTTGGTGGTATGTTTGGTGTCAGGCACGGCGTTGTGTGCGCTTTACTTCTCCCATATGTAATGAAGTTCAACCAAAGCTACGCAAAGCAGAAGTTTTCGCAGTTGGACACCATTTTCGGTGGCAATTGCGTGAAAGCAGTACGCCAGATGTGCAGAGATACTGGAATACCGCAACGACTACGCGACATTGGAATAAAAGAAGAAAACCTTTCCGCACTTGCGAAAGCTTCAGTTACCGCTTCTTCAACAAAAGGGAATCCACGTCAAGTGAGCGAACTGGATGTCCTGAAATTCTTGAAATCAGCGTTGTAGCGTTGCGAACCACGGAGGTATAACAATGGAAAAGGTTGACGAAAGCAAAAAAGAATTCAGACATGGTGATTTCGGGCCAAAATATATGTGCAGAGGACCAAAGCTCGAGTGGGGGCTCCTGGTCTTGAAACAAGGCCAGACACTCGGCGCTCATGGCCACAAACAAGTGGAAGAGACATTCTATTTCCTTTCCGGCAAGGCGAGAATGGTGATAAATGGGGTGGAGCATGATGCATTCGCTGGAACAGCGTTCCGTATAGAACCAGGTGAGTCACATGATATTATAGTGGAAGGCGCAGAATCAATTCGTACGGTGTTCATAAAATGCCCATACCTTCCGGACGACAAGTATAAAGTTTGACAGCTCTCTCGGCATCAATGCATGGACTCCCCATTCTCACGGATTGAGTTTTCTGTTTTGGAGTCGAAACCTTTGTGGCTGAAGGGCTACGCTAATTTGACTTTCTGTTGCAGTTCGGTGTAAAATCAAGATAAATAGCTGGATAGGGTTAAAATAACCCCTATGTTCAGAGAAGCACTCAGGGCCCTTGAAATGTCTAATACTACACTGCACACCGTGAAAAGTGAAGGCGAAGTTATCCCAGACAGATTAATAGATGCATTTTGTGAGGAAAACATATCTCTGTCAGGGTAAGATACTATCATAGAAGGAGGAGGTAAAAATGGGATTTGTTAAGCGAACTGTTTTGCCAGCTTTAGTGCTTTTTCTGGGCACGCTCTGGTTCTGTCCACAAGAACTCCGCGCTGAAGAAAAATCAGCAGTAAAAGCAGGATATGGATGGAGTGTCCAGGGTAAAGGTGCAAATGTAAAAGAAGCAGTGAAAGAAACGCTTGCAATGGTCAGAAAAAATGTAGAACGACCCGACTTCTTATTCTTATTTTCTACCGTTGGATATGATTCGCAGGCATTATTGGAAGAGGTAAATAAACAGCTGGGTAGAAAAGTAAAAATCTACGGTGGTACTTCCTGTCTCGGCGTGATGACCTCAGATGGTTTTCATATAGGGGATTCTGCGTCAATGGCAATGCTTGGTATTTCCTCACGAAATATCGTCTTTGGAGTGGGTTCAGCAAGTTTGGATGAAGAGAAGACAGCTCGAGATGCTGGTAGAAAGGCAGTTCTTGCTGCAATCAAGAATGCTGGCAAGAAAGAGATGGACAGCAAACCGGATATCATCTTTATGACCGCTGCACCAGGCGAAGAGGAAGGAATCCTTGATGGTATTGCTGATGTTGTGGGTAGAGATGTGCCGGTTTTCGGCGGTTCGTCGGCTGACAATGATATAACAGGCAAATGGCATCAGTTTGCTAACAGCAACGTTTATTCTAATGGCGTTGTCCTTGCTGCGGTTTATACTGACCTGAAGGTTGGTTATACGTATGAAACTGGCTATCTGCGTAGCACAGAGCAAGGGGTTGTTACCAGGGCGAAGGGTAGAGTTATATATGAGATTGATAACGAATCTGCCGCGGTTGTCTATAACAGGTGGCTTGGTGGTAAATTTGATGATATAATGGAAAATGGTGGTAGCATACTAAGCCGTGCCACCTTCCATCCGCTGGCAAAAACTATTCGTGGCGAAAGAGGCCAAACATACTATGTTTCTATTCACCCGCTCTCAATTGATTTACCACAGAAATCACTTACGGTTTTTGCTAACGTAAATACAGGGGATAACATTTCTCTCTTACAGGGAAACTGGGAGATGTTACTTAACAGGTGCTACTCAACGCCTGCAAAAGCTTGCTTACAGGGTGAGCTTACTAAAGACGAAAGTTCATTTGCTGTCTTTACGTTCTGCGGGGGAACAATGCTTGCTATCCCGGAAGATGACAGGGCAAAAATGCCTGCCCTCGTGAAGGAAGCCATTGGGTCAACACCGTTTATCGGAGTTTTTACATTTGGTGAGCAGGGGTTTCTGCCGGGTTTTGGTTCCGCACACGGAAACCTGGTTTCTTCTATGGTTGTTTTTGGAGAATAACTTGTGAGTTTACCAGGAAAAACTTCATTATTTGTCCAGGTGTTTTTTCGAATGCTTGTTCTGACAGTTGGAATGGTTTTCCTCTCTGTTCTAGAGTTCAGTTTGTGGCAGTTAAAAGCCACAGAGAAGTGGTATCTTCAAGAATATAAACTGCTTTCACAAATTGCATCAACTCAGGTAGAAGCCAGCTATTTATCTGGCGTATGGCCATTTGAGGTGCTGCATCAGCTAACAAAGTCGGGAAATGTTGTTTTCTGGCGTGTTGTTAAACCAGATGGTACTATAAAAATTGCAGACGATGTTGCTCTTTGGGGCAAGAAGGTAACTCAACCTGAACTGGTGGATATTGAGGTACTTACCATTAAAGAGAGTAGGTTGCCTACAACAAGAGAGAAGATAAAAATTGTTATTGTTCCGCTTAATATAATGGAAAAAAGTAAACCCTGGAATTTTTGGTTAGGCATATCACTCAAGAATCTAATGTTTGCCAGACGACAGGCGATTCTCACCGGCTTCGTATTATGTCTGGTTGCACTTCTTATTTCAGGGATTGCTTCGTTCTTATTAGCACGCAGGATAACAAAACCGATTAGTGAACTTGTCAGGAGTACGCGGATGATTTCTTCCGGTAACCTTGAACACAAGGCTAAAGCGACAACAGGTAATGAGCTCGGTTCCCTGGCAGAGTCATTTAACGAAATGGCTGACAGTTTAAAAAAAACAATGGTTTCCAGAAAATCTTTGTCCAGTATCATAAATTCGATTGCCGACCCTCTGGTAGTAACGGATACCGAAGGGAAGATAAACACGGTGAACCCTTCATTGTTAGAATTACTGGGTTACTCAGAACAGGAACTAGTAGGAAAGCCAGCTGGAACATTACTTGCAGAAGCAGAAGCAGAAGCAGAAGCAGAAGCAGAAGCAGAAGCAGAAGCAGAAGCAGAAGCAGTTCTGGGCCTTGCCAGAATATTCAAAGAAACTGTGGTACGAGGCAGTGAAGCGACATGTATCTCAAAATCAGGTGAAAGGATACCGGTCAGCATTTCGGGACAGGTAGTAAAGGATACTCTCGGCGAGATCGGCGGAGTTGTCGCCGTCCTGCGCGACTTGCGCGAAGCCAGAAAACTCCAGCAGCAACTTGTTCAGGTGGAAAAAATGTCTGCTGTTGGACTTATGGCAGGTGGTGTTGCTCACGAATTGAACAATCCGCTGGGTGTTATACTTGGATACATACAATTACTTCTTGGCGAAACTTCTAAAGATGACCCTACACATCAAGATCTGAAAACCGTCGAGAGCGCGGTTCATAGATGCAAAACAATCGTGCAGAACTTATTGTCATTCTCCCGTCAGGAGAAGGTAGTATCAGTACCTGTCAGCGTAGCGCAGGTACTTCAAAGCGTCCTTACATTGATTGGTCATCAGATGGAAGTAAACGGCGTGAAGATTGTACAAAACATCCAGGATAATCTGTATTCCGTAAAAGGTAATGTCCAGCAACTTGAGCAGGTATTTGTCAATATTATGGTTAATGCACAGGATGCAATGCCTGGTGGCGGAGAGCTGACAATTAATGCAGAGAATATAGACAAACAGGTTAGAATCGTGTTCAAGGATACAGGATGCGGCATATCGCCTGATATTTTGAATAGGTTGTTCGAACCATTTGTTACCACTAAACCGCCAGGAAAAGGTACCGGCCTCGGTTTGTCCGTCAGTTACGGCATTATTAAGGACTACGGTGGGAATATTGAGATTCAAAGTAAAGAAGGCACCGGTACTGCCGTGACCATTACCTTGCCTGCCCTGCTTTAAAAACCACTAAGTAAGAGCATGCAACCTAAATGCCCCCTAAAATTTGACATCGTGTTATGGTTGAAGTATAATTTACACCATCAATAAATAGTAGTAGGAGGCACGATATATTATGACGACACCAGTTACGATTAATGTAAATCTATTAACCTGGCTGTGTTTCTGGGTAAGTATTGCAGGACTGGGGTTTGTAGTATACTTAACTATTAAGATACTGAGACAATCTCCGGGCACGACCGAGATGCAGCGAATCTCCGGTCTTATACACGAAGGCGCGATGGCGTTCCTGGGCAGGGAATATCGCTACATTGCAGTATTTGTGGTTATCATCGGACTAATTATTTTGTTTGGCATTCCATCCTGGCCGGAGGCGATAGCATTTGTTGTTGGTGCGCTATGCTCTGTACTTGCCGGCTACATCGGAATGCAAATCGGGACACGAGCAAATGCACGCACCGCAGAAGCTGCAAAGGTAAGTCTGAATGATGGACTGAGGGTTGCTTTTCCAAGCGGAATGGTGATGGGATTATCAGTTGCTAGTTTGGGGTTGCTGGGTTTAAGCGGAATGTTTCTTTTTCTTTCGTGGAATGCGGGCCTGGTTTTTCCAGATTTACTCTCGCGGCTTGTCGAAGCCACAAATCTAATTGTTGGCTTCAGTATGGGTGCATCATCGGTAGCACTATTTGCTCGTGTAGGTGGTGGGATATATACTAAGGCAGCTGACGTAGGAGCTGACCTTGTTGGAAAAGTAGAAGCAGGAATACCTGAAGATGACCCGCGTAACCCTGCTGTTATTGCTGACAACGTTGGTGACAACGTAGGTGACATAGCAGGTATGGGTGCTGACCTTTACGAATCGTATGTAGGTGCTATCGTTGCCGCTCTGGCGATTGCCGGCGTGAATCAGGACGCACGTGGTATGGTCCTGGCGTTGCTCCTCGCTGGATGGGGGCTGATTTCCAGCGTTGCAGGATATTTCTTCGTAAGGATAAAAGCCGGCGGCGACCCACAGACAGCACTTATGAAGGGACTATTTGCTTCTTCTATGATTCTCGTAGCAGGCGCATTATTCCTGACAGGAAAGTTCTATGGTGATATTTCAATGTTCTGGGCAGTGCTTGTCGGGTTAGCATCTGGTTTAGCAGTCGGTGTTACTGCGGAAAGGTTCACTTCCGGTAAGACAATCGAAAATTTAGCACGCTCAGCAACAACCGGAGCTGGCACGAATATTATCTCTGGAGTCGCAGTCGGAATGATGAGTACGGTAATACCATTGGTTGCTATTGCCATCGCTATTATCATTGCGTATGCAGCGGGTGGAGTGTTTGGCATAGCGCTTGCTGCAATAGGAATGCTTTCTATTACCGGAATGACAGTCGCAGTTGACGCTTACGGCCCTGTCGCCGATAATGCTGCCGGTATAGCAGAGATGGCTCGACTTGGACCGGAAGTGCGCAAGCGTACTGAACGGCTTGATGCAGTTGGAAATACGACAGCAGCAATCGGCAAAGGTTTTGCTATTGGTTCGGCAGCGCTTACTGCTCTTGCTCTTTTCAGCGCGTACTCACAGGTTGCGAAGATAAAGGTCATAGACGTGCTTGACGCCAGAGTAATAGCAGGGCTTTTTATTGGAGGCGTTATTCCGTTTTTCTTTTCCGCGCGCTCTATGCAGGCAGTTAGCCGTGCAGCACAATGCATCGTGGATGAAGTCAGGCGCCAGTTCCGCGAAATTCCCGGTCTTATGGAAGGTAAAGCGAATCCGGATTCTACGCGATGTGTCGATATTACTACGCGTGCAGCAATCAAGGAGATGATAGGCCCTGGTATTCTTGCGGTTATTATTCCGTTCATTGTTGGCGTCATACTTGGCGCAGAAGCGCTTGGTGGTTTTCTGGCTGGTTCTCTGGTTACGGGTGTACCGCTTGCAATTTTCCTTGCAAATGCAGGTGGCGCCTGGGACAACGCTAAGAAATTTGTTGAAGAAGGAAATCTTGGCGGAAAGGGGTCGGATACCCATAAAGCAACAATTATTGGTGATACGGTAGGTGACCCATTCAAGGATACGGCGGGTCCTTCTCTGAACATTCTTCTGAAGTTGATGTCTATTGTCTCGCTCGTTTTTTATCCGTTTATCAAATTGGTTCACAGGTTGCTATTCTTATTATTATAATTTTTGTAGCTTGAGGGATATACTTTTTACTTATGCAAACCGGCATTATTTGGTTTTCGAATGTAGGAAAAACCATCCTATTCACTGCACTTGCCGGTCTTGCAAGTTCCGCTAAAGATTCCAAATACAGTTCTTCAAGGAGGCGTAAGTGAATTATTACGAGACGGTTTTTGTTGTTGTGCCTGAGATGGAAGCAGAAAAACACCAGAAAATATTGGACAAAGTCAAGGAACTCGTTAGTAATGACGGTGGCCAAATTATTGCGGTTCAGGACTGGGGAGTAAAGAGGATGGCGTATAAGATCGATGGCCATGAAAACGGGCATTACTATTTGGTTGCATACTCTTCAGACGGTAAAGTTCCGGAATCGCTGATACGCCAGTTCCGTGTCACAGAAGAGGTTATACGGTTTCTGACGGTCAACGTTCCGCGTTCAGTAGCAGAGGCAGATTCAGGTATTCCTAAAGAGAAAGAGACGTCGGGTCCGTCAGAGACGGAACCGGTGGATGACACCGGCGGTGCCGGAAACGAAGATAGAAATCAGGGAGAGAGCGGCAAGTCCGCGGGAGGAGAAAAGAATGGTTAGTGTAAATAAGGTAATACTCATAGGCAATCTTACCAAAGACCCCGAACTGCGTTATACGCCTCAGGGGCAGGCAGTAGCAAGGTTCCGCGTGGCGGTCAACCGCAAGTACAAAGACCGCAGCACAGGCGAATTGAAGGATTTGACGGATTTTATCCCGGTGGTTGTCTGGAGAGAGCAGGCGGAGAATGCGACCAAGTATCTCTCAAAGGGCCGGCTGGTGTATGTAGAAGGGAGATTGCGTCTCAGCACATGGAATACTCCGGAAGGCCAGCAGCGCAGCCGTCTTGAGGTAGTTGCTCAGCGCGTTCAATTTTTGCCGCGCGCCAGTGCTCCGGGCACTACGCTCGGAACGGCTCCAGTTGAACCAGAGGGTGTTTCTCAAGATGAAAGCGACAACACAGAAGCAGAGAATTCGTCCAAAGAGGACGTACCATTTTAATGGAGGTTAGAGATGCCAAAAGGATATAGTAAGGGCCGTAAACAATTCAAAAGAACGCGACAACCAAGACCTAACAGGGTATGTGGTTTCTGTCAGCGCAAGATCGAATATATCGATTACAAACAGCCGGAATTACTGAAGAGGTTTATAAATCGCCGTGGCAAAATTCTGCCAAGGTTCGTAACCGGGGCTTGTGCAAAACATCAGCGGAAACTCGCACATGCAATCAAGCGCGCGAGGGTACTCGCTTTGCTGCCATTTGCTCAAGCCGAGTAGGTGGGTTTTACTTGAGCATAACTTATCTACGGAGGATAATTTATGAAAGTCGTCTTACTTGAAGATGTTGGTAAAATAGGAACGATTGGTAAGGTGGTGGAAGTCAAGAATGGATTTGCGCGGAATTATCTGCTTCCGCAGGGCAAAGCCAAACTTGTCACCGAAGCAAATTTGAAATTGGTAAAAAAGTTGCTTGACGAACGCCGTGTAGAAGAGGAACAGCGTCTCAAGGATGCCGGGGGCCTGGCAGAGCGCCTTGGGCAGCTCTCTATAACTATCCCTGTCAAGGTGACAGAGGAAGAAAAGATGTACGGTTCAATCACTGCCAGAGAAATTTCAGAAATATTGGGTGAGCAGGGCTATGAAATTGACTACCACAATATCCTGTTGGCGGAAGGTATAAAGGAATTAGGTGTTTATGACGTAAAGGTCCGGCTCCATCCTGAGGTGGTAGCACAGTTTAAGGTCTGGGTGGTAAAGGAGTGAAGTGAATAACGCAGGACCGGTCGGAAATGAGCAGGTTTTAGACAGAGCAGGAAAACTGCCGCCACAGAACATAGAAGCAGAACAGTCAGTACTTGGCTCGATGCTTATCGAGGACGGTGCAATCACGCGTGCCATAGAAATACTGAAACCCGAAGATTTTTATCTGGATGCCCACCGTAGAATTTTCGAATCAATCTGCGCTCTTTACGACGCAGGTCATCCCGTTGACATTGTTACTGTCACTGAGGAACTCAAGAAATCAAAAAACCTGAAGTCAGTTGGTAACGCTTCCTATCTACAGACGCTCATAGATGGTGTAAGTACCGCTGCCAACATAGCTGCATATGCCAATATAGTACGTGACAAAGCGCTGTTGAGAAAATTGCTTGACGTCTCTACCCGTATAATAGAGAGGGCATATTCCGGAGCAGAGGATTCAAGAACGTTACTTGACGAGACCCAACAGGAAATCCTGCGCATCGCCGGGCAAAAAGAAATGATTGGGTTCAAGCCAATAAAAGACCTTGTGCCTGGTGCTATAAGTACGATAGAGAGTATATACAAGAGAGAAAAGGGCTTTTTTGGTTTGCCTACGGGTTTTAGGAAACTTGACGATATGCTGGGTGGCGGGTTTCACACGTCAAACCTGATTATAATTGCAGGCCGCCCATCTATGGGTAAGACCGCACTTGGTTTGAACATTGCACAGCACGCAGCACTGGTCCACAAGGTACCAGCCGCGATATTCTCACTGGAGATGTCGGGAGAGGCATTGGTCGAGCGGCTATTGAGTGCTGAGGCGCGTGTTGATTTGCATGCTATGCGCCGTGGAGTATTGAGACGCGAGGCATGGCCAAAGCTCACAAACGCTGCCGCGCGGCTTCACGATGCCGAGTTATTCATAGATGATTCACCTAACCTGTCTGTACTGGAAATGAAAGCCAGGGCGCGTCGTCTCCAGACAGAACTCAAAAAATCACTCGGTCTGATAGTCGTAGACTACCTACAGCGGATGCCAGGGCGCAGCGGTAGAGTAGAATACAGACAGCAAGAGGTTGCTGAAATATCCCGTTCACTTAAAGATATGGCAATGGAACTCAAAATACCTGTAGTTGCTATTTCCCAGCTTTCTAGAGCAATTGAGCAGCGTGGAGTGCCACGTCCAAGATTAAGTGACCTGAGAGAATCAGGTGCTATTGAGCAGGATGCAGACGTTGTCATGTTCGTGTACCGTTCAGAGGTCTATGATATTAATGAGCAGGAAGAGACCGGAGGCGGAGGCACTGCTGAGATAATAATTGGCAAGCAGAGAAACGGTCCAATTGGAGTAGTAAAGCTGGCATTTGTCAAAGAATATGCGAAATTTGAAAATCTGGAGACGTCAACGACTGAATAAGAGTATTCTCCGGCCCACGTACGCCGGGATAAATACAGATAATTTTATCCACAACGTATTTCAGATAAAGAAACATCTGGCTCGTGGAATAAAGATAATAGGAGTAGTAAAAGCAGATGCGTATGGTCACGGCGCGCAATGCATAACCAGCGTAGCAGGTCTGGCTGGTATTGATTATCTTGGTGTCGCACTGATAGAAGAAGGCCAGGAGTTGCGCCGGTTAGGAACCCGCTTACCTATAATCGTTCTGGGCTCTACATACCCCCTGGAAAATTTCCACCAGGTTATAAAATCCCGCCTGATACCGACTATCTCAAGTCTTGCGCAGGCACAGGAGTTATCGGCAATAGCAAGAAAACATAATACCAGGGTGCCAGTCCATATAAAGATTGATACTGGCATGGGACGGATTGGCCTATGGTGGGAATCCGCTGGAAAATTCATTACAGAAATAGCGCTTCTTCCAGGTATCATTGTTGAAGGGATATATACCCATCTGGCTGCAGCCGATTGTGACCAGGAGTTCACGCATGAGCAGATTCGCAGATTTGCGTACGTATCTGCTAAGATAGATGAAGAGGGTATTCGCACGCGTTATCGTCACTGTGCAAACAGTACCGGAATTTTAAGGTTCCCTGATTCAGTATTCAATATGGTCCGACCAGGACTTCTGATGTACGGGCTCTACCCACATCCAGGAGCAGAGACGGAAATAGATATATTACCTGTTATGCAGGTACGTAGCAGAATCATTTTCCTGAAGCGCATTGCAGAAGGCCACACCGTGAGTTATGGAATGACGTGGAAGGCAAAGCGGGATTCGCTGGTTGCAACCATCCCAATCGGATACGCTGATGGCTATCCGCGTATGCTGTCAAATAATGCGGATGTCCTGATACATGGCAAACGCGTACCGGTAATTGGTCGTGTATGTATGGATATGATTATGCTGGACGTAACAGAAGTACCAGAGGTCAGGGTTGGAGACACCGTAACTATTATGGGGCAGGATGGGACGGAAAGAATCAGCGCAGAGGAACTTGCAGAACGTGCGCAGACAATAAACTACGAAATAGTCACGGGATGGACTGCACGCCTTCCTCGCGTAGTAATAAAAAATAACAGGTGAAGAGATATACTATTCTACATCAGCTCGGAGCACAGATAATAAGCGGATTTAGCCAAGTTGGTCAGTTTACTCTAACGTCCTGTGAGACATTTCGCTATTTATTTTCCAGAACAGTGCGTAAAGGTTATGTAATCCGTGAAATAGACGATATAGGGGCAAAATGCCTGCCACTTACAATTCTCGCAGGGTTTTTCTCAGGTATGGTTATTGCGTTACAAGGCGGGAGGGCAGTGACATTGGTACTTCAGCATGCGTTTTACATTGCTGCAGGTGTTTCCTATGCTATGGTGCTTGAGATGGGGCCGGTAATTACGGGATTTATGGTTGCTGGCCGTTCTGGCTCCGCAACTTCTGCACAGCTCGGAAGTATGAAAGTAACCGAACAGATAGATGCTCTCAAGACGATGGGTATCAGTCCTGTTGGCCTTCTCGTCACTCCGAAACTAATAGCTGCGATGCTCGTTCTCCCCTTACTCACACTGATTACGGATGTCAGTGGCGTATTTGGTGGTTTTGTGTGGACAACTCAGGCACTTGGTATGCCGGCAGCTGAGTATTGGAACGAGGTATTCAATCTGACTCATTTTGCTGCTGTCCTGCATGGAATGATAAAAGCGTTTTTCTTTGGTATCATTATAATTCTTGTCAGTGCAAATTCCGGCCTGCAAACAGAAGGTGGTGCAGAAGGAGTCGGTAAGAGCGTGACGCGCGCCGTTGTCTGGTCGTTACTTGTTGTTCTCGTTTCAGATTATTTTCTTACTGCAATTCTGAATGCACTAAAGATATATTAATGTGATTCAAGTAATAAACATTCACAAGTCCTTTGGCTCCAACGAAGTACTTAAAGGGTTGTTGCTTGACGTGCATGACGGTGAAATAGTCACGATACTTGGCTCTTCTGGTTGTGGGAAGAGTGTCACATTGAAGTGCATTATTGGATTACTTAAACCAAATATGGGGAAAATATTGGTTGATGGAGTAGATATAGTTTCTCTATCTGACCACGAGCTTCGTTCTATCAGGAGCAGGTTTGGAATGGTATTCCAGTCCAGTGCCCTTTTTGATTATATGAACATTGAAGATAACATTTCTCTTCCATTGCTTGAAATGAGAAAATTTAGCTCAAATGAGATAAAAGAAAAAGTAGCAAAAATGCTGGGGACGGTGGGGCTTAGTAGTAAGCAACATATGATGCCTGCTGAACTTTCAGGCGGAATGAAGAAACGTGTGGCACTTGCGAGAGCACTCGTAACCAGGCCACGCTATGTTCTGTATGATGAACCTACTACAGGTCTGGACCCGCTAATCGCCGCTTCTATCACCAGATTAATTCATACGCTTAGCAGGGAGTTCGGAACAACCTCAATCGTTGTTACGCATGAAATAGGTACTGCATTCGCAATCTCAGACAGCGTTGCAGTATTGATCGATGGCAGGATTACGGCCCAGGCAAGCGTTGACGAAATTAAGAGTTCGAATATACCAGGAGTACGGGAATTTATCCGTTCTGGCGAAGCGGTGGCCGGGGGAGGTAACTTTGACAGCTGAAGCAAGGATTGGGTTATTTGTAACCATTGCGATAATTATACTACTGGGTGCAGTTGTATCTTTGACAAATGTTGAATTCTGGAATGGATATCGCCTCAGGTTGGTTTTATCTGATGCAAACGGCATAAGCTCTGACTCGTTGGTCAAGATGCGTGGTGTAACTATTGGGAAAGTTAAACAACTTACGCTGGCGCCAGACAGTGTCTGCGTACAGTTGTTATTTAAGAGGCAATACCCTATACCTCAGGATAGCACATTTCGTGTAGCAGGGACAGGAGTTATTGCAATGAAATTCGTGGAGGTCCTTCCCGGCGTCTCAACTGGTACGTTTCATGGTGGCGAGACCGTCTTCGGCGAATCATCTCCGGATGCGGACGTTATGCTTGACGAATTTTCGCAGGTGATGAGCGAACTTACTTCTACCGTACGTCAGATTCGTCGCGCGATTGAACCACTTTCCGGAGAGACGGGTAAAGAAATAGCTGAAATTATAAGCAGTATTAAGCAGATAACTACTCACGCAGCAACACTGGTAGGAGAAACAGAGAGTGCTGTCCGGCGCGTATCTCCTGAGATCGAGAGTGCTGTCCGTGAATTAAAAACTCGCCTTGAGGAACTCGGCGAACTAACAGATAAAGAAACAACGGCTGAAATAAAACAGGCAGTTGAACGGCTTAACAAATCATTGGGTTACGTAGAAAAATTCCTGGGCACTCGGATTAAGTGAAAGGTAGCCGCAGGCTGTAGCCGCGGGCTTTAGCCTGCGTTTTAGATTAAGTGAACTACCCCTCGCTATCGCAAGGAGCTTCGCGTACTTTACCAAGCCCGAGGGCAGTTTCACGCAGGCTCGTTCCGAACCAGGGAAAGATTGCTCTTTCAAGAAGATTATACCACAAAAGAATCATTTGTCAAGAGGGCAATTCATCCCCACTCTTACGGATGGGGTCTTCTTGCCAGGAGGCGATAAATTGAACAATCTGTTTTTCTGTTCGCAGTGTGGGTACGAATCGCCGAAGTGGCTTGGGCGGTGTCCTGCCTGCGGTGAATGGAATACTTTTACCGAGGCCCCGGTCCGGTCTGTCCCACGCAAACAGAATGTCAGAGCCGGAAAGGTCGATGCAACCGCAAAGTCACTTGGGTCGGCGAATACGCGGACAATAACGCGCGTTTCTACAGGTATAGCCGGGCTTGACCGTTTGCTTGGCGGCGGTATAGTGCAGGGTGAACTGATACTGGTAGGCGGACCACCAGGGATTGGCAAATCAACGCTTCTTCTCCAGATTGCTGCAAGCGTAGCTAAATCCTTATCTCAACCGGTGCTTTATGTTTCTGGCGAAGAATCAACAGGGCAGGTTTCGCTGCGTGCAGGCCGGCTTGGCATCAATGAAGAAAAGCTTCTATGTATGAATGAGTCGGAAACAGGAGTAATTTTAGGCGAAATAGAGCGCCTGTCGCCGTCTCTGCTTGTGGTGGATTCCATCCAGACCACCTATGATGCACGTTTGCCTCAACCACCAGGCAGCCCGGTACAAATACGGCAATGTGCACAGGAGTTGTTGGATGCGTGCAAGTCAAGTGGGTTTGCTACCATGATTTCCGCTCACGTGACAAAAGAAGGTTCAATAGCTGGACCGAAACTGCTGGAGCACGTCGTAGATTGTGTTCTCTATTTTGAAACGGCGAGACACGATATTTACAGAATTCTTAGATGTTACAAAAACCGGTTTGGTGCAACCTCGGAAGTAGCGATGTTTGAGATGGGAGAATTTGGCCTCAAGGAAGTCCCTAACCTTTCAGGCATGCTGCTTGAGCACCGCTCCCGGACCCCCGGGTCTGCTATCGTCATCCCGGTAGAGGGGAGTCAGCCAATTATGGTTGAACTGCAGGCACTTGTTAATAGGACTTCACTCGGGTATCCCAGACGCCAGTCCAGCGGTGTGGATTATAACCGCCTGATACTTCTTCTGGCCGTTATGGAGAACCATCTTGGTATTGAACTTTCTCAATATGACGTTTTTCTTAATCTCGCAGGCGGCATAAAGGTTTACGAACCAGCTTGTGACCTTGGTGCAGTTTTAGCGATTTATTCCGCAATTAAGAAGAAACAAATAGACGCCTCAGCGGTATTTATCGGTGAAGTTGGACTCGGTGGAGAGGTCAGGTCTGTTCCACTTTTGGGAAGGCGGGTTGAGGAAGCGGAACGGTTTGGGTTCCGTCGTGCGATTATACCATCACAACCAGTTGATTCGACTATTGGCAAGGGCGGCATTGAGATAAACCCCGTCTCCTCAGTTATCGAGGCAGTAAAAATCATTTAATTCTGAAAAAGGAGGTGATTCGTTTTGGCTAAATGGATTCTCAGGACATTGATTATTTGCATTGCTATAGCAATTGGATATTTTCAGATAGGCGCTGGTATTATGGGTATTTTGATAGGGTTAGGCGCCGGGGTTATCATCATTCTTATGGAGGTGGGTTTTCAGCGGATACCGCTTGATACTATTGTTACGGCGTGTATCGGGATAGTTTTAGGGCTGGTATTTGCGCGTTTACTGGGATTTCTTGTAAGTACAATCCCTGCTCCAAAAGTAGTTCAAGCATATGAAAAGTATTCCGTAATGGTTGCAATCCTCTTAGCTTATCTTGGAATGATGCTTGCAATCAGGAAACACACTGAACTGGAACTTCTTGACAAGAACATTCCATTGGATGTCGGAAAAAGAGGGAGGCCGGGTGTGAAAGTAGTCGATACGAGCGCTCTTATCGATGGCCGGATTTCCGATGTCGCAATGTGTGGTTTTCTTGAAGGTATGCTCCTTGTCCCAAAGTTTGTTATGAATGAATTGCATACACTGTCTGATTCACAGGACAGTGCGAAGCGTGCCAGAGGACGGCGTGGCCTGGAAATACTCAAGAAAATCCAGGACGATAAGAAGATTGCGGTAAGAATTGTTGACAAGGATTACGCAGAAATAGAAGGCGTAGACGATAAGATCGTTAAACTTGCGGTTGATACAAAAACGTCCGTAATCACTCTGGACTATAATTTGAATAAAGTCGCAAGCGTCCAGAATGTGCCAGTGCTTAACGTTAATGAACTTGCAAGTGCGCTCAAACCATCCGTCTTGCCGGGAGAAGAGATTGAGCTTTTTGTGTTGAAGGAAGGTAAGGAATCAGGTCAGGGCATTGGATATCTTGATGACGGCACAATGGTTGTTGTTGAAGATGGTAAAGAACAGATTGGACACAAAATAGCTGTCGTTGTAACCAGCGTTCTTCAAAAGGATTCAGGAAGAATGATATTTGGGCGGACAGCGAACCGCCGCTAAAAAATGGTTGATAACGTTGCGGGGATTATCGTAGCTGGCGGGAGCGGAAACAGGTTTGGCGGCGGCACGCCAAAGCAATTTGCTAACATTGGCGGCAAGCCAATGGTGTTGTATTCAGTTAGAACCCTCGCAAAGGCAGGGATTAATGACGTAATAGTCGTTGTCCCGCGAGGATGGGTATCCAGGACGAATAGGATTCTCGGTAGCTTTGTTACCCCAAGGACAAGGATAAGCGTATGCCAGGGCGGCAAATGCAGGGCTGATTCCGTTAGGGCGGGACTTGATAAAATACCTCCGGGAACTGAATATGTTGTGATTCATGATGCAGTCAGGCCCCTTTCTAGTGTGCGTCTCGTCAGAAGAGTCCTTGATGCCGCGCGTTTGAACGCTGCATCAGTGCCCGGTCTTCAAGTAGGTGATACGGTCAAGAAGATTTCTCGTGATGGTTTCGCTGTGTCAACACTGGACCGGAACAGGATGTGGAGTATCCAGACGCCACAGGCATTCCGTGTATCACTTATCAAAGAGGCGCATCGTGCCTGGCGTAGTAACCGTGTCCATGCGACTGATGATGCAGCTATGGTGGAACGTCTCGGGCACCGGGTAAAAATAATACAGGGCGAAAAATATAACATAAAAGTAACGACAAGAGACGACCTACCGGTTATACGGTATTTTTTGTCGCGTTCACACTTGGAAAGATGAATGAGGACATAAGAGTTGGTTTTGGATATGACATACATCGGTTTTCGAAGAGAAGGAAGCTTGTGCTTGGAGGAGTGCACATACCAGGAGCATCTGGATTAGCCGCATACTCTGATGGAGATGTATTGTATCATGCCCTATGTGATGCTCTTCTTGGTGCGCTCGGCGAAGGAGACATCGGCCAGCACTTTCCATCTGGTGACCCGAGATGGAAAGACGTTTCTTCGCAGGTCCTCGTAGAAAAGGTAATGGAAAAAGTCAGACGCGCAGGTGCGCGCGTTTCTAACGTGGACTGTACGCTGGTTGCGCTCCGGCCCAGAATTTCTCTATATCGTGAAGTGATGCGTAACAACGTTGCACGTCTTCTGGGGATTGATTCACAAAACGTTAACATAAAAGCAACTACTGCCGAACGCATCGGGCAGCTTGGTCATGGTCGTGGAATTGCATGTTACACCGTAGTGACTCTCCAACAAGAGAGCAAAAAATGATTTTTGTATACAATACACTGACAAAGAAAAAAGAGCAATTTGAGCCACTTAAACCGCCGAGAGTAGGTATGTATGTCTGCGGTATTACACCTTATGATAAAACACATCTTGGTCATGCACGCTGCTACGTTGCATTTGACGTAATCCGCAGATGGCTCACGTATCGCGGTTACTATGTGAAATACGTTCAGAATATCACCGACCTTGACGACAAGATAATAAACCGTGCCAGGAAAGAGGACAGAAGCGAACTAGAGGTTGCAGATGAATTTATTTCTGACTTCAGACGCTGGATGGAGTGGCTTGGAGTTATGAAGCCGGATATAGAGCCGCGCGTTACCGGTACAATCCCGGAGATAATAAAGTTCATCCAGACGTTAATCCAGAAAGGACATGCATACACTGCTGATGGTTCTGTATATTTTTCTGTTTCGAGTTTTCCAGAATATGGGAATCTTTCGGGACAGCGGATAGAAGATTTGATTGCCGGTGCAAGAGTCGAGCCACAAACAGGCAAACGCGAACCACTTGACTTCGCACTCTGGAAACGTGCAAAACCAGACGAGCCATCATGGGAAAGTCCCTGGGGCAAAGGTCGGCCTGGCTGGCATATAGAGTGTTCGGTAATGAGCATTATGAATCTTGGTCCGACTTTTGATATTCACGGTGGCGGGCAGGATTTGATTTTTCCTCATCATGAAAATGAGCGCGCTCAATCAGAAGGTGCAACTGGCAAACAGTTTGCGCGGTATTGGCTGCACAATGGTTTTGTAACCGTTCATGAAGAGAAGATGTCAAAGTCGCTCGGGAATATTCTCGCAATGGAAGAAGTTGCTCGTAATAGTTCTCCAGCCGGAGTTCGTTACTTCCTTATTTCGCAGCACTACTCCAGGCCGATTGACTATACGCCTATACGCCTGAAAGATGCAGAGAACGGGTGGAAGCGTCTCGCTGGAGCACTCGAAAACGCTGAGTTCCAGCTTGAGCGCATGGGTAGTTCCGGTGAAGCAGAAAAAGTGCATTCTGGAGGAGTGCTGGAGCAACTGGAGAATTTCGAGCATGCAATAGACGATGATTTCAATACTTCAGAGGCACTTGCAGCACTTCATAATCTCGCAGGTATGATTAACGAAAATCTATCTAACGAAAACTCCAGTCCCGAGGTGTTACGTGATGCTTTTTCTACTCTTAAGAATCTCGCAAGCGTACTTGGTTTTCAGTATCAAAGCCGTGCTGTGCGTCGTGCAGTTAAGGGAATCGACCGGATTGCAATAGAACTAATCAACGAACGTGAAGAAGCGCGTAAAGATAAGGACTGGGAACGCGCTGATTCTTTGCGCAAGCAGCTTGATGGAATGGGATATAGTGTTGAAGATACGCCTAACGGCCCGAGGTGGAAGAAAAAATAGGTGGCTCGGAGAGCCGACACGGCAATGAGACAACTTAGTAAAGTGAGTAAAAAACCAGACATTACTAACCCGATAGAAAATATTTTACGGTGGTGCCTGCTTATAGTTATCTTCTTGACGCCGCTTCTGTTTTTAACGCACGCTACGCGCATTCCTTATCTCATCCAGGCAACCTTCTCCAGGATTTCATTGGTTTGGATATTTTTTTTCTGGATAGTATTTGTGAGCCGCCGCCAAAACTATTCGTTTCGCTATACCCCTCTATTCAAACAGCCATTGACATACATCGGGTTAGGACTTATTTCACTCCTTATTGCTTTCGCGAATCATCCTGGTGGACGCCTTGCAATTGGAATAATGGGGGGAGATGGTGTAGTTTTTTATCTGGTAAATCATTTCATATTTTTCTTCCTTGCGTTGCAGCTGCTTGATGACTGGAAATACCTGAATATGGCATTCTTGGCGTTGTTCGCTTCGTGTGCGGTTGCTTCTATTTACGGGATAGGACAATTTTTCGGGATTGAAATCATCTGGCCAAGAGAAATAAACCCATTTGCGGGCAGGGTGGTCTCAACGTTTGGAAATCCTAACTTTTTTGCGAGTTTCCTCGTCGCTGCAATTTCCCTCTCGATTGCTAAATGGCTCGGGCGCAGATGTGGAATAGCGCAAACAATTTACCTTCTGCTTACCGTCATATTTCTTATTGCGATAGTTACTACCGGGACTCGCAGTGGGTGGCTCGGCGTGTTCTTTGCATTTATAATTTTTGCTGCGATTTTGTTGTTGCGTGGCTTAAAAAAGGAGTTCAAACGGTTGGTCAGCGCATCGATTGTCATGGTATTAATTGGGCTGATGTTCCTTTTTTCGAGTCCGCAGGGTAAAAACATACTTGACCGGCTGAAGCAGGCCTTGAATCCGGCCGGATGGGGACAGGCAGGCACACAGAGAGAACTCATATGGAACTGTGCCTGGGACCTTGTTACAGAGGGACCGGTCGAAGCTAAGGCGGACTCCGAGCTGCTACCAAAAGACAGACCTACTATGCTAAAGCGGACGTTGAGTTTTACTTTTGGTCAGGGGCTTAACCTGTTTGAACTTTTCTATCCATATAAGCAGGGAAAATATCTTAAAATTCCAAAATATGCTCCTCAACGAACGCACGGTAATGCAGCTCATAACCAAATACTGGACAGCTGGAGTGAAGTTGGTTTGCTGGGGGTTCTGGTAATCATTTGGTTTTTCTGGGCGCTGTTTTCAACGGGTCTTGGGAAAAGAGATTCACAAATTGCTGGTAATCCGAAAACATCAGCCGGCACAAAGGACCATCAGGAACAAAGGGAGCGCGAAATCGTTGTTTATGGTGCACTTGCTGGTACAGCCGGGTTTTTCATAGATAATCTACTGAACGTTTCGTTCCGTTTCCCTGGTCCAATAATTGCTTTTTGGGTCGCTGTATTAGCCGTTGTGGTCATCCGTCAACAGAATAACGATACTTGCATTTATCACATAGGAAAGGTCGGCAGGTTGCTTTTGGCAGGAATATTCGTTCTCGCGGTCCTCGTGACAAACCGGGATTTGAGAGAGTTTATAGGCAGTACCCACTTTGTTCGCGCAAGGATGGCCGTAAGCAGACAACAGTGGGATAGAGCAATCGAGGAATTTGAGACAGCGTGCAGAATAGACCCTTCTTACGTAGATACGCACTACGAGATTGGCAATGCGTATATGACTGCTGTCAGATACGACGATTGTATTGGCTCGCAAAAGAATGCGTGGAGAGTTAACTACGGATATGATGAAATACCATTTGCTCTCGGTGCAGCGTATTACTACAAGGGTATGAGGACACAGACAGATTCTGAAAAAAGAGAGCTCGAAGATTCAGCGCTTGCATGGGAGCTCAAGGCGCTCGAAATAAACCCGCTCGCAGTTCAGCCATATAACATAATAGCAAAGATATACATTGACCGTGGCGAAATGGAAAGAGTAACTGATTTGTTAGCCCCTGCGACATCTTATGCATCGTTTGATGCCCCGATGTGGAACAATCTTGGTTACGCATATTCGAAGCAGGATAAATGGGACGAGGCAGTGTTTTGTTATACAAAAGCGCTTGAAAGAGACCCTGCAATGCAACAGGCAATGGCTAACTTACGTATAGCACAGGCAAGAGTTCGTAGCGTGTCGCCAGAAAAAGCTCTCGAGGTTGACCGTCAGGTCCAGGAGCATATTGAAGCAGGAGACCGGTTCCGCAGGGAACAGCGGCTCTCTGAAGCAGCAGAGCGTTACCGTGCAGCGCTTGGGCTTGACCCGGGCAACTACATTGCTAATCTGTATCTGGGAAACATATATTATTTACAAGAGGATTATACGAATGCGAGAAGGTATTACCAGGCATCGTTCTTGACCAGACCAGACAATACCGGTGCGCTAAAGAACCTCGCTTTGACCGAGCTCAAATTAGGAAATCGTGAACGTTGTATACAATTGTTTGAGCAGGTTCTGAAGCTTGACCCGAAAGACGAAGCAGTCCGTAAGGAACTCGACGCACTCCGCAGTAGTAAATAAGTGAATTTGACAGCGTACGTTCTTTGTGTTATATTCTAAAATGTAGGTACCCAGCATGCAGAAAAGACCCGGCGGTTTTCTTTTCAGAGCAGTTCTTTTTTCACTTCTGTTTCCACTCACCTCTGTCCTTTTTTCACTCCCTGTCAGCAAAAGTATTGCTGCGCCGTCCGCCGGCCACGTTGTTATAAGCGAAATAAAAATTGAGGGGTATACTGCCGACTTCAATCCTGCCGACAACTTTGTCGAACTATATAACCCCACCGAATCACTTGTTCCGTTATCTGGCTGGAAGTTAGTTTACAGGGAAGACGAACAAAGCCCATCCGATGTCACCGAGGACTGCATACTGCTTGAATTTCCAACTGGTACGATAATGAGGCCATACAGTTACGTTCTTTGCGTATGCGATGGTTATAGCCATACAGTGCAACCTGACTACACATACGATTATCTCACTGGGACAGGGAACAGCCAGTCGATGGCATATATGTACAAGGCAGGCGCATTTGGAATCAGAGATAACAAAGGAGTGCTGGTAGACAGCGTCGGCTGGTATCGTAGTGGAACTTATTATCCAGATGAAGAGCTGACCGAGGGCGGCAAAGAGAATTGCGCGCCTGCTCCATACGTGAGTGCACGCCAGCCACATCCGAGTATTGAACGCAGGCCAGGTGCAACTGATGAATATTCCGGCAATGGCGTGGATACAGATAATAATAGGAACGATTTTCAGACAAGAGAAGTTGCTGACCCACAGAATAGCCACAGCGCAATAGAGTATGAAGCAGAGCCGGAACAACCCTGCGAGGTTCTGGGTGTCGAGGTTACGCCGAGGAAATTTGACCCACACAGAAAGATTCCGCTCCGCCTGGTTTACAACGGCCCGGAAGACGCGAGATATTCGATACGCATTTTTGATTTACGCGGCAGGGTAGTCCGGATACTTGCAGAATCTATTACATGGGGTGGTGTCTCACCGAGTCAACGCACGTTAGAATGGTTCGGGGACGATGCAATTGACCGCACGGTCTCACCCGGTATTTATGTTTTGCAGGTTGAAGCAGACCATGCAAATGGTGGAAAAAGTAAATTACACGAATCAGTAGCAGTGGTGAGCGGACTCAAGTGACAATTGCAAGGTTTCAGACAGGGATTTTTTTGTCACTTATGCTCCTCTTGTTTACGGAGTATGACTGCTCGTCTATAACCAGGATAGACGTTCTGCGTGAGAACGACGCAGGTGGCGTTCCAGTTTACCATGGGTCAACATTTACGGTAACCGGAGTTGCTACCAGTGCGAGAGGAGGTTTTGGTTCAATGCCTCCCCCATTTTACAGACCTTTGTACATCCAGGACGAGACAGGCGGCATTTGTCTTTATGATACGTCCGCTCCATGGGATTCGGGTTATACTGACTTTGGTCCGGGGACACGTGTTACTGCGACAGGTGAGTTAAGTCAGTCTAATGGTTTGACTGTCCTGATAAGCAAACTGATAGAAATTTCGGGTTCAAGTTGCCTGCCATCTGCGGTCACAGTAACTTGTTCCCAGCTTTCTGCTATGTCGGACACCGGTAACAACGGTGGTGAACGATATGAATCTAAACTCATAAAAATAGCCGGCGTGCGGATTCTGGATACGTATCCTTCTGAAAATAGTAATGGGAACGTTACTATCAGGGATAATACTGGCCAGGTTACTATGCGTATCGATAAGGACACTGATATAGATGGGACAGAGACGCCGGATTGTCTGGTGGATATCGTTGGCGTTGCCAGTCAGTATGACTATGAGGAACCATACAACTCTGGATACCAGCTCCTACCACGTGGTCTTTTTGATATCACCAAAAGTTGTGTCAGTGTATCGGGTGAGCTTCCAACGAAAAGCAGCGCACAAGCAATTCTCTCGGTTTCGGAAAGGCGGTTTAAGCCATCTCAGGGCGAGAAGCTCGTAGTTCAATATAACGGACCTGAAACCGGGAGGTTCACTTTACGCGTGTTTGATTTGAAAGGAAGATGTATCAGAACTCTAATGGAAGATGCTGTCTGGAGTCCATATCCTGACCAGCGTATGTATTCCTGGGACGGAAGAACTAAAAATAACGATGTAGTCCCCCCGGGAATATACATTATTCATTTGCGATTAGAGGATACTTTTAAGGGGGAATCTAAACACGTAGAACACTCAATTGCCGTGCTTGAAACGTTGAGGTAATCGGAAAAAATTACCAAAGGATACCAAACAATATCCGGTGCAAGGGGATAGTTCTCAAAAGATGAAAAAGAAGATACTCATAATATTTTCGTTACTATGTTTCGCTGTGGTTGAGGACGCTTATCCAATTTTTGAGTTGGATGGTCATGGTCCGCGCGTGACAGGAATGGGCGGAGCATCGGTCGCAGTAACTTCCGGTGCAGATGCGGTTTTTGCTAATCCTGCCGGATTATCCAAACAGTGTGGTTTTCAAACTTCGTTTATGACCCGTAAACCATTCGGTTTAGACATAAACCAGCAGGTACTTGTTTGTGGAACGCGCATCGCATTGGGTGGATTGGGTTTTTCGTATTCATTACTTGGAAGTCAGGAATTACTAACTGAAAGAGTTCTTAGCGTTGGCTACGGGTCAAATAGCTGTGGACCAAGAACCGATAGAATTTTTTCTTTCGGGATTGTTTTGAAGAGTATGAGCGTTGACTTCGGAGACATGTATGGAAAAGGCTGCGTTTTCTCAATGGATGCAGGTGTACTTGTTGACATAAGCGGTGCTCTTCACGCAGGTGCAATGGTGAGTAATTGGAATAACCCGCGGTTTGGCGCATTTGAGCCGTTCAATCTGCCAGGGCGCATTACGGTTGGTATTGGTTGGAATCCAACTGTGGAGTTCGTATCTGCGTTTGATATTGCGAGCGAAACAGGTTATCCAACCGAACTCCATTTCGGAGTGGAATTTATGCTGACAGGGTCGCTTCTGTTGAGGGCTGGTATCCAGACACAGCCAACATCTTTTACGGCCGGGCTTGGTGTCCGCACAGACAGAGTTTTTGTTGACTACGGCTGTCAAACTCATGAGTATCTCAACATGACTCACCAGTTTTCCTGCGGGTTCCGTTTTGGCGCAAGGACCCCAGCCGGCAAAGACGCCAATCAAATAAAAGACATTAGGATTATTTTTGAGGAAGATTAATCATGATAAGAACCTGCGCTTCGCGCAGAACCTTTTCACTTGAAAAACAATTCTCGGGTCAAAGCGTGATAAAGCACCTACATCCACTTCGTTCGCTTTTAGTGACGCTGTGTGTCATTCCGGGATTATGTGTCTCAAATTGTACAGGAGCAGGGAGTTTGCATGGTTCGCTTAAATATAAGTGGGCGCGGATGCCGCTGGATACGTTCCTGCCTGAGACGATTGCGGATCCGGACCTGCGCTCTAACGACATACTTGATATCCCGGAGGTAAATTTGCGTCTAAAGCTTGGGAAGGCCTCCGCAGGAGCGGCATGGACAGGCACATACTGGAATGGCCGGAATTGGAACCCTCCTGACCATAAATTTCCAGTATTTGACGTACCGTTATCAAAACGTTTTATTGGAGTAGAAAATCTCGGCCCAATTCGCTCGCTTTACGCCGGTAATTATAGCGCTTCATTCGGTCTGGGACTTGTCATGGATTCCAGTCCCTACTTTTTTCCACGCAGGATATGGCGGACTTCCGGTATCTATGGCGATACGTACGTTGATAACCAGGATGAAGCAGGAGATGAATTCAATCTTGATGGAATTGCAAGTGAACTGAAAGTCGGATGTATGGACTTCATCTATTTCTATTCACACGGTACTAAAGATGCTATCGTAAATTCTGACGGGACTATCAACTGTTACTTTTCGGACATTATCCGTGACGACGAAATAACCAATAAATTCTGCGAGCGTGTTTCAGGAGGCAGAATTCAATTAAACCCCGTGCTTCATGGGCTTCCTGGAGCACATATAGCTCTCACTGGTTTTGAAAGTTGCGCTAACCGCAATTTCCATCCCGATTCCGGCACGGTATTTATCCAGGACACCAGTAACGGGCAATATTACTCCGACCAGTTTTCAGGGACATGCCCTGAGTATGAGAATATTCTTCAAGAGCGCACACGCACAGTGCTGGGTGCCGATGTAGGGATTATGATGTGGAACCTGGGATTAGATGCAGAGTATGGTAAACTCCTGCATGGTGGCGAAGCACGGGCAATCAAAGTAACTGCTGATATCAGTGGTCTGAAGCTGCTTGCTCTCTGGCGGTGGTATGATGTGGACTACGATAATCCATATTGCCGTGGTTTTAGTGAGCACTCCAGATTTGACCGCACGATGTTTAACTGTGATTACATGATGAACAATCCTTACTATTCAAATATCGTTGATGCAAATCCGCAGCCAAAAGCAGAGAAAGGTTTGTATCTTGAGATGCAATATCCGTTGACTGAAAAACTGAAAATAACACGTGCTTACGTTGACGTATGGAATAGTTATCTATATGATACGCGTAAGAAAATAAGTAATAACGCCCACTCATATCGTATACAAGCCGAGATTGAGTATAGGATAGCGAGAGCGATGCGGTTGCATCTCAGCCAGAAAATATATCAGCTTGATTGCGAACATAATGGTGATATTACGAGTGAAACTCTATGTAGGACGACGTTCCAGCTGCCTTTATCGGCTACCTTTAGAGTTGATTTGCTCCATAAACAGAAAGAGTTGAGAATCTCACCATCAAATGGATATAACGAAAGCCGCATGCAGGGCTCTTACGTTGGTTTTGGTACGAGCTATTCTCTTGTACCTCAACTCAACATCTCAATCGGATACGTGCTCTGGGACTGTTCGCGTGGATTGTCTCTTTGGAGCATAGACAATAGGTTGCCATTTGATTTCATGGAAAATACCGGCAGAAAGATTTATATAGAGCTACGCAACAGTTTAAGCGACAATATCACGGTTGCACTGGTTATGCGTGATAAACGGACTGATATAAGATATATGGTAGGCCCTTGTAGTGTGGAAAGTTACGACGGATTTCCTATGGAGAGTATAGAGCGTGGTCTTGGACACGCCCTGAATTACGGAGTAGAGTTCAGTTATCACTGGTGAGGAACGCGGTAGCCGCCAAGCTGTAGCCGCAACCTTCAGGTTGCGCTGGACTTGCGCAGGCTAAAGCCTGCGGCTACCGAAGCCTGCGCAAGCAATCCCGTACCATCTTTACTTTAAGAATTATGAATAACACGACAAAGCGAGTCAGGGTTTTAATGTTCATTTCAATAGCAATGACCAATGTGTCCATAGTATTTCCATATACCCGGCCAGGCAGTGTTCTGTATGGCGACCCGATGTACGGCCTGTCTTCCGCTCGTTTTGTTGGTATGGGAGGTACCGGAATAGCAGGTGGTTGCGGTCCTTCTGTACTTGCTTTGAATCCTGCCGGGTTAAGTAAAATCAAAAGTAGTTTTACCGCTGAGTTTAGTGGATGCATTGCAGGGTTCAATGAATCATATACTCATCCAGAATATAATAAGTTTAGCGAGAGGATTTACGAGATTTATCAAGCAAATGATAGGGCATATTTTGGACTTGAGAGTGCAGGCATGGCAGCAAAAATTGGAGAATTATGGCTCGGTTATCTGTGGAGTCCTGCTTACGATTTCAGATATGAATCTAAGCGCAACATAATGGACCTTGATTACACACTGAACCATACTGAAAATATACAGAGGTCAGGTATTGTCCATTCGAATATCATTGGTTGTTCCGTTGGCGCAGGGAAAGGCATTACGCTCGGTGCCAGTTATGAAATTCTCTACGGGATGGTAGAATCTAAATGTAAAAAAAGTTATCCGGATGGTACTGTATCTGATTTTGGTAGAAGCATAGCGCCAAAATTGGAGGGCAGAATAAGTGGTGCAGGTTTCAATATCGGGATGGACTTTAATACCGACACTTGCTGGGCCTTTGGATGTTCTTTCGGTATGGAAAAGAAATTGAAAGAAAACCAGTTTATGTATCCGGGTCATTTTGGAGTAGGCGTTGAATATCTTTCTGGCGGTACACGCGGGAATAGATTCTCTTTTGACGTGATTACAAGACGATGGGAGAACTCCAATGCAGCTCTTAAAGATACGACGGAATTCAGAGGAGGGATTGAATGCTTCACTGATTGTGGCTCTCCGTTATGGTTTGGTTTCAGATATGAACCCTGGTATGGTGCTGATAAGAATATTGATATGGTATTTATAAGCGCAGGAACGGAGTTTCCTTTTGGTATGCTCAGGTTGGGTATAGCCAGCGAATTTGGGTACAGAAGTTATTACCAGAGGACTTTGATGGAACCGTGGGAAACAGCCAACCCAGACGGACTCGATTCAGTTGAGGAATTACTAACCCGCTTTGTGTTCACGCTCTCCACTGATTGACACTGTTTCTGCCAGTTGTTATAATGAGAGACCATTATTGCGTTACAGCCCCTATGCTGATGAAAATTGTTTTTTTTGGCTCCCCCGGCTATCTTACAAGTTTTCTTGAGACCCTATGTGCATCGGAACACGAAGTTATTGCGGTGGTAACGCATCCGGATGAGCCAAAAGGGCGTGGGCTTAAGATAGAGCGTGCTCCATTAGCAATGTGGGCGGAAACCCACGGAATCCGCTGTCTTCAACCACAAAAACTCAGCGGTCAGGATTTTCTGGATGCATTCCGCTCACTAAAACCAGATGCTGGCGTCCTGGTTTCGTTTGGAAAAATTTTGCCACGTCCGGTGCTTGAGATTCCGCGCTTCGGAATTGTGAATGTCCATTTTTCTTTATTACCAAAATATCGCGGCCCGGCACCAATTCAATGGGCAATTCTCGATAAAGAAAGCATGACAGGTGTCTCGTTGTTCTTGATTAATGAACATATTGATACAGGCGATATCCTTGCGCAACGGGAGGTCCCGATTGCGCCCGGAGAATATTTTTGCGAATTACGTGACAGGTTGATGCATGCCTCTATCCCATTACTTATGGATACGCTGACAAAATTAGAGAAAGATGAAATAAAACCCGTGCGACAGCGGTCCGATGAAGCAACGGTTGCAAGACTTTTAATAAAAGAAGACGGGATTATAGATTGGAAAGTGCCAGCAGAAGACATATGCTGCAAGGTCCGTGCTCTTGAAGAATGGCCTGGGGCGTGGACGTTCTTTCGCGGGCATCGCCTGCGGCTCTGGCAAGCATTACCCTGGAATAGAGCACGAGTACCCACCGAAGCACCTGGTCAGATAGTTGAAATCGTAAAAGACCAGGGTTTTGTCGTTGCCTGTGGAAGCGGTGCGCTTGTTGTCCAGGAAGTTCAGGAAGAAGGGCGGCGCCGTATGAGTGCGCCTGAGTATCTTCAGGGAGCGCGCATAAGCACAGGGAGTCATCTCGGGAGGTCGTCATAATACGTTTTTGGCGGACTGTCGGTATTGTCGTATGCGCTGGTGTTATCCTTATATTCCTGGGTGATTGGCTTCTCTCTATTATTGTGCATCACCGTAAGGAAGTGCTTGTGCCGAATGTTGAAGGCCTTTCTCTACAGAAATCGATAGAAGTACTCGGGGATAAAAAATTATATATATTGAAAGTTGGTGAAAAGTATGACGAGTCCATCCCTTCGGGCTACGTGATTTCGCAGCGGCCGGAACCTGGCACAAGAGTTAGGTCAGGCAAGGTTGTAAAGGTCATACTCTCTACAGGCAGCCAACAGATATATATGCCTGACATAACGGGAAAATCATTAAGAGAAGCGCGTATTATACTCTATCAGGATAGCTTGCAAATCGGGGAGGTAACGAGAGTTCCTTCTGGCGAGCAAGAAGACGTCATTCTTGGGCAGGAACCGTTGCCGGACAAGATAATAACACCGGGACAGATGGTCAATCTAGTGGTCAGCGAAGCAGCAGCGGCTAGCGGTGCTCAGGTAATGCCAAATTTTCTTGGCGAAGACGTAATACGCGCACAAAATCGCCTGAAAGAACTTGGTATGCAGCGAGCTGAGGTTGAATACGTAGTTTCTGAGACACAGTATGAAGGTACGATTCTTAAACAAGAACCGCTTCCTTATGAATCCATAACCATCAATGAGAACGTCCTGTTTACGGTTGCACGCAAGGAGGGTTCTGGTGCATTGCTTCGCACAATACCAGTGCACTATGAAGTGAGCCAGGGTATTGAACCAAAAGAATTGAGGATAGTAATTCAGGATGCTACTGGTGAGCGGGAAGTTTACAGGAGCAAGCAGATGCCTGGTTCCAAAGTAGACGTTTCAGTTGATGCCGCTGGTCCGGCTACCATAAAAATATTTTCCGATGGCATTCTGGTTGAACAAAGCAAATGGTAAAAATAGCACCATCTATATTGAATACTGTCATTGCGAGGAGCGGTAGCCGCAGGCTTCAGCCTGCGCAGGTGACGAAGCAATCTCATTCGGTAAAAATAGCTCCTTCTGTATTGAGTTGCGATTTCACCAAACTTGGAAAACAGATAGACGAGGTTATCCGTGCAGGTGCAGATTTGGTTCATCTCGACATTATGGACGGTCACTTTGTTCCAAATATTTCGTTTGGTCCGGGTGTCGTGTCAACGTTGACCAGGCGTTTCCGGATACCAATGGAAGCGCATCTTATGGTTGAGGAACCAGGAATGTTCATCCGGCCGTTTTTTAAGGCAGGCGTAAGTAGAATAATTATACATCGTGAATCAGTGCCTAACCCGGGGCCGCTTCTTGGCGAGATTCGTGCACTTGGAATCTCGGCTGGTTTGAGTATCAATCCAGGCACCCCTTTATCCGGGATATACCCGTATTTAGGCGAAATTGATTTAGCATTATTAATGAGCGTGAACCCGGGATATGGCGGGCAAAAGTTCATCGCTGGAACACTTGAGAAGATAAAATGCCTCAGGCAGACGCTTGACCGAAAAGGAAGTGACGTTGAGATAGAAGTCGATGGAGGCATAAATATAACGACGGGGCGCCGTGCTGTTAGAGCAGGAGCGACAATTCTGGTTATAGGAGCATACCTGTTTGGTAGCAGCAAACCAGGGGAAACCCTTAAGGAACTTCGTCGTGCAATCGGAGGTAAGAAATATGGTACGCATCAGATTAAAAAGAATAGGCGCTAAGAGCGATCCCTATTTTAGAATCGTGGCGATTGACCGGCGTAAGCAGCGTGACGGCGCAGAACTGGAAATCCTTGGTACTTATAATCCCAGGGCAGTTCAGCCGGAGGACAAGGTAAAGTTAAAATACGACCGGATTGAGTATTGGTTCAAGCATGGTGCGCAGGCAAGTGAAACAGTCCGTTCTCTCCTGAAAATAGCAGGGGCACCAGGCGTTCCAGAGGAAAATACGCAACCTGCCACCTGAAAGAGAATAATTGAGGATAGACGTAGTCGCTGTTTTTCCAGAAATTATTGAGGCAGCAACAGGAGTGGGTATTGTTGGCCGTGCCCGGAAGTCCTGTGCCGTAGAGATAAATGCCTGGCAATTGCGGGACTGGAGCCATGACCCTCACCATAAAGTTGATGATTATCAGTATGGTGGCGGCGTAGGGATGGTATTAAAGCCAGAGCCGATTTTCGAAGCGGTAGAGGACATCTGTCATCGTGAGAGCGGTGACGTTGAAGGCAGGCGAATAATATTACTTTCACCACAGGGGAAGCGTTTTGACCAAACTCTTGCCACAGCGCTTAGCCGCCAGAGACATCTAATTCTCATCTGTGGCAGGTACGAAGGTGTTGATGAACGTGTCAGGCAACATTTAATTACTGATGAAATATCAATCGGTGATTTTATAACTACTGGAGGAGAAGCGCCAGCGCTCGCGGTTATAGAAGCAGTCGTACGGCTGCTTCCAGGTGTCCTTACTAAAAAAGAAGCAGTCGATGAGGAGACCTTTTCCAGGGATACGTTTGATTGGCCGCATTATACCCGGCCGCCTGATTATAAAGGTATGAAAGTTCCGGATGTGCTTGTGTCTGGCAACCACGAAGCAATTAATAAATGGAGACGGGAGCAAGCGAGAAAGAATACCTATACCACCCGTCCCGACTTACTCAATGATTGGAGGAAGAAATGAATATACTATCAGAAATTACCGATGGTATGAAAAAGAAAGATTTGCCTGAATTCAGACCAGGAGATACCGTTGCTGTTACCACAAAATTGAAAGAAGGAGATAAAGAGAAAAAGCAAACTTTTAGCGGCATAGTAATAGCACGCGCCGGTTCTGGCATTGGCGAAACGTTTACAGTAAGACGCGTTTCGTATGGCGTTGGCGTGGAACGGACTTTTCCGGTTAATTCGCCTGTTATCACAAGTATCAAGGTAACAAAACGTGGCAAGGTACGCAGGGCGAAACTATATTATCTGAGAGGTAAACAGGGTAAGGCAGCAAGGATTGAAAGTGCGTGACCCGAAATTCCTTGGCAGGCAGGGTGAAGACATAGCCGTTGGTTTTCTTCAAGCACGCGGGTACCGTATTCTACAGAGAAACTGGCATTGTCGTGCCGGTGAAATTGACATTGTAGCCAGAGAAGGAAAATACTTGTGTTTTATTGAAGTAAAAACACGTGATAGCGCACGCTGCGGTGTGGCTGAGGAAGCAGTGGACTTTCGAAAAAGAAAACGACTCTCAAAATTAGCTTCCCTGTATTTGTCTGACCATAATTTAGAAGAAGTACCTGTAAGATTTGACGTGGTTGCAATATCAGGAACCAGGCCGCACTTGATTCAAAACGCATTTCAATATTCGTAGTTACAGCCCTTAGGAGCCATTCAAAAGGAGGACCCGGCAATGCTCGCCACAATTCTTTCTGCTGCACTTATAGGAGTTGACCCCTACCCATTACGCGTAGAAGTAGATATCCGAAATGGACTACCGTCTTTTTCAATTGTTGGACTCCCGGACCCTGCGGTCAGGGAAAGCAGAGAACGAGTTCTCACAGCGATAAAAAATTCGGGCTATAAAATAAATGCAAGTCGCATAACCGTAAACCTCGCTCCAGCTGACATAAAGAAAGAAGGCGTTGCATTTGACCTTCCGATTGCTCTGGGTATGTTGGTAGCTAGTGGTATCCTGGCGCCGGAAGCAACGTGTGGGTATCTTGTTCTGGGGGAACTGGCGCTAAGCGGACTGGTTAGACCGGTTAAAGGCATTTTATCTGTCATTCTCGGTATGTCAGGATTAAAGGAAGTAAAAGGTATTATTGTACCAGAGGCGAATTGTGCCGAAGCAACAATGGTTCCTTCAAAGCCGGCATATCCAGTAGGTACGCTTAAACAGGCAGTTGAATTTCTGTCAGGCAGAGAAGTAATTGACCCGGACAAGAGACATTATGAAGCGATTCAACGGAGGAAGAGGACGTACGTTGACCTTGCAGAAGTACACGGACAGAGTTTTGCACGCCGCGCGCTTGAAGTCGCAGCAGCTGGCGGTCATAATATACTTATGGTCGGACCTCCTGGAAGCGGCAAGACCATGCTTGCGCAGTGCTTGCCAGGCATACTTCCTGATATGAGTTTGAACGAGGCAGTTGAAACAACCAGAATATACAGTGCAGGCGGATTGCTTGATGGTAGAGGCGGTCTCATCACTGATAGGCCATTCCGTGCTCCACATCATACAAGTTCCGCGGTAGGTCTTATCGGTGGTGGAGAAATCCCGCGCCCTGGTGAGGTTTCTCTTGCACATAATGGTGTTTTGTTTCTGGATGAACTGCCAGAATTTCCACGCAGCGTTCTCGAGGCACTCCGGCAGCCGATAGAAAGCGGCAGCGTCCGCATCGTACGTGCGAGGTTTTCGGTTGTTTATCCAGCAAGGTTTATGTTTGTCGCAGCAATGAATCCGTGTCCGTGTGGGCACTGGGGAGACACACAGAAACCCTGCAGTTGCCGTCCAATTGACATTCAGCGTTACCGTAACCGTATATCCGGCCCATTACTTGATAGAATTGACATCCAAATAACAGTCCCGGCAGTACGCACTTCAGAATTACTTGTAAGTATAGACAGTGAGCCATCTTCAGAGGTAAAAATTCGCGTTCAGGATGCACGAAAACGGCAGTTACGGCGTTTTTCGGGACAGCCAGGTACTTACTGCAATGGCCATTTGAAAGGTAGGGACGTCCGGCGATATGCACGGCTCAATGCAGATGGAATTAGATTACTTTCTGAGGCAATCGGACGGCTTGGGTTTTCAGCTCGCGCATGCGACAAGGTCACCAAAGTCGCACGGACTATAGCTGATTTGGCTGGTACACCGGACATAGAGACCGAGCATATCGCAGAAGCAATCCAATACAGGGTGCTAGACCGTGAATTCACGATGCTGTGAGAATTAACGACAGAAGAAATTGACAGAAACAGTCATTTTTGGTATATACTAACAAGTATAGAAGACATGCGGGGCGTTGGTCTAGTGGTGAAGACACTGGCCTTTCAAGCCAGTAATCGCGAGCTCAATTCTCGCACGCCCCACCAAAATCTTTAAGGATTATGTGGGCGAATGGCGCAGTGGGAGCGCGTCTCGTTTACACCGAGAAGGTCGCAGGTCCAAATCCTGCTTCGCCCACCAGAAAATACAGAGTAGTTTAAAGTGGGGACGTGGTGCAGTGGTTAGCACACTGGCCTGTCAAGCCAGAGATTCGCGGGTTCGAACCCCGTCGTCCCCGCCATTTTTCTCACCACTTAAAGTACATCACTTTCTGAGAAAAAAGGATAAATTCTTTCTAGTTGATACATCATAGGTGATAGATTGAAAATTGCAATAGTTGGTTTTGGGCCGG
>Ga0210056_1000246_pt1 | contig 41436 bp, 35 predicted proteins | sample CryGeyCG2014_080_2_FD_183965 | JGI IMG/M metagenome (GOLD analysis project Ga0210056, IMG submission 183965) | Groundwater microbial communities from aquifer - Crystal Geyser CG07_land_8/20/14_0.80 (SPAdes) (version 2) | ecosystem: Environmental > Aquatic > Deep subsurface > Groundwater | place...
TCTCAGATCCTCCTCGCGCACCTCGATGCCCTTCTTCTATGTTGCCTCGCTCCCCTGAGCCGACCGGAACGGCAGGAATATCTTGCTTGGATTGCCGCCGTCATCACTACAGTCCGACGGCATGGGTGTCAAGAAAAATTAACGATCCGATTCATCTGCCGCAAGATGTTCCATAACCGGCCGATCGATCAACTCCGACAGGGGGAGGATTTCATACCCCCGCGTCTTCAAACCGGAAACGATCCGCTCCATTTCCGCAAGCCAGTGCGCAATGCCTCCTTTGCCCCTCGGAGTAACGTCATGCAGCAAAATGATGGCGCCGGGCCGGACCTTCTTGAGAATGATCATCGCCAACCCTTCAATCCGCCTGTTTCCCCGGTCGAAGGCGCGGCAACTAAACGTCACACAGTACATGCCAAGCTCCCGCAGCACCCCCTTCAGCCTGGGGTTGGTGATGCCGACGGGTGGACGGAAGGTCAGCGGACGGACGGCAAAATTTGCCAGCAGCTCCTGAGTATGGGCGATCTCTTCTTTGAGTCTCGTTCGGGAGCGCAGCATCAGCAATGGATCATGGTGATAGGAGTGGTTGCCTAAGGTATGGCCCCGAGAGAGAATTTCGCGGATGATGTCCGGATGCTGTTTTGCCTTCGCGCCAGCGACGAAAAACGTTGCCAAAATGCCGTGTCGCCTCAGAACTTCCAGCAACAGAGGGGTAACGTCCGGATCGGGACCGTCATCGAAGGTCAAGGCCGCCACGTTGCGGCCCCGATCCCGCCGACTGATCACGGGCAGGAAAAATCCCGCCCTGATGAGGAAAGGGGCAACCAGACAGAGCAGGATGAAAAACCCCAAGGGAACGACGGCCAGTGTCGGCCGGATCCACAACAGGAGGCCGGCGATGAAAAAGGCCGTCACCCCGGTGAAAAGGGCCGGCGAGAGAACCCCCCGTTCCCTGCCGGTGACCGCACCGTTCTTTTTCGCCGCAGAAACTTCCACCGGTAATCGGGATGGCCGGCGCCCTTCATACGGGCCATCTGGCGGTTGTGGCGACACCGTTAGACGCCCCAGCAGACGCCGCGTCGCCCATCGCAGAACGATATTCGCGTAATGGACGCCCGCAAGATACGATCCGGCGAGAAAGACGAGGTGGGACAGGCCGTAGGTTATAGGACCGCCGATAGCGACGATCAGGGGTTCCCGCAGAAGATAGGAGGCCCAGGCCAGGAGCCCGACCGCCGGCCACCCGATGATGTAGCTGAAGCCGATCAAAGCCAATCCGGCCCAGATCCTGGGCGTCGGCTTCGCCCGCAGCGAAGAAAGATCCGCCTTCCCCTCCAGGGCTTCCCTCGCGAACCGTGTTCGGCAGAATCGGGCAACCATCCTTTCCCGAACCGCCCTCCACGACTTCATCTTTCGGATCATCGCGAAAATGTTGTCTGCCATTTCCCGGTTAAAGTTCCTGTGCTCATATATACCAAAAGGAATTCGAGCGCTATCCATTTCAGGTAGTGGATTTAGGTTTGAAGCAGCCATTGATTTTCTTCGCTCTTCAGGTTATACATAACCGGTCATCGTCCCCCATAACGGACGGCCTTAAAAAATATTTTTGGCAGAGGGGAAAATAAAGGTCTTCGACCCTCTGGAAAACAACAATGATTGATGGTATAGAGGATCATTGGAAAAAGGGGCGCCCGCAGGCGCCAAAAAGAGAAACGAAACCACAACCATCAAGGAGGTTCCCATGAAAAGATCCCAATGGACGGTACTTTGCGCGCTGGCGCTGCTTCTTCTCTGGGCGATGCCGGTCGGCGCGTTCGAGATCGGCGCCAGAGGTTATTACTGGTTTCCGGGATTCAAGGCGGACATGAAATCGGATGGCGCCGCCAAGCCCGGCACCGACATCAACCTGAAAGACAACCTGGATGTCGGCACCAAGGCCTTCCCCTCGGTCGAGGTGTTCGGGGGACTGGGGAGAAGCCACCTGGGTCTCACCTACACGCCGATCAACTATTCGGGATCAACAACCCTCGCAACCAAGATCGATTTTAGCGGCCAGACCTTTGCGGCGGGCACCAATGTCGATTCGGATCTGAAATTGCGGATGCTCGATCTGGAATACCGGTTTACCGCGCTCAATATGGAAAACATTCTGGCCGGCTTCTCGCTGGATGCGATCGGCCAGATCAAGTACATCGACGGCGAAGCGAAGATTGCCGCCCCCGCCCTGGGAGTGGAGGCAAAACAGTCTGTCCAGCTTCCCATCCCGCTGGTGGGCGTCGGCGCCCATGTTGGTCTTCTTCTGAACATCCTTGAGGCGCGGGCAAAGGTAACCGGTATCAGCTATTCCGGCAATTACCTCTATGAGGCTCTTGCCGACCTCTCCCTGACCCCCTTCCCGCTTCTGGACATCCATGCCGGCTACAAGGTGATCAAGGTGCATCTCGACCGGGATGATCTTTTTCTAAACGCGGACTTTTCTGGGCCCTATGTAGCCTTGACGGTGAGCTTCTAAGAGATGGGCGAAAGCGGAGAAGAAAAAGCCCCGAAAACGAGGGTCGGGATCATCATGGGAGGCCTCTCCTCCGAAAAAGAGGTCTCCTTGGAGAGCGGGCGGAACATCTTCAGCAAGATCGACCGCCGCAAATATGATCCCGTTCCCATCTTTATGGACAGCCGGGCGGCCTTCTGGGAGATCCCCGTCAAGCTCCTCATGCGCAACAGCACGCGCGACATCGAGGAGGATCTCCCGCAGGAGGCCAAGCCGATCCCCTATGAGTCCCTGAAGACCCGGGTGGACGTCGTCTGTCTCGGTCTGCACGGCAAGTACGGGGAGGACGGCTGCATGCAGGGTCTCCTCGAACTTCTCGGAATCCCCTACACGGGCTCCGGCGTCCTCGCCTCCGCAATCGGGATGGACAAGTATGTCTGCCGCCGGATCCTTTCGATCAACGGGATCGATGTTCCGCGGACGATCCCGATTCCCCGGCGGCTATGGGAAGCGGGGAAACCGGCGGTCATCGGGGAGATCGTCCGGGAGATCGGCTTTCCCTGCGTCGTCAAGCCCTGCCGGGAAGGATGCAGCACCGCCGTAAAAAAGGTTGTGGCGGCGGAGGGCGTCCAGGAGGCGGTGGCAAACGCCTTTTTGTGGGACAACGTGGTTCTCGTCGAGGAGTTCTTAGCCGGAATGGAGGTGACCTGCGGCGTCCTCGGCGTCGATACGCCGGAAGCCCTGATCCCTTCGGAGACCATCCCCACGGACGACGTCCTCTCCCTGGAGGACAAGTTCCTCTATGGCCAGGGGGAGAACAAGACCCCGGCCCGGCTGCCCGCGGAACAGATCGAAAAGATCCGGGAAACGGCCGTTAAGGCCTTCCGGGTCCTGAATCTGAAAGGATATAGCCGGATCGACATGTTTGTCCGGGCCGATGGACGGGTGGCGGTCCTGGAACCGAATACGCTCCCCGGCATGACGCCCTCCACCGTCCTGTTCCACCAGGCGGCGGCCTCCGGGATCACCCAGGCGGGGCTGATCGACCGGATCATCCAATCCGCACTGGAGGTTCACAGCGGCAAAAGAGGACCTCTCTAAATGAATCGTTTCTCCGGCGCCTTGGATCGTCTCGGCAGGGCCGTTCTGGCCGGTGTCGAGGAGATGGGGAAAATTATCCTGCTGTTCGTCTCGGTCCTCGCCTGGATGTTCAGGCCCCCTTTCAAGCTGCACAACATCTTCAAGCAGATGGAGTTCGTGGGGGTCAAGTCAATCTTCGTCGTCGTCCTCACCGGAACCTTCACCGGGATGGTCATGGCCCTCCAGGGGTATCACGGTTTCCGGATGTTCAGCGCGGAGAGCCTCGTCGGCGGCACGGTTGCCCTCGGGATGACGAGGGAACTGGGGCCGGTTCTCACGTCGCTGATGGTCACCGCTCGGGCGGGCTCCGCGATGGCCGCGGAGCTGGGAACGATGCGGGTCACCGAACAGATCGACGCCCTCTATGTCATGGCGGCAAACCCGGTGAAACACCTGATCGTCCCGCGGGTGATCGCCGGCGTTCTCATGGTGCCCTTGCTCACGGTGGTCTCGGATTTTACGGGCATCCTGGGCGGCTACTTTGTCGGGGTCCACATCCTGGGCATCAACTCGGGAATTTTCATCAAGAACATCACGCGGCTCGTCGATTTGAACGATATCTACAACGGCTTGGTCAAAGCCGCCTGTTTCGGCCTGATCCTGAGTTTGATCGGGTGTTACAAGGGATTCAATACCTACGGCGGCGCCGAAGGGGTCGGCCGGGCGACGACGGAGGCGGTGGTCCTGGCTTCGATCGCGATTCTGATCAGCGACTACTTCCTGACGGCGATCATGTTTTGATTTTAAGTTTTACGTTTTAAGTGGGGGCGGGGAGGATTGGCGCTGCAGGTTTTGTTTCCAGTGAAGGCGATGCCCCATGATTAAACTGGTTGATCTCCATAAATCATTCGGCAGGCAGAAGGTTCTCGACGGTCTCGACCTCGATATCGAGGATGGAAAGACCACCGTGATCATTGGGCGAAGCGGCGGGGGAAAGAGCGTCCTGCTCAAGCACATGATCGGACTCCTCCGGCCGGAACGGGGGCAGATTCTGATCGACGGCACGGATATCACGAAACTGAACGACCGGGCGTTGAACGAGATCCGGAAGAAATTCGGGATGCTTTTTCAGGAAGCGGCCCTTTTCGATTCCATGACCGTAGGGGAAAACGTCGCTTTTCCGCTCCGGGAACATACACGGATGAAGGAGAAGGAGATCCGGGAGACGGTCGCCGACCGGCTTCGCTCCGTCGGCCTGACGGGTGTGGAAGAGAAGATGCCCTCCGAACTGAGCGGCGGGATGCGCAAGCGGGTCGGGCTGGCGCGCGCCATTGCGATGCGCCCCCAGATCGTCCTGTTCGACGAGCCGACGACGGGCCTCGACCCCGTCATGGCGGAGGCGATCAACCGGCTGATCATCGACACGCAGAAGAATCTCAACCTCACCTGCGTCGTCATCAGCCACGACGTCCGGTCGATCTTTGAGATCGGCCACCGGATCGCAATGCTCTACGAGGGGAAAATCATCGAAAACGGAACCCCGGAGGAGCTTCGGGCATCACAGAACCCCGTCACCCTCCAATTCCTCGCGGGGAGCATCGAAGGGCCGATCCGGATCATGTGAGGGGATAATAAAGTCAAGGGAGTTGGGGAGGCAGGGATGTTTTCATTGAGTTCGGAAGCCAAGGTCGGATTGTTCGTCCTCGTGGGATTGATTATCCTCGGGTACATGTCCGTTCAGGTCGGGAAGCAGAGTTTCGGCCTGAAGAAAGGCTACACACTGGAGGTCGTCTTCGACAGCGCGGCCGGTCTCGACCGGGACGCCTCGGTCCAGATCGCCGGCGTCGAGGTCGGACGGGTTGAATCGATCCGCCTGAAAGACGGCAAGGCCCTTGTCCGGCTCCGCATCGTTCCCAACGTAAAACTCGAGAAGGATGCCATCGCCTCCATCAAGACCCACGGCATCCTCGGCGACAAGTACGTGGAAATTTATCCCGGGACCCACGGGGAGGCCTATCTCGCGGCCGGCGAGCAGATCTCCCGGACGGAGCGGCAGGCGGACATCGACAGACTGCTCCATCAACTCGGCCTGATTGCCGACGACGTCCGCGGGGTGACAAGCTCCCTCAACCGGGTCCTGGCCGGCCAGGCGGGCGAAGAGGCGATCACCAGCATCCTGACGAATACCAAAGCCCTCACGCGGAACCTGAACCATGTGATCGTCAGCAACGAGGCGGCTCTCCGCGCCGCCCTGGAAAACACCCGCCAGTTGACCGGGAATCTTAACCGGGTCGTCACCCGGAATGACGAGAAGGTGGGGCAGGTGATCGACACCCTGAAATCCGCCTCGCGCGAAATGGAGAAGACTTTTGCCGCGCTGAGTGAAATCACCGGCGGCGTCAACCGGGGCGAAGGGACCCTCGGACAGCTTGTCAAGGACAAAGGGACCGCCGAAAAATTGAACCAGACGCTGGCGTCTCTTCAGGAAGTGACGCAGAAGATCAACGAGGGACGGGGGAGCATCGGCAAGCTCGTGAACGACGACGAGACGGTCCGAAACCTCAACGAGGGGCTGACCGGACTGAACCGGTACGTGAACAAGGCGGAGCAGTTCCGGACCTTTCTCAGTTACCGGGGCGAATACCTCTTTGACAAGAGCAACGCAAAGAGCTACCTCGATCTCCGGATTCAGCCCAAGGAGGACAAGTTTTACATCCTCGGCGTCGTCAGCGACCCGAATGGGCGGCGAACCACCAAGGATGTGACGGTGGGCGGCGTGACAACGAGGACGGAAGAGTGGGACCGCGACGGCCTCCTCTTCAACGCCCAGATCGGCAAGCGATACAAGGATCTCGTACTCCGGGGCGGTCTTCTCGAATCGACCGGCGGCATCGGCATCGACTACCTGACGTTGAACGACAAACTCAAGCTCTCGTTCGAGGCCTTCGGTTTTGGAAGGGACCGTCGCGCCCACCTCAAGGCCGGCGCGGAATACCGGCTCTTCCGACACCTCTACCTCTCCGCCGGGTGGGATGATTTCGTCAGCGACCAGGACAACCGGTCCATTTACGGCGGCTTCTCCATCCGTTTCGAGGATGAAGACCTCAAGTACATGCTGACCACGACGCCCATTCCCAAATAACCGGCCGGCCGACGCCCCGCGGAACGGCAACAACGGGGACACCTTGCTGCAAGGTGTCCCCGTAATAAGCGGATACGGCGACACAAACCCTCAGGAAAGGAGGCACATGATGATGATTTCTTACTTTTTTCGTCGGTACATCGTTGCACTGGTTATCGGGATCGGTTTCATTTTTTCACCCGCCATTGCCCTCTTCGCCGCGGCGGCGCCCGCTGCCGCGCCCCCGCCGGACACGGAAACCCGTTCCCTGATCCTGGGCGTCGACGCCGGGACGGCGCCGGTCGCAAATGCCGACCGAAAGCAGACCCTGGCCGGGCTCCTGAACCGGGGCCGCCAGACCGCCCTGGAAAAGGCCCGGAATCGGCTGCTGGAACTGGGAAAGTTCGGCATCGACTTCGATCTCGTCCGGACGCCCGCCGGTTTTGTCCGGCTCCTGCAGCAGCAGGAAACCCTCCCGGGCAAGGGGGAACGGCCCCATATCTGGATCGAAGCGGAGACCGGCTTCGTCCCCAGGGAGAGAAAAACCGGAAAACGACCGGATGCCGCTCTCCTCGACCGGGCCGATCTCCTCGATGTCCGAATCTGGACGGACCGGAAGGAGTACGAAGAGGGAGAGACGGTTACCCTCTATATGCAGGGAAACCGGGACTTCTACGGAAAGGTGATCCAGATCGACAGGAAGGGGGCCGTCCTCCAGCTCCTCCCCAACAACTACCGCCAGCTCTCCTCCTTTGAAAAAGAGAAACTCTACCGAATCCCCGATGAGGGGGATCGTTACCAGCTCGCGGTCCAGCCCCCTCTCGGCACGATCCGCTTCATTGTCCATGCGACGCGCCTGCCGATGAGCCAGGTAAACCTCCAGTCAACCACCGGCGGGATTTTCAAATACCGCGCCTCCGCGAAGGCGTTCGGCCGGAGCGTTCGCCACGTCATCCCGGCGGGGGAAGAACAGGGGACCGAATTTTGCGAAGCGACATGGGTCATCAAGACCGTCCCGCGTAAATAATTCGATTGACAGACGACGGTCGGTGCATATATTAGTCCCGGTTGAGGCGGAGAGAAATTACATGGAGCGGTATTTCAATACAGAGCAGATATCGCTTGCCGGCAGAACCTTTTCGCAGGCCGAGAAGATGGCGGGACGATACTTCCGCATCGGCCCGGCGGAGTGGAAAGAGCGCCGGTACGACGTGAAAACGCTTGCCTTTCTGGAGAAGCACGAGGTGCGCGAGGGGACCTTCGCACACCTCTGCAAGTACCAGTTCCGGAAGAAATCCGGCGGAACGGAGAGAGATTTTCACTTCTACCGGATCTGCCTCCAGGACGATCGGATCCTCGATGCCGTAGAGCGGGCCCATTCATTCATTCGGCTTTCGCCTTTGCTGCTCTACATCGCCGCGCATGAGCTGGTGCATGTGATCCGTTTTGAGCGGGGCGAGGGGAACTTCGACGCCCCGGAAGAGGAAAAATCGGACGAGGAGGAAAAGGTCCACCGGATCACCCGGAACCTGCTCAAACCGACCACCGATTCCGATCTGAATCTGGTCTTGGATTGTTTCAGCAACCTTTACCGGATCGGAGATCTGGTTCATTAAGCTATCCTATTGGAGGTTTTATTGTTATGCCGATTTACGAATACAAATGTCAGAAATGCGGTGAGGAATTTGAGGTGTTTCAGGGAATCACCGACCCCGCCGTGAAATCCTGCAAATTCTGCAAGGGTTCCGTGCAGAAACTGATGTCCCTCTCCACCTTCCACCTGAAGGGAAACGGTTGGTATGCCACGGACTACGGCGGGAAAAAGGCCCCGGCGGCCGAGAAGAAGGAGACTAAATCCCCCGAAACGGAGAAAAGCCAGCCCCCGTCCAAGACAACATCGGAAAAATAATGGATCAACTCCTGCCGTTCACCTTTGCCGCCGGCATTATTTTCCGCCGGAGGCATTGGACGAGGAAGCGGTCCACGGACTCCTGGGAGAGATCATTTTCCAGGGCCGCCTTGAGCGTCTCCATCGGGATCTCCACCCGCGCCGCACTCCGGTGACCACCCGCGCTGCCGATATCCCCAAATGATTTCATGGCAATAGAACCACAGTCCTGACGGTAGCCGTCCCCCCGAAAGATGATGATCAGCCGGTCCTTGACGATGCCGGCGACAATCACGTGGAAGACGTTGATGATCCGCAGGTGGAAATCGGCCACCTGCACGCAGACGTCCGCGCTTTCCACGGCGCCCAGAAAGCAGATCACCCTGTCGCGGTAACGGCGTTTGTGGTGGTAGGCATAATCGTAGTATTTGAGGAACCGGTCCGGAATCTGGTTCAACTCGATGCGGCGGATGAGCTGTCGGTTGGCCCGCGAAAAAGTGAGGTAATAGGCGCCGATGTCTTCGAGGCTGGCGTCCCGCTCGAAATTGACCGTGTCGCTTCGGATCCCGTAGAGGAGGGCCGTGTAGAGCCGCTTGGGAATCTTCACCCGCGCGGCCAGCAGATATTCCGTCATGATCGTGGCAAGCGCCCCGTAGTTCGGCCGGACGTCGGCAAGAGATGCGTGCCAGACCGTCTTGCAGGGGTGATGGTCCAGGACGATCTGGGGCTTGATTCCGCCCAAGGCCTCGCCGAAAAAGGTCGGCTGGGCGTCCACGACGGCAATCAGCCGGAACTCCTGGAGATCGATCTTGTCGAGCATCTGGATCTCGACCTTCATCTCCCGGATGAACTCCGCGTTCTGATGACGGATGACGTGCTCGGTGGCCGCGAAAACGCACTTCGCCAGGGGCTGCGTCTGGTTGAGGATCTCCCGCAGCGCCATCGCGGAGGCGACGGCGTCCGGATCGGGGCTGCCGTAAATGAGGACCGCGAGCGAATCGTTCTCCCGGACCATCGATTTGAGCTTGAAGACGTTGAGGACCGTGTCCTCTTTTCGGGCCAGAAGCCATTCGACGCGTTTCATGACGGTTCACGCTCAATAATCGTGGCCACGCCCTGGCCTCCGCCCACACAGGCGTTCGCCAAACCGTAGCGGCCGCCGTAGCTCCACTGTTCATTCACCCCCATAGCCGATCCCACAATGAAATCGTCGATCTCCTCCGCCTTGATCCCCGTCCGTTTGATCACCTCGGGAAGCAGCCTGGCGAGGAGATCGTCCGCTCTCAGTTTATGAAACCAGTCACGGGGGGGATCACTGGGGCGGGACCGCGACTGGGCGGTTCGCAGATATCCGACAATGACAACATCTCGCATGGGCGGCCTCCTTCGTTGATCGGTGTTGGATAACGTCGAATCTATTATGCAAGTGGATAAGCTTTGTCAATACAAAATCAGTCACGGCCCATTCGGATCTAAAAGTCATGGGTTGACTGATTTTGAGAACTATGCAATATTACAAATCATAATGGTTTAGACTCACAATGGATCAAGGAGGAAAAATGGACGCAAAACCCTGGCATCGTCACTATGACTACGACACACCCACGACCATCCGTTATCCGCGCCTTGCGGTCCATGAACTGCTCGGGATCCCCGCCAATGCGTACCCGGACAAGGCGGCCCTGAACTTTTTCGGCGCCGAAATGACCTTCTGGGAGCTGCGCCTGCAGGTCCTGCGCTTCGCGAATGCGCTGGGCGCGCTGGGAATTCAGAAAGGGGAGCGGGTGGGGATTCACCTGCCGAATTGTCCCCAATACCCGATCGCCTACTATGCGGTGCTGTCGCTCGGGGCGATCGTCGTCAACCTGAACCCCATGTACACGGTGGAGGAGCTCAAGCGGATGGCGGAGACCACGGGCATGACGACGCTGATCACCTTCGACATGGTGCTTCCGGCCGTCCGCGCCCTCTGCAAAGAGATTCCCGTCCCAAGGGTGGTTGTGACCGCGGTCACGGATTACATCAAAGGATTTGGCGTGAGCACGGCCAAAAGCCTGGAGCTGGAAGAAGGGTGGCGCCATTTCTCAACCCTGCTCGAAGGCTGCTCGAACCTGAAGCGCTCCCGGGTCCAGGTAAATCCGGAAGATCCGGCGATGATTCAGTTCACCGGCGGCACGACGGGCATCCCCAAAGGGGCCGTTCTCACGCATGCCAACGTGATCGCGGCCACCTTCCAATGCTCCTTGTGGGGGCAGGGCAACATCAACCTGACCCCTCCGGAAAGACGCAACGTCATGGCGATCCTGCCCTACTTCCATGTTTACGGCAACATTGTGGTGATGAACTGGGCCATGTTCAATTGCGCGACGCAGATCCAGGTTCCGCGCTTCAACATTGACGAGATGATCGGTCTTTTGGCCAACTTCAAGGAGATTACGTTTTTCCCCACGGTTCCCACGTTGATCAACGCGCTCGTCAACCACCCCAAAGCCGCGGAATTGGATCTTGCCAAAAAGTTGAAACTGCTGAATTCGGGGGGAGGCCCCATCCCCGTGGAGCTCATCGAGCAGATCAGGGATATGGGCATCTTCTTCAGCGAGGGGTACGGGCTTTCCGAATCCACATCCCTGGGGACATCCAACCCCATCCTGGGGCTGAAGAAGGTCGGGAGCATCGGAATTCCCTTCCCGGACAACGATCTGCGACTGGTGGACATCCGGGAAGGGACGGAGGACGTTCCGCAGGGAGAGCCGGGTGAAATCATCATGAAAGGCCCCCTCATCATGCAGGGCTACTGGAACAACCCACAGGAGACGGCGGGACAGATCCGCGACGGCTGGCTTTACACGGGGGACATCGCCGTCCGGGATGAGGACGGCTACCTCTTTATCGTGGACCGCAAGAAGGACATGGTGATTGCCGGCGGGTTCAACATCTACCCGCGGGAAATCGACGAGGTCCTCTTCCAGCACCCCAAGCTCCTGGAGGCGGTTGCGGTCGGCGTTGCCGATCCATACCGGGGGGAGACCATCAAGGCGTACGTCGTTCTGAAGCCGGGAGAAAAGGCCACGGAAGCGGAGATCATCCACTTCTGCCGGGAAAAACTGGCCGCCTACAAGGTGCCCAAACGGGTGGAATTCCGCGATTCCCTGCCAAAGTCCGCCGTCGGTAAAATCCTGCGGAAAGTTCTGCGGGCCGAAGAGGAGGCGAAACAGAAGAAAAGGGATGCGGAAAAGGGATCGTGATGGAAGAAACATCCGTGGCGGCCTTCAAGCAACCGACGGCAAACCGGCAGGTGGATATTTTGTTCACAGGTGGATAGCGCAAGCGAATACTTTTTACCCACGTTCTTTCCCACGAGGGTTTTCCCGATCGCCCACAAACAGTAAATATAACTATGATATCTATAATTTGCGCTGTCATGCGACAGAACCGGCACGCTCTTTGCTTTATCATTTGAGTAAAACAGATCGAAAGGTCATGAAAAAATAACTTGAGGTAACGGCGGCCACCATGCTCTTTATAGCAACAGTTTCGGTGGCGTTCCATAACGAAGGAGAACGAAAATGAAGATCTCGGGCTGTAAGGAGACAACGGTTGGACGCCTGCCGGAGCAGGGGGTGTCCAAACCTTTCGTCTGGCTTATACTTTTCCTGGCCGTCCTTGTTTTGTCGGCATGCTATCCCGCGCCGTATCGGCCGATTCCACGATCCATGCCTGAAGATACCGTTAGGGGCCCAAAGGTTCCCATGACCCAGGTCTATTTTTACCCGAAAGCGGGTCAGACGAACGAGCAGCAGTCCCGCGACCACTACGACTGTTACAACTGGGCGGTGAAACAGACCGGTTTCGATCCCGGCCAGTCGGCGATCCCGACGGATCAACGCGTCCGGGTGGTGCCGATGCCGCCGCCGGGACATGATACCGCCACGCTGGCGATAGCCGGCGCCGTGCTGGGCGCGCTGATCGGCGGACCGAGACATGCCGTGGGGGGCGCCCTGATCGGCGCATCCAGTGGGGCTATCGCCGGCGCCGCATCGGATTCGGCAAGGATGGAGTCCGCACGACAGCAAGAGGTGGCCTATGCCGCAAGAGACAGGGATCGCGACGCCCAGCTTGAAGCCACGGCCCACGGTTTCCGGCGGGCGATGTCCGCCTGCATGGAAGGACGCGGCTACAGTGTGCGGTAAAGGATACAACAACCCGTAGCGCACAAATCACATTCATTTTCAGGAGGCGATAGTCATGACCCATATTCACAATACGAATAGGTATTTTGCACTCGGGCTGATGCTGGCCCTGTTGTCGGGAATGACACTGTTCGGGTTTGCTCAGTCGGCACTGGCAGCTCGTGAGGACAGGCGTGTATCCAGCCAACGCGAATTCCAGGACTCGCGTTACCACCTTGACCGTTCCTACCCGGCCCACGGTCAGATGATCAGAGAACTGCCGCGCGACCGCCGGGTGGTGGTTCATGGCGGCTCACGTTACTACTTCTCCGGAGGCGTATGGTACCGCCCGCAGGGGCCGCGCTTCGCCGTCATCGTGCCTCCGATCGGTCTTTTCGTGCCTTTTCTGCCCCCTTACTACGCGACGATCTGGCTGAGCGGCGTACCTTACTACTATGCCAACGAGGTCTATTACGCGCACCGGGGGGACGGCTATGTCGTCGTCGAGCCGCCGAAGGGGGAAGTCAGCCAGACGCCTCCGCCGGCGGAGCAGATGTTCATCTATCCCCGCCAGGGTCAGAGCGAACAGCAGCAGGCGGATGATCGTTATGTCTGCCACCGCTGGGCGGTGAGTCAGACGGGCTTCGACCCGACGCAGCCCCAAGGCGGCGCGCCCGAAGCTCAGAAGGGCGAGAAGCGCGCGGACTATCAAAGGGCGATCGGCGCCTGCCTGGACGGCCGCGGCTATACTGTGAAATAGGATTATTAATCCTTGAACACGGCTGCCATTCGAAGCGGAACATCCTCCGGTTTTCGGGCAACGGCATAATCCCAGCGTCCGTAACTTCCCTCGACATTGACGGCATTGACCCAGCGCCGGGCGGCTGCGGCCTTGACTTCGGCAAGAGGATCAAAACCTTTCGTTTCCAGGATCAGATGACTGGGTTCTCCGTTTTTCAGGCGGATGATGAAGTCGGGCATATAGTCGTGCATCTGGCCGTTGTACAGATAGGGAATGGCGAAACCGAGCCCGGCGTTCTTGACGAAGGCCGCAGTTGCCGGATGGGTATCGATGTAATATGCAGAGGCCTGCTCCCATTTTTTTGTGTCGGCAACGACGTAATTCACATGGCTGCGCAAAACCTCGCGCACCTCCCGGCTCGTCCAGAAATCCACCTCGCCGGTGACGCCGGGACCGCGGTTCGTCTCGTACCGGGGAATTTCCGGCGTCTCTCCCGCCGAAGCGTCCGGATGGATGTTCTCCAAGAGGATCTCAATAAGCCAGCCATAGTAGGGAGACAAAAAGATATCCTTCACATCCGCCGGTTTGTGAACCGTTACCTTTTTGTCGAGGTAACGGCGGACGATGGCCGCCATCTGAGGAAACAGGACATGCGCCGGGGCCTCGCAGGAGGGCTGCGCGATGTACTCTCGTGTAAGGGTGCGGGACAGGTCAAATACCAGCTCCTGTAACCGCCTGCCCGCCCTGTATTCATTGAGGCTGGCCTCTTCGATCCGACCGGGACCGCCCAGCGTCTGACGGCCGCGGTTGTTGACGGAAAGGCCTTTCATCTGAACTTCCGGGGGTATCCGATCCGGCACCAGAGGAAGAGAGGGGACATTTTGCCAATCGACGATGATGCGGTTGCGGACAGCTTGGGTATATCCCTCTATGCGCGGAAAACGGATTTCGAATGCGGACCGTTCCGGCAGGGCATGGACGTGCCAGCGTTTCTCCCTCTGTTTCCCTCCTCTGTCCGGATTGGCCTTGAAGGGAATGACGTCGAAGGGGACTCCGAAGACCTTGGCAACCTCTTCGGTGAATTTTTCGTCCTCTCCCAGATCATAACTCGCCCGCCTGAGCCCCCGGCCTACGACCTGCTCGCAGAGGAGCTGCGACATGAAAGGCCTCAGCCCGATGATGTGCGTGACGGTGCTGCAGTCCCACCCTTCCGTGAGCATTCCCACGCTGACGATGCAGCGGATGTCGCGGCCGGGCGGATGAAGCGGCCGGCCGAGCTTTTGCGCCAGGTCCTCGAACCCCGGCGGGTAGAGGGAACGGCCCTGACTGTCCTTCGGCCACTCCTGTTTGCCGACAGTGTCCAGAATCAGACGCATCCAGCGGGATTCGTCCGATTTTACCTGATCGGAGTCGGTTTCGGAAACGACTCGGGAATCCACCCGGATGGTGTTGACCCGGCCGTCGCGGTTGAGGAACCCCTCGATCTTGGCGGGCGGGATGCCCGTCGGCGGCCGGTCTTCGGCCAGCCACTCATAGAGGACCTTGGCGATCCGGGTGTTCTTGCAGACGATGATGAAGACGGGGGGCCGGGGATCATCCTGATGGGATTCCCATTCCCGACGGAGTGCCTCCCACAGGCCGCCAAGCATGGCGAGGGGGTGATGGGCGTACTTGAGAATCGCCTCCGGTTTGGGCGTCCCCTGTTTGCCGCCCCTCTCAGCCGGGGTCAATTGCGGCAGTATCCACTGCCAGATGTTACGGTATCCGGGAATCTCGGCGCCGGTCGTGTCCTGGACGGCCAACTGAGGGATCTTGACCAGGCCCGCCTCGATAGCATCGATTAGGCCGAAGTCGCTGACCACCCAGGGGAAGGGCTTGTTCGTATCCTGTCCGACCCGTCCTAAGAAATAGGGCGTTGCCGACAGATCGACACAAAAGTTGATCCCGCGGAGCTTATGGAGGCGGTCCAGTCCTTCGACCCAGACCGTGGCCTCCTGAAAGAAATTCTCCGCGTCCTCCTCTTCGTCTTTGCCGTTGATCTCTTCGCGCCGGATGCGGTAGGCGTGGTGCGCCTCATCGTTCATGACAAGGATGTTCTGCTTCCCGCCGACTTCCCGGCCTAGGATGCGGTGGATCAGGGCCGTGTCGCTCTCCACGTAGCGGACCGACTCCACCCGGACCTTTTTCAGATTTCCCGAACCGTCCCGCTCCTCGTCCAGGATGGTCAGAATGCCCGCCGCGGCCTGCTTTTCCAAGTCCTTTTTTGTAAGATAACGCACTCCCCGCGCCGTTGTTGTTTTGGGACCGATGATGATGGTCTCACGCATCCGCACGGGAACGCCGGTGTGGGATACCCTGGCGGAAACGCCGCCCGTCTGCACCCCCTGGGGTTCGAAGACATGTCAGTTCATTGTAAGGACCCGCCCCTGACGCAGGAGCGGCATCAGGTGGGTCGGTACGAGGTCCCGCATCCGGTAGAGGCTCCCCTCCCCGGCTTCGGGGTCGAGCTCGGCCAGACGCCGGCGGATGGTCACGTTGGGGCAAACGATCAGGACCACATCGGAGAACCGGGCGTTTCCCCGACTGTTGACCTTGTTCAGGATGCTCCAGGCGGCGATCATCCCCATGACCGTCGTCTTTCCGGCGCCGGTGGCCATCTTGCAGGCATAGCGGGAGAAGGCCCGGATTCCGTTTTCCTTCTGTTGAGAACTTGGTTCGTCGACAGGCACGGCGATTCCCTGGAGAAAATCGGGACGGGCCTCTTTCAGAAAAATGACGGTTTCCGCCGCTTCGATCTGGGCAAAAAAGAGCCGTTTGTCCCTGCCGTCCCGCCGCCACCACTGGAGAAGCTCCAGCGTCGTCCGCGTCACGCCCGGCCATCCCTGCTCCCGCCAGGCGTCGAGACGTTCCCGGATCAGGTTGACCAGGGTCAGCTCATAGCCGCCCGGATAATCAGCCGATGGGTTCAGGACGCCGTCGGAGAGGTCCCATTCCCGGCGCTGGTCCCGGGGTGGAAAGACGACGGACCGGCGACGCCCGCCGCGTCGTTCCGGCGCCTCACCCTCCCGGATGTACCAGTATTCACCGGGAGGATGGAAGGGGGAATTGAGAATGGGTGTCGGAACCTCATAACTCTGCATGATTCAGCCTTCCATGATCTTATGTTCCGCCGGTTCACCGGCCAGATTCAAGGCGCTCTCATAGACGGTCTTGGACAGCCTGAAGTCCTGCCGGATCATTTCATCCAGGGTATCTTTCACCGTATCGATTAGACCCTCCCGCTTTGCCGCCAGGAGAACGCCGACGACCCCCGTAAATGGTATGCCCAGTTTCCTCGCTACCTGACGGGCGGCAAGGTCATCGAGGATAAGCAGATCGGCGGTCGATTCAAGAAACAGGGCAATGGCCTCTCTTTCCCCCGCACCCAGATTCTTTTCCAATAAGCGCGGCGCCGCAGGTTGACGTATTTCAACGACCTTAATCCAGTTCGGTGTTTCCTTTTCTGAAAAAACTTCCTCCTGCACCGCTTTGGGGATCGTCACGGTTCCATAGAGTTCTTTCAGAACCGTAAGTCTGTCCAGCTTGTCCAGGATGATGAGACAACTGGAATTGGAGATAATCATTTTTTGACCCTTTTCGCGGCATCTTGGGCGCGATCAAGATCGCCCATCAGTTCTTCCTTATCCATGTCGATGAAGGGGATTCCGAGGCGGGAAGCGAACTTCACAAATTCGAAGCGCTCCATATCCAGATATTCCGCCGCCTTACCGCTGGACAGTTCACCCAGGCGGTAGAGCTCAAGTATCAGGTACTCAAAGATCTTTGAGGGCACATCCTTATTTTTTTTCGCCACGATGGGCAGAATATCGGCAGGAATATGCATAGTTATTTTTTCGGTTTGCATGATGATCCCTCCTTCTATCCTTCCGCCTCTTTCAGATCCTTGACGACCAGCAGCTCGTTACCCCGGTCGTCGATGACCTTGACGGCGATTTTACCACATTCCCCCGCAGAAAAGGGAGCGCTCTTCGTCCCGGCCAGGTGGTCCCAGACCGTCTCTTCGTAAGTCCCTTTCAGAGCCCGTTTGATGTTTTCCCACGCCCCCGTCCTCGGGAAGAAGGCCTGGCAGACGTGGAAGCACAGGTCGTTGTAATCCGTGTCGAGAAGCCAGGCCGGGACGTCGTCGCCACGGCGGTGATCGACCTCCATCGTCACGGGGTCGAAAACGTCCATGCCCAGGAGCTCCGCCGCGTATGAATCCGCCCCTCCCTTTTCGGCGGCCTTGCTCCTGGTCAGACGGACCTCCGGCATCCCGCAGACGCTGAAGATCTGGCTGGAACGCATGTTTTTGAGAAGGTCCCCCATCATCAGATCCGGCGTCGCCTGGATGTAGGTGGCGGGGATGCCGACGGCGTCGGCGCACTTGTCGATCAGCTCCCGCGCATGCGCCTGGACAGCGAAGCCGATGACGTAGAGGTGGACGTATTGCTTGACGTAGGCCTCCCGGGCCGCCTCGAAGACGAGTTTTTCGCTCACCGCCCCGTTCTCCGGGCCGAAAACGAGGGCGACGGCTTGCTGCGACAGGGGCAGGGCTGTTCCGCTCTTCTCCTCCGCTTCCTGGATGACGTCGGCCAATGATGGCGTCCGGCCGGTCGCCGCGGCGTCCACGAGGGCCTCGGCGGAGAGCGAGAGGGTCTTGGCTGGAGGCCGAACATTTTTCAGGATGACGGTCCGGCCGCCGCCCAGATGCAGGACTGGCGATTTTCGGAGGACCTCCAGCATCCGATCCACGAAGGCGCCCTCCGATTCCTGCACGGTGGAGGACGCACCGGAATGGGCCGCCGCATCGACATCCAAGCTGTCCGCTTCCATCTCTACGGGGGTGGGGATCGTCGCTTCGAGGGTGAAAGGGCCGGTGATGCGGGTGATCCTTGTTTCCACCTCCGGCCGGTCCACGAGGACGACTTCTTCGGGGGGCTCATCGTTGGCGATGCTTTTCAGGGTCATGTGGGGGACGATGCCGCCAACTTCTTCGCCTTTCTTGTTCTGGCGCCGTTCATAGACGAAGCCCCCGGCGGGTCCGCGCTTCTCATCCTTGAGCCGGTAATAGGAAAAGGTGGCCGTCAGCAGCCGCTGCTTGGCCAGGGCGACAGGGACCCGGCTCACATCGACGGAGATCCAGCGCCTGCCCCACTGCTCCGCCACATAGGCCGTTGTCCCGCTCCCACCGGTGATGTCGAGGACCAGATCGCCGGGGTCGGCGGTCATTAGGAGGCAGCGTTCGACGACCTTGAGGTTCGTCTGGACGATGTAGAGCTTGTCGTCGGTGAAGCTTCCCGTGAGGGTGTCGGTCCAGAGGTTGCCAATTTCTGTGAAGGGGAAATCATCCGCATATCTTCGGTATTGAATGCTGTTGCTGGCCTTGTGTATCCGTCCGGCGGCGGCGAGACGCTCCATCCCGAGGGGATAGTTCGCCTTCCAGTGGGAGTTCCCGCCCGGCGTATAGACACGTCCCTCGAACTCGAAAGACTGAGGCTGACCGGAGGCGCCCTGAGAGATGAGATTGTCCGGTTTATAAAGTCTGGCCCCTTCGGGCAGGGAAACAAGGCCGGTCTTTTCCGCCACTGAGACGCCCCGGTAGGTCGTGTCGGGCAGAAGAACCCAGCGGGCGTTCCCCTCGCCGAGGATGGCGGGCTGCTCCTGGTAGAGCTTGCGGACCTTAACGTTGTCCTTGTCCCGGGCGTACCAGATGAGGAAGTCGCCCAAGGTGGCGATCGTCGTCGTCTCGAAGCCGGAGGTGGTTTGAAAGGCGATCTGGGCCACGAAATTCTCCGCCCCGAAGACCTCGTCCAGGATCTCCCGGACGTGGTGAAGGTTCTCATCGGAGATTTGGACGAAGATGGACCCCGTCGGGTGGAGGAGGTCCCGGCAGAGGAGGAGCCGGTCCCGGAGGTAGGTCAGGTAGGAGTGGAGGCCGAGCTCCCAGGTGTCGCGGTAGGCCTTCACCATCTCCGGCTCGCGGGTCATGTCCTCGTCCTCGTTGTGCTTCACGTCGCGCTTGCGGACGAAGGGCTGGAAGTTGGAGCCGAATTTGACGCCGTAAGGAAAATCGGCGAAGAGCATCTGGACCTGTCCGCCCAGCCCCTCGTACTGGAGGAGGGAGTTCATGACGATCAGTGAATCACCCAGGACCATCCTGTTGACCCATTTGTCCCGGTGTTCGTAGGCCCGGAGGATCTGGTCGGCGACGGAATGGCGCGGATCGCCGAAGAGGTCGAACATATCGACCTGCTTGTCCCGCCTGTGGGCCTGGAGGGTTTCTATGATGGCCTTCGTGGAGAGGCGCTCGTGGATGAAAAGGGGCAGCGTGGGGCAGTCGAAGGAGAGGCGTTCCGCCTTGCCGGTCCAGTTAAGAAAGGGGCGGCTTATGGCCTTGAGTCGTTCCGCTGCGGTCTTTGCCTCCTCGAGGTTTTCCGCATCAACGATTTGCCTGATAAAGGCTTCTCCCGCTTCCCGGGCGGCGTTCCCGCCGTCCCAGTCCAGGGCGGGGGAGAGGGAGGAGTCGTAGCGATACGTCGCCGGCGGTTTCTTTTTGCGGAACTGGGCCTGGGTGCCCACGTCGGGCCGCATGGGACTATCGGCTTCAGGGTGTTTGTAAGGATGGGACTCTCTGTTTGCGTTTGCTCGTTTCTGCCGGGCCATGCCTGCTCTCCTTTTACAAGGGCCATATCAGGATGCTGCTTCCGGGGTTTCCCGCAATGATACTGCCGTCTGCTGCTGTGTGCGGTCCGGAGGATCACCCCGAATCCCTGTCGAAGCGCGACGTCGCTGATGCGATCATTGTTCCGGCGATGATCCGCTGTGAAAATTGAAATGTATCTATCAGATAGACCGAAGGGGGCAATCTGTCAAGCAGAATCGGGGGGATGGAAGAATGGTTATAGAAACGCCGGTAGAGAGCGGGCCTTATTGACAGACCGGCCCTGTATCCTTATAGTGATAGCGGTTCGGTTTCAAAACGAAGAACCGGACATCGAATGGCACGGGTAGTGGTACTCTCATGAAACTTAACCGGAAAGAGTTCGACAGGGCGGTATGGCGGGCGTACAGACGCATCCCGGCGGAGATCCGGGAACGGATGGATAACGTCGTCCTCACCGTGAAGAAGCGCCCCTCTCGGGAGATGCTTAAGGAGATGGGCTATCCCCCAGACGAGCCGCTCCTCGGCCTTTACGAGGGCGCCTCTCTTCAAGAGCGCTCCTTCTTCTCCGCACCCCCACTTCAGCCGGATACGATCTATATCTTCCAGGAGCCCCTGGAGGAGATGTGCGAGAGTCTGGCCGAGTTGGAGCGTGAGATCGAGATCACCGTCGTCCACGAGGTGGCCCATTTCCTCGGAATCAGCGAGGAACGTCTGGAGGAACTGGGGTATGGTTAGCGGTTTTGCTTGCAAATTCGTTATGGAAAGGTCAATCTGGGGCGAAACCGGACTTTTTACGGGTTCGTCAGCTTTGGGGGCATAAATATGATGAAACCGCTTACCGTAGAGGTGATCAGCCATCTGGCCACCGCGTTTGGCAACTGTGCGCATTGCGAGCTGATCCTGAACGAGGCCGGCGTGAACGCCCGGGCCCGCTATCAGGACATGGCCGATTACCCGGCCGATCTTAAAGAGGAAATGGCGAAATTGGGCGACTGGCTGGGCGAGCTCTGCCGGCTCTACCGACACCGGATCCGCATCCGTCTGATCGACGCCCAGTCCCCGCTGGGATTTTACAAATCCCTGATCCACCGCATCCACCGCTATCCGGCCTTCATCATCGAGAAGAAGGATGTTTACAGCGGCTGGGACCGGAACCGGATTGAAGCGCTCCTCGACGCCCGCATGAAGATGATCCGTTACAGCCGGGCCTGAGCATCCATTTTCAGGTCCACCGAAGCAATGTACCGTTTCAGAGGAAAGAGAAACGATAGCCTGTGCGATTCCCATGGCTGCTTTGCGAAAGCGAAGAACCGCCAATGCGGGAACCGGTCTATGCCGCAGACAATCCAATAAAAAAAGCCGGCTGAAATCGGGCCGAAACCCGGTGTCAACCGGCGTCATCCTGCCTCGCGGTTCATCTGCGGGGGGAAGTCCAAAACAAAAAACGGGTCTTAGTACCTGCCGCGGCCGCCGCTTCCACTGCGCCCGCCCCGGAAGCCGCCGCCGCCCCGGTTCGAATCCCGGCGGGGACCACTGGATTCCGTCTTCGGCCGAGCCTCATTCACGGTAATCGTTTTCCCGTCGAGATCGCCGCCGTTGAATTTCTTGATCGCCTCCTGGGCGCCTTCCTCCGTCTCCATCTCTACGAAGCCGAAGCCCCGGGAAACCCCGGAGAACTTATCCTTGATGACGGACACGGTTGCAACCGCCCCGGCCTCGGAAAAGTTGTTCTTCAGGTCTTCCTCTGTGACTTTCTGGGACAGGTTCCCTACATACAGATTTTTGTTCATGGTTCGCCTCCTGATTCGTTTCGGAATACCCCTCCATCCTGACCTGGCGAGGGAAAGAAATGGTTCCGGGGCCTGTTCATGCCGCGGCATCCGGCCGGCGCATGAAGGTCTTACAAAGAAAAAACCGCCCAGACCCTGAAGAGTCCGGCGGTTCACCTTACGCTTCATCCTGTCTATGCGCGGATCCTGCCGGTCGCACCCTGGACGTCCGCCTTGCATCCTCCGACATTTGTGTGCACTTGTACGCCGGGGAAAAGGGGAAAGTCAAGCCATTTCTGCGGACATCCATGATGTGTTGAATAAAGACCATCCCGAGCGAATCTTTGGCGGCCATCCAACCTTCAATCCCGTCCCACCGGTTGCCTGATCAATTTGATTTCAAATAGTTTCGGCCAGAATTTCCCCGTAACGAACAAACGGTCGCCTTCCGCATCGTAAGCGATGCCGTTTGGCACATCCACCCCTTGCAAATCCTCTTTCGCCAACAACCCCCTCAGATCGATCCAGGCCGTGACCCGTCCCGTCCGGAAATCAATGATGGCGATAGTATCCGTCGGCCAGACATTCGCATAAATCGCCCCCCGGACATATTCCAACTCATTGAGCCCCTCCACAGGGCCGCGGTCATCGCGGACGCGCAGGGTCCCCGTTTCATGAAGATCCTTCGGATCCAGCAGATGCAGGACGGAGGTTCCGTCGCTCATGATGAGCCGTTTCCCGTCATGGGTGATGCCCCACCCTTCATGGGCGTAGGAGAATTTTCGCAGCAGACTAAAAGAGGTCTTGTCGTAAACGAAGCCGACCCGGGACTGCCACGTAATCTGGAAAATCCGGTCGCCGAAAACGGTAATCCCCTCTCCGAAATGGGACGGCGACAGTCCGATTTCCTTGAGGACGCGGCCCGACGCCGGCTCGACCTTGCGCAAGGTGGAACGACCATGCAGCCCCGTGCCCTCATAAAAGAAACCGCCGTCATAGACCAGCCCCTGGGTAAAGGCCCCGCGGTCATGGGGATAGGAACGGACGACCCGATAATGATGCAAGTTCGCCCTGCCCGGGAGCCGCTGCTCCATGCCTTGCCCCTGAGCCCCCAGGACAAGGGGCGTCAGGCAGAGGCAAAGGACCATCGGCCACCGCCCTGTTATCCATTTCAACATATCGTGTTTTCCCGGTGATGCGATCGAGAATATCGTCAACCCCAGCCGCAAAGATGAACACTTCTATTTCTTAGCCCAACTTGGATAGCTTTGCAACAGATCCTCTCTCAAAATTCTCTTTCACTCGAAAATACGCTATCAACTTATTGAAATCATTTGACCAAACTTCCCTCCCCTTCAAGGGGAGGGCCGGGGTGGCGATGGGGTCGCCCAGCCATTTTCATCCCCCTTTGTGACGACAGTCATGAACGTTTCATCGGGCTTTTTCGGAAGCTACCAAAATTTTGCTTGACAATAGAACGTGTGTTCTATACAGGAGAGCCATGAAAGAAAAGCGTACAACGCAATCGGTTCAGAAAACACTCGCCGCCTTCTTCCGGACAAACCGGCGAATGCCCTCCTATGCCGAAATGATCTCCCTGCTCGGGGTCCAGTCGAAGAGCGTTGTCCATTTCTGGATCGGGAAACTCATCGCCGCGGGTCTGCTCACGAAGGACGAGAAAGGCCATCTGAGCCTGACGAAATGTCCCTTCGCCATCCCCGTCCTCGGTTCCATCCGGGCGGGTTTCCCTTCCCCGGAGGAAGAGGCTCTCTGCGACATCCTATCGATGGACGAATACCTGATCACGCGGCCGGAGGCCTCCTATCTGCTCCAGGTGAGCGGGGATTCCATGAGCGGGGCGGGCATCGTGGAGGGGGACCTCGTCATCGTCGAAAAGGGACGGGAACCCAAAGGCGGCGACATCGTGATCGCCGAGGTGGACGGGGAGTGGACGATGAAATACTTCCGGAAACAGGGGAAAGAGGTGGTCCTGGAAGCGGCCAACCCGAAATACCCGCTGATCCGCCCGCGACAGGAGCTTAAACTCGGGGGAATCGTCACCGCGGTGATCCGGAAGTATCACCACTAATATCACCAAAAACCGGCCATTGCACTCATAAATAAATGATAGCAGAGGTAATTGCAAAACCATTTGTCATTCCCGAATGCCTCTATCGGGAATATGGTTTTTCAAGCCGTTAGAACCAGATTCCCGCTCAGAATCGTTGCGGGAATGACAGAATGGGGAGTTTTGCAATTGGCTCAGCATTAAAAATATTTTTTAAAAATGGAGGACCCATGCCCTGCTTAGGGAGAGGTCGTGCTGAAGGGCATATCGGAACAATGCCGTCAAGGCGGTGGAATGAACCCTGATCCATTCGGAGAAATTCCTTTGTACCGGGAATCCGCCGTTCGGGTATCGTGCCGTCTTCCGATAAATGGCATTGTCATCATTCTCTACTTCCCTCACTCCTTCCTTCGTTCACTCCCCCCCGCCGCCCAGCACCCTGTAGAGCGTGACCTGGTTGACAAGCTGGACCATGTGGAGGGCGATCAGTCCCTGTTGCGCGCTGTAGAGGGAACGTTGCGCATCGAGGACGCCTGAGTAGCTGTCAATTCCCTTTGTATATCGTGCATTAGAGAGGCGGTAGGTTTCCGCAACGGCGTCGACCAGCGATTGTTGCGCCGCGATCTGTTGGTTCACGGCGCCCCTCACGGCCAAGGCGTCGGCCACTTCCCTGAAAGCCGTCTGGATCGCCTTCTCGTATTGGGCCACGGATATTTCCCTCTCCACTTTCGTTACAGCGTAGGCCGACCAAGTGCGGGCATCGAAAATCGGCATGATGATCTGCGGTGCGAAACTCCACGTACCCTGGCCGGATTTGAAGAGTCCGGACAGATCGGCGCTTGCGGTTCCGATGGCGGTCGTGAGCGCGATGCGCGGAAAGAACGCCGCACGGGCGGCGCCGATATTGGCGTTGGCCGCCTTGAGCCGATGTTCCGCCGCCAGCACGTCCGGTCGGCGCAGGAGCCGTTCGGAGGAGAGGCCGGGAGAGATATCTTTGGGAGGGCTGACGCTTCCCAACTCCGCAGGCAGGAGCGCCGGCGGCAAGGGAGATCCGACCAGAAGATTCAAGGCGTTTTCATCTTGCGCCGTCCGTTGGGTATAGCGGGCGACGTCTCCCTTAGCCGCATCCACCTGGCTTTGCGCCCGACGGAGATCCAATTTGGACGCGAGCCCGACATCATAACTTTTCCGGATCAATCGGTAGGAGGCCTCCTGCGTTTCCAGTGTGGAGACCACCAGCTTGAGGGCTTCCCGATCCGCTGCCAGGGCCAGATACGCCTGCGCTGCCGTGGACACCAGCAAAATATGTGCGCCGCGGCGGGCCTCATCCGTGGCGAGGTATTCTTCCAGCGCCCGATCCTTCAGGCTCCGGATACGACCGAAAAAATCGATTTCCCAGGAACTGATCCCGAGATGGACGCCGTATCGTTCGGCGGTCATGGCGCTTCCGGTGGAAGAAAGATCGGCCGGGACGCGTTCCTTGCTCCCGCTTCCGACCGCTTGGACCGTCGGCAAAAGTTCGGCCCGCTGAATGCCGTAATACGCCCGCGCCCTTTCGACATTCAAGGCCGTAAGCCGCAGATCGCGGTTGTTGTTCAGGGCGGTTTCGATGACCTTTTGCAGGCGTTCATCGGTGAAGAACTCCCGCCACGGCAATTCCACTGCCGTCGGCGTGGATGCGGCGGAGTTCGTTTCCTGGTAAGCGGCGCCGGTCGGCCAATCGGCAGGGACGGGAGCGACAGGCCGCGTGTATTCCGGGGCCAGCGTGCACCCCCCCAGAAGAGTGACGATCGCACCCACAAGAAGAAACCGGTTTCTATTCATATCATCGATCCCCCGACGGATTTGCATCATTTGTCTTGGCTGCTTCACGCTCCCCCCGTTTTCCGAAGAGCATTTCAATCAGCACATAGAAGAGGGGTGCAAAAACAACCACCAGAACGGTGGCGGTCACCATCCCTCCGAGCACGGCGGTGCCGATGGCATTCATGGCCCCTGCCCCTGCCCCGGCGCCGGTGGCCAGGGCAAGGGGCAGGACGCCGAAACCGAAGGCCAGAGAGGTCATCATGATCGGACGAAAACGCAATTTCGCCCCCTCCAACGTGGCGTCGATCAGCCCCATCCCCCCTTCCAGTCCGGCCTTGGCGAACTGGACGATCAGGATGGCGTTCTTGGTGGTCAATCCCAGGGTGGTCAAAAGGCCGATCTGGAAATAGACGTCATTGGGCAGCCCCCGCACGCTCGCGGCGATGACGCCGCCGATCGCCCCGAGAGGAAAGGCCAGCAGGATCGAGATGGGAATCGGCCAGCTCTCGTAGAGCGCCGCCAGGCACAGGAAGATCACGAAAATGGAAAAGGCGTACAGCAGGGGCGCCTGAGAACTGGCCATCCGCTCCTGGTAGGAAAGACCGGTCCAGTCAAAGCCGATCCCTTTGGGCAGTTTCGAGACGATCTCTTCCATGGCCTGCATCGCCTCTCCCGAACTCCTCCCCGGCGCCGGCTCGCCCCAGATGTTCAGGGACGGAAAGCCGTTGAAGCGCTCCAGCCGGGGGGAACCGGTCGTCCAGCGGCTGGAAGCAAACGAGGCGAAGGGGACCATCTGCCCGGCGGTATTTCGCACATACAGTTTTTCCAGGTCCTTGGGCAGCATGCGGTAAGGGGCGTCGGCTTGAGCATAGACCCGCTTCACCCGTCCGCCTTGAATGAAGTTGTTGACATAGGCGCTGCCGAAGGCCGCCGCGATGGTGTTGTGAATGGAGGCGATGGGCAGCCCCAGGGCGCCCGCCTTTTCCCAGTCCACGTCAATCCGGTATTCGGGCACATCCTCCATGCCGTTGGGCCGAACCGCGACCAGCCGCTTGTCCTGGGCGGCCATGCCGAGGAGCTGGTTGCGGGCGTTCATCAGGGCGGCGTGACCGAGGCCGCCGCGGTCCTGCAACTGGAAATCGACCCCCCGGGCATTGCCCAGTTCGACGACGGCGGGGGGCGGAAAGACGAAGACCAGGGCGTTGCGGATTCGGGATAAGGCGCCCATGGCCCGGCCGGCCACGGCTTTGGCTCGCAGATCCCTACGGTCGCGAAGCTTCCAATCCTTCAATTTGACAAACACCATGCCGTTGTTCTGCGCCCGGCCGGAAAAGCCCATGCCGGCAATCGTCATGCAGGAGTCCACCGTCTCTTTTTCGTTCTCCTGAAAATAGCGCTGGACTTCACCAGCAACCCCCTGGGTCTGTTCGAGGGTGCTGCCCGTCGGCATGAGGATCTGGGCGAGGAGCATTCCCTGATCCTCATCGGGAAGATAGCTCGTCGGCATCCTCATAAAAAGAAATCCCAGTCCCGCCACAATCAGGACGAAAACCGCGAGGTAACGCCGTTTCCCGGCCAGCGCATGGCCGACCAGTTTCACATACAGGCGTCTGAAGCGAAAAAAAACGTGGTTAAACCATCTAAAAAATGGGCGCAGAAAAAAGATCGCATTGTCTGCCTCATGCCCCTTGGATACCGGCTTAAGCAGCGACGCGCAAAGCACCGGCGTCAGGATCAAGGCCACGACCACCGACAGCAGCATCGCCGCGGCGATGGTCACGGAAAACTGGCGGTAGATGACCCCGGTGGACCCTCCGAAGAAGGCCATGGGGCCGAACACCGCCGCAAGCACCAGTCCGATGCCAATCAGGGCGCTGGTGATCTGTTCCATGGACTTGGCGGTGGCCTCCCGGGGCGAAAGCCCTTCCTCGGCCATGATTCGTTCCACGTTTTCCACCACCACGATGGCGTCGTCCACCAAAAGCCCGATGGCCAGCACCATGGCGAACATGGTCAGCATGTTGATGGAAAACCCGAACAGCCCCAGCACGGCGAAGGTTCCCAGGAGGACCACCGGCACCGCGATGGTCGGGATCAGGGTGGCCCGGAGATTGCCCATGAACAGCCACATGACCAGAAAGACCAGCAGAATCGCCGCGAACAGGGTTTTCACCACCTCATTGATGGCCACCCGGACAAAGGGGGTGGTGTCGTATGGATAGACCACCTTCATCCCCGGCGGAAAGTATGGGCTCATCTCTTCCAGTCTCTTCTTGACGGCATTGGCAGTATCCAGCGCATTGGCGCCGGGCGCCTGCCGAATGGCCAGAGCGGCGGAAGGTTTGCCGTTGTAAAAGCCCTCGATATCGTAGAACTCGGTCCCCAGTTCCGTCCGTCCCACATCCTTGACGCGCACAATGGCGCCGTCCGGATTGGTGCGAATGGGGATGGCGGCGAACTCCTCCGGGGTCTGGAGGAGGTTCTGGACGATGATGGAGGCGTTCAGGCGCTGGCCTTTCAGCGCCGGCGCCCCGCCGAACTGCCCGGCGGAAACTTCCACGTTGTAGGTCCTGAGCGCCAGGATCACATCCGCCACGGTCAGATGGTAATCGGTGAGTCTGTCGGGGTTCAGCCAGATACGCATGGCATACTGAGAGCCGAAATTCTGGACCTCGCCGACTCCCGGGACGCGCGCCAGCACCTTTTCCAGGTTGGATTGGGCATAGTCCCGCAGGTCGTTGCCGTCCATGCTGCCGTCTTCCGAAATCAAGCCCACAATCACCAGGTAATTCCGCGTGGATTTGCTGACGGTAACGCCGGAGCGCTGGACCACCTCCGGCAGGCTCGACATGGCGAGCTGGAGCTTGTTCTGCACCTTGGTCCAGGCCAGGTCGGGATTGGTTCCCGGCTTGAAGGTCAATTCGATGCGGGAGGCCCCGGCCGAATCGCTCGTGCCGGAGAGATAGAGCATGTCGTCAAAGCCCGTCATCTTCTGCTCGATGATCTGGGTGACGCTGTTTTCCACCGTCTCCGCTGAGGCCCCCGGGTAAAAGGAATCGATGGCGATGGACGGCGGGGCGATCGGGGGATACTGGGATATGGGCAGGTTGTAGATCGCCAGCCCCCCCGCCGCCATCATGACGATGGCGATGACCCACGCGAAGACCGGACGATCCAGAAAAAATTTCGATAACATCAGACGCCTCCGTCAATTCGATTTTTTAGGCGGCAGGGTCGTGTTTTTACGTTCCCCGCGATTCTTTTCGCTACCGGCATCAAAAGGAACCGCCTTCACGGAGGCGCCGGGTTTCACCTTTTGCATCCCCTCGACGATCACCCGCTCGCCGGGTGCAAGACCCGATGAAACAAGCCAGGCATCGCCGATGGCGCGATCGAGCGTCAGCATCCGCTGCTGGACCTTGCCCCCTGCATCCACGATCAACGTGAGAGGGTTCCCCTTGTGATCGCGTGAAACGGCCTGCTGAGGAATCAGAAGGGCCTTTGGATTGACCCCGTCTTCCACCAGCGCCCGGACGAACATGCCCGGCAGCAAAACGCCCTTCGGATTGGGAAAGACAACCCGCAGATTGACCGATCCGGTCGACGGATCGACCGTGACGTCGCGGAATTGAAGCGCCCCTTCCAAGGGATATTGGGCGCCGTCCTCAAGGACGAGACGGACCTTGTTCCGGATCTCCCCGTTGTGATTGAGCCGGCCTTCCTCCAGGCGGCGCCGCAACCGCAGCACTTCGGTCGTGGATTGAGGCACATCCACGTACATGGGATCCAGTTGTTGGATGGTCGCCAGAGCTATGGGTTGATACGCCGTCGCCAGGGCGCCCTCCGTGACGCCAGATCTCCCGATGCGGCCCGAGATGGGGGCCGTGACGGAGGTGTATCCCAGATTGATCCGGAACGTCTCCAGCGCTGCCTCCGCCTGATCGATGGCCGCCTCGGCAACGGCCACCGCTGCCCGGTCGCTTTCCGCCTGCGCCCCGGCGGCCTGCAACGCCGCTTCGGCCACGTCCGCCTCGGTCACAGCCTGGTCGCGCTGGCTGGCGGAGACTGCCCCGTCCTTGAACACCTCCTCAAACCGCTCGCGGTTCGTCCGGGCGAAATCCAGGGCGGCCTGTTGCCTGGTGACGCCGGCGCGGCTCGCTCTCAAGGCGGCCCGCGCCCGGTCGACGTTCTTCCGTATGGCCGCAAGGTTCGCCGCTGCATTGTCGTACGCGGCCTGAAAAGGAGCCGCATCGATTCGAAAGAGCGCCTGGCCGGCCTTCACATCGGCGCCTTCCGTAAACAGGCGCTTCTGGATAATGCCGCCCACCTGGGGACGCACTTCGGCAACCCGATTGGCGGAGGTCCGCCCGGCCAATTCGGTCGTGCTCACCAGCCGCTTCGGCTGTATCGTCACGACAGCGACTTCCGGAGGTCCGCCCTGTGGGGGTCCGCCTGTGGCGGTCTGCTGTCCGCAAGCGCCCAAGATTAATATCCCGCTGAGAACACCCCCGGCGGCAACGCGTTTGGCCCTGTCATAAATCTGCATGCGACACCTCTATCATTTAAAATTTGGCGACCCATTGTCGATCACGTCCGGATGATGTCGTTTTGATCGTGAATAAAACACCGTGGAACTCGCTTCAAAGCAAAAATGAATGTTCACTCTTTATTTTAAGAATAACGCCCCGATTCCCCCATGAAATATGGGCGTCACCTTTTGATCGCGTCCCAGCAGGCTTCCGTGGTCTGTTTGATCAGGGCTTCATCCAGGACGATGAAACCGAGGATATGGTCGCGCATCAGGGAAATCAAGGAACCGAAGGACAGGGAAAACAGAATGGCCTTCGGAAGCTCTTTGAGAACCTGCTGATCGATCCCCTGCTCAAAAATATCCATCAGAATATCTTGGTTGCCGGGCTTGCCTAAAAGCCTGTCCCTGTGCAGGGATATTCCGTACGGAGAGTTGTAGTACTGCTCCATGTAACGGAAATGAAGAGGATTCGTTATAAAATACCGGAGAAGCTCCCTGATCAGGTAGAGAAATCTTTCCCGGAGGGGCCTCTCGGAAGGATAGCTTTCCTGGACAACCGCCACGATTTTCTCTTCCAGTTCCCGGTGCAACTCAGTGATGAGGAAATCCTTGCTCACGAAATAACGGTAGATCGTTCCGGCGGCCACGCCCGCTTTTTCGGCGATCTCGGCCACCGGGGCGCCGTGAAAACCCTGTTCGACAATGAGATCCAAGGCCGCCTGCATGATGTCGCTGCGCGTGTCTTCTGTTTTCATGATTAAAACCTCACCCGCAAAATGAGTGAATACTCATTCATGGGAGCCGTTCTATCTCGAAAAAACGAGCCTGTCAAGAATTTTGTGTGTGCGGCGATTTTACGAAAAAAATCTGCCCAATATTTTGAATAACTCCCATACCCTGATTTTAGGGCACAACGAAGTATGAAAATTATCAAGTAATTGGATCTATTTTCATATAAAATAGTAAGGCCCCCGTTTCCGGAAAAGCAACGGGGGCCTTATTGGTTCAACAAATCAGATGAGAATTACATCCCCATGCCGCCGGGGTATCCGCCGCCCGGAGGCATGCCCGGCATCGCCGGTTCATCCTTCGGCTTGTCGGCGATCATGCACTGGGTGGTCAGCATGAGGGACGCGACACTCGCCGCATTCTGCAGCGCGAACCGGGTGACCTTCGTCGGGTCGATAACACCGGCTGCGATCATGTCTTCGTACTTATCGGTCCGGGCGTTGAATCCGTAGGCCCCCTTCTTCTCCTTGACCTTCTCCACGACGATGCTGCCCTCCATGCCGGCATTGTTCGCAATCATTCGGAGCGGCTCTTCGAGAGACTTCCTCACGATCCGGACGCCGATCCCTTCGTCGCCTTCCAGCTTCATCTTGTCCAGTTCGGGAAGCGTTCGGAGATAGGCCACGCCGCCGCCGGGAACAATCCCTTCTTCCACGGCCGCGCGGGTCGCGTTCAAGGCATCCTCGACGCGGGCCTTCTTCTCCTTCATCTCCGTCTCGGTCGCGGCGCCGACCTTGATCACCGCCACGCCGCCGACCAGCTTCGCCAGCCTCTCCTGAAGCTTCTCACGGTCGTAATCGGAGGTGGTCTCTTCGACCTGGGCGCGGATCTGCTTTACCCGGCCCTGGAGGGAGGCGCGGTCGCCGGCCCCATCGATGATCGTTGTGTTGTCCTTGTCGATCGTGATTCGCTTGGCGCGGCCGAGGTCTTCTATCTTTGCGTTCTCCAACTTGTAGCCCATCTCCTCGGAGATCATCTTGCCGCCCGTGAGGATGGCGATATCTTCGAGCATGGCCTTGCGACGGTCGCCGAATCCAGGGGCCTTGACGGCGGCCACATGGAGGGTGCCGCGAATCTTGTTGACCACGAGGGTGGCCAGCGCCTCTCCTTCGATATCCTCGGAGATGATCAAAAGCGGCTTGCCCATCTTGGCGATCTGCTCCAGAATCGGAAGCAGGTCTTTCATGTTGCTGATTTTCTTTTCATTGATGAGGATGAGACAGTCTTCGAGCTCGACCTCCATCTTTTCGGCGTTGGTCACGAAATAGGGGGAGAGATAACCGCGGTCGAACTGCATCCCTTCGACGATCTCTAATTCGGTGTCCAGCCCTTTGGCCTCTTCCACGGTGATGACGCCTTCCTTGCCGACCTTCTCCATCGCCTCGGCGATGATCGCGCCGATCGCCTCGTCATTATTTGCGGAGATGGTTCCCACCTGGGCGATCTCTTTGGCGTCCTTGGTCGGTTTGCTCTGTTTCCGGAGCTCCTTTACGACCACTTCCACGGCCTTGTCGATCCCGCGCTTCACATCCATCGGGTTGCTCCCGGCGGCCACACTCTTCGCGCCTTCGCGGAAGATCGCCTGGGCCAGGATTGTCGCGGTGGTGGTGCCGTCGCCGGCGACGTCGCTCGTCTTGCTGGCCACTTCCTTCACCATCTGCGCGCCCATGTTTTCAAACTTGTCTTCCAGCTCGATCTCCTTGGCAACGGTTACGCCGTCCTTGGTGACCGTCGGAGCGCCATAGCTCTTGTCAATAATCACGTTCCGGCCCTTGGGACCGAGGGTTACCTTGACCGCATCCGCCAGGGTGTTGACACCCTTGAGAATGGATTTCCTCGCCTCTTCATCGTACTGAAGTACCTTTGCTCCCATGTATCTGTCCTCCTTCTTATATGATCAATTGATTATTTCTCTAAGATGCCGAGGATGTCGTCCTCACGCATGATCAGAAGCTCGTCGCCGTCGATCTTCACCTCGGTCCCCGAATACTTGCCGAAAAGGATCCGATCACCCGCCTTGACATCCGGTTTGATCAGCTTGCCGTCATCGGCCGTTTTGCCCTTCCCTACGGAGATGACCAGCCCTTCCATCGGCTTCTCTTTGGCCGTATCGGGAATGATGATCCCCCCCTTGGTTTTCCCCTCCTCCTCAATCCGCTTTACGATTACTCTGTCCTGTAATGGCCTGATTTTCATGCTTCAACTTCTCCTTTCTTCATTTTAATTATATTTACCAATCATCGTATGACCTCGTTCTTCCCGGCTATCATAAGCATCTATTTTCCGCTGTCAAGGCGGGCTGGATAAATTTTTGTTGATCAAGCAGCGATCAAAAGAGATGCTCCGTCAGTTCCTTCAGGGAACGGATCGGGATCAGTTCGATGTTTTTCCCCTGCCGGCTTTCGCTGTGTTGCGTTCGCGGCAAAATGCAGCGCGTGAAGCCCATCCGGGCCGCCTCCTTGATCCGGATCTCCGTCTGGGAGATCCCCCGGATCTCCCCCGTCAGGCCGACCTCTCCGAAGACGACGGTCCCGGTCGCAATCGGGCGGTTCAGGAAGCTGGAGGCCATCGCGGATACAATCCCCAGGTCGATCGCCGTCTCATCGACCTTCACCCCGCCCGCCACATTCAGGAAAATGTCGCTGCTTCCGAGGTGGATGCCGCAGATCTTGTCCATGACGGCCGTCAGCAACGAGACGCGGTTGTGGTCCACGCCGATCGCCGTCCTTCTCGGCATGCCGAAGCTGGTCGAACTGACCAGGGATTGGACCTCGATCAGGATCGGCCGCGTCCCCTCCATGCTCGGCACAACCACCGACCCCGCCGCCCCCTCCGGCCGCTCCGCCAGGAAGAAGGCCGAGGGGTTGGCGACCTCGACGAGGCCCGTGTCCCGCATCTCGAAGACCCCGATCTCGTGGGTCGGGCCGAAGCGGTTCTTGATCCCCCGGATGATTCGGTAGGCATGGCCCGAATCCCCTTCAAAATAGAGGACCGTATCGACCATGTGCTCCAGAACCTTCGGCCCGGCGATCGAACCGTCCTTCGTGACATGGCCGACCAGGAAGACCGGGATGCCCGTCTTTTTGGCTAAGAGAATCAACCTCCCCGACGCCTCCCGCACCTGCCCCACGCTCCCGGGCGCGGAGGAGAGGACCGGGGAATAGACGGTCTGGATCGAATCGATGACGACCGCGGCGGGTTTGACCTCCTCGATGCGTTTCAGGATATTCTCTAACTCGACCTCGACCAGGATCAGGAGATCCTTCGCGGCGGCGCCGAGCCGCTTTCCCCGAAGCTTGATCTGCCGGGCCGACTCTTCGCCGGAGACGTAGAGAACCGGCAAGCCCCGAACGGCCAGCTTCTCCATGGCCTGGAGAAGCAGTGTCGACTTCCCGATGCCGGGATCGCCCCCGACCAGGATCGCGGATCCGGCAACGATCCCGCCTCCCAAGACGCGGTCCAGTTCGGCGATCCCCGTCCGGAGCCGTTCCCCCTCGTCGGCCGTGATGGCCTCGATGGACTGGGGAACGCCGTCGAAACGGACATCAACTGAAGAGGCTGCGTCGGCGTCCCGGATCTCCTCCTCGACGAAACGGTTCCACTCGCCGCAGGAGGGGCAGCGGCCAAGCCATTTTGTCGACTGCTGACCGCAGTTCTGGCAGAAAAACATGGTCTTGATCTTTTTCACGGGGACTCTTCACCTCTTTGGTTGTCCATACCCTTTCCCCGTTCCGGCGTCAACCTCTATCCAAAAACGCTTGAGTAATCATTTCAATGCTGATATGTTTTTTCGCCGTTGGCCTCACTTTACGAAAGGAGTCGCTCATGAACAATCCCCATTTCGCCTCCGGTCCCTGCAGCAAGAGACCGGAATGGAACCTCGATGCACTGAAGAACGCCGCGGTCGGGCGTTCCCACCGCTCCGCCCTGGGAAAGGAAAAACTGCTCCGCGCCATTCAGGAAACAAGACGGATCCTCGGGATCCCGGAACATTATCTGCTCGGGATCATGCCCGCTTCCGACACCGGGGCCTTCGAGGCCGCCATGTGGAGCCTGCTGGGCGTCCGGCCGGTCACCGTCCTGGTCTGGGAGAGCTTCTCCGAAGGGTGGGCCACGGACGTCGCCAAACAGTTGCGGCTCAATCCCACGATTCGGAGGGCCGATTACGGAAAGATTCCCGATCTCGCCGCGACGAACTGGGATAACGACGTCGTCTTCGTCGCGAACGGTACCACCAGCGGCGTGAAGATCCCCCACTGGGACTGGATCGCGGCCGACCGGAAGGGCCTCTCCCTCTGCGACGCCACCAGCGCCGCCTTCGCGATGCCGATCGACTGGCGGAAGGTCGATGTGGCCACCTTCTCCTGGCAGAAATGTCTTGGCGGCGAGGCGGGACACGGGATGCTCGCGCTGGGCCCCCGCGCCGTGGAACGGCTGGATTCCTACGATCCGCCCTGGCCGCTTCCCAAGATCTTCCGCCTGAAGAAAGGCGGAAAGGTCAACCGGGCGATATTTGAAGCGGACACGATCAACACCCCTTCGCTTCTGTGCGTGGAGGATTACTTAGACGCGCTCCGGTGGGCGGACGGGATCGGTCTCGAAGGCCTCATCCAAAGGAGCATGGCGAATCTCAAAGTCGTCGAGGCGTGGGTCGCGAAAAACGACTGGATCGCATTCCTGGCCGAAACGCCGGAGATCCGTTCCAACACCTCGGTTTGTCTCTCCGTCGTCAGTGACCCGATCAAGGCCCTCCCGAAGGAGGAGCGGGCGAAATTCCTCAAGGAGATCGCAAGCGAGATGGGAAAGAGAAAAGCGGCCTACGACATGGGCTCCTACAAGGATGCGCCGCCGGGATTCCGCTTCTGGTGCGGTCCCACGATCGCCCCTGAGGACGTCCGCGCCGCACTGGAAGAGTTGGAGAAGGTTTACCGGGAAAAGATCGCCGCGCTATAGACTTCCCCAAGGAGGAGGAGACCCATGAAGAGAGTGCTGATCAGCGACAACCTGTCCGCAGAAGGAATCGAGACATTCAAAAAGACGCCGGGGATCGAGGTGGACGTCAAGACGAAGATGACCCCCGACGAACTGAAGGCGGTGATCAAGGATTACGATGCCCTGGTCATCCGGAGCGCCACGAAGGTGACGCAGGAGGTCATCGACCTCGCCGACCGGCTGAAGGTGGTCGGCCGCGCCGGCATCGGCCTTGACAACGTGGACATCCCGGCCGCCAGCAAGCGGGGGATCGTTGTCATGAACACCCCCGGCGGCAACGCCGTCACCACCGGCGAACACGCGATCTCCATGATGCTCTCCCTGGTCCGGAAGATCCCCCAGGCCACAGCGTCGATGAAGGCCGGCAAATGGGAAAAGAGCAAATTCACCGGGCATGAACTGATGAACAAAACCCTCGGCGTCATCGGCGCCGGCCGCGTCGGCAGCATCGTCGCCGACCGGGCCTTGGGGCTCAAGATGAAGGTCCTCGCTTACGACCCCTTCATCTCGCCGGAGGCGGCAGAGAAGGCGGGGTTTACCCTCGCAACGCTTGACGAGATCTTCCGGACGGCCGATTTCATCACGGTCCATACCCCGATGACGAAGGAGACCCGGGGGCTGATCAATGCAGCGGCCTTCGCGAAGATGAAGAAGAGCGCCTGCGTGATCAACTGCGCCCGGGGCGGGATCATCGACGAGAAGGATCTCTACGACGCCCTGGTTTCCGGGCAGGTAGCCGGCGCCGCCCTGGACGTTTTTGTGGAGGAACCAACAAAGAACATGGCCCTGATCGCCTTGGACAACGTCATCTGCACGCCCCACCTCGGGGCCTCGACGGACGAGGCCCAGATCAATGTGGCCATCGCCGTCGCCGAGCAGATCAGCGCCTACCTGACGACGGGCGAGATCAAGGGGGCGGTGAACTTCCCGGCGGTCAGCGCGGAGATCCTCGCCGTCATCCGGCCCTATCTGAACCTGGCGGAAAAACTCGGGAAGTTCGAGGCCCAACTCGTCTCCGGAGGAATCGAGGAGGTGGCCGTCGAATACAGCGGCGAGATCCTCAACTACAACGTCGCCCCGATTACCATCTCGCTGCTCAAGGGTCTGCTCACCCCGATTCTCAACGAGAGCGTCAACTACATCAACGCGCCCCTCGTCGCCAAGGAGCGGGGCATCCGGGTCGTCGAGGCGCGGAGCAGCGAAGTGAAGGACTACACGAGCATGATCTCCGTGACCGTCAAAACCGCGAGAGAGAAGACATTCGCCGCCGGCGCCATCTTCGGGCGGCAGCAACCGCGGATCGTCCGGATCAACAAATTCACGGTCGAGGTAATCCCGGAGGGGAGGATGTTCGTCCTGTACAACAACGACAAGCCGGGCGTCATCGGCAATATCGGCACGACCCTCGGCCAGAACGGCGTCAACATCTCCCGCCTCCACCTGAGCCGCGAGCAGGTTGACGGAGAGGCGATGGTCGTCCTCGGCACCGACAGCGTCGCGTCCCCGGAGGTCATCGACAAACTGAGGAAGCTTCCCCATGTGATCTCGGTGACCGAACTGGAGATGTAAACATTTTTGGAGAATCACTATGGCAAACGTGGTTGTGGTCGGCACCCAGTGGGGTGACGAAGGGAAAGGGAAAGTAGTCGATATTTATGCGGAACACGCCGATGTGATCGCCCGGTTCCAGGGGGGCAACAATGCCGGCCATACCCTGGTCGTCGGGGGCAAACAGACCATCCTGCACCTCATCCCCTCCGGAATCCTGCACGCGGGCAAGATCTGCATGATCGGAAACGGCGTCGTCGTGGACCCGCAGGTCCTGATCGAAGAGCTGGACAGCCTCCGGGAGCGGGGCCTTCTCCCCGACAATACCCCGCTCTTCCTCAGCGAAAGGGCGCACATCATCATGCCCTACCACCGGCGGATCGACGTCGCCCGGGAATCGCACGGCATCGGCAAGAAGATCGGCACGACCGGCCGGGGGATCGGGCCGGCCTACGAGGACAAGATCGCGCGAATCGGCATCCGCGTCTGCGATCTCTTAGACGAAGAGGTCTTTCGGGAAAAGCTGGCCCGGAACGTGGAGGAGAAGAACTTCTACCTCACAAAGCTCTTCGGGGAGGAGCCGATCGACGGTACGGCGATCCGGGAAGAGTACCAGGCCTATGCCGACCGCATCCGCCCTTACGCCGCCGACTGTTCCCTCCTCCTGCAGAAGGAGATCGCGAAGGGAAAGAAGGTCCTCTTTGAGGGCGCCCAGGGGTCGCACCTCGACATCGACCACGGCACCTTCCCCTATGTGACCTCCTCGAACACCGTTGCCGGAAACGCCGCCTGCGGAACCGGCGTGGGACCGCTGACCGTCCGGTCGGTGGTTGGCATCTGCAAGGCCTACACGACGCGGGTGGGGCAAGGCCCCTTCCTGACCGAACTCACCGACGAAACGGGGGCCAGGCTCCAGCAGATCGGGCAGGAATTCGGGGCGACCACGGGCCGGAAGCGGCGCTGCGGCTGGCTTGACATGGTCCTGGTCCGCCATGCCGTCCGCGTCTCCGGCATCACCGGGATCGCGCTGACCAAACTCGACGTCCTCACCGGGATTGAAAAGCTGAAGATCTGCATCGGCTATCGGACGGAGAAAGAGGAATTCACGGAATCCGTTCCTGCAAACCTGCGCCTCATGGACCGCTGCCGGCCCGTTTACGAGGAGTTGGACGGCTGGACGGAGGATATCCGGAGGGCAAAACGGATCGAAGAACTCCCCCGGAACACCCGGCGCTATATCGAGCGGCTGGAGACCCTGGCCGGTGTCCGACTGGTCCTCGTCTCCGTGGGCCCGGATCGGGACGAAACCATCAGCCTCGCCGACCCCTTTGCGGACTGACGGGGAAGAGCTCAGGGACATTCATATTGAATGATCCTGTAGCGAGCTGCCGGGTATCAAAACCGAAAGGATATTCCCCCGCAGCAAGCTGCGGTGGAATAATCAAGTTAATGCTTGACAAGAAAAGTCCGTTCCTGTTAAGAGGTTCGGCTTCAAATTCCAGGGTCGTTAGCTCAGTCCGGTAGAGCAGCGGACTTTTAATCCGTTGGTCACGGGTCCGATTCCCGTACGACCCACCAAACAAAATCAAGAGGTTACAGCTTTCAGGGCTGTGACCTTTTGTGCTTTTTGGGGCAAAATGTAACTAAAATGTAACCGTCCGGCTTGCAGCTGCGAGAATTCATGGCGCTTTTGGGCTGCTTCCCGCAGGTCGTCCTGGGAGGTAATGTTGTACCGGTCAAAGATATTCCGCGTCTTATGGCCGGAGATAGTCATGGCCACCCGCTCGGGAATGCCCGCCCTGACCATGTTGCGGACGGCGCTCCGTCTCAAATCATGGAACAGCAGCCCCGGTATCCCGATTTGATTGCACGCCGTATTCCAGGACCTCCTGAAATCCCCGCACCTCTTTCCTTCCAGATGAAACACATAGAGGCAATTCATCGGTCGCGATCGGTAGAGATGTTCCATTAGTTCTTTCAATTCCGGCTCCAGATAGAGGGTTCGCCCCTCGTCGTTCTTGGGGTCGCCCGGTTCCAGACGCACGATGCCGTCACGAAGGTTCACCTGACTCCACGTCAACCCCAGGATCTCCGATCTTCGCCAGCCTGAGAAATAGGCAAAAGTCAGAACGGGTTTCAGATATTCCGGCAGTGCTTCCTTCAAAGCCTGATACGCCTCTTGCTCGATGAACCCCTTCCTGACGTTCCGCTCCTTCAGCATCGGGATATACGGAACATGGGCAACCCGCGGCGGCGTGCAGCGGGCCGCGAGATTGAAAGCCCGCTTTATCGCCGCCAACTCCCTGTTAATGGTGCCGTTCGCCAGCTCCCTTGATTGCCGCCTTTCAACATACCGCTTGATGGCGGGGGTATCGATATCGATGGCCTTCATGTTGCCAAATTCCTCTTTCAAGAGACTGACGCACCCTTCGGCCCGCAGCAGAGTTTTTTTGCCGTTGATCTTGTAGTCGGTGACGTAGTCATCGAGCAACTCACCAAACTTCACCTTCTCGAAACAGATCCCCGGCATTTTCCCCTGCGAGATCTCCCCTTCCCGAATCCTCAGCGATCTTTTCGCGACCTCGAGTTTGTCGCTGTGCGTGGACTCGGTGTAAGGCTTGCCGTTCCGGTAATACTTGATCCAGTAGTTTTTCCCTGGCCTGTAAATGCATCCCACTGATGCTCCTCTCCTTTCCGGGAGCGTTCGCGCTTGACCAGTTGCAGGTCATAGCCGAGGTAATCGGCGATCCGCTCCAGCCTGGCCAGTGTCAGGTTGCCTTTCCCGTTGAGAAACTTGGAAAGCTGCCCCTTGTCTTGGCCGATGGCCATACAGACCCTGTGCGCCGATACCCCCTCCCTCGTCAGAATGTCTTTCAGGCGATTCCCCATCATGGGGTGACCTTAGCACAAAGTTGATCATGCCTCAACATTTATCAGCGATAAACGGACTTGTTCGCCTCCACAAACCGGTCAAGGTCGTTGATGTCCAGGAAGATCTTGCGCGCGGTTTGCTGTTTGACCACCGGAATGGCGCCGGCCAGATCAGTTCCCGCATCCCCCACTCCGAACGCCCCAGGTAGGCCGCCCCCTCTTTCAGGGTGTAGAGCCGCTTCCGCGTCGGATGACCGCCCCCCTGCCCCTTCTGCGATGCAGTTTCTGTTAGCGTTTTGCTGGTCATGTCACACCCCGTTGCACCCGCCTTCGTCCCCGGTGCACGATTCCCTGTTCTCGAGTATCCGGGATTTCATGGGCGTAAAGCTGCCTTGTTTCAGCATAGCGCCGGGCCTCCCCGATCCGCCCACGCCTCTGCTCCGCCATCTCCCCCGTCGCCTGCCTAAGAATCATCCCGCAGCCTCTCCTCGAATTGCCGGAGCTCTTCCGCGGGGACCCTGATGCAGCCCCTGAGGCGGATTGCCTTCATGTCGCCCATGTCAATGAGACGATAGATCGTTTGTTCGCAAACGGAGAAATAGATGGCGACTTCATTGACGCGGTAGTACCGTTTTGTGGGCGCGCTGGAAATCGTGGACACTTTTCCCTCTATTTCTCTACCGATGATGCGATCTTTTTGTCCTGATGGATCATCGTCATAAACTGCGGGTGCGTGGTTTACCCCTGTTATTTACCCCGCTCTGAAGGTGTTTACCGGGAAAGGATTTGCGTGGTGTTTTAACCGGTGCTATAGGGGTGGGCAAAAGAGTGAGGTCAGGAATTGACCTTGGAAGATTGACCACCCTGACCA
>Ga0210056_1000251_pt1 | contig 41199 bp, 38 predicted proteins | sample CryGeyCG2014_080_2_FD_183965 | JGI IMG/M metagenome (GOLD analysis project Ga0210056, IMG submission 183965) | Groundwater microbial communities from aquifer - Crystal Geyser CG07_land_8/20/14_0.80 (SPAdes) (version 2) | ecosystem: Environmental > Aquatic > Deep subsurface > Groundwater | place...
ACAGTACAAATATTGAATTTATTTTAATATTTTTGTATAATAATGAAATTAACATTTCAAAAGGAGGGGGATATGCTTATTTTTAGAACTTTTTGAAACATGAGAAGTTTGAGTACTATAGGGAGAATTTTCGATCTTCCATCCGTGGCAAGAAATGACTTGCCACAAAACAAAAAGGAGGAAAAAGGAAATAAAAAAGGTGGACGCAAAAAGGGGCGTAAGATAACAAGACTTAAATTGAGGAGGTAATGAATATGGCCGATTTTGACCCCCTAGGGTTTGATACCCTGCATTTTTCAGATTGTATTCCGGAAGAAGTTTGTTGCCATGAACTCTTCCCGGAATGTTTTGAAGAAGAGGAAAGATTAAATGGCGGTGGCCATAACCACCAGGCGCCGCTAGATGCTATTTTCACAGAGGAAGGTTTGCAGGTATATCCAAACTTTCCCTATAACCCGTTTTATAAGGAAATTGAGACGAAAAAATCATCCGGCAAAAACTGGGGAGTTCACCCAGATTCTCTTAATCATCTCAGTCCGTTCTTAAACGGACTATAATCACTTTCCCGCCCCCTGAACCAAAAAGGCACTTGGCTTTTAAACGCAAGTGCCTTCTTTTTTTATCCGTCATCATGAGGAGCATTAGCGACGAAGCCTGCCTGCCGGCAGGCAGGGAATACGGAAATTCCACGAACGTCAGTATTCCTAGATTCCCGCTTTCGCGGGAATGACGGTGGAGAATGCGGTGATGACAGGATAAAAAACACTCTACTCAAGATGGACAAAGCAGAAGACACTCTACTCCGGAATTACAGCTAGTAGCAGTTTAACTAAATTCTTAATACTTTATAAACTTTTAACTTTAAAACTAAAATCCCCTATCCATGGCCTCATTCGCCAATCTGTCCGCTTCTTCATTCATCTCGCGCGGAATATAATTAAAGGTTATTTTTTTAAAACTTAAGCTGATATTATAAATCTGCACGAACAAAAGGGCTAAATCCTTGTCTTTAACTTTGTATTCCCGGTTAAGCTGTTTAACTACCAGCTCACTGTCTAAATAAAAATTTAATTCTTCCGCCCCTAATTCTTTGGCTTTTTTTATAGCGGCGATAACCGCTCTGTATTCGGCCTGATTATTGGTGGTGTTGCCGATATATTCGGAAATTCTGGCTATTGCCTTTTCGTCCTCTGACATTAAAACTGCCCCAATCCCGGCCGGCCCCGGATTATTCCTAGCTCCTCCATCGGTGTAGATAATTAATTTTTTATTCTTCATAAATTTACTATAATACTTGATTTATAGTTTTTAATCGTTTGTCATTTATTATCTCTTTTATTTTATCACAATAAACACATTCTTAATTATGCCTATTCTCTTCTCGGCAATCCCGACCCCCTCTTTGTGATCCCAGGCTTGACCCGGGATCCAAGGTTATAACATATAAACGTAAATTTTACAATAAGTTTTCAATCGAATCTGACTTAAAAACTTATCTTTATATCTGCCTTCCTGCGACCCCCATGGATTGCCTGCCTGCCGGCAGGCTGGCGGGTCAAGCCCGCAATGACAAAGATTGCTTTTTATTTTATATTTATTCTAAAATACAGACAAAAAAATTCAAAATAAAAAAATAATATTGTCTTACTTTCTTGTTTTATTGTTTTATTGTTTTCTTAATATCCACAATCTTAAACTGCGCTTCGCGTCGGCCGTTAAACTCATTCATCTCAAGATAATAAACCAGATCAATTTTATCGCCTAAGCGCAAATTTTTCCATTCTTCGGCTTGGCCAAAGCCGATAGCGTAAAAAAAACCGGAGTTTTCATTTTTTAATCTTAATTTTATATGCTGGCCGTCATAACCCATATTTTTAATATCAATAACCGTCAGGCCGTAAGATGCGAATTTAGGCCTGGAATTTCCCTGCCCAAATGGCGCGAATTTTTCCATATCATTAACCAATTCCTCATTTATTTCCTTTAAATCCACCAAAGCTTCAATTTTTATTTTTGGCATTAATTCTATATTTTTTAATTCTTTATTGGCGATATCAGTTATTTTTTTTGTAAATAATTCAAGATTTTTATTTTTTAAGCTAAAACCGCAGGCGTTTTTATGGCCTCCGTATTTTTCTAAAAGCTCCCCGGCCGCGCTGATGACTGCGATTAAATTAAATTCATCTATATTGCTCCGGCCAGATCCTTTTAGCCCTTCGTCTGTTTTGGTTATTATTATCGCGGGCAGGTTATATTTCTCGCTTATTCTTCCCGCCACCAAGCCGATTACCCCTTCATTCCAAGCGCTAATCTCTAAATTCGGCGGACAAATGCCGATAATAATTTTATCTCGGCTTTTTTTATCAATCTGCTTTTCCACTTCAACTGTAATCTCCTCGGTAATTTTTTGCCTGTCAATATTTTTTTCATTCAAGTTAATAGCGATTTTTTGGGCTTCATCTTTATCTTTAGTGACCAATAATTGATAAGCGGTATTGGCGTGGTCCATCCGGCCGGCCGCATTCAAGCGCGGACCGATTTGCCAGCCGATATTCCAGGCATCTAATTTTTTGCCTGTTTCTTCCGGTAAAATTTTTGCCGCCCGCAAAAGCTCCTTCAATCCTTTCCTAGTTGTATAATTAAGCTTGACCAGGCCTTTTTTAACTAACGCCCTGTTTTCTCCTAATAAATTTACGCAATCAGCCACCGTTCCAATCGCCAATAAATCTAAGTTGGACTCTGCCATCTTTATTTTATCGTCGGCTGATAATTTTGATTTTTGGATAATGGCTTGAGCTAATTTAAAAGCCACCCCGACTCCGGCTAAAAATTTAAAAGGATATTTTTCACCTGCCATGGCCGGGTTTATCATTAGGCAATTAGGCAAATTTTCTTTTTTTTCAGGAGGAACATGATGGTCGGTAATAATAATATCTAATTTTAAACTCTTGGCATAATCAACTTCTTTTTTATTGCGGATGCCGCCGTCAACTGTGATTATCAGCTTTACTCCATTGCCGGCTATTTCTTTTATGGCCTTATTATTTAATCCATAACCCTCGGCCACTCTAGCCGGTATGTACACATCAACCTCGGCTTTTAAGGTTGATAAAGTATCAGCGAGTAAAGCGGAGGCCGTAACGCCGTCAGCATCATAATCTCCGTAAATCAAAATTTTATTTTTTTGCTTGATGTGATGAATTATTAATTTTACCGCCTCTTCCATTTGATTGAATAAAAAAGGGTCAAGAATTTGTTTAGAAAAATCAGTATTTAAAAAATAATCAATTTGCTCATTAGTATGCAAATTACGGTTGTAAAGCAACTGCAATATAACCCGGTTAAATTGGGGATTTTTTTGTATAAATGAAGAATTTATTTCAGGCATCGCTTGCCAAATTTTTCCGTTAGGTTCCATATTATTAAAATACAAAAACAAAACTCATAGTCCAAGCAACCATGGAAAAGATAATCATTAAGCTTAAGATTGTCCAAATAATTTTTATTATTTTTTTTCTCTTCATATTTTGATATAATTAATTAATTTACGAACTTTATCATTTTAAATAAATCTTTACAAACAAAAATACTTCAGTTTTTGTCATCCCGGACTTGATCCGGAATCCAGGGTTAGTCGCTATTTACTTGTTAACTTTGATATTAATATTTAGATTTGCCTAAACCCTAGATTGCGGGTCGGGGCCCGCAATGACAGAGCGGTTTTATTATTTTTTAATTTAAATTATTCAATCATGAAAATTAATATTTATATATTCGCATGTTTGCATAATTTGCATAAAATTTGTAGATTTGTATTATATTATTTCTTTAATATTTTAACAAATACGTCGCTGGGGATATCAACGCTGCCTTTGCCGGCAGCCATCATCTTTTTTTTGCCTTTTTTCTGCTTTTCCAATAATTTTCGCTTGCGCGACACATCGCCGCCGTAAAGCTTGGCGGTCACATCCTTGCGCATGGCGCTTAAGCGCTCAGCGGCGATAATTTTTCCTCCCACCGCCGCCTGCAATTTAAGAGCGAACATCTGCTTGGATAAATTATCTTTTAAAATTGACACTATTTCTTTCCCGCGCTTGAATTCTTCGTCGCGATAAACAATCAATGACAAAGCTTCCACCGGCTCTTCGGCCACTAAGATGTCCATCTTCACCACGTCCGCTTCCCGATAATCCAAATATTCATAATTTATGGAGGCAAAGCCGGAACTGACACTTTTTATTTTATCATAAAAATCAGTTAAAATCGCCGACAAGGGGGTGGCATAATGAAGAACGGCCCGATATTCATCCAAATATTCCGTATTTTTGTATATTCCTCTTTTATCCTGCGCCAAGCTCATAATCGGTCCCATATAATTGCGGGGCGTGACTATATCAAGACTGACCCATGGTTCTTCAATTTTGGCAATTTCTTCAGGTGGCGGCATTTCCTGCGGAGTATGGATGATAAAATCTTTTTGATTTTTCTTAAAAACCTTATAAGCCACGCTGGGAATAGTCACGATTAATTCTTGATTATATTCGCGCCTTAATCTTTCCTGAAAAATTTCCAAATGCAGCAGGCCTAAAAATCCGCATCTAAAACCCAGCCCCAGAGCATTTGATTGTTCCGGCTCATAAAAAAGAGCGGCGTCGTTTAATTTTAATTTTAATATCGCTTCGCGCAATTCCTGGAATTCATTTCCTTCTTTAGGGAATATTCCGGCATAGACCATCGGCTTAACCTCTTTGTAGCCTTGCAAGGGTTTGATTGATCCAGTTATGGCATCACTAAGTTTTAAATTTATTACCGTATCGCCGACGCGGCATTCATTAACGCTCTTAAAACCGGTAATAATATAGCCGATCTCCCCGGCTTTTAACTGGCCGTTAGATAAATAATCGGGCTTGAATATGCCCACATCCAGCGCTTCGCTCTCCGCTCCGGTCGCTAACAGCTTTATTTTATCCCCCTTGCTGACATGGCCGTCAACCACTCTGACATAAGCCACCACTCCTTTATATTCGTCATAATTTGAATCAAAAATTAAAGCCCGCAGGGGTTTATTTCGTAGAGACGCAAAATCTTGCGTCTTTATAGAAGATTGGTTATGTAGAGACGCAAAATCTTGCGTCTCTACGGGTTGCGGCACCCGCTCTATGACAGTATTTAATATTTTCTCCACTCCCTCGCCGGTTTTTCCGGAAGTACAGATAATTTCCTCTTCCCGGCATCCTAATAATTTGATTATTTCGTTTTTGGTTTTGGGTACATCCGCCGCCAACAAATCAATTTTATTGACGGCCGGAATAATTGCCAAATTTTGCTCCATGGCCAAATATAAATTAGCCAGTGTCTGCGCCTGAATCCCCTGGCTGGCGTCCACTAATAAAATAGCGCCTTCCACCGCCGCCAAGCTGCGGGAAACTTCATAAGTAAAATCAACATGGCCGGGCGTATCAATTAAATTTAAAATATAGCCGTTATAAGCCATAGTTACCGGCTTTAATTTTATAGTAATGCCTCTTTCCCTTTCTAAATCCATTTTATCCAAAACCTGCTCTTTCATCTTTCTTTTATCAATCGTATGGGTAATTTCCAGCATCCGGTCGGCCAAAGTGGATTTGCCGTGATCTATGTGCGCCAATATAACAAAATTCCTAATTTTCATTATTTCTTCTTTCATATAAATTATTTATACATTTATTTAACCCCTTTATTCTATTCTTATGTTTTAAATAAGGTTTTATTAATAAAAATAATTTTTCTAATGATTCTTGTTTACTAACTCTTATTCGCCATAAATTATTATTATATTTATATCCTAATTTTTTATTATAAATCTGATTTTTCAAACCGATTTTCTTTGGTTTAGGACAAGAAATATTATTTATTAAAAACCATTTATAAAACCAGATTATAATATTTTTATCATAACTATCAATTTTAAATCTTGCTTTTTTATCATAAACTCCTAAATTACCTTCTGCATCAATATATCCTGCAGCAAATGCTGATGAAAAATTATTATTTTTTGATATCCAACTATTTACTTTATCTTTTTTGGGTAATAAAAAATGAAAGCTTGTATTCACAAAACAATTAATATAATAGGAGTTATCCTTGCTGTTTTTTTTATAACTAACTTTGCCATATTTTGAAAATAAATCTTGAGTAAGTTTTAGTTGATCAATTGCAGTTGTGTGGCACCTAATCACTATAACTTCTGAATGTTTACTAGTTTGATAAACATTTAAATCTCCTAATCTAAAACCAATTAAATAAGCTTTTTCTGTTTTATCACCTGAAAAATTAAATTTTTTATATTTACTCTGAATAATAGATCTTGATAACGGCTCCATTTCAAATTCCCTCATGCGATTTAATACTGTCTTAAAACTACAATTATATAAATCTCCAATTTTATATTTTGATTTTTTTTCTTTATAATATAATCTATATAATTCTTTTTTTGAAATTTTTATTTTTTTACTCATGTATATATATTATCAAAAAATTATAAAATGTGCAATTAAGCAGAAGCTGTTAATATTCTTTATATATAAAAAAGAACTAATATTTTGTTCTTATTTTTCTTATTTCCATCCACATCTTACTAATTTTAAGCATTTCAGTCAAATAAAAAAGACGCCTCATTTAAGATAAAGACGTCTTTGATTAACTTTTTTTTATCTTGTTTATTATCTTGCCTTTATTTCTTCTTTTTAGATCTATCATACTCTTTATGTATCTTATCGCACAATGCTTTCGTCTTTCTTCTGTTAGAATCAACTTTATTTATTACACCTGCTAGCTCCTCTAAAAAGTCAGGTGGTAGTACTCCTCTTTTTCGATATTCAATTTCTCTTGATTTTTTCGGGTTATAAAATGATTCTTTCAGCATAATTTAATCCTCCCATATTTAGATTTAGACATATAATTTCTACAAGAAGTCATTTAAAAGTTTCTCAAAAGAACTTTGCTGTAATTTACTATACTTAATAAAATATGTCAAAACAGTTTGTGTTTGAAAATTTAAAAGTAATTGCTAATACGTAATTGATTTTATATTCCCCGCGCTTCGCCCTGGTCGCCTGTGGCAATTTTTTTCCACGACAGGCGGCGCTTAATGCCGTCCCAAAAATAACTAAGCTCTTCGCTTTTTAAAAACGAACAAAAGGCGATATAAACCAATATACCGCTGATGCCGGCGGCCAGCCCTTGGGTCAAAACGCCCCATAATCTGGTCATATCAATAAACGGCCAAACGATTAATTTCATGCCCTGAACAGTCAAACCGCAGGCAATCGCCGCCAGAGAAAATTTAATAGTGGAAAAAAGTATTTTTATTTCATCCAATTGGTCTATTTCAAAATGAAGTATCAGCCATAATAATATAAAATTAATTATATTGGAAATTGAAAAAGCCAGCGCCAATCCGGCTATGCCTATTTTAGCGGAAAAATAAAATGATAAAAATAAATTAACCGCCACTGTTATCAGGCCGATATAAAACGGGGTTTTAGAATTATAGCGCACATAAAAAACTCTGATTAACAAAGGAGCAAGGGCCTGAGCAAAAAGGGAAATAATAAAAAATCCCAAAGTATCAATAGTAAGTATCGTGTCCTGCCAGTCAAATTGGCCGGTGCCTAGAATAACTCGGATAATTTGCGCCCGGAGGGTCAACAGCAAAACGGTAGACGGCACAATAAAAAATAAAATCTGCCTGACAGTCAGGGAAAAACTGCTGATTAATCTATCTTTATTAAAAGCATAGGCCGACATGGCCGGAAATGCGGCAATGGCAAATGATACCCCGAATATGCCAATCGGAAAAGATTGCAGATTATTGGCAAAATTAAAGATAGCTAAAGATCCGCTCTCAAGAGTAGAGGCGATCACTGTAATCACCAGCAAATTAATCTGGACAATCGCCAAACTCATTGTCCGGGGAAGCATCATTCTGGCGATTTTTAAAATATTTTTATTTTTAAAATCAATTATTAAATTATATTTAAAGCCTAATTTAAAAACAGCCGGTATTTGAATTAATAAATGCATTATCGCACCCAATACTACTCCCCAGGCTAACCCATAAATCCCCCATAGCGGCGTAAAAAATATAGCGCCGATAATAATCCCAATGTTATATATTATAGGAGATAAGGAATAAACAAAAAATCTTTTAAAAGACTGCAGTATGCCTCCGAAGACTGCGGAAATTCCTAAAAATATAGGAGACAAAAACATTATTCTAGTTAAACTGTCGGCTAGGTTTAATTTTTCCGAAGAAAACCCCGGCGTAATCAACTTTATTATAAAAGGGGAAAAAATAATTCCCAATCCGGCGATAATAATCAAACTAACCGCTATAATATTTAAAATATTGCTGGCTAATTCCCATGCTTGCTTATTAGATTTAAATTCAAATTTATGGTTTATTAATGAGGAAAAAACCGGCACGAAGCCGGCTGACAAAGCGCCTAAAATCAATAAATTAAATATCAAATCCGGGATGCGAAAGGCCGCATAATAAATATCCAAGGTATCGCCGGCGCCGAATTGACCGGCTAAAATACGGTCCCGAAAAATACCTAAAAAACGGCTGACAATTGAAGAAAAAGCCACTAGAAGCGCCGCCGCCGTTATGGAATTTACCTTGGCTGTAAATAATTCTCTAATCATAAAATTTAAAAAATTTAAACTCTAAATCCCAGATACTAATTTCCTAACCTCCCTAGCGATCATCAGCTCTTCATTTGTCTGGATTGATAATATTTTGACTTCGCCTAAAAATTTTATTTTATTTTTAACTTCATTGCGCGTCATGGCGTTTCCAGCACCGATACCGCCGGTAAAAACTATAGCATCAACTTTTCCTTCCAATATTGCCCAATAAGATCCGATATATTTAACCAAACGATTTATAGCTATATCAAAAGCCAGCTGGCAATCGCTATTTCCTAAAGATACATTCCTAATAAGTTCTTGATAATCTTTTACGCCGGATAATCCCTTGATGCCGGACTCATAATTTAACATATGATAAACGCTGGTTATCCTTTCTTCCTCCCTAACTGCCTCATTATGGAGCAGATAAAAAATCAATCCTGGGTCAATATCGCCACTTCTCGTCATCATCACTAAACCTTCCATCGGTGTAAAACCCATGGAAGTATCAATCGGCCGGCCATTTTTAATGGCCGTGATTGACCAACCCCCTCCCAAATGGCAGGTGATTAAATTTATTTTTCCAGCCGGCTTTTTTAATTTTTGAGCCGCCTCACTCATAACATATTCATGGGAAATTCCATGAAAACCGTAACGTCTTATCTTATGCTGTTTCAACAATTCCTTGGGCAAAGCATAAGTGCGGGCTATTTCTGGCAGATTAAAATAAAAAGCTGTGTCAAACACAGCCACCTGCGGTAAATGCGGCAAAAAATTTAAAGACGCTTTGATGCCGGCTAAATTATAAGGATTATGAAGCGGCGCTAAATCATTGAATTTTTCCAATTCACTTATATTTTCGTCATTTATTAACAGAGAGCGGAAAAATTTATCTCCGCCATGAACCATCCGATGCCCAACTGCCTTTATTTCTCCAATATTAACTATTTTTCTTAATATCTGCTTTAAAGCATTTTCATGATTATTAAAATCATTTAAATTGCCTGCTAATAATTGTTTTTCATTCTGATCAAAAACCTTATATTTAATTGACGTTGACCCGCTGTTAATTACTAAAATATTAGACATAAGTTATAAAATTAAAAGTCTAAAAACCCGTAAAAACGCAAGGATTGTTTTTTTATTATGCCGGCCTCCCCTTTTGTCATACCGGCCCCCGAGCCGGTATCCAGAGTCAAAATATATAAACGTTAATTTTACAATAAGTTTTCAATCGAATCTAACTTAAAAACTTATCTTTATATCTGCCTTCCTGCTGCTCTCCCCTGGATTGCCTGCCTGCCGGCAGGCTGGCGGGTCGGAGCCCGCAATGACTGAGTGTATTTATAGTATTTCACCTCAAACGCTGTATCCGCATTAAACTTAAATTACCAACAAAATAAATATTTATAATAAATGTAAAGTATTTCCAGTCATATAATCAATAATAAAAACTATCACTATAAATGCCAAAAAAATTAAAAATAGAAATAGAATAATTTTTTTTACTGAAAAAATAACTTTCGCTGGTGTTGATATTTTTGGTTGGTTATGAGGATTTTTTTCTTGGATAATTTCTTTAATATTTATTAAGACTTTTCCATATATAAACCTTGCAAAAAAATAAGGGGGAAAAAATTTAAATATAATTATTATAATAACTAGCGGTGCAACCATAAAGATGGAGAAACCCATATTTAAAATAAAAAACAGGAAATAATTTACGGTAAATATTCTAAACCAGGTTTGCGTAGATTCTAATATGGCCTGGTCAGTGCCCTTGCCATTTTTATAATTATATAAATCCTTAATATAAAAAATGGTTTTGTATGAGGTAAAGATAATAAATAGAATAATAATAGGCCGGTTAATTACATCAGGAAGTAACCCAAATGCCCATGGGTCTGGATTGCCAATAGCCTTAAGCAGGAAAAAAATTAGCCACAAATAAACCGGAAGGCTGCCGAATAAAAATAAAAACATCGCCCATAAATAAGTCCTTTTTATTTTGGTAACTTTTGGTTTCTGTTGCTCTTTATAATTTCCTTCTTGTTTTTTTAAAGTGTTGTCTGCCAGTGTCGCTTGTAATTTTTTTTCCATAATTTTATCGTTAATTAGTTATTTAAAACAAAAAAACTAATTTTTTATATAATCACTTCTCCCATATTATTAATATCTGTAATACCGGCGGCATTGGCTTCATCTGTATCAATCTGCATACGCCAGGTGAAGGTTTTATCCACTCTGACTAACACCTCGTGAAAAGTCAGCCCACGCGGTCCGCCTACATTAACTGAAACTAATTGCCCTTGTTTCAGCTTAAATTTTTTAGCATCCTCTTCTGAAGCATGGATATGCCTATGCGCCAATATTACTCCGCTTCTAATTTTAACTTCATTCTTGGGGCCGATAATTGTCAGCCCGGGAGTATTATCAAGCTCTCCGCTTTCATGGGCAATCGCCGGTATGCCTAAATAATACGAATCTGTCTTAGAAATTTCTACTTGTGTTCTTTCTTTTAAAGGACCTAAAACACGAACATTTTTTAATTCGCTTTTTGGTGTTTTTATAGTAACTGTTTCATTGGCTGCAAAACTATGCGGTTGGGATAATTGCCGAAATAATGTCGGCTTCCTGCCTTTGCCGAATAAAACTTCAAAATCATTTTTAGATAAATGGCAATGGCGGCCAGATATTTCCACAATTATCCTATATCTTTTTTTAGGCATAGAATTAATAATATAAATAATTATAAGATATAAATTATGATTTTTTTATACTAACGAACTCGTATCGCCTAAAGGCAGGCCTAATTCTTTGGCTTTTAATACCCTTCTCATAATTTTGCCGCTTCGCGTTTTCGGTAGTTTGTCCACAAACTCAATATCTTTAATAACGGCAATCGGACCGATCTCTTTTCTCACGCACTTCCTTAATTCTAATTTCAAGGCATCGCTTCCTTTTACCCCTTGCTTTAAAATGACAAAGGCCTTTATAACTTCGCCTTTAATCGGATCAGGCACGCCAATGGCTCCGGCTTCAACTACTGATTTATGGGAAACAAAAGCGCTCTCCACTTCAGCGGTGCCGATTCTGTGCCCGGCCACTTTTAAGACATCGTCCGTCCGTCCTTGAATCCAAAAATATCCGTCTCTATCTTTAAAGGCCACATCGCCGGTAAAGTATGCGCCTTTTATTTCTTGCCAATAAGTTTTAATATATCTTTTCGGATTGTTAAAAATTGTCCTGATCATGCTCGGCCATTGGTTTATTATTACTAAATATCCGCCCTTGCCTATTGGCACTGGCTTTCCTTTTTTATCCACTACTTCCGCTTTAATCCCGGGAAACGGCTTGCCGGCGCTACCGGGCTTTAAAGTGGCGCACGGCAGAGGGGTGATCATATTAGAGCCAGTCTCTGTTTGCCACCATGTATCCATAATCGGGCATCTTTTCTTGCCGACATATTTGTAATACCATTCCCATGCCTCCGGATTTATCGGTTCTCCCACCGTGCCTAGGATTCTTAAACTCGGCATTTTGTGCATCTTAGGCCATTTTGCTCCGTATTTCATCATGGCTCTTATTAATGTCGGCGCCGTATAAAACACATTGACCTTGTATTTTTCAACTATTTTCCATATTCTATCTGGCTTAGGCATATCCGGTACGCCTTCATACATCACAGTAGTAACACCGGCTAATAACGGACCGTAAATAATATAACTATGGCCTGTTATCCAGCCGGGATCAGCGGTACACCAAAATCTTTCATCGCCGTGCAGATCAAACACCCACTTGATTGTCCTTAGAACTCCGACCATATATCCGCCATGGACATGAACAACCCCTTTTGGCTTGGAAGTCGTCCCGGAAGTATATAAAACAAATGCCGGATCCTCGGCATCCATTTGGGCGCACTTAGCTTCAGTCGGCATTCCTTTGACAAAATCATGGTACCAAATATCTTTTCTTTTATTGAATTTAACTTTATTTTTGTTATTCTTAACGACAATAACCTTTTTAATGGTCCGGCATTCTTTGATGGCCTCATCAACAAACTCTTTATAATTAATAATCTTTCCTCTCCTGAAACTACCATCGGCGGTAAATAAAATCTTAGCCCGGGCGTCATTAATTCTGTCCGCCAAAGCTTTGGCGGAAAAACCGGCAAAAACAACCGAATGCATCGCTCCGATTTTAGCGCAAGAGAGCATAGCTACGGCTATTTCCGGAATATTAGGCATATAAATTGCCACTCGGTCTCCTTTCCTTATCCCTTGTTTTTTCAAAGCGTTGACTAGTTTATTTACTTCTTGATAGAGCTCCCAATAAGTAAGTTTCCGCGATCGCCCGGTTTCATCTTCCCAAATAATAGCCAGCTTCTTTTCTATCTTTGTGCCGATATGCTTATCCAGCGCGTTATAAGCCAAATTGCATTTGCCGCCGATGAACCATTTATAAAATGGCTTATGGCTTGAATCAAAAACTTTCCGCCAGGGTTTAAACCAAACTAAATCACGAGCCGCTTCTTCCCAAAATTTTATCGGATTTTCCAATGATTTTTTTATAATCGCATTATAATCTTTAATATTGGCTTCGGCTAATATTTTTTTTGCAGGCCGATACTTCTTTTTTGAAGCAAGTAATACTTCTGTTAATTCTCTTTTATTGGCTTTGGTCAACATAAAATTAAAATTTAATAATTAAAATATTGAAAAATTATTTTTTATAAATAAAATCAATTTCTCTTTTTGTTAATAACCCGTTCTGGGCCCCTTGCTTGCTTATAACCGAAGCGGCATTTCTTGACGCTAATAGCATTGCCTTTTTTATATTACCTTTGAATATATTCAAACCGACAATAAAAGATGACCCGAACGCATCGCCAATGCCGGTGGTATCAATTTTCATTTTCTCTTTTATCACTTTTTGATAATATAATTTCTTTCCATCAAATGCCTTAGCACCGTATTTTCCATTGGTAATAAGCACTATTTCCGGACCCCATTTTTTTATTATTTTTAATAAATTATCAATATCATTTAAATATTTTACGGGCTTATTTTTATATGCTTTATTTGATGCCACCAATTCCAATGCTTCATCCTTATTTATTATCAGCACTCCGGTTTTTTTAATATATCCGCTGATTATTCCCATTCCGCTTTTTAGCTGTATATGGCCGGGATTCCAAGCGATTTTTGCTTTTTTTAAGCTAAAAACGCTATCCAGCGCCTTGCTCCATTCGCCGCTAAGCGAAGTCATGTATATCCATTTAGTATTTTTTAATTTGGACAACTGGAATTTGCTTATCTGCAGTTTAGCATTAGCCGCCCGATTAGAAAAAACTATATGCTCATTATCCTGGCCGACAAGCAAAAAGGAAAATCCGGTTTCTGCCATTTTTGTTAATTGCACCAAACTGATATTTACATTATGCTTCTTTAAATTTTTTAATATGCGCTCTCCCCTATCGTCATGCCCAAGCGATATTACACAGGCCACTTTTAATCCTAGGCGCGCGACACAAACAGCGGCATTGGCCGCCCCGCCGCCGAAAGTGGAATAAGAGCTGTTTATTTTTATTTTCGCGCCATACTCAAAAGCCATCAACTTCTGTCGGAGCACATCTTCCTTATTATCTATTAAAATGCCTTCATTGGTGTAAAAAGTAATATCTTCGGTAGCGCCGCCGATAGTGATAATATCAAATTTCATATAACTTATATTTTACGAATTAAATTATAAATTTACGAAAAAAAATTCGTCATTCTCATGTTTTTATTATATCATAAATTCAGACAAATAAAAAAGGGATGAAATTCATCCCTGTCTAATTTGTTTAATCGAAGAACTGTGGCAAAAATTGCAACATCTTCTATATCTGTTCCTTATTAATAAGATCCCATCTTTTCCATGAGATTACAATCTTTTTTCCAATCTTTTAAAATATTTATTAACTGTTTTAAAGCATTTTTCTCATTTTTATACACAATAGTATAAAGTACACCAGGATTTCCCCTTAAAAGGCGAGAAATTTTTTTCTTCTCCAGTTTTTTCTCTTGGAGCAATAATATTATCGGTATTTTGCTCCTGTTTGCCATTTCAACTTCAATACCGCCACCCCAGCTCGGTGCCAACGCCGCTACAAGCAAAATACTTGTGCGTTTGCAAACTTGGCGGCGTTCCGCCCTGTCAACATCCCACGGGGTATAATCAGAATTTTTTATCGGATCATAATGCTCGTGGGGAACGAATGCTCTGACACCTAAAATTTTCTTACAAATACCCGCTATTGATGAATAAAATAATTTTGCTTTCTCCTGCTCCCTTTTGGGTAATTCCGTCAAAGGTCCGCAAACATATCCGCTCTTTTCATTATCAATTTTCATTTCTAATACCTCCTGATATGGTTTAAAATGACCAAATTATTTCAAATTCCAACGCCGAAATTCCATTACCGCAAATCCTGTATTTTTTTGTTAAGTTCGTCTCTTTGTTCCTTGGTTATTAAATAAATATTATCGCTATCCGCTTTTTTCGCATAATACAATTCTTCTCCGTTATCATTGCCAATCATAAGAGTATTATTAATGCCTTCGCCGGTTGCTTCAATTATTATTAAATTTTTTTCCAGTCCGGTATTGGCAAAATCCTGTACTGGAATGTCTGCGGCGGTTAAACTTGATATCAGGGAAACAATTTTATCTATTTTAACTTCATCCACGCTGAATTTATAAGGCAAGTTTCCTTCCCATTCACCGTTTATTTTTTCAATGTTAAATTCTCTTCCCGGATATTGGAATCTTAATTTATTAATTTTATCTTTGGTTGATGAAAAAATAGTCTTATCTCTCCATTCCGGCTGGCTAAAAGTTGAAAGCAAGTTAAGATTCAGGGAATAAGTCTCATCAATATCGGGGCGAGAAATATATACGCTTTGATAATCACTGCCGATACTGCCGATTATAAAATCTTTAATCAAATTTCCGCCGGCAAATAATTTTATATTAAGGCCGCTCGCTTCATCAGTCAAAAATTCCTGTTTTTTTTCTTTTACAGCGCTGATTAATTCCAATTTTGATTCTTTCAAATCATTCAAGGATTTATTCAGGTTAGCGGCCATTGAATCGCTTGCATAAAAATCTTTGGTGCCACTGATTTTCCATTTATCTCCTTCTTTTTCCAATATAGTATCGTTGACGTTTTGCTTAATCTCTATTTTGCTTATAATATTTGCCTCAACCCCGGCCAAAAAATTTTTTGGAGAACTGCTTTTAATTTTCCAATCTTGAAAAGGCCCTTGATATAAATAGGCCAAAGCTATCAATACTATTAAGATTGTCCCTAAAATCAAATTTTTTTTGGTCATATATTATAAAAATAAACTCTAAACAATAAATCAATATATTAAATCCGAATTAAAAATATTATTTCTATACGCATGTTCGTATAATTCTCTTATAACTCGTAGCTTCGCATTATATGTATTAAATATCATCCGTAAACCGGCTTTTTCTTCTAATAAAATATCTAAACATTCCTAATATTATTACAATAAATGTTAATCCGAAAATATTAAAATACCTGATAAAGTTCCTGGCTCCGTCTGATAATTCTTTAATCGGCCGGGCAGATATTGATTTAGCCCTTATTTTAATCAAATCATTGTCCAAACTTAAAGTGTCAGCTAAATTCTGGAAAAAAATCAAGCCATCTCCGTTTCCTCTTAAAAATCCGTCCTGCATAAAGTCACTGTCTCCAACAACAATTAATTTACCGGATTCGGTTGCCCCATTTCCGTAAGCGCTGTTTATTTTTCCGGAAATAGCTATCGCTATATTTTTTGGGCCGATATTTCCGACCGGAGAAAATGCCTGCTGGGGATTTAAATTAAAATTATCTTCCTGGGTCCAGCTTTTATCGGTAGTTTTGACAATATAGGAAATTTTAGTGCCGGAACTTATTTTATTTTCAATTATATCCAAACTGCTTGCCCAAGGAAGCACTAAGCTCTCCAGGCCGGAAACGGCCGCATTATCTTGGTCAAAACCGTCCTTTTTAATATTTGGCCAAAACGGGTAAGGGGTGGAAAAAGTAATAAATCCTTGATTAAACGAAGCTATGCCGGCTGAAACATCCAAAACTAAATTTTGGTTTAATTTAAAGCCGTAATTTTCCAGCCAAGCGCTAAGCCCCGTATTATTTTTTTCAGCCGCCAACCCCTCGCCCAGCTTTACTCCATCCGCTAGAATAAGCATTGCTCCGCCGCGCATTAAGAAAGCGTCTAATTTTTTCAATTGATCATCTGCAAATTTATCTTTAGGGCCGATAATAATTAAAGTATTTACATCTGCGGCAATATCTGATGCTTGGGTTAAATCAACCGTTTGCATCTGATATAATTCCTGTAATTTTTTATAAGCAATGGTTATTTCTTTATTTATATCAGACGTTAAGTTGCTTGATACTATGCCTATTACGCTGTTTATCTGCTTAGTGGCTTTCTTAATGTTTAAAGTAATCTGATATTCTAAATCTTGAATATTTTGTACAACCGGAATAACTTCTGTCTGATCGCCGTATTTTATGGCCATGCCCAAATAACCGTTTACAACCTGATATTTATCTTTTTCCATTACATTAAATTGCACTTGCGGGATTCCCATCATCATGAGTTCTTGCTTTATATTTTCATCTTCACCTGGATTAATAAATTCAACTCTTATTTTTCCATTGGAATAATTTCTGTACGAATCCAATATGTCGCCGACTTCCTGCCTTAAAACGATATAATCGCTGGGCAAATTTTCTGAAAAATAAACTTTGACACTAACAATATCTTCTAAATTTTTAACCGTATTTTTACTAACCTGTGATATGGAATAATCATTATTTTGCGTCAAATCCCAGCGAAAAAATAAATTATACGAAAAAAAATTAATCACTACCAATAAACCGATAACAATAATTACAGTTATGCCAAAATCTGTTTTCTGTTTTGTTTTCTTAGTAAATTTCATAATCTAACTTTATAATTTAAAAATTTTAAAATACATATGATTATTTATAAATTTTTATTTCCATGCTCTATCGCCGATTATCTTAGCGTTCAGCCATAAAAATATAAATATAAACGATCCATAATATATAATATCTTTAGAATCAATCACGCCTTTGGCAATATTCGAAAAATGGCTGGATAGCCCCAAAAATCTCATCAAAGGCTGTATAAATTGTGGGGCGCCGGCTACGGCAAACTCGGTTCCAATTATAAACGCGGCAAAACAGGCCACCAGGCCTAAGACAAAAGCGATTATTTGATTTTTGGTTAAGCCGGAAATAAACAACCCTAAAGCAAGATAAGAGCCGCCAAGTAGAAGTGCCCCCAAATAGCCGCCAATGACCGGGCCTAAATCAATATTTCCCAAAAATGAAACTGAAATCGGCAGAGTAATAGTTAATATTAAGGTAAAAAACATAAAAGCTAACGCTCCAAAAAATTTAGCCAATACTACTTGCCAATCCGTTACCGGCAAGGTCAATATAAATTCAATAGTGCCGCTCTTTTTCTCCTCTGCCCAAAGACGCATAGTTAAAGCCGGAGATAAAAATAAAAATATCCAAGGCAATAAGGAAAAATATTGGCGGATATTCGCCTGCCCGATTAAAAAGAAAGAATTGAAAAACAGCCAATTGCCGGCTATTAAAAATACACCGATAAAAATATAGGCGATGGGCGAATTAAAATAGTGCATTAATTCCTTTTTAAAAAGAATATAAGTTGTTTTTAAATATTTATTATTCATATATTATTTTTGTTTATATACATTTGCTATTATAGGTTTTTATCTCTCGCCATCCTAAACAGAGTAAAGGATCTCGCGGCTTAAGATATATTCGTTTTTCAACGAGATTCTTCGTTGCGCTCAGAATGACGGTAATATTTATTTAGTTAGCTCCCTAAAAACATCCTCCAAACTCACTTCTTTTTTATTAAACTCCAATATGCTCCAGCCGCTATCCATAACCGTGGTTGATAAATATTCGCGCAAATCAACCCCGGGCTTTGATTTTATATTATATCCATAAATATCCGCGGATTCTTTATCTTTAATATCAATTTTTTCTACATTTTCCATGGCTTTTAATTTATCCAGCACTTCCTCTTTATTCCCCTTAATTTTTACATAAATCATTCCGCTACTTTTAATTTTATTAATCAATTCCTGCGGACTGCCTTCGCCGACAATTTTGCCTTCATTAATAATTATTACCCGATCGCAAACCGCGCTCACTTCGCTCAAAATATGGGTAGAAAATATTATGGTTTTTTCCTTTCCGATCTTTTTTATCAAATCCCTGATTTCGGCAATTTGGTTTGGATCCAAGCCGGTGGTGGGCTCGTCTAAAATCAAAATATCCGGCTCGTGCATAATCGCCTGGGCCAGCCCGATGCGCTGGCGATAGCCCTTGGATAATTCTTCTATGGGCTTTCTGATTACCTTTCTAATGCCACATTCTTCACTGACTTTTTTAATCCTTTTTTTGATTTCGCTTTTAGGTATTCCCCTAATTTCCGCAATAAATTTCATATATTCATAAACCCTCATATCGTCATATAAAGGAACTGTCTCGGGCAAATAGCCAATTTTTTTCTTTATGGATAGAGAATCCTTTTCTCCGTCCAGGCCGTCAATTTTTACCTGGCCGCTTGTGGCCGACCAGAAAGAAGTAATGATTTTCATAGTAGTGGTCTTGCCGGCTCCGTTCGGCCCTAAAAATCCTAATATTTCCCCCCTTTTTACCTCAAAACTGATATTATTCAATACTGTTTCCGAACCGAATTTTTTTGTTAAATTTTTTATCTCAATCATATTTATAAATACAAAATAAAATAATTAAATATATACGAAACTAACGAATTAAAAATGAAAACTTTATATTATCAATAAAACTTACATAATTATATAACAAATAAAAACATTATGGCAAGACCTTTGATTGTGGATAAAATATTAAATAATAATATTTCTTGTTTAATTGCTTTATTGTTTTTTTCTTAATGCTATTTAAATTCATCTAATTCTACCGCCTTTATTATAACTTTATTTCCTCTTTGTATTTTCAAGCCAACCTTATCTCCGGGCTTATATTTCTGGATTACGGAAAGCAGGGTATTTTTGTCGGCTATTTTAATAACGTTTATTTCAAAAATTATATCCCCTTGGACTAACCCCCCTTTGGCCGCCGACGAATCGACCGTAATGGCCGCCGAACCATCCTCGCCCTTGGTAATCCAAGCTCCATCTTCTCTAACTAATCCATTATCTTTAGCTATCTTAGAAGTAATCATCATATAGCGCACGCCTAATCTGGGCCTGATTATTCGGCCCGATTCTTTAGCGCTTTTTATCACCGGCCGGACATCATTAACCGGTATGGCAAAGCCGATTGCCGTACCGCCTTCATCTATAGCCATATTTATGCCGATTACTCTGCCGAACAAATCAATCAAGGGGCCGCCGGAATTGCCAAGGTTGATTTCCGCGTCTGTTTGGATAGCATCATCAAAACTGCCGGCATTGCCGGTAGAATCGGTAGCCACCAAATTTCTGCCCAATCCGCTGACAATTCCTTTGGTAGCGCTGTTTTGATAGCGGCCCAAAGAATTGCCGATAGTGATTACCGTTGAGCCGATTTGCAACTGATCGCTGTCTCCTAATTCAACCGTCGGCAGATTTTTATCAAAAATTTTCAAGAGAGCCAGGTCGTTTATCGGGTCTTTGCCGATTAGCTGGGCGTAATATTCCTTGCCCGTATTTAATATTATACGAAATTCAGCGGTCTTGTCTTCCGCCACATTAATTACGTGCTTATTGGTTATAATCAAGCCGTCGGCGGAAATAATAAAACCAGTGCCGGAACCCTTTTCTGTTTTTTTCTTCACGACATCTTTTTGACCGGTGGATGAATTATAAGAAGTATAATCCTCCTGATCATAAACAATAATGCTCACTACGGCCGGAATAATTTTATTAATCGCTCTGATAGTCGCTTCCTGGTCGTCTAGCGACAAGTCATCGGCTTCTATTTGTTTTATATTTTTTTGTAAATAATTGTCTAAATAAAACCCAAATCCTAAGCCAATAAAAAATATTAGAATTATAATTATTATTAATTTTTTAGAAATATTTTTCATTATTTTAATTAAATTATTTATCATTTTATTTTAAATACAAAAACTTTTTTCTTCCTGCATTTTCTTTCTGCCATTCTTATTTTATTTCTGCCGTCCTTGACTCTCTTTCGTCATCCTGAGGAGTGATAACGACGAAGCCTGCCTGCCGGCAGGCAGGGATCCCGTTGCCATTGCTGTAATCTACGGGATTCTTCACTGCGCTTCGCTCCGTTCAGAATGACGAATGATTTAAATACAAAATAATCCATCATATTCTAAAAAACTCTTTGGCGTTATTAGTGGTAATCTCCTCAATTTTCTTTAATTCAATACTTTTAATTTCAGAAATTCTTTTTGCTACATTAACCACTAACCTTGATTCGTTCCTTTGCCCGCGAAACGGTTCCGGAGTCATGAACGGGCAATCGGTTTCAATCATAAATTTATCATTAGGCAGTTTGCGGATTAAATCATCCCACTGTTTGGAAAAAGTTATCAAGCCGGTAAAAGAAATATTTAAGCCCAAAGAAAAATATTCCCAAGCCATGTCTTCGTCGCCGGAATAACAATGCATAACTCCCCAGGCGCGCCCTTTGGGCAATAAATGCCTGTATTCCTTTTTAAAATCTTTCAGTATGGCCATTAAATCATTATGCGCTTCCCGGCAATGGATAATCACAGGCAAATTAAGCGCCCCGGACAACTCAAGCTGTTTTATAAAAATATTTTTCTGGAGTATTTTCGCTTTGGCTTTATCTTTTACTTTTCCTAAATGATAATAATCAAGGCCGATTTCGCCGATAGCGACCACTTTTTCAAATTTCGCCACCTTTTCGTATTCTGAATAATTAAACTCTTCTTGGCTGATCTCCGCCTCTTCCCCGGCTTCTTCGCCCATGGCATGGATCGGATGCAGCCCGACGGCGGCATAAACGCCTTTTTCATATTTATTGGCCAACTCCAAAGCCCGGCGGGAAGTTTTTATATCCGCGCCGACTAAAATCATCCAAATATCATTATCAAGCGACCGGCGGATAACCTCGTCTTTATCCTGCCGGAATGCGTTAAAATTTATATGCGCGTGGGTATCTATATACATAATACATATTACCATTTAAGCCCCCTTGATAAGGGGGTATGGGAGATTCTTATTTTCTACCCCTTTTAATAAATGGGGCTAGGAGGATTTTTGCTTTCTTATCTTTAAATATAATTTAAAATTAAAAAAACTATAGCATGTTTTTTGTGCTATTTTTTAATTTTTAATTTAAGAATATAAAATTATTACTGCTGTTGATCAGAGGAAGAATCGTCTTGCCCTTCTTTAGAAGATGTCTGCTCGTCCGATGTCTGCTTGTCCTCTTTCTTTCCGCTCAATAAATTTTTTAGCCAATCAGTGAATTTCATAAATTTTTTTTAATTTCTTAATATTTTAATATTATTAATATCTATTATATCAATTATCTTTGAAGGCAGATTTATTATTTTACCGGCATCAACCGCTAAATCCGGCAACTCAGTTTTTTTCTCCCTCCTGACAATGGGGGGAGTACCGTCTCGCCTTCGGCTTGCCGAGGCGAAGGGGGAGTTAGTTCTACCCCCCTGACAAGGGGGGTAAGGGGGGTTCTTAAAATATTTTTCTAAATTATCCAAATTATTAATATTTTTTTTCCCGCTTATATTTAAGCTGGTAGAAACAATCGGAACATTAACCTTCTTTAATATTGTAATTAATAAATCATTTTTTGGCAATCTAATTGCCAAATTGGCGCTATTTTTAGCCAATTCATTAGAAAGCAATCCCCTTCCTTTTAAAATAAAAGATACGGGCTTGCCTCTGGACATCCGATGTCCTGCTCGGACATCGGATGTCCAAGCAGACAAATAATCTTCTTGTTTTTTTGACACATAGCAATATTTTTTCAGCATTGATAGACTGCTTACTAATATCAATAACGGCAAATTTTTATCCCTTTTTTTTATTCTATAAATCTTATTTATCGCTTTCTTATTAGTAGCCAAGCACCCCAGCCCGTAAATCGTATCAGTCGGATAAGCAATCACCTTGCCTCTATTCAAATAATCAACAATTAAGTCTATTTCCGTTTTTTTTATTTTTTTTAAATTAATTTTTATCTTTTTCATTTTAATATAATATATTTTTGTCATTACGAGGTTATAAAAAAAAGAAGGAATCTTTTTTTTATTCGTCATTACGAGGAGCGAAACGATAGTGTAGCGGCGTGGCAATCTCGTTATTCCCTAATTAGGTTTTAATCAAAATCTTTGTCTTTTATCAACGCTAATCTGTTTTCCCGAGATTGCTTCGTCATTCCGCTTCGCTCCATTCCTCGCAATGACGAAAGAGTATGTTATGCTAAGAGCGGAATAAAAGTGCAACGACGCGGCCCTGCTTGCCGGCAGGCAGGAATCTAATGCCTTCTGTCATCCCGAGCTTCGCCGAGGGATCTCTTTTTAATTGCATTAAACTTTATTAATTTATTAACATTATTTAGCCGCAATAATTTCTAAAATTTTTTTATTTTACAAACAACAATCAAATCTCACTTCGCTCTCTTTAATATCCTCACCACGCCCCTATCCGCGTCCACCTCCACCAAATCCCCATCTTTTAAAACTTTAGTCGCTATTTTCGTGCCGATGATGCAAGGTTTTTTCATTTCACGAGCAATAATTGCAGCATGCGATATTATCCCGCCTTCATCTGTAACAAAAGCCGAAGCTTTTCTCATTCCACCAATTAATTCAGGAGTAGTCATGCTAGCAATAAAAATTTCTCCTTTTTTATTGTGTTTGCTTCCTTCGGGGTAAAAACAATTCGAGCCTTACCCCTCACTAACCCTCGATATCCGATTTTACCTTTTATTTCGGATATGGCTTTTTTATTTAAACTTAAAAATTCTTTTATTTTTTCTTTTTTAATAATTCTAGAAACATCTTCTTCTCCAAATTTTATTTTAATTTTTCCGTTCCACAGCATTACAAAAAAGAAACGCTGTCTTTCTAAAATATTATTCGGAATTTCTTTATTTTTAGTCCAATTTAAAAATTCATATTGAGTTGTAGCTATTATCTCTTCTTTATTAAAACCTAATTTCTTGATTGTTTTTCGAAGTGCCCAAAGTGCCCGTGTTTGTGATGCTTTAGCTTCATCAAATACATACACCCACCGTTGAGCAATAGAAACAAGCCATGCGATATACTGATCAGAAATACTGCTAAAATTATCTTTCCCCTCTGGTTTCGGCTTTTTGTTTAAATTAAAATTTGCAGTAATCTCCCGAAAATAATCCTTTGGCTTCCATTCCACCGTTTGATATTCGGAATGAAAAAAACCAAATCGTTGAGAAAGTTTTTTTGCTTCCCGATAGGCACACTTCTTATTTAAAATTTTCATTTTATATTTAACTTTCAAATTTTCAATCGCACGATGCTCTCTAATAGCTAGCGGCTCTTTGTAGGGCTGTATTATATATGGTTCGATTTTTTTAAACCTTTTCGCGCCTAGCATATCTTTGATTTTATTATAAATATTTTGAGAAATATAATAAGCTGCTAACATATAGCTCATATTTGATCGAAATTTTTCGTACAAAAATATGCAATCTTTCCTTGTTTTTCCATGTTTTAATAAAATATTTTCCTTTATGTCAGCTTCAATAGTTTTAAGGATTTTTTCAATTTTATAATTCTTTTTATCAATAAATTTTTGAAGATTTGGATATTCGGATTTACCATTGTAGTCAAAAACAGCGGTCAATGGGGTATTAAATCTAATATCTAAATCCTTATCTCTTCTCCAAATAAAGCCTTCTAATTTTATTCCACGTCTCAAAGCATCGGCTTCGGTTACCCACACGAGTAAAGGCGCATTTCTAGCTAATATTTTTTTCCATTTATCTACCATTTATTTTCATCTATATAAAATTTAACATGTATTTTAATCTATCCTTAAAATTTTAACATCTCCCTATCTATATCAACTTTAATTACACTGCCATCTTTTACTTTAATTTACTAATAAATTTATAAACTACAACATCGTTATCAGCCGCAACTGTATCCCTTACTACAATATTAAGCAATAATTCATAATTTTTTATATCGTCTTTGCTCGGCCGGCCGGGTTTAGCAAATTCTTCCCAAACCAATGCCATTCTCGCCCATTTTTGTTCATGCTTTTTAAATTTATTTTTTTTCATTTATTTTTCAAAAATAATTAATGGAAATTGTTTTGTGAACCAATCTTTGCTATGTATTAACACAACCTTCTTAAAATATTTTTTAATCTTACTGATTAAATCTTTATTATTTGGAATCGTCATCTTAAATTCTCCCAAAGCTTTCCATCTTTTTGTTATTTCATTGTATTCATAATAATTGCAAACTCCATTTTTATAAGCATTATTTAATGCCTTTATACTTTGTTTACAGCTAAATGAATCATTTTGAAAATCATATTCAGCCATTACGATGTTAAACCAATTGGCGGCAAAAGGATTTAGGTAATAATATTTTTTTCGATATAAATCAAAAATAGTTTTATAGCTTAATTTTTTATTGTTTTCTCGAATAGCGGTCTTTAAAATTACTTTAGCATTCGGAAAACAATGTTTTCTTATATTAGAAAATAAATTATTATAATCTTTTATAGATATAACGGCTAATACATGATCGCCTAAAAAAATATCAAATTTATCCTTAAAATCCATTCTTCTCCAATCGCTTACAATTAAATTAGTTTCACTGTCTTTACGCCGCATATACTTGCCTAGCTTTATAAAATTATTCCGATCGTATTCAATGCATTTGTAATTAATATCATAATCTCTGCACAAATCCCGATATTCTGGAGTTGAACCTAATATAGCAACTTTAAATTCTTTATTCTTTTTTTTCCCATCTATAAGCTTTTTTTCGATTATTCGCAATTCAGACAAGGAAGGTCTAAGGGGAGGCATAAACAAATGCCATTGCGAAGCAACTGATTTTTTCCATTGTTTTTTAATCATACTTTAAAATTAAAAATTATTATTGAAATACTATGCACTGGAAGTGCATATGTTACAGTTTGTTTAACTCATTATTTTAAATAACTGTTCTGGACTGGAAGTCCAGAGTTTTAACTCAAGCTGGGACAATAAAAAAACAAATACAAAATTTGCCTGATTTATTTTTTTAATTCTTTGATGACTTCTTCAAAAGCGTTTAACACTTCTTTAAATTCTTCTTTGCTCTCGCTACCCGCGGCAATCCTTATTGTATTTTCACCAAGATTCAAAAGCCATGTCTCTTTATGGCCAAAGCTTCCGCCAACGCCGATTTTCCCTTTGCCCGCTTCGTAAACTCTTTTTAAAAAAGCCGAAGAGTCTGGCACATTAATGTAAAATATCGTAACCAAACCTTCGGGAGCAATCTCTTTAACAAGTTCGCTATTTTTATGCTCTTTTAAGTTAGGGTGGCTTACGTCTAAACCAAATCCGCTTAAAAATTTAGCGAGCTCAAGAGCATTAGATGCATGCCTTTTCATAATCTCCGGCATTGCGCTAGTAATATCATCTGGTATTTGTCTTTCGGTTATTGGCTGTAAATATGAGCCGATCTCAGCCCTTTTCTTCTTTATTGCTTTTATTTTGTTGTCATTATTAGAATAAGCAATACCCATGGTAATTTTATCATGGCCTTTTTGGTAATGCTTGGTAGCGCTTTCCACAACAACCATTTCCACGTCACTGTCGCCTAATTCTTTTAATGGATTATAAAGACTGGGGGATGCTAATGTGTTATCCACGATAAGTGAAAGTTTCTCTCTGCTATTTCTAAAAAGATGCTTAACGACACGAACGGTCTCTTTAATCCCGATGTCCTTTATAATGCTTCTAAAAATAAACGGATTATTGCTTTTCTTGAATTCAGCGAATTGTTCCAAGATTTTATTTTCTAAATTCTTGGTTTCTTTGCCATGCTTTTCCTGCCTTTTTGAGAAATACTCATCCAAAAGGTATTCCGGATTAAGTTCTGTCTTGTATCTTTCGTTCGCCTTTTCAGCAAGCTCGATTAACTTCTTTATATCATTAACCTGCATTGTTGTTGCATTAGCAACATCTTCAAGAATAATCAGCCGCGGTTTCTCAGTTTTTATTTTTTCCGCGATCTCTTCCATATCACCGGAATCAACCATCACAATTTTTATTCCTCTCTTCTGAAGACTATTATATATTTCTTTTGTCTGACTATAAACATCCCTGCCGCATAAAACCACATCGCCTGGCTTTAAATTTTCCGCTTCCACGCTCGTATGTATCGCGGCCATACCAGCGTTAAAAAGCGCCGTATCGGGCGTACCAGTCATCTCGGCGAATTTTTGTTCACGACTCTGTAATTCCGGATAACTAAACCTCGCGTAAATATCAACGGGTTCTCCAGCCACATATTTTTTTATTTCTTTTTCCCAGCTTTTCGGGGTGTGATGAGTAGTAATTTTTTCTCTTGTCATATTTTTATATTTCCTCTTAATTAAAAATATTTTAGTTTTATTATTGTTTACTTACCTTAATTGAATGTTTGCTTTTTGGATAATGCATTTTCAGCAATCTTAATAACGTTTTTGGCTGAAGATTATTTAATTCATGAAATTTCGGCTCCTTTTGCGTCTCATCGATAATTCTTAATCCTCTGCCTAGGAATTCTTGAAATTGCTTTGCGGTTTCTATCGGTATATACTCATCCTTTGGACTGCTAACTAAAATCAAATTTATATTTCCAGGAATTTCCTTATTGTAAATTAAATTAAAAATCTTCTTCTGTAATTCTACGTTTTTATTAGTATCCCCTAAATTTATAAATTTTTTACAATACTCATAATATTGCACCATTCCTTCTCCATTAAATCTACCCTCGGCATCGAAAAAATCTTTTTCCTTATCATATTTACTAATAAACCCTGCTAAACTAATAAAATTTCGCACTTTATCAGTTATTTCTTTAGGTAAATTATTTAAAGAGTAAGCATGCCCAGCGGCCCCATTTGAATGTCCAATTAGGTTTATTGACTTAAATTTTGGGGCCAATATATTTAAGGCTGTTTCCGGCTCTCTCGCTATATCCTCAACGGTATACTCTTCTTTACTGCCAATAATATTTTCCCCATTATCCAATCCTGACTTAATTCTTTCTTCACAACTAATATAATTATTAGAACCGTCAACATCCGTTTTGGTACCCCTATGCCTTACGCAGAAGGTAGTGTATTTTTCCTTTAAAAATTCGGGCACAAACTTCTCCTCCATCCATACATTACTATCGCCGGGCATGCCTGGTTCAAAAATTATTAACATCTCATTGCTTGTTTTAGGAATAAAAAGCTTTCCCTCTATTACTTTATTATCTTTTTTTAATTTGACCCAATAAACTTTATCGGCGTCTCCGACTCCTTTTTCATTATTTAATGCAAAAGTTCCTTCTAAATCGATATCTTCTATATTGAGTAAAGATAAAAGTTTTTCTAAACTTTTTTCCCTCTCTCCATTCTGAGAGAAGTTATCTATTCGTCTATCAATTGTCATATATTTTTTAAGAAACTGCTGCTGAATGCTGTATCTAGCAACAGCTCTATAAATTAATTCTTTGGCTTTAAATTGTAAATAAACGTTACTTGCCTTAAACTGCTACCGACCGGCTCCCTTAATTTATCAACAATTATAAAATGTTTCTTAATAATTTTTTCTGTATCTGACAAATCGAAAAGAAACCATTGTTTCTTATAAGGAAAAAATAATTTATCAAGGAATAAAAATAATTCATTATTGCCTTTATTTCTTATATATTTATCTCTTAACTTTTTAACTAATGGCAAGGAAAATATATAACAATTATTTTTCTTTATTACGATTGATTTGAACAACTCTGAGGCAAGATTGGTAATTATCCGCCTGTTTTTTTTAAATTTACTGAATTTATCAATAATTTCTTTAAATTTTTTTATCTCATCTTTATTATAATAACAAACTCTAGTAACAAATCTTCCCTTACGGCTCAATAAAAATTTAATTTTATTTAAAAGCTTATGGATTAAAATAGTAGGGACTTGTGTCGTAATATAATCTCCAAAGATAACATCATAATAACCTTGCTCAAGAGGCATATCTATCCAATTTGATTTTAGCCACCTCTCATTCATAAAATTATTATTTTTAATTAATTCATTCATCGCTAATATCATCTCCATATTATAATCAACTAAAGTAACATTAATATTTTTATATTTTGCTAATAGATCCCTTATCTCTGGAGTAGCGCCCAAAATTAAAACTTTGGGTGATTTAATATTCTTGGTAACTTCTCTTAAAATTTTCTTATAATCATTTAAATTCTTTTTTCCGGGATGCCAAGGTGGAGTTAATAATTGCCACGATTTAGCAAGCTGCTTCCAGCTAGATATATAACTGTCTTTTGCGTTTTTTTTCATATATTTTAAAACAAAAATATTATAGATATTGTACTAATTATAACATATAATTTACTAGTAGTGCTTTAAAAATATTAAATTATTCTCACCACACCCTTATCTGCATCCACCTCTACTAAATCCCCATCTTTTAAAACTTGAGTGGCGATTTTCGTGCCGATGATGCACGGCTTTTTTAGCTCACGGCACACGATAGCCGCATGGCTTAAAATACTACCCTCATCAGTAATTACTGCCAAACTATTTTTAATTAAATGGATATCGTCGGGGCGAGTCATAACCGCAACTAACACATACTTAGCTATTTTTTTATGTTTATAGAAAGTATGATTATATACTCTGCCCCTAGCTATCCCCGGATAAGCTATGTGGCCTTTTATGATTTTAATTTTCTTTTTTTTATCTATAATGATAAAATTATTTTTGATAGTTTTTATTATATTTTTTTCTGTAAATATATATTCTCTATCGCCCTTTTCAATACAAAGATAAAGGTAGCCGCTTTTTCTTCTTTTTAATTCTTTAAATTTAGCTTTTGAAAGCTTATACTTTATTAGAAAGTTCTTTATTTCTTTTAATGTCAGACAACGTAATGAATCGCCGTCAAGACCAATTTTTTTGCCCATTGCTTCAAAAGATGACTTTATTAATCCCTCTAGTTTAGGATAAATTTCCGATATATTATTTCTATCTTCTCCAATTCTATTTAATATTTTTTTCGGTAATTCGTTCGCGCTTTTTTCCATAAAATATCTCCAAAAGCAATTGTACACCCCTAATATTAGATAATATCGGGGGGATATAATTGTTATTATTTTTAAACAATATTCCGGTCTTTTATTAATGTTTTTTTCTATAATATTTAAATCATCTTTAATTTTTTCATAAATTTTATTTATCGGCAAAAATAATTTTTTGTCATAATAATCTTTTCTTGTTTTTATTTTTTTTATAATTTTCTCTGTTTCAACGGCAATATAACGCTCATTAAATAAGGTAGTGAATATATGTTTGCCCCCTGTTGCCTTTCCGATCGCACCCACGGCCCTATAAGAAATGCCAAAATTTTTTTTAATAATTTATTATAAGCGACTGCCACGCAACTCATGGTAAATAAGCTTAAATATCTTTTACTGGCGGGGCGAAGACCGTATTTCTCTATAATATTGTTTAAAAATAATAATTTTTTTCGCGCTGTCATAAAGCAAAAGTTATTTATTGATTTTTTTTATAATTTTTTTCTTTTAATATTCTCACCACACCCTTATCTGCGTCCACCTCCACTAAATCCCCGTCATGCAAAACTTGCGTAGCGATTTTATATCCCCAAATTCATCCGCTTTCTTCTGCGCGTGATGCGGAATTTTTTAAGAATAGGATATTTTTTCCAATATCCTTTTCTTTGACTTTGCCATTTTCTGCTCATTAATATTCAGATCTTTGATCCGGCGCGTGGCCTTAAGAAGATTTTTAAACTCTTTGTTGAGCTCGCTGAAATCGTATTTTTCAACAAATCCCGCATATTTCCGCCAATCAAATTCAGATAGGAGCGCCAAGCTGAAAATATCCAATTCGTCTTTTTGCCCCTTGGCCGAACCGCGGCGATTATGCCAAGCGTAAAGCTTAAGTAGGAGCAAAATCTCCGGCTCGGGAGCGGTAAACCCCTCTTTATTTTTGGAATTTTTTTGTATTTCTTCAATCGGCATTCCCAGCTCCGAATAATACGGAACATAAATGTCTATATCAAAATTTCCTTCACTTACTTCATATTTCTTTAATCTGTTATTTTTCCGAATTTCGCCCGCTTCTTTCATTTTGGCTAAATTTTCATAGTCAACAATAATATCAATATCTTTTGATTTAAGACTCTTGGTGTATAAAAAAACCGCCCAGCCGCCGATGAGAATAAATTGGAATTTGTTTTTTAATTTTTGCAGGTATTCAAAACTTTTTTGAGTGATGAAATCATGATAAAATTGCATATTGTTTATTCCCCTGCGCCAAGAGCGCAGGGCGAATTAAGGAATAATTTTATTTACTTGGAAACCTAAGGTTTCCAAACCTTCCTAAGCGGTTCCCTGTGGCAGAAACCGCAGGGTGAAACTATTATAAAAATAATTTGTCCTTCAATGCTTTGATAAAATCCTTAGCATACCAATCTTTCATATTCCAAAGGTCAACAAAAATTTGGATATCAGGAGCCAAAACGCCAAATTTTTGAAGATAGGCGTCGCTTTTTAATACGAATAAATTCGGTTCGCTTTTATTTTTAGAAAATCTATTTTTTATTTTCTCTAAATCATCTCCTTCGGCGTAAACATAAACTTTGGCATAATCGGCCGGCGCATTCTGATATTTCATTATATATGCGCTGCAGCCGCTGAAAATTACGCCATTCGGCATTTCTCCCTCAATTTTAGCCGGACTTTTCGGAATATAAGTTTTATAAATAATTTCTTTTTCCATATTTCTCTGCGTCGCCCAAAGGTAAAGAAACTTTTCTGAATCAATAACGCGAAACCCCCTGCCGGTAACCTCAATGGCGCCGGCGGAACGGGGCGCTTTAAGCGCGTTAAAAACCGTGCTTAATGAAAAGCCGAATTTTACCGCTAAATCCTTCTGCCTGAATTTTGTTTCTTTTTTTTCAATAGCCCGATAAAGAATATCGCGCCAAATTATCTCTTTTTTTGTCATTTCGATTTTTTGATTAAAATATATGCTTCATTTCTAATATATTAGAAAGTAATTTATTTGTCAATATTCAGAAACTGCCGCCTCATACTGCATTAAGGAACTATTTAATGATTCTAATAATTCCCTTATCCGCGTCCACCTCCACTAAATCCCCGTCTTTCAAAACCTTGGTAGCGATTTTCGTGCCGATGATACAGGGAATATTTAATTCCCTGGAGACGATAGCGGCGTGTGATGTTAGCCCTCCTTCATCCGTAATTATCGCTTTTGATTTTTTCATTAAAAAAATAATATCTGGAGTAGTCATAGGTGTCGTTAAAATAAAATCTTTTTTTACTTTTTGAATACTATAATCATTTTGGTTTTTAATAATTAGCACTCTGCCTTTAACTTTCCCCGGACAAGCCACAATGCCTTTTATTTCAGAAATATTAACATCAATATCTTTCTTAATATTATTTATATAATCTTTAGCTTGCTTGCCCGTGATTAAATTTATTTTCTTTTTATCTGAATATATTACTAAATTTTTTCTTTTGTTTAAACTAGGTATTTTTTTCTTTTTTAATATTTTTATCATTTCGGCTGGCAACAACATGGCAGTTTCCTGCCATTTTATCTTCAATCTTCTGCCTATTTCTCTGAATATGAATTGATTAGTATAATGAAGATGATTTAAATTGCCTCTGATATAATCTTTATAATAAGTGCATAAGCCGGCGAACTCTATAGCTCTTTTAATTTGCAGTGTTGATTTTATATTTTTAATTGCTTTTTGAATTTTCTTTTTAAATATTTTCGGTTGATCTTTTAATTGTTTTAGTTCTTTTTTAATTTCAAAATTATCTTTTTTTATTAATTTATTTATCTTATTTCTTAATTCTTTATTACTCAATGGCTTCATATCGCTATAGCCAATATTGAGCCATAAATATTTATTATAATAATTTTTTATTAATTTTTTTATAATAATATTATTTTTTACTTTTTTTATTTTTAACACTACTTCTAATAATTTAATCTCAGCTTTAGCTGTAAAACTTCTTTGGGAAGTTAAAAATAAATCTGCTAATATTTTTTCGTTATCTTTATTTTTAACTCTTGATATTACAAATTTTTCCAATTCCTTTATTAATTGCCGATTAACATTTCTAATCACCACTACAAGAGAAGTATGCTTAATATAAACATTTGTTGATCTTTTATATAAATTTATCAGCTTATTTATGCTTAATTTTTTTAGATTTATTTTTTTTACATTCTCGCAAAAATTATTTAAATCGGTTGCTGTTTGTAATGCATATTTTTCCAATTTATTAATATAATTTCTGTTTTTCTTTACTTTTTCTAATATATAATTTCCTGCTTTTTCCAAGCTTTCTTTTTCTAAAAAACATTCTGTTTTTCCATTTTCACTAATAAAATATGCATAAACCGATGAAGAAAATAAATTATTTTTGAATACTAAACAGAAAATATAAAAATAATATGGAAATACTTCTCTCTCCCATTCCCAAGTTAATTCTGGTATTTTTATTTTAATAATATTTTTAGCCATATTATTTTTTACCCTATTTGTTATCTCGATCCGCCAGCTAGCGGAGAGAGAGCCCTTTTTAATAGCTCTAAACTTTAATAATCTAAAAACTTTATTTGTCGTAATGATCAAAGGATCTTTCGACTTCGCGGAGTTTATCCCGTTGCATAACGAGAATACGCTCAGGATGACAAAAAAAATTAAAATTATTTTACTTTTAAACTATTCTTACAATCCCCTTATACGCATCCACCTCAACCATATCCCTATCTTTCAAAACTTTAGTGGCAATTTTCGTGCCGACGATGCAGGGAATTCGCAGTTCTCTGGAAATTATTGCGGCATGTGAAGTTATGCCTCCATCGTCAGTTATGATTGCTTTAGCTTTTTTCATTATAGAAACATATGAAGGGTTGGTAAAATGAGCCACTAAAATATCTCTTTTTTTAATTTTATAAAATCACTAGTTTTATTTATTATTTTAACTTTTCCTCTAGTTATACCCTTGAAAGCTGGCGTACCTACTATCGTTTTATAATTACTGCTTACTACTTTGTATTTATTCCTTAATTTTTTTAATAATTTTTTGTCGTAAATAAAAATAAAATCTTTATTATTAAAATTTCTCCATGATATATATTCTCCTTTAGTTCTTTTTTTAATTTCATTAAATTTAAATAATTTATTTTCTTTCAAATAATCTATTATTTCTTTATTCGTTAAAGATAAAACATCTTCATATAAAATATTGGGATATTCTTTATTAAGTATAAAATATAATTGTTTATAAAAATCCCTGAAATATGACTGTGACAATTTCCAGATTTCAATTCTTTCGGTTCTAATATTCACATAATTATGGATCAATCGGATTAATGATTTTAAATGGTAATTACCCGATAAATCATTTAATAAATTATTATATAATCTCTTATTTTTTACCGCACTCTTTCCAAGGGCATATATCTCTTTGATTTTATTTTTTGATTTTAATTTTCTAGCATCGTTTATAATGTCTTTTTTGCTTAATAATTTTTCCCTATAAGTGTATTCATTTAAAAATTTATATTTATTTAATATATATTCGTAATCAATTTTATTGCCCATTCTCACTAAATCTAATTTATACTGCTGATACTTAAATATTATACTGGGGTAAGCGACAATATTAAAAATTTCCATTCCTTTATTTTTATAATTTTTATATAATATTTCTTTTAATTTTGGCTCAAATATTTCTTCTATCAAATACGGGGTTATAAAATAAATGCTGAAATTTTTTACTGTTTTTATCCATTTTTTATAAACGGCTAATAATTCTTTTTTGCTTTTTATATTTTTCTTTATCAAATGTTTTTAGTTTTTTCTTCGCTTGGATAATAGTATAGGGATGAAGCTCTCCATAGCGGGAATAAATCCACTCGTATTCTTTAACATGACTGGCCAAATTATCGGCATGCAATAAATCATATTCTTCTTTTTTATAAAAATTATCTTGAAGCGGCGTATTTAATCTGCTTAATAATTCGTTAGTTTTTTTAAAAGATAATTTTAATAGTAATTTTTTAAATAAATTTTCTTCTACTTTATCTTCAATAATCTGGACTGAATATAGAACCGGAATATAGGATTGATAAGCTTCACAAAAAACTGCTAAGTCGGATCTAACTGATTTTATTAATTTATTTTCTCTTTTATAGCACTCTTTTTTCACTTGCTTAAATTTATTTATATTTAACCATTCTTTATATACTATGTTTTCAGACTGCTTCACTTCCTTTTTTGAAAAATAAAAATTACTATCTGCGATAACCACATTATCAATGTTTGTTTTCCCCTTAGCAAATTTTTTAAAATATTTTCTATTGCCATAGCCGGTTAAAATAAGTGATGCAAAAAAGTGGATTTAGAGAAAGATTACCTGGGGCTGATCAATGTCAAAGCTTTTGACGCCTGGCGATTTGTTGCCGATCTCCCTGATCGGACTCTTTTCTTGTCCGGTAGAGAACTTCTGATCTCCCTCGGCCTCAAAGATATTTATGAAAAGGCCAGATCTACGAACTTTGTCCGGAATTCAAAACCGGAGCAAAAATCAGCTAATACCCCCTTACATCCCTCCTCTAATCCCCCATTTAGCCGGCAATGTATTTTTTTACTTGTCGGCCTTCTTTTTTTAAAAAACCTTATTCTAAATTTTTAATTTACCTCACCCCAACCACCTGCCTGCCGGCAGGTCTACCTATAAAGGATAAAGGGAATGAAATTATATCAACGACTGCAATTTTTTTAGCACTTCCGGCAGAAGCGGAGTAATTAGGTTAGCGACTTTTAAAAAAAACGGGGCTAACTGGGAATTAGCCATCCAACTGCCGAATAAAGTATTGATTAACGCGTAGCGGGAAGAGACATATAAAATTAAGCCGAGCGCTAAAGCTCCCTCTATAAAGCCGAATATGGCGCCAGCCAAACGGTTGATAGTTTTTAAAAATGGGATAATAGAAAGCAGGCCGAAAACTTTGTCTAATAAAGAAAACAAAAAGCTGACGACTTTGGTTATCAATGAAAATAAAATTAAGAAGGAAAGAACTTTGCCTAAATTATTGTATCCGAAAAAAAACTTGACAAAATATCCGAAAAATTCCAAATAGAAGCGGCTGGCCAAAAAAGCGGCAGCTATAACTCCGACCAAAGAGCCGATGGTCCTGATTAATCCGAAAAAAAAGCCGTAAAAAATAAAGCCAGAAAGAAGAATTAATAAAATGACGTCGAAAATGCTAATCACTAATTTAAACGAATTTAAAGCGAATTTAACTAATGCTTGTCCGCATAATTCGTATTATTAAAATTATATTAAAATCTTTGTCTTTCATTAACGTTAACCTTTTTTTCCACGAGATTGCTTCGTCATTCCGCTTCGCTTCATTCCTCGCAATGACGGAGGGATGCCTGTTTGTCATTGCGAGGAGCGGAACGATAGTGTAACAACGCGACAATCTCGGTAAAACAAATTTATAATGTCTCTTCAACTAAATCTTTCCATTTAGGATTAATGCCATCTATTATTTCAATTTTCTTTTTTCTGGAACCGGCCTTAATCTGCTTTTCTCTGGCAATGGCATCATTTATATTATTATATGTTTCGCAATAAACGACTTTATTTATGTTATATTTAGATGTAAAACTGTTTTTATTTATTTTTTCTTTATACTGATTGTCTTTGTTTAATAAATTATTGGTTACTCCGGTATATAATACATTATGCCTTTTGTTAGTGCTTAGATACACATAATACAGTTTTCCCATATTAATTCTGTAATCTTTGTTTAATGCTTTTCCCGAGATTCCTGCCTGCCCTGCCTATCGCCTGCCCTGCCTATCGGCCCGCTTCGCCATAGCTTTTAGCGAGGCGAGCAGGCAGGCGGCCAGGCAGGGCTTCGCTTTGCTCGCAATGACGATGAGTTTATTACAAGCGAGGAAATAGCGCCTCCCCTTTATTAACTTTCGTATCAATCGGCAGTCCGCCCCACTTTATTGCTTTTTTAAAATCTTTTTTAAGCTCATCAGCTGGATTTAAGCCCAAGCTATCCCAAATCTTTTCCGCCGTTTCCGGCATAAAAGGAAGAAGCATCCAGGAAATATGACGAATGGTCTCTAAAATGTTATATAAAATATCGGCGGCCTTATCTTTATCCTTCTTAATCAATTCCCAGGGTTTATTGGTAGTAATATAATTATCTGATATTTTCATCATTCTATTTATATCGTCCAAAGCCGTATCAATTTTAAATTCATACAAAGCTTTTTCGTATTCTAACCATGATTCTTTAACTTTTAATTCTTGCCCACCCGATAAACTTTTTAAACTATTGATTTTACTCGCCAAAGTAATAGATCTTGCTACTAAATTTCCAATGCCATTTGCTAAATCCGCATTGAATTTTTCATCAAATTTATCCTGGCTGATATCTCCGTCCCGGCCGAAGATGGTCGCGCTCATAAGCAAATATCTGGCGGCGTCAACGCCATATCTTCTGACTAAATCTTCCGGCGCTATCACGTTGCCGAGAGACTTGCTCATTTTTTGGCCTTCTATCTTAAAAAAACCATGAATGAATAATGTTTTTGGGAGCGGCAATCCTAAAGATAAGAGCATGGCCGGCCAAATGGTGGCATGCACTCTTAAAATATCCTTGCTCATCAGGTGGACATCAGCTGGCCAAAAACCCCCCTCCCCCCCCTTGTCAGGGGGGCTTTCACTTTCGCCGTTCCAGCCGATACCGGTTAAATAATTTAAAAAAGCGTCAGCCCAAACATAGGCCGTATGCGACTTATCCCAAGGAACAGGTATTCCCCATCCGACATTTTTTCTAGAAAAAGAAATATCATTTAAGCCCTCGTTTTCATAAAAACTGATAATTTCATTTTTTCTTTCCTTGGGCAAAATTTGCAATTCATTATTTTTTATTTTTTCAAGCAGTTGATCTTTGTATTTTGCCAATTTAAACATATAGCTTTCCTCTTCCACTTTTTCCGGAGTAATTTTATGTTCCGGGCACAAGCCGTCAACTAAATCTCTCTCGGTTTTAAACTGCTCACATTCCCGGCAATAAAGACCTTTATGAACGCCTTTATAGATATCACCTTTAGTGCGCATAAATTTCAAGGCCTTGGTTACGGCTCTAATATGATTCTTGTCCGTAGTCCTGATGAAATTATCATTAGAAATATTAAGCTCGCCCCAGCTAAACTGGAATTTGGCCGCAATTTCATCCGTAAATTCTTTCGGCTTTTTACGCGCCTTTTTTGCTTTTTCCTCAATTTTCGCCCCATGCTCGTCCGTGCCGGTCAAGAAAAAAACCTTATCGCCGATCATCCGGCGGTACCGCGCCAAAACATCGGCCGCCACGGTCGTATAAGCATGGCCGATGTGCGGCTTGTCGTTGACGTAATAAATCGGAGTGGTGATATAGAATTTTTTTTGCATTTTTTTATTTTTTTTACTAATTACTTTTTCCTTTTATCATTCCGAACTTGTTGAGGCCTGCCTGCCGGCAGGCGGGAATCCCTTTTTAATCGATTTAAACTTTATTAATTTATAAACATTAATGGATTACCCCGCAACAGAGTTGCGAGGTATCCTCAAGGTAGTTAGTTAAATTCTATTCCAAAGCTTAATTATTTTGGCGACAAAATACCTCGTTCGGGGTTAAATAACCATGTCGTTTTCTCGGGCGATTATTGATGAGGCCGCAGGCCTCATTAATTCGCTCTTGTGTTATCATAGCAAAAGCTGATTTTTTCGGGAAGAACTGCCGAAGCAATCCATTGGTGTTTTTATTAGTGCCTCGTTCCCAGGAATGATACGGCCAGGCAAAATATATTTCTATTCCTGTTTTTCTCTCAGTCATTTCGTGCTCGGAAAAAGTGGTTCCGTTATCGTATGTTAATGTGTATTTTTTATTTTCAGATATTCTATCAAATCGTTCAATGGTTTTGTTTTTAGTCTCTTCGGCTGTGGAGTATTCCAATTTGTCAGCTAACAGCAATCCGCTCTTCCGTTCCACATGCGTTAGGATCTGTTTGGTTCGTTCTTTGCCGACAATAGTGTCTCCTTCCCAGTCGCCGACGCGCTCTCGTTTTTCCACTATCTTCGGCCGTTGGTCTATCCGTCTCTTTTTCAGCGCTTCTCGCTGTTTTTCCCGTATTCTCGCGCCATACCGGCGCCGGTACTTGCCCTTTTGGCACCTCAAATATTTAACTAAATCTTTTCTCTCGGCGTAGAGGAATTTGTAAATACTGTCTTTGCCGATGTGCCGGTTTTTATCATTAGGCCAGTCTCTTTTCAGTCGTCCGGCTATTTGTTCCGGCGACCAATATTTTTTTATTTTTTTGACTATATAATTTTTCAGCCATTTATTATTTTCTATTTTTCTGAATCTTTGATTGGCCGTTATTCTCCGCTCCTTAGTTTTTTTCTTGGCCGATCCGGCGTCATAGCCGATTTTATTATCTGTCCAATTTTTTTTCAGTTCCTGAGATATGGCCGCGGGACTTTTGCTTAACAGCTCGGCTATCTCTTTCTGTTTTAGGCCGGCTCGCAATAGGGCGGATAGCTCATTTCTTTGTTCCGGTTTAAAATGATAGTAAGACATCTTTGTTTCGGTTAATAATTAGTAGACATAATTATTTTACCTTAACTTAGGTGTCTTTTGTATTAAATTAAGCTTGGGAGCAGAATGTAGCTTAATTATTTTGAAAAACCAATGGTTTCTCAAACTCTTCCTTGCAAGGAATACCCCAGACTGTCCGAAAACTTCTTTGCGAATTGAAAAAAGACAATCAGATTTCGTTAGAAATAATTTTAGGATATCAACCGCCACTTAAGCGGGTTGATATCCTAAAATTATTCCTAATTTCTCTACCATTTGGCTTCCATTGTCCCATTTTGCCGATTTTTTCAGATAGCTTTGATTTTTTTTAAGTTATGCCCGAGGGAAACCAGGCCTAACTCGATTAAACATTTAGGTCTTCCCCTAAGGTTGAATGTTCGGAAATTCATGTTGCGCTTGATGCCGCCGATTACCGGCTCAACATCCTCCCGCCGCCGTTTCATCATCTTTTTTCCTTCTGCCGAGAGCAACCTAACGCATTGGGTCAGTTTGTATTTTGCAAGTTCCTTGTCCGGATTATTGGCATAAATGCCTTTTCTCCTTTCGGCCATTTCTTTGTTGAATTGTCCGTAGGGAATGAAGGCGGTTATCCGTTCGTTCTTTAAATAGCGGTAATTCATTTTTCGGCCGTAACCGGCGTCCGCCGCTATTGTTTTCGGATTCTTCCCCGTGTTTTCTTTTACCTCTTTCACGGCTGGTTTCAACTGTTTAAAATCATTCCGGTCCGAAGTCAAGCCGTAGCCGAGTATCATCTGATGTTCGGTGGCGAACTGGGCATTGTAGCCGGAGGCGATATGGCCTTCTTTCATCATCATGAGCGTGGCGTCTTTGTCAGTATTGCTCATAGTATTCCGGTCTTTTCTCATCTTCCTGAGTTTTGAATTAATATCGTCTTTTTTAGCTTCGAGCTTTTTGCCTTTCTTTTTAAGCGAGGCTTTTCTCTTTTTCAGTTTGGCCAGCTGGCGCGCCACCTGGTTCAGGTTAAGCCCCTTGATTCGGTGTTCGGTTGAATCGCCATAGAGTTTTTCTTCCTCCCGGTCAATTTCATCGGCTGCTCGAAATATGTCGTCCACTTGTTCGGCGATTGATTCTTTCCTCTTATTTAATGTCTTCCGGTATTGCATTTTATTGCCATTTGAGTCGCTTCTGAACTTAGTCCCGTCAATCGTCACTTTGCCGATCCGAATCATTCCCAGAAGACGGCATAATCCCAATACTTCCACGAACGTCTGTTTGACGTCAACCAGCTTATCTTTACGGAAATCGGCAATGGTTCTGAAATCCGGAGTGGAGCGGCCCGCCAGCCACATAAATACTATATCCTCGTTTAGCCGGTCGGCAATTTTACGGGAACTGCGAACGCCTATCGTATAGCCGTAGACCAATACTTTAAACAGCATTTTAGGATTGTAGGCCTTCTGGCCCAGGGCTGAATACTTACTTTCAATGAACG
>Ga0210056_1000256_pt1 | contig 40979 bp, 33 predicted proteins | sample CryGeyCG2014_080_2_FD_183965 | JGI IMG/M metagenome (GOLD analysis project Ga0210056, IMG submission 183965) | Groundwater microbial communities from aquifer - Crystal Geyser CG07_land_8/20/14_0.80 (SPAdes) (version 2) | ecosystem: Environmental > Aquatic > Deep subsurface > Groundwater | place...
AGGAGGCTGGAGTCCCAGAGGAAATCACCTTTAAGACGAAGACTGAGTTGGCTTTGGATCTGATCGATGAAGTTAGGGGCTGGGGATTGCAGGATCGTTTGGTGTTGGCCGATTCGGTTTATGGCGATGCGTATGAATTCCGGAAAGAGTTGAGAACTCGGACGTTGGATTACGTGGTTCAAGTCAGTAAGGGTCTGACGGCTTGGACGGAAGATCCTCATCCCTCCGAGCCTCCGATGAAACGAGGAGGGAAAATCTCTCGAAAACGCCTTTATGCAAAAGAACTTCCCCCTGTTCGAAGTCTCTGTCAGATTGCCAAAGACTTGCCCTCTCAGAGTTGGAAGAAGATCACCTGGAGAGAGGGGACGAAAGGGCCTCTTTCTTCCCGCTTTGCTCGAGTAATGGTTTGGATGGCCAATGGGTTGGTGCAAGGAAAGACGATGAAGGAACCACCGCAAGAGTTGTTGATCGAATGGCCGGAAGGGGATAAAGACCCCTGGAAGTACTGGCTTTCTAGTTTGCCTCCTCATCGGATTTCTTTCAGAGGGTTGGTTCGGAAGGCGAAAGGACGCTTTCGTGTTGAGCAGGATTACGAGGAGATGAAGGGGGAAGTGGGGTTGGATCATTTTGAAGGCCGCTCGTGGCAGGGATGGTATCATCATGTCACGTTGGTGACGTTGGCCTATGCCTTCCTGATGCTGGAAAGGATGGGCAATAAAAAAAACTTCTGGATTGACCTTGCCAGCTGTCCGCCGATTGATCCAGAAATGCTTGATGCTATACAGGGGCATATGTCCAATTTGCAATACCGTCATCTTTGATGACTCGTAACTACTTAACGTAGTAGTATTAGAAAATTAGGGATTCAGGAATTTTTAATCCCTCAATCCCTTAATTCTTCAATTCCTAAATTTGAAAATGGAATCGGAAAGCGAAAGGGTGACGAGGATGAGAAAAATATCTCTATTGATCTTTTCTGCCTTTATACTATTTCATCTGGTCTTCAATCCTGTGGCTTTTTGCGCAACCGGTCAAGTGGTATTAAAAGAAATCCAGAACCGATATGAAAAGACAAACGATTTCGAAGCCAATTTTATACAAGAATATATTGGCAAGGTGATGAAACAACCCAACAGAGGAGAAGGGAAGGTCTATTTTAAGAAGAGAGGGATGATGCGCTGGGACTATACCGTTCCAAACCAGAAATTTCTTTCGGACGGTCACACCCTTTGGTACTATCAACCGGAAGAGAAACAGGTTCTCATTTCCGATGTCTCAATATACCTCAAAGAGAAGACGCCATTGGCTTTCTTGGCTGGAGAGGGAAATCTCAGTCGGGACTTCAAGCTTCTCAATCTGAATGAATCCGTATCTCAAAAAGAGGACAATTATGTCATCGAGTTAGCTCCTGAAGAGCCTCTTGCCACTTTGTCGAAGTTGACTTTAACCGTGGATAAAAAGACCTATACCATCCTTCAGGCCGATGTCTTTGATGGATTAGGAAATGTGACTCGGACCCGTTTCATCGATATCAAAACCAATGTAGGACTCTCCAGCTCCTTCTTCCAATTTACCATTCCACCCGGGACAGATGTAATCAAGATGCAGGAAGCTTCTGCCCCTGCATCGGGTGGAAAGGGACGCAACATAAAATAATTTGGTCAGAATACAGATGGGGGGCGTCCCGGATTCGAAACATGAAATCCTCAATTCCGTGAGAACGTGAGTTGCAAGTCGTAAGCGGGTTTATTGTTGTGTTGCCGTTATGCTGTTTTGCGGTGTTGCCGTTAACTGCAACACCGCAGCACTGCAACACCGCAGCACAAAGAATGCCCCCTTACTCCTTACGAATCAGGATTTCGATATTAGGATTTCGGATTTGACTGGGTTTTTTTATGCCTCTCTTTACAACGAATGCCATTGTGATCCGCTCCCTCAACTATGGTGAGTCCGATAAGATCCTTACCTTCTTTAGCAAGGATTTTGGAAAGCTGAAAGGAATTGCAAAGGGGGCGAGGAGGAGCAGGAAACGGTTTCAGAACGCCCTTGGCCTCTTTTCTCATCTTCGCCTCATCTTTTTCGATAAGGAAGGGATGGGGTTGGTGAGGGCTGAGAGTTGCGATATTCTTCATTCTTTTCCAAAGATCAAGGAAGACCTCAAGAAGATTCTGTATGGCAGCTATTATCTGGAATTAGTAAACGAGATGGCGGGAGAACGAGAGGCAAATTCAGAAGCCTTTGGACTTCTTCTCTCCTTCCTATCGAACCTCGAAGAAATGGACCCGCAAGAAGAACAATTGAGGTTATTTGAAATTCGGATGCTCTCCTTATTTGGTTATCGGCCCAATATGGGGAAATGTGGCCTATGTAAGAAAGGTTGGGAGGATTTACAAGAAATCCCTACCGTCTTTTTCTCGCTTGAAAAAGGAGCCTTAGTCTGTGAAAGGTGTTCGAAGATGTGGAATAATCTCATTCCCCTCTCTTTAGGAACAGCCAGATTAATAGAGAAAATTTCCCAGATGGAATTGTCCAAGATTCAAAGATTGAGATTCACCCTTCAGGCCTTATCCGAGAGTCGAGAGCTTCTTCCTAAATTTATTAGTTATCAATTGGGGAAAGAATTGAAGTCACTGAAGACGCTGGGGGATATAGGAGCGAATCTTAGTAGCCCCTTTCCCCTCTCCCATGGCGGCCTCCGGCTTGGAAGAGCCTCTGGCTCGGAGAGGAGAGGGAGAGGGTGAGGGGGTAGGGTTGACCCCGTGGAGTAATATCCAATAGTATTATCCGGAAGAGCACGCAATTGGGATCAATATGGGTATCACATACTCATTAGGGTCTATACTCCACAGGGTTGACATCCCAGAGTTAAAAGTGCTAAACCCAACTCTGTTATACCGGGCAATATTTGACTTTCGTAGGGCAGGCCTTTAGGCCTGCTTGATGCCAGCCCGCAAGGGAAAGGTAAGGCTGAAGCCTTGCCCTACAAAATAAGAATCATTTAATGCTTCCGACAATAGCTTCGCAGCTTAAGGAGAAGCGATGAATTTCCAAGAATTGATTTTTGCCCTGGAGCGATTCTGGGCAGATCAAGGATGTGTGATTCAACAACCCTATGATACGGAGGTGGGGGCCGGGACTTTTCACCCTGCTACCTTTCTCAGGGTCTTGGGTCCTGAACCGTGGAGAGCGGCTTATGTTGAACCTTCTCGCCGTCCCACCGATGGTCGATATGGCGAGAATCCGAATCGGCTTCAACACTATTATCAATACCAGGTCATCCTGAAACCTTCACCTCTTGATATTCAGGAAAGCTATCTCAAAAGTTTAAAGTCTTTTGGAATCGATCCCCTTGATCACGATATTCGATTCGTCGAAGATGATTGGGAATCTCCCACGCTGGGCGCATGGGGGTTAGGTTGGGAGGTCTGGCTGGATGGAATGGAGATCACCCAGTTCACCTATTTTCAACAGGCGGGTGGCATTGAACTGAGCCCCATCCCGGTAGAGATTACCTATGGCATTGAAAGAATCTCCATGTATCTTCAAGGAGTGGATAATGTCTTCGATCTGGAATGGGTGAAAGGGGTGAACTATGGAGATGTTCATCACCGGGGAGAGGTCGAATTTTCACGATATAATTTCGAGGAGGCCAACGTAGAAATGCTTTTCCGCCTCTTTCAGATGTTTGAGGAAGAGGCGAAGAGAATGGTCGAAAAAGGGTTGGTCCTTCCGGCTTACGATTACTGCTTGAAGACTTCCCATATCTTCAACCTTCTGGATGCACGGGGTGCGATCAGCGTGACCGAGCGTGTAGGGTACATCTTGAGGGTAAGGACATTGGCAAGGCTCTGCGCAGAAGGTTACCTCAAACAGAGAGAAGAAATGGGGTTTCCGTTGTTAATTCGGTAGTTCGATAGGGAACGGTTTGAAACCGTTCCGTACATGAGTTCGCCTGCCTTCCGGCAAGCAGGGAGTTCAGAGTTAAAAGTAGCGTCGGCATTTATCGCCGACGAAGTTTTTCTGGGATTCGGACACGATACACGGACACGGATCACGATATATGAAAATGAAAGAACTTCTTTTGGAGATTGGGACAGAAGAAATCCCGGCTGGGTTTATCCCACAAGCCCTGATGGATTTGGAGGCTCTTGCCAAAAAAGGACTGGAGGCGAGCCGGATCGACTTCAATGGGATAAAAACTCTTGGGACTCCAAGACGTCTTGTTTTGGTGATCGAATCTGTCTCAGAAAAACAAAGAGATGAAGAGACAAAAAAGATAGGCCCTTCGAAACAAGCCGCCTTGGATGTGAAAGGGAATCCCACCAAAGCAGTCATTGGTTTTGCCAAGAGTCAGTCCGTTCCTGTTGAATCCCTGACATTGATTCAAACAGAGAAAGGGGAATATGTCTGCGCTGTGAAAAAGGAGCCTGGGAAAGAAACTCCTGAGATCCTTTCATCCCTTCTCCCTAAAATATTGCTTTCCATTCCGTTTCAGAAGTCGATGAGATGGGCAGAGGTCCCGATTCGTTTTGTCAGGCCCATTCACTGGATTTTGGCTCTCTTTGGAGGAGAGGTTGTTCCTTTCGAAATGGGTAATATCCGAAGCGGGAATGTGACCTTCGGCCATCGGTTCATGCACTCCGGTCCTATTCCAGTGAAGGATTTTCAATCCTATCTTCAAAAGACAAGAGAGGCTTCTGTGATTGTTAACCCTGTGGAGCGGAAGAAAAGGATTGACGATGAGATGATTCGAGAAGGGGCCAAGGTTTCAGGAAAGATCCTTAAAGATGAAGAACTCCTCAACGAGGTCAATTTTCTGGTGGAGTACCCGGTGGCCTTGTGTGGAGCCTTTGACAATAAATTTCTTTCACTTCCCCGGGAGATTCTCATCCATTCAATGAAAGAACATCAGAGATATTTCCCTGTGGTGGATGACCATGGAGTTTTGCTTCCCCATTTCGTCTGCATCAGCAATATCAATCCAAAGAACCGGGAAGTGGTGGTGAAGGGAAATGAAAAGGTCCTCAAAGCAAGGCTCTCTGATGCGGCTTTCTTCTTTGAAGATGATCTGAAGACCCCTCTGGAGAAGAGGTTAGAGCAACTGAAGAAAGTAGTTTTCCAGGCCAAGCTGGGGACTTCTTATGAAAAGGTAATGCGTTTTAAACAGTTGGCTTTATGGATTACAGAGCGAATCGATCCGAAACTTCGAGAATCAGTTGAGCGTGCCTCACTATTATGCAAAACCGATTTGGTGACGGGGATGGTCGGCGAGTTTCCAAAACTTCAGGGGATCGTGGGAAGGGAGTATGCCCGTTTATCCAAGGAAAGGCCGGCGGTTGCAGAGGCAATTTATGAGCACTACCTCCCCGGTTTTGCAGGAGACCGACTGCCTTCTGGCCCCATCGGGGATATCGTCAGCATCGCTGACAAAATGGATACCATTGCGGGTTGCTTCGGGGTGGGTCTCTTACCCACTGGAACAGCCGACCCTTTTGGGTTGAGGCGACAAGTCCTGGGAATCATCCGGATCATCCTTGAGAAAAAATATTCCATTTCCTTGAGGGGTTTGATTGAAGAGAGCGAAAAGCAGTTGAAGGAAAAAATGGAGCGTCCCGTTGAACAGGTAAAAGAGGAGGTTCTGGATTTCTTTCGAGTCCGTTATCAAAACTTCCTTCAGGATAAGGGATATCCTTTTGATGTGATCGAGGCTGTGATTTCCAACTCCTTCGACGAGCTGCTCGACATACAGCATCGCATTGACGCTTTAAGGACAGCAAGGGAGTGGAAGGATTTTGGGTCCATTGTGATTGGGTTTAAAAGAGCGATGAACATTCTCAAGGGGTCAACTTCCGGCAGGGAGAGCAACCCTTCACTCTTTTCCGAACCCGTGGAGAAGAACCTCTATCAATCCTTCCTCAAGGCAAAGGAAAAGATCGCGCCCCTTCTTAACCAAAGAGATCATGAGGCTGTCCTTCTTGAAATGACCCAGTTGAAGAGACCCATCGACGATTTCTTCGACGGGGTCATGGTCATGGTCGAAGAGGAGGCGATCCGGAATAATCGCCTCGCCCTCTTAGATGAAGTCGGAAAACTCTTCCTAAGAATCGCCGACTTCTCGAAGCTCACGTAGCTCAAAAGTGGGCAACTATACCTACCTTAATAACTTTTCCGTGAAGAAGTGCCCCATCATAAAAATTCTATTGACAACTAAAGAATTATTTTGTATTCTTTTTGCATAATTCAATTAAAATAATTCGCAATGAATAATCAGGAGGCTTAACTGCGGAATCCATTTACATTAGGAATAGTCCAGCGGAAGGATTTCTGCAATCGAGAGGCGGAAATGAAGGATCTCCTCCGCTATGCAAGGAATGGGGATAATGTTATTCTCTTCTCTCCGCGGCGGTACGGTAAGTCATCACTCATAAAAATAATTTTGGAACTGCTTGAAAAAGAGGGATTCTTGGCAGTGTATGTCGATCTCTTCCCTGTCTCCTCAGAGCAAGACTTTATTTTAAGGTTTTCTTCCGGGATATTAAAGGGAATTGGAAAGGGGGTTGATCCTCGGAGCCTTGGAGACAGGATCGCAAATCTCTTTAAGAGATTAATTCCAAGCATTGAAGTCAAGCCTGATGGTTATACTCTCTCTGTTAAATTTGATCAAACGGCAGAAACGGGATTACTTCTTGATGATCTGATGGAAGGCCTTTATGCTCATGTCAAGAGGAAAAAGCTAAAGGCATGCATCGCACTCGATGAATTTCAGGAGATTACAGAACTTCCTGAATCCAAAAAGATAGAGGGGATATTGAGGTCTCATATTCAGTTTCATAAGGAGATAACCTATTTTTATGTGGGAAGCCGTCGACGAATACTGAATGATATGTTTTTAAATAAGAGCCGTCCTTTCTATAAGAGCGCTTTTTCGTATACATTGAAGGAGATCGCCAGAGAAGAATTCGTTTCCTATATTGAAAAGAGGTTTAAAGATACAGGGAAGACATGTTCCGAAGAAATTGCTAAAAAGATGTATGATACGGTAAGAGGCTATCCCTACTATGTCCAGAAGCTGGCGTCGATTACATGGGATACGTCTGCAAAAAAATGTGATAGCAAGGTATTAGAAACTGCCCACCATGTTTTAGTCACAATGGAAACGAATGATTTCGAAGGGATTTGGAGTGGCCTCACCTTGATACAGAAGGCGGTATTAAAAGCAATTGCCAAAGAGCCTACTGCCTCACCGTATGGAAGAGAATTTCTTGAAAAACATCGCCTATCGATAGGAGGCACACAAAGAGCCATAAAGGCCCTTTTTTCCAGAGACCTCATCGAGAAGGATGATAAAAATATTCACAGATTAACAGATCCCGTAATGGAAACGTGGCTGCGTGAGTAGTTACCGAAAAATGGCCATTCTGAAAATCCCCTAAAACAATTATCCCTTTCGTTTCCCTCCTCCTCCGAATTGCCGACTTCTCAAAACTTGCCTAGTGTACTGCGTCAGAAGTCCCTTTACTTTGATTGTTATTCCGGGCTTGACCCGGAATCCAGTATTTCTGAGCTGGATTCCCGTTTTCACGGGAATGACAACTCGGGTAAGACAACTTCAAAAATTAAGCGATGATTGACAATTTTATATTGGCGTGTTACATTGTCCTACAAAAGAGGTGGAGGAGTATGAACCAGACCCTTACCATCAGAATTCCTGATGATTTAAGAGAGGGATTACAGGAGATCAGTAAGGCAGAGGGGAAACCCATCAGCGACCTCGTTAGAGAATCATTGAAGAGGTATATAGCCATATACCGGTTTCGTAAACTTCGAAATATGGTTCTCCCTTTTGCAGAAGCACAGGGCATCCTCACAGACGAGGATGTCTATAAAGAAGTATCATGAGAGTGATCCTCGATACGAATGTGATTCTGGCAGCCTTTGCAGGCAGAGGATTGGCCCACGCCCTTTTTGAACTCTGCCTGGAAAAGCATGAAATCATTATCAGCGAACACATCCTATCTGAAGTTCAAAGAAATTTACAAAAAAAATTAAAAATGCCCAAGGATAAAGTTCTCATGATCACTGGGTACTTGAGGGAATTTTGTACTCTCAGTAATTATAAAAGATTAGATAAAGAGACCTGCAGAGATATTGATGATGTTAAAATTCTTGGTCTTTCTGAAGTAGCCAAACCCGATTATATCATTACTGGGGATGAAGATCTTCTTGTTTTGAAAGAATTTCATTCAGTACCAATTATAACCCCGAGAGCATTTTGGGAGATATCCAAAGGGAAGAGAAAATAAAAAATAATTGATGAGGAATCGAGTCATGATTTAAATTTATCCTCAGATCATTGTAATGAGATAAAAAAAGTCTTCCTCAGAATCGATGATTTCTCAAAACTGACCTAACTACCTCTTATTCCCCTCTTGCATGGAGGCTTTGTCGAAATGTCATTCTGAGGCGCAAGCCGAAGAATCTCTAATTTATCGCTGGTAAGGGCGGGGTTGAGGGGGAGCGGAGGAATTTGACATTGACTTCCCCCTCATATTTTAGTAACTTCCTATCAAAACAGAGGATGCACTTACATCGTTAACCCTTTAACCATTCATAAGATGGGTATATGGTCTAAAGATTAACAATCCCATTTTCTTAGATTATTGTAATAAGATAATCAAAATTGTTTTTGACAACAATATTATTAATGTCTTAGAAAATGTAGATAGAGTGGGTAGGAATAAACCCAATGTAAAGGAATATTCAGCATTGTTAAATATTATTGTTTTTAGAAAGAAGGGTAAATGCAAAATATATAGTTCAATTTTCGTTAATAAAGAAATATTAGATGACAGAGTGATGAATCGGAGCAATGTCAGGAGAAACCTTATACTTCACTTATTGGATGAAATAAAAAATCCGGGAGTTATGTACCGGAAACCCAATGTTGATTATTTAAAAAACATATTTGGCCCTAAAGACGCAGCCATAGTTTTTGAATGTATAACGAAGAATATGGATTATTTGATCACAAGAGATAATAAATTTGTTAGTAAGGCAAAAGAAAAATTGAAGTATAATAAACCATTAATTTTAACTCCTATTGATGCAAATGAGATTTTCAAAAAAACATTAAAGGGATATGTTGATTATTTCAATTATTTGGAATAACACACCGGCTGACAGCAGTACAAGCCATCACCGGCCAGACAAGGAGCCATATCGGCATAGGTGAATTTTTGATAGAAGATTGGCAAGGTGCTGGCTTATTAAAGTCATCTGCAGTTAAATCCGCTATCTCAACAATTGATCAAAGGCTGGTTACGAGAATTTTAGGCAGGTTTTCTTCGAAAGATCTCTCTACCTTGGGAAAAGCGCTAAAGGAACTTCTTGATTTGAGATAGAGGAAAATGACTGGCACACTTTGTGATATTTAAAGCCAAACAACCTTAACATCTTTTTCAACTGCCCTAAACTCAGGGTCCCCAGTATAAAGCTCTGCTTTTTTTAGGCGGGCGAGTGCGACGGCAAAACAATCAGCATATGCCATCCGTTTTGTTGCCTTGATACGGGCTGCCTCACGAGTAAGTTCTTTATTGGCTTCAACAAGCGTGATCGGAAAAGTCTGTATGAGTTGCTCGATCTCCTGCGCCTTTTGGTCCCCGAACCGCCTTACGATCTGGTAGTAAACTTCTCCCCAGTTGACGATGCACATTAAAAGAGGTTTGGAGGATTCGACGGCTTTCTCGAAGAGGTCGATCATCTTTTCGAATCCAGGTTCCTGTTCAAGGTAACACAGGAGCGCCCAGCTATCGAGAACCTTTACGGCGGCCAATTTTCTCCTCCTCTCGCTTGAGATCCTCTGATCGGGTTTCTTCTAATGCCTTGACAAGTCCACTTCTCTTAAGGACACCACTCATCTTTTGAAAGTACTCCTTGTTTAATGGGCGAAAAATAATTTCTCCTTTTCGTTCTTCGACATAGAACTTGGTGCCCTTCTTGATTCCCAGGCGATGTCTGATCTTAGATGGTATCACAACTTGCCCTTTAACAGTAACCGATGTTTCCATGTGACCTCCCTGTCTAACCTTTTCAAAATTGTATACCATATTAAAAAAAGTAAGTCAATAAAAATTATGTAATACAATTAACTTAAAGTTCGAACGCTTGACTGGAAGCTTATGGTTTTGTTATGAAAACCTAAATGAAGGAAATGAAGAAGAGCTGGGAGGATGAATATTCCGTCCCTTTCGGAGAGGTGGATACAAAGAATGAGGTATTCCTGTCCCACCTCTGGAATCTGATGCAGGAGACTGCATGGAACCATGCGACCCATCTGAAAGTGGGTTATTCCGATCTGGGAGAGCAGAAATACTTCTGGGTCCTATCCCGCTTATTTATTCAAATGGATGAGTATCCCCGATGGGGAGATAAAATCAGGGTCAAGACCTGGCTCGCGGGGATGGGGCGTTTATTCGCCCTCCGTAATTTTTCAGTCATCAACCCGAAGGGCAAAATCATCAGTACCGCCAGGAGCGCCTGGTTGGTTCTCGATTTAAAAAACCGGAGGCCCCAGAGGGTTGAACCTCTATTTAAAAGGATTCTTCCTTTGCTCGATCGTCCTGCTGAGGCAGAGGAACCTGAAAAGATTCATGATTCCGTTCATCCCAGGGAGGAGAATCTTTTTAAGGTCCGTTACAGTGATATCGATATGCATCATCACGTGAACAACACAAAATATATCGAGTGGATATTGGATAGTTATCCCTTTGAGATGCATCGGAAGTGTTACATCCATACCTTTGAGATAAACTTCCTTGCCGAATCCTCCCATGGAGACGAAATATCGGTCCATACAGAGCCCTTCGGAGATTCTCCACCTGCCTTTCTCCACAGTGTCTTTAGAAAGGGCGATGGTCGTGAATTATGCAGGGCAAGGGCAAGTTGGAAACCGATCGATTAAAATGAATCGGATTGACAAAGGATCTCTTCTTCTGATATGAACCCCTCCATGAGCGAGATAAAAAAAAGAAACATCCTCAGCGAAGTGGCTTTAGGGAATATTCCTCCGGATATCCTCATTACCAACGGCATCCTCTTCAATGTCTTTACCAGAGAGTTTATTAAGAAACAGTCCATCTGGATCAAAGATGGAATGATTGCTTATGTCGGTCCTGATCATCATCCCCCCAGAGATGAAAAGACACTGGTTATCGATGCGGATGGAATGGTTCTCCTTCCTGGGCTGATTGATGGTCATACTCACACCATTAGCAACCGTTTCGGGATCGAAGAATTCATCAGGCATGTCATCCCGACTGGTGTCACGACAGTGATTACTGAGACCATTGAGCTTGCCACCATTGTAGGGAAAGACGGCATTGAATATCTTGTAAAAGGTTTGGAGGGGCAACCAATTAGATTTTATTACACGGTTGCTCCTCTCTGCGGTCTCACTCCATTCGAAGAAATAAACGCCCCACTCAATGAAGAACTCCTTCCTTTTCTGAAAGACCCGAAATGCCTGGGGATAGGTGAAATTTATTGGGGGAACATCTTCCTGGAAGGGAACCAGGGAGAAAGAGTACGAGAACTTGCCTCCATGGGCCTTGAACTGGGGAAGAGGGTGGAAGGACACACGGCAGGTGCAACAGGGAGAAAGCTTCAGGCCTACACCGATTTTGGTGTTTCCTCCTGCCATGAACCCATTACTGAAAAGGAAGTATTGGAAAGGCTTCGACTTGGCTACTGGGTCATGATCAGGGAAGGAAGCATTAGAAAGGAGCTGGAAGGAGTCAAGGGGATTTTCAAGAAGAAAATTGACTTTAGAAGATTAGTCCTGTCAACGGATGGGGTCGATCCCGAAGGATTCCTCACCGAAGGTTATCTTGATGCCTCCCTGAGGAGCGCCCTGAAGCTTGGTGTTCCACCTAAACTCGCTTACCAAATGGTTACGATCAATGTCGCAGAGCATTTCCATCTCGATCATCTCATCGGGTCTCTTTCACCCGGGAAGATGGCGGATATTCTGATCATTCCCTCACCAGATGATTTTTCGCCCCAATGGGTGATGTGCTATGGGAAAATCATCTACAGAGATGGTAAATCCCTGGTCGAACCTAAAAAAGTATTTTTCCCGGATACTATGTTTAACACAGTGAAAGTTCCAGAAAATATATTCTCTTCAAAAGGTGGAGCCTTGGCGGAACCCACCGGAGCTTTAGCGAAGGTGGGGAAGGTTAGAGTGATGGAGCTGGTGACCAGACTTGTGACCCAAGAAAGGATTGTTGATCTCGAAGACACTGAGGAGTCGAAGGATGTCATCATGATTCTCGCCATAAACCGACTGGGAACGGGAGAGGCCTTTAAGGGATTTCTTAAGGGATTCGGCCTTCAAAGAGGGGCCTATGGAACGACGATGAGCTGGGATAGCCCTGATATGATTGTTGTGGGATGTGACACGCAATCGATGGAGACAGTCATCGGCAGGCTCAAAGAAATCGGAGGCGGAGGCGTCTATGCCATAGGAAAAGAGGTTGTTGCAGAATTTCCTGCTCCCCTCTGCGGCGTCACCTCATTAAAACCAATGGAGATTGTGGGAGAGGAGGTTAGAAAGCTCGAAGAGTCTCTGAGAGAGAATGGTGTGAAATGGGAAAAGCCTACCCTTACCGTCGATACGCTTGGAACAGCCGCCATCCCCCACCTGAGAATCACCCATCACGGCTACGTCAATTTAAAGGATAGGAAAATTCTTTCTTTTGAAGTCTGATCGGTTGTGGCAGCAATCTAAAAAAAGATGCTAAAACTGGTATCGGGATCGTATTTTTCTGGAGGTTTTTTATCCTTCTCTTTTAGTTTGGCATGAGCGGCTGCCAGGCGCGCAATCGGAAGTCGCGGGACCGAGCAGCTCACATAGGAGAGCCCGATAGTGTGGCAGAATTCGACCGATTCGGGATGGCCCCCGTGCTCCCCGCAGATGCCGATCTTGAGGTCGGGTTTGGTCTTTCGCCCCCATTCGATCGTGATCATCATTAACCTTCCCACTCCCTTCACATCCAGAACTTCAAAGGGGTTGTCCTGAAGGATCTTCCGCTCATTGTAAAGGGGGAGGAACTTGTTCTCTGCATCTTCCCTCGAAAAAGAGAAGGTGGCCTGGGTGAGGTCGTTCGTTCCGAAAGAGAAGAAGTCTGCCACCTCTGCCAATCTCCCAGCTCTCATGCACGCCCTGACCACTTCAATCATCGTCCCGAATTTGAATTGAAGCTGAATGCCATATCCTTTTTCCACTTCCTTCTGGATCTTTTTGACAAGCTGATAAACCCATTTCAATTCCTGGGCCGTGCAGACCTGAGGCACCATGATCTCAGGTTGAATATCGAGGCCCTCTTTGACCAGCTCGGCGGCCGCTTCGAGAACAGACTGGATCTGCATCCGGTAGATCTCGGGATAGGTAATCCCCAGCCTCACCCCCCGGTGGCCCAGCATGGGATTGACCTCCATCATCTTCTTGACCTTGCGAAGCGTCTCTTCCTGTTTCCGGATCAGTTTCCTGTCAAGCTTATTCTCCTTTATCTCGGAAATATTGGCGGCCAATTGTTCGAGGGGCTTTAGCGATTCCCGGAAAACGGGGTCTAAAAATTTCATTGCCTCGGAGATGTTCTCCGCCGAGGATAGAACGGTCTCCACTTCTTTGATGTTTCGGAGCTTTGAAGCCAGTTCCTCAGCCGACGGGAGAAATTCGTGGAGCGGTGGGTCGAGGAGGCGGACGGTTACCGGAAAACCCTCCATTGCCCTAAAGATCTCTTTAAAATCCTTTTTCTGCATGGGGAGAAGTTTGTCAATGGCCTCTGCTCTCTTCTCCTTCGATCCTGCAAGGATCATCTCCCTTACGATCGGAAGGCGGTCCACCGCATTGAACATCCTCTCCGTCCGGCAGAGCCCGATGCCTTCTGCGCCCAGTTGCCTTGCTTTGACTGCAGAATCAGGAGTATCAGCATTGGCGCGAACGCCCATGGTTCTAACTTCATCCGCCCAACTCAGGAGCGTGAGGAGGTCTTTGCTGATTTCAGGATCTACGGTAGGAACCTCTCCCAAATAGACCTCGCCTCTGGAGCCATCGATGGTGATAAAATCTCCTTCCTTGATATGAACATTTCTGATGATGGCCTCTCTCCCTTTTGGATCGATTCGGAGTTCTTCACACCCTGAGACACAGGGTTTTCCCATGCCTCTCGCCACCACAGCCGCATGAGATGTTTTTCCTCCACGACTTGTCAAAATTCCCCGAGCGGCAAAGAAACCGTGAATATCCTCAGGTTTAGTCTCTTCTCGGACCAGAATGACCTTGTCGCCAAGTTTTCCTACTCGTTCAGCCTCATCGGCATCGAAGATTGCTTTTCCAGATGCCGCTCCTGGAGAGGCGGGAAGGCCAATGGCAATTGGTTTTGCCTTGAAATTTGGGTCGATCCGGTTATGGAGGAGTTGCTCCAGCTCTTGAGGTTTCAATTTCAGGACAGCTTGTTCTTTCGTAATCAGTTTTTCAGCGACCATCTCTTTGGAAGTTCTGACAATTGCCTGAGCGTTCATCTTCCCATTTCGAGTTTGAAGGATGTAGAGGGTCTTTTTCTCCACGGTAAATTCAAAGTCCTGAACTTCATGAAAATGTTCTTCCAAAGTTTTTCTGACCCGCTCCAACTCTCGATAGATTTTTGGCATTTCCTTCTTCATCTCTTGAATGGGCATGGGTGTCCGGATCCCGGCCACGACATCTTCGCCCTGAGCATTCACCAGATATTCGCCATAAAGAATGTTTTCTCCAGTTCCGGGGTCTCGTGTGAACGCCACACCGGTAGCAGAGTCAAAGCCCATGTTTCCGAAGACCATCGTGCACACATTGACGGCTGTTCCATTCGCCATTTCAGAGGTGATCTTGAATTCCTTTCGGTAATCCACTGCCCTCTTTCCCATCCAGGATTTGAAAACCGCTTCAATGGCGAGTTTTAATTGAACCATCGGGTCTTGAGGGAAAAGAGTCCCTGTCCTCTTCTTAACTAATATTAGATATTGTTTACAGATATCCTTGAGATGATCAACATCGAGATCAGTGTCTTCCTTGGCTCCCACCCTTACTTTTGTCTTGTTAAGGATTTGGTCGAATTCCTTTTCTTCCACCCCTAATGCAATTTTCCCGGAGAGTTGAATAAATCTCCGGTAGGCATCATAGGCGAATCTTCCATCCGAGGTGATCTTAATTAAACCCTCGAGGGTATTGTCATTTAAACCCAGATTGAGAATGGTATCCATCATCCCTGGCATGGAGATCGCAGCGCCCGACCGGACAGAGAAGAAGAGGGGATTTTGAGAACTTCCAAATTTTTTACCTGTTTTTTCCTCAACCGTTTTCAGATTTACCTCCACCTCTTCCATGAAGCCTTTAGGGAGTTTCTTTTTGTTTTCGTAGTAATGAAGACAGGCCTCCGTGGTCACAATAAATCCGGGTGGGATAGGAAGACCCATATGCGTCATTTCAGCCAAACCCGCTCCTTTGCCTCCAAGGAGTTTCTTATTGGTTCCATCCGCTTCTTCAAAAAGATAAGCATATTTTGGACTTTTCATGGGTTTCACTTCCTTTTGTATTAAACTCCATTTTAATTATAATTGATTGTAAAATCAATCCTTCGACTTTCCCCGGTATAAAACCCAGGGTTTGTTCAGGGTTGATGCTGCACTTCGATAAACTCAGTGCCCTGAGCCTGCCGAAGGGAGCGGCGCTTTTCACCCCGTCCTAAAAAAAGGGGTTTGGCATTACTAAGATCGCCCTTGACCCCATGGTTGAAAAAAATTATTATTAAAGGTAACTTATTTTTGCAAAATTCAATATCATCCCAAAAATCAATCATCTCGTTGCATTCAACGACGGGGTTTACTTATCTAACGGGGTTGACAAGGCAAATAGGTTTCGGATAAATTTAGATTATTATAACCCAGGGAGGGAATTATGGGGAAAAAACCTTACATTCTTTGGTTTGATGAAATTGGGCTCAACGATCTTCCCGTTGTTGGAGGAAAGAATGCCTCCTTGGGAGAGATGCGAAAGGAACTGACGAGGCAAGGGGTGAACGTCCCGAATGGATTTGCTGTGACCGTCAATGCCTACCATGCCCTTTTGGACGAAGGGATTGTACAAGACTGGCATGATTCCAAGAGTAAACCAAAGATTAAAGAAGGCATTCGAGAGATATTTTCTACCCTCGATGTCGAAGATGTGGAGAACCTTTCAGAGAGGGGAAGCCGAGTCCGGAGACTCATCCATAGCCTCGAGTTTCCCAGGGAGATCGTTGAAGAGGTTGTTAAAGCCTATCGGAAGCTGTGCAAGGAGTATGGGGAGGATACGGATGTGGCGGTCCGTAGCAGCGCCACAGCCGAGGATCTTCCTGGCGCAAGTTTTGCCGGACAGCAGGAGACCTATCTTAATATCCGCGGGGAATATGCCTTGGTCCAAGCCTGCAAACGATGTTTTGCCTCACTTTTTACCAACCGCGCCATCTCTTACAGAACCCACAAAGGGTTTGACCACTTTTCGGTCGCTCTCTCCATCGGGGTTCAGAAGATGGTGCGCTCCGATCAGGCCTGTTCTGGTGTGATGTTCACGATCGATACAGAATCCGGTTTTCCAGACGTGGTGTACATCACAGGCGCTTATGGATTGGGGGAAAATATTGTTCAGGGAGTCATCAACCCCGACGAATTTTATGTATTTAAGCCCTGCATTAAGGGAAATTATAAACCGATCATTCAGAAAACCCTCGGAACCAAAGAGATCAAAATGATCTACACGCTGGAGGGAGAGGGGTCAACCAAAAATGTGCCTGTCTCCGCACAGGAAAGGGCGAATTTCATCTTGAAGGACGAGGAGATTATTCAGCTTGCAGAATGGGGGATAAAGATCGAAGAACACTATTCGAAAAAAGCAGAGGTCTACATGGCCATGGATATTGAGTGGGCAAAGGACGGTATTACCCAGGAACTCTTTATTCTTCAAGCAAGACCAGAGACAGTAAAATCCCAGCGAGCCATGAATATTTTGGAGACCTATTCCTTAAAAGAGAAAGGGAGGGTTTTGGTGCAAGGGAAGAGTGTCGGTGAAAAGATTGGCGCTGGCCCCATCAATGTCATCACCAGTGCGAGAGAGATCGAGAAGTTTAAGAAGGGCGAGATATTGGTTACCCAGATGACAGACCCGGACTGGGAACCCATCATGAAAATCGCCTCGGGCATTGTGACCGACCGAGGAGGAAGGACTTGCCATGCAGCCATCATTAGTCGAGAACTGGGCGTTCCCTGTGTGGTGGGGACAAGTAATGGAAGTGAAATTCTGAAGGATTATCGAAGCGCTACCGTTTGTTGTGCAGAAGGGGAGACAGGATGGGTTTTCGAGGGGATCCTCGATTATGAGGTGAAGCGCTTTGATATGGCACATCTGGAGAAGCCCCAAACAAAAATCATGATGAATGTGGGAGATCCAAACAATGCCTTCCACCTCTCTTTTATCCCCAACGATGGAGTGGGTCTGGCCAGACTGGAATTTATTATCAATAATTTTATACGAATCCACCCCATGGCGCTTGTCCGATTCGATTCATTGAATGATAGTCATGCGAAGAAGGAGATTGAACAGTTGACCATCGGGTATGAAGATAAAGAAGCTTTCTTCGTTGATAGGTTGGCTCAAGGGGTGGCCAAGATTGGCGCTGCCTTTTATCCCAGAGATGTCATTGTGAGAATGAGTGATTTTAAAAGTAATGAATATGCCAATCTCATCGGAGGAAGCGAATTTGAGCCTGTCGAAGACAACCCCATGATCGGTTTCCGAGGAGCTTCCCGTTATTATGATGAGTCTTACCAGGAAGGATTTGCTCTTGAATGCATGGCCATGAGAAAGGTTCGGGATGAAATGGGTCTGACCAATGTAAAATTAATGATTCCCTTCTGCCGAACCGTGGAAGAGGGGAGATTGGTTGTGGCCGAGATGAGAAAACACGGTCTCATCCAGGGGAAAAACGGTCTTGAGATCTATATGATGTGCGAGATTCCCAGCAATGTGATCATGGCGGATGAATTTGCTGAGATTTTTGACGGCTTCTCCATCGGATCGAATGATCTAACCCAGTTATTGTTGGGACTGGACCGGGATTCAGAGAAGGTTTCTCATATCTTCGATGAACGGGATCCGTCTGTAAAAAAGATGGTCCAATTGGTCATTGAGAGGGCCAAGAAGAATGGAAGGAAGATTGGCATCTGTGGCCAGGCTCCCAGCGACTATCCAGAATTCGCCGAGTTTTTAGTCCGTTGCGGCATTGATAGCATCTCCCTTAATCCTGACACCGTCATCAAGACTACTGATAAGATCTTGCAGGTCGAGAAGGAGCTGGGGATTCCCCGGAGGAAAGATTCTGAGGAGAAGGCCTTAGCGGCCAGTTAAGTTTTTGAATCCTAAATTTCAAATGACAAAGTTCAAATGCCAAATCAAGTCCAAAGTTGTAACTCAAGGCTTTAGCCTTGATTATGATCAACCCCGAAGGGTTGAATTACAGAATTACAGAATTTGGGGCTTTGAATTCATTTGACATTTGCCTGCCTGCGCGAAGCCGCTTCGGCGAAGGCATGGATTTTAAAATTTGAACTTTGAACTTAAGATTCCATCGAATGAAAATTCTCCTCCACATCTGCTGCGCCAACTGCGCCATCACTCCCCTTGAACGAATGAAAGAAAAAGGGGATGAGGCCGTTGGCTATTTTTTTAATCCCAACATTCATCCTTACCAAGAATATCAAAAAAGACTCGACGCTCTGAAACAATACTCAGAGAGGGTTGGGTTGAAGGTGATCTATCGGGATGAATATCTCCTTGAGGAATTTTTAAGAAATGTATCTCATCGAGTAAAAGAAAGGTGTCAATATTGTTACTCACTTCGGCTTGAAGCTACAGCCCGCGAAGCAAAAAAAAACGTCTTCGATGGGTTTTCAACCACCCTTCTTCAAAGTGCCCATCAAAATCATGCTCTGATCAAAGAAACCGGGGAGCGTGTGGCTCGTGAAATGGGGATTCCATTCTATTATGAAGATTTTCGGCAGGGATGGAAGAAAGGAGTGGAAGTCTCGAAGGCGATGGGATTATATCGTCAGCAATATTGTGGCTGTATCTATAGTGAGAAAGAAAGGTTTATGAAATCAAATAAAATGTCAAATGACAAAGCTCAAATGAGAGAGGGAAAAACGAATAATGGAACATTGAAATAATGATGGTCTCGTAAAAAGTCTGAAAAGGCTACTTTCTGTCATTCCTGCCCCGTATCAAGTACGGGGTAAACTCCAGCAGGCCGCCGGCCCATAGGGCCTCCCTCCGGGGCATGAGCCCTTCCGGGGTGGAGCCTGACCCGGAGGGAATCCAGTGTTTTTAAGTAATTAGAATTACCCCTGGATTCCCGTTTTCACGCCTGCGCGCCCTGCCTTCGCCGAAGCGGCTTCGCGCAGGCAGGTGAAGCGCTACGGCGCGCAAGCACGGGAATGACGGAGTTGCAATCTAAGGGGGGGGATTATGTGGCAACTTCCTTAATCATCTCCACCAGCATCCTCATTCCAAATCTCAAATTTTCTAACGCGATTCGTTCATCGTTTCCGTGCACTCTCAATATTTCTTTCTCTGGCAAACGAAAGGGGCAGAAGTCGTAGGTCGTAATGCCTCTTTTCCTCAGAAAACGACTGTCCGTGGCTCCGGGGAGAAGAAAAGGAACGACCGGACAATCCGGGTCGTTTAAGGTCGCAAATTTTTGGATGGCCTGAAAAAGGTCTGTGTTAAAGGGAGAGGGCGGAATGGATTTCCCCTCCATTTTCCCCTCGACTTCAATTTCGTCTCCTAATCTTTTTTTAATCTCTGTTAAAAAATTTTCTTTAGATGAACCCGGAATAAGGCGACAGTCAAGAGTGGCGGTTGATTCCGAGGGGATGACATTGGCCTTGCTTCCGGCCTGAAGGATGGTAAGAGAGATGGTATCCCTCACCATGGCATTATAGATTGGATTGGATGTCAACCTGGCCGAAAAAGAGGGATTGCTTAGGCCTTTTTCAATGTCTTCAAAAAATTGCCTTTCTTCGGAAAGCTGTTTGTGAGCTATCTTAGAAAAAAACTCTTTGACCATGGGAAGAATATTGAAAGAGGTTTCCCATTTCGTGAGGGATTCCAGGGCATGGATAAGTTTCACATTGGGATTGTCAGCATGGGGCATGGAAGCATGGCCTGAAGTCCCCTTGGCCTTCAATTGGAGTTGAAAGACAATCTTCTGGCCATTCGAAATTTCATATCGATCCGGATCACCGGTTTCGTTGAGAATGACATATCCCCCTTCATTGAGGGCATATTCTGATTCCATTAAGGAGGAAACATTTTCCATGGCCCACTGGATTCCCCACTTTCCACCCGTCTCCTCATCAGCCGCAGCAAAAAAGAGGACATCTCTTTCTAAAGGAACCTTCCTCCGTTGCAGGATTAAGAGGGCCATCATCTCTATGATCCCCATGGATTTATCATCGAGAGCTCCACGGCCATAGAGATATCCATCTTGAACAATTCCTTCGAAAGGATCTACTGTCCAACGTCCTTTTTCAACAGGGACCACATCCATATGATTAAGAAGGAGGAGGGGTCTCTTTTTACTGGTTCCTTTTAAAGTGGCAAGAAGGCTCCCTCGGCCTGGAGAGGGCTCAAAAACCTGACATGGAATAGACTCTGCATCAAAAATATTTTTGAAAAATTTCGCTCCTTCTACTTCATTCCCGGGTGGATTGACCGTATCAATCCGAAGATACTCCTGAAGATAGTGGATGGCTTCCTCTAAAAGCTGATCCCAATCCATAGCAAACTCCTATTCAGTAGGCAGTTGGCAGAAGGCAGCCGGCAGCGAGAAAATTAATAAAATTATTTTGTTGCTTCTGCATACTGCTTGCTGCTTTCTGCCTTCTGGTTTGCGTTAGCCCTCCCCGAACAGCGGTACAATTTTAAACTGATTCACATCAACTAATCCTTTATCAGTAATTTTAAGTTCTTGGATGACCGGCAGCGATAAGAAGGAAAGTGTCATAAAGGGGTCTGGGATTTTGCATCCAAGGGTTTTCGCTGCACGATGGAGGGCTTCTAACTCAAGGTTGACTTGGGCAACGGAGGCTTCTGACATCAGACCCGCAATGGGCAAGGGAAGAGAAGCTAACACCCTCCCATCCAAAACAGTTGCCAATCCCCCTCTCATCGCTTGAATGACTTCTACGGCTTTCAACATATCCTGGTCATTGGTTCCCACAATGACGAGGTTATGTGAATCGTGAGCCACGGACGAACCGATTGCTCCTTTCTTTATGCCAAACCCCTGGACAAAACCAATCCCGATATTCCCTGTAGCTTTATGCCGTTCAACCACTACAATCTTAAGGATATCCTCTTTGATATTGGGATGGGCCACTCCGTCTTTCAAGACGACTTTCTTCATTATTTTTTTTGTGACAATTTGATCTGGTATCAGTTGGATGACTTTGGCGAGGGGGCAGTCACTTCGAAGAATAAAAGCGTCTTTTTTAAGGGGCTTGATTCGAACGGATCCCGTGACTTTGGGACCCTTCGTTTTTCGGATGGGAGGGGAAAGCATTTTACCCTCATCAGCAACTAATATTCCATCTTTAAAGACCTTCTTAATTTGAAATCGTCCCAGATGATCGAAACTAACGATGTCAGCCCGATAACCCGGAGCAATGGCTCCGAGGTCATCCAGCCTGAAATATTCTGCAGGATTGAGTGTTGCCATCTGAATAGCTAAGATGGGGTCAATTCCCCATCGGACCGCCTGCCTGACCATGGAATTGATATGACCCTCTTCGAGGAGTTCTTTTGGATGTCGGTCATCGGTGACGAAGAGAAAGCGTCTCGAATTCTTGGGGTGGACAAGGGGGATGAGACTTCTGAGATTTCTTGCAGTCGTTCCTTCTCGGATCATAATCCACATCCCATTTTTCAATTTCTCTTTCGCCTCTTTGAGAGTGGTACATTCATGTTCAGAACGAATTCCTGCGGTGAGATAAGCATAAAGCCCTTTTCCCGAAAGCAGTGGGGCGTGGCCATCAATGCGCTTCCCCTTTGCCATCTTAATTTTTTTGAGAACTTCTGGATCTCTGAAAATGACACCCGGGAAATTCATCATCTCTGCCAATCCAATGGCCCAGGGTTCTTTAAACAGAGGTTCTAAATCGTTTGCCTTGAGGGTAGCTCCCGAAGTTTCCAAATGCGTTGCAGGAACACAGGAAGGAAGCATGATGAAAATATTTAAGGGAACGCCTCTTGCCGATTCTGCCATGAAGCGGATGCCCTTTTGACCAAGCACATTGGCAATTTCATGAGGGTCGGCGATTACAGTGGTGGTTCCGTTAGGAAGGACAGCTCGAGCAAATTCAGGGATGGTTACCATGCTCGATTCAATGTGGACATGACCGTCAATCAACCCGGGACAAAGAAAATCGCCCTTCACATCAATAATCTTTCTGGCTTGATAATCTCCGAAACCTACGATCACCCCTCCGAAAATGGCCACATCCTTTTTTTCGATCTGACCTGAGAAGACATCCACGACCCTTCCGTTCTTAATCAGAAGATCCACCTTTCCTTCACCTGTAGCGACCCGGATTTTTTCTTTTAGCGAAGCCATCTTTTTCCACCCTCTTCTTCAAAATGGATAAATGGGGTCACATCTTCAGATGTCATTAATTATTTTGTTAGCCATTCTTTCTAATTGCCGATCTACATTTAGGTGGGTTTGCGCACGCTTCACCGCCCCCGTCACCGCAGTATACCCCACCCCAAACACCTTCCCAATCTCCTCGTTCCCATAAACACCAAGCTGATATAAAATATAAATCGTCACATCCCTGCTCCAACAACGATACTTACGAACCTTCAACAACGATTCAGGATTCCTCTCCCCCAACCTTTCCAAGATTTCTAAAGCCAAAGCCCCAATGTCTCTTCCCCTCAATAATGACCTCCCCTGTGGCTTCTCCCGATGTCCCTCTCTCTTCACCCTCCCCATACACTCCTCCGAAAACCCCTCACTCCCAAGGTATAATCCATGCCAAAGCTCACCCAAGATATTCTCCTCTCCTCTCAAAGACATCTCCTGAACTTTCATGAACCCCTTCCGACTCCCTCCATGTATCCCTAATACTAATCCCGTCGTTAACCACGATACCTCATACCTCCTATCCGCATAAGCCCGATAACTACTCCATGGATAATCCCATAATCTCCTCACGATACCCGCCCGAAGGGGGTTACCATGAATATAAAGGCACATGGCCGTAAAGTAACGATCATTCTCAATCAGAAAACTCTTAAATCGTCCCTGAAACAGATGACCGCTTCGCTCATGCCGGCGGTTAAACCAGACCGAATAGCTTAGACCCAGCCACTGAATCGCTCGGGAGAGATTGGCTTCTTTTGTTCGAATCAGGAGGTGATAGTGGTTTTTCATCAAAACATAGGCATGGACTTCTAATTTAAATCGTTCCACCGCCTTTTCGAGGGTGTCAAGAAACCGAAGGTAATCCTTTTCGTCATAATAGATATCTCGCTTTTCATTCCCTCGGGATAAGACATGGTAGAAGGTATCAGGGTAATCCATGCGGAGGGGCCTAGCCATACCGTTATCCTACATAAACATGATCTTTTGTCAAGAAATTAATGACATCTGAAGATGTGACCCCGACCATTTTAGAGACCTTTGACATTAAAGGAAGATATTGAAAAAGGGAAGAGAATTTGGTATAAAATTAAATAATAATTTATCATCAAAAAATATAATTTACTAATAAATATAAATAGATAAATTCTATTGACTTAAAGATTTTAATATAGTAAAAAGGAAGCATAAATTCCATTTTGAGACTCAATATGGAAATAATAGACCGATTTTTCCAGGCTCCTAAAACCAGTTTTTTCCTTTTTGGCCCCCGTGGGACTGGCAAGTCAACATTTGTGCATCAGCATTTTAAGAATGCTATTTATATAGACCTGCTTGATCCTGATCGAGTTCGCCTTTTTTCAGCCATGCCCGAACGGCTCAGAGAAATGATAGAGGCTCAACCTGAATCAGGCTTTATCGTGATTGACGAAGTCCAAAGGGTCCCCGAATTGCTCCCGGTCGTTCATGGCCTCATCGAGGCAAAGAAAGGCTGGAAATTTGTTCTCACAGGCTCAAGTGCACGTAAACTCAAACGGACAGGGATAGATCTGCTTGGCGGACGGGCACTCTTATATACCATGCATCCTTTCATGGCGAGAGAGCTTGGGCACCACTTCAACTTTGACAAAGCCATTCACCACGGGCTCTTGCCCGTTGTTGTCGCTTCAGAAGATCCTGCAGAGGTATTGCGTTCCTATGCAGCCCTATATTTACGGGAAGAAGTTCAAATGGAAGGATTGGTCCGAAACATCGGTCATTTCTCGCGTTTTCTGGAAGCCATCAGTTTCTCTCATGCATCTATTCTCAATGTGAGCAATATTGCCCGGGAATGTGAGGTAGAACGAAAAGTAGTGGAAGGCTATGTGGGAATTCTTGAAGATATCCTGTTAGGCTGGCGACTTCCCGTCTTCACCAAACGAGCAAAACGCGAGCTGTCGGTCCATCCGAAGTTTTATCTGTTTGATACAGGTGTTTTCAGGTCTCTGAGACCAAAAGGGCCTTTGGATCGGGTAGAGGAGATTGAAGGACAGGCCCTGGAAGGATTAGTGGCCCAGCATTTAAAGGCATGGACTGCTTACTCAAAGGGTCAAATGGAATTGTTCTATTGGCGGACAAGATCAGGGGCAGAGGTGGATTTTGTCGTTTATGGACCAGAAGGCCTTTGGGCATTGGAAGTTAAGAATGCGCGCAAAATACATACAAGCGATTTACGAGGTTTGCGCTCATTTATGGGGGAATACCCAGATAGCAGGGCACTTTTTCTTTATCGTGGGAAAGAACGAATTGTCAAGGAAGGGATTCTCTGTTTGCCGTGTGTGGAATTCATCAAGGAGCTGTGGCCTGATCGATTGCTGGATCAAGCCTTTGCCTGACTTAAATGAGTATGGATATTTCATAGTTAAATAATTAGAAATAAGGATTTTTATAACACTTTAGCCATTTGAAATGAAATTGGGTTGAACTCTGGTCAGAAATGCTTCCAAAGCTTTAGAATATGGAACCATCTGAATAGTTCGGTAAAAGGTTTCCGCTCTAAAGCTTTTCCAGCACCCATGACCGGAGTCAAATGGATGATTTTTCGAAAAACTAAATTGTTACGGATTCTTAAAAATGCCACTTCATTCTCTGCTGCAAAGGGAAGATTTTTATGTCATCTCGGTGATTGGGGGGGATCAAGTTGGGATTGTCTCGGAAGTGACCCAGCTGCTCTTTAAGCAAGGATTGAATATCCTAGATATTGAACAGACGGTCATTCATTCCCAATTCACCATGGTCCTCCTCATCCAACCACTCCGGCCTCGTTTTCAGCCGAGTCAACTGCAAACAAGTCTCAGTCGATTGGCAAAGAGACAAGGGATGAGTATTACGATGACTCCCCTTCATGAATTTAGGGGGTTAAGGCTGGCCGAGACCAAGAGGCCCTATGTCCTTACCCTCATGGGACCGGACCGGGCAGGAGTCGTGGCAGCCTTTTCTTCTGCTCTGGCCAAACACCATTGCAACATTGAGCGAATTAAGATGATTGCCAGAGGAGAATTCTTAGCCATGGAAATGTGGGCGGACCTTCGAGAAGCAAATTTTTCTCTTTTGCGACAGGATCTCACCACCGTTGCTAAGAAGGTTGGGATGGATATCATCGCCCAACCCGAACATATTTTTAAAAAGAGAAAGAAGGTCATTGTCTTTGATATGGATTCAACCATTGTGGATGGAGAAATCATCGACGAAATGGCGACGCTTGCCGGAGTGGGTAAGAAGGTCGCTGCCGTTACTGAAAGGGGAATGCGAGGAGAAATCGATTTTCCAGAGTCTCTCCGGACAAGGGTGTCTTTTCTAAAAGGGTTGAAAATTAAGAGCTTGGAATCCATTGCCAAAACGTTTAAGCTCACCAAGGGAAGTGAAGAGCTCATTGCAGCCCTGAGGGAGATGGGATTTAAGATTGCCCTCATCAGCGGCGGGTTCAGTTATTTTACAGGTGTTTTAAAGAAAAGATTGGGATTCGATTATGCCTTCGGAAATGAATTGGAGATTAAAGAGGGAAGGCTGACCGGAAGAATCAAAGGGAGGATCATCGACGCCAAAAGGAAAGCCGAAGTCCTGGATCAAATCTGCCGTAAGGAAGGGATCACCCGGGATGAAGTTGTCGCGGTGGGGGATGGATCAAACGATCGGATTATGGTGGCGAATGCAGGGTTAGGGATCGCCTTTAATGCAAAAGAGATTTTGAAGAAAGTGGCGGATGGAGCCATTACGAAAGATCATATGAAGGGAGTCCTTTACTGTCTGGGAATTACAGATCTGGACCTGAAAAGATGAAAAATCCGAAATCCGAAGCACGAATTTCGAAACAATATCGAATGACCAAAATCCTAAACTTAAGAAATTTTACTTACGAATTGAGTGCTCAGAAATTGCTTTGATGGTTTCGGTCATTTGGAGATTGGATTTGCCTGCCCTGTTAAGTACGCTTTGAGTTACTTCTGGCTGATGGATTGCGATCCGTCTGGTAAAGAAAAATCGTCAGTATCGGGGGAAATTACTTAACAGGGTAAAGATTTCGATATTCGAATTTCGGATTTAGAGACAAACTCAGTCTCATTGATCCAAAGTTGCAGGGTTAAGGGGTCATGAAGTCGACATCCTTCCAAAAGGTCAAAGCCGTCATCTTCGATTTTGACGGGACACTGGCAGTGCTTAACATCGATTTTTCTCTCATGAGAGAAAAAATATTCGATTTGGTGAGGCGTTATGGTATTAGAGAAGAAGCGATTCAGGAGAAGTATCTGCTTGAGATCATTGACGAGGTCTACCAAACCCTGTGGAAAAAGAATCCTTCCGGTGCAGAGGCATTTTATCAGGAGTCCCATCGGATTCTTCATGAAGAAGAAATGAAGGCTGCAGGGGAGGGGAGACTGATTCCAGGAACAGAGGCAACCTTAAAAAGTTTAAGGGAGAAGGGAATTAAAGTCGGAATCATTACACGGAATTGTGAGGATGCGGTTCGGAAGGTTTTCCCTGATATCAATGATTTTTGTGATGCATTCGTCTCGAGAAATTCGGTGAAGAAGGTGAAACCCCATCCAGACCATCTGACCTATGCGATGGAATCATTAAAAACTTCAGGGGAAGAGTCAATGATGGTTGGAGATCATATCATTGACATTCAGGCAGGGAAGAGGGTGGGGATGAAGACAATTGGTGTATTAACAGGAAGGATAAAGAAGGAGGAGTTTGAGAAAGCAGGGGCGAATTATATTTTGAGAGAGGCTTCAGAGATTTTTGGGTTATTGGAGCAGCAAGAGATTGGAACGATGGAATGATGGAGCAATGGAATAATGGGTTGATTTATTTTTTGTTTTATTTCCCAACGTTCCAATATTCCACCATTCCACTATTCCATGAGCAGTTTTGCGAGGAGGTTCTAAAAATGGGTAAAAGAGTAATCCAAACCGAGAAGGCGCCAAAGGCGATTGGTCCATACTCCCAGGCCATTCAGGCAGGGAATTTTCTCTTTCTCTCCGGACAGATACCTCTCGATCCAAAAACAGGGGAATTGGTGAAAGGAGATATTCGGCAGCAGACTCAGCAGGTTTTGGAAAACATAAAAGGGGTAATGGAATCCCAAGGGTTAGGGATGGAAGATGTGGTCAAGGTGACAATTTTTTTGAAAGATATCGGAAATTTCAATCAGGTAAATGAGATTTATTCGACTTACTTCCCATCTTCACCACCGGCAAGATCAACGGTCGAGGTGGCTAAACTCCCAAAGGACGCTGATATAGAGATAGAGGCTATTGCCGTCATTTAATTGGGGACAGGCAACTTTTTGTTCGACAAAAACCATAATTTTAAAAAGGATGATGGCAAAAAGTAGCCTGTCCCCTTTAAAGGGTTTCCCACTTGGCGATCTTCTTTTCTCCATCCGGGGGATTAATTTGGATTTCGAATGTGATGGATTCAGGTTTTGCCTCGAGAAGTGAATAACCAATAATCAATACACGACCCGAGGAAGGGGGCAGAGGAAAGTTAAGTGTTACCTCTTCCGGATTTAGAGCAAATTCGGTTACAGGGGTTCCCTCGGAGAATTTCACTTCTTTTGGGGTGACCACTACTTTAATGGAATTAGGTGGCACAGGAGATGTGCGGCTCCGGTTGATCACTTCAATATGAATTTCTAACATTTTAAGTTGAGAAGGAGGGGACCCAATCTCCCTTGTCTGGAAACGGGTCTCGCCTAACCTGATATCCGTACCTTTTTCTACTACGGCCTTAGGCTGGGAGAAAACTACCCCCGTTGCCACAAACAGTAAGAAGAATAAGCTCAATGCATAAACAGTCGTTTTTCTAACCAATTGGCCCATGTTACCTTCCGTTAAAGAAGGACTGAAAATCATGGAAATCCGAATAATCGTGTACTAAAATCTGGGTAATCAAGAGAGGGTATCATTCGCCTTGTCTCTATCCCGAACTTAATTTACCACATCTATATTCGGATGGGAAGGCTTTTAAATTTTTGGTAGTGTCCTAATTTGAAGTAAATCTGGTTCAGATTATGAGCCAAGTTGAAATATGACAAAAATTGGACATAAATGTCAAATTGTTACCATTTTTTTATTGGGGCTTTTAATGGGAGAAGTAAATTAATTATCAAATTCAATATGTTATCTACCAACATATTATATGGTTCAAATATTGCGTGATCTTTAATTTATTATCAAATATTTTTTTCTTAACAAATGCATTTTTTTGTTGACACGAGATTGATTTTCCGGTATTGGTATATTATATTTAAATAAAAATGAGGGGCTGGAGTGGTGTCTCAAGCACTGCGAAAGGATAGAATCCTACAGCGCCTTGCTGAAAGCCTGCCCTAAAAAGCAGGCTTTTCCTATTTAAATGGTTTGTCATATCCAGTTATTTTAAATCCATTTTCTGTCGTTTTTATTGTTTGGTAAGTTTTTCTAAACACTCTTTGATAAAGAGTATTCGTATACTTACAATATTCACCTTTTGTCATCATTTCTTCTTGTCTCCTTATAATCGCTGCAAAAAGATCAGCCATTTGAATTCCAGGAGAATACAAGGAATTTACAAAAAATGGAGTTTCAACTATTCTGTGATATTTTTTACCGTTTGGATTTCCAAATCTATAGTTCAGATGTTCTTTGGAATGGATAAGAGTTCTCTTCGGGTTTATTTCATCTAAAATCAGTATTCCTCTATGATCATTTCCTTGATCCTCCAAAAAACTATGAATAGAAATTTGAAGATATTGAATAGATAGTGGGTATAACCACCTATACCGACATTCTTTATTTGACTTATCTTTATCTATTATAACTGCAAAAATTGGGAATCCGAATGAATCATGAATATTTATAATTTGATGCGCAAAGTTCCTTTTAACTTTGTTTTGAATATCATGTTTTGATACCAAATCTGAACCTTTAATTTCACTATCATGGCGTGAAAAAGTTTTGGGGAAGAAATGCCGTTTTAATCCTTCCATTTTTTTATAAAGTTCTGGCCATTGGGAATTGTGGAATACGGTGGAACAAACAACAAAGAATCTACTTGTGGTATCGGAAGATTCTGGGGTGCCAGATTCATCGATGTAGAAAAAATACATACATTTTGCCTCCCTTGAGTTCGTCGTAAAGGATTTCTTAAATCACTTGCGAAATTCACTAATGATTGCCGCCCTCACTGCGGCCTGTGGTGAATCAACAGCCCCCTGATGAAGTACCGCAAAAAAACGCCTCTTCTTTGAATTATCCAATCCATAAGACCATGCATAGCAAAGTTTAGATTTAGGATGGTCGATTTTGAATAACCACAACCCCTTCCCAAACTACCTCTCCTTCAAATTCTTCTTTGACCGGGACGGATTCAATCCAGGTTGCTTTACAATCGTGAAGATCAAGAATAGCCTTTTTAAGTGTCTTTATATATAACGTCTGTTGTGTTTTCATTAAAGTAAAATTATAGCAATTTCCTAAAAAGAAGGCAACTCAAAATTTTGTCTCATTCAACGTATGGACAAAACAATCTGGTTCTTTATTTCTGAAATTAAGAACCTGTAGTGTTCGGTATTTTATGAAAACATAACACCCATGTTTTTTCCCTTGACAATTCAAAACAGATGTGCATAATTAATAGTAACAGATTAAACTTAGGAGGTGAAACAATATGGACGCCACGGCACTTGGAAGTCTTCGGAATAAGTTCTTGAAGGAAGCGAAAGATCTGGAAGAACAATTGAAAGAACGTCGGGACAAGATTAAGGCTATCGATTTAGTGTTGGGTATGCTGATTGAACAAGGGGGCGACAAAACCAGGAACAAGCCCATTGGGGGTGATGTCAATCGGTTTCGTAAAATGGGAGCAAAGGAGGCGATTCTAAAATGTATGAATGAACCAGTCCGTTGGTGGTCAATGGCAGAAATTAAAAAAACATTATTTGATGGTGGTTTCAAATCGAAATCCAAAGACCCAAATTCAGTTATTGCATCAACCACCAGGCGTCTGCTTGAAAAGGAAGGGAAACTTGAAGTTGATAAAACAGCAAAACCACAACGGTTCAAAATAAAGGAAAAAGAAACATCAGCCCAAGAACTTCCCATAGAAACTAAACCGGTGACATAAGAAAATTAAGGGGGGTGACGAAATGAGAAGAGTCCTTAGCTCTTGCTGACCACAAGAATCGCCGTCAGTGAGGGCCATAACAGGAAGACCCCCACGGTCTGCAATCGGTGGCACGATGCAAACCCTGGGGGTCATGGCGATACATCGGGGGGCGGCTGGTGCCCGTTTCGGACTTTACACCCTGTTGCGCGGGGTTCGATTCTCCGGCCCTCCATTTTTCTTTATATCAAATTTTTTGGGGGATTGCAATGAATATTTTAAAGACTGAAAAACAGGAAATGGTCATTGGAGGATTGGTCGAAGGTTCTTCGATCCGTTCTATTGAGCGAATGACAGGAGTTCATCGGGATACTATCATGCGCCTTATGGTTGGGGTTGGCAATACATGTGAAAAGATCATGAATACCTCTATGCGTAATTTAACCTGCAAAGACATTGAAGTTGATGAGGTTTGGTCATTTGTAGGAAAGAAACAAAGGCATGTGGGACCAATGGTTAACCCTAACATGGTTGGCGATTTCTATACCTTTATTGTTCTTGATTCAGAAACTAAACTGATCCCTACTTACAAAGTCGGGAAACGTGATCTGCCTACCGCTCAAGCCTTTATTTCTGACCTATCATCTCGTCTTAGCAATCGTATCCAATTGAGTTCTGATAAACTAAAAGCTTACGTCGAAGCAGTTGAAACAGTCTTTAGTGCAGACATTGATTATGGGCAGATCGTAAAGTCCTATGAGGCTGAGCCTATTGGCCCAGGTAGGTACAGTCCCCCCAAAGTCATTTCCGTCCTAAAAGAGTATATTACAGGAAACCCCGATTTTAATAAAATCTGTACCTCATTTGTGGAAAGGCAGAATTTAACCGTCAGGATGCAAATGCGCCGATTTACCCGTTTAACCAATGCCTTTAGCAAAAAGCTTGAGAACCTGAAGACGGCTGTTGCCCTTCATTTCACTCATTATAACTTTGAGAGGATTCATGGTACATTGAGGATGACGCCGGCGATGGCGGCAGGCGTGACAAAAGAGCTTTGGTCTATTAGGGATTTAATCGAGAGGGCAAATTAGGACAGCACCAAATTTTTTAAACCTCTTGATCCCACAGATTCCAAAAAAGGATTACACGGATTTTTCTTTAATTTCAATGCAGTTCTAATCTGTGTAATTTTTCATGACGGGTATGTCACCCTCGAACCATGAAAATGGTCAGAGGTGTCAGGCGAAGGTTACGGTTACGAAGCCCGTTTCGTTTAGTGTCCAACGGTTACGTGAACTTCTTGAGCCGAACAACGTAACCGAATGACGATACGGGCATCGTTACCCTTGCCGTAACCCGAAAACTTCATTTTCTACATAATCCTTTTATAATCGGTGTAATCAGAGGTCTCGTTTTTAGAGACCTCAAAGAAAGTTCTTGACAAAATAACTTTTTTTAACTATTTGTATTAGCAAGGTTTTTGGAGTAACGAGGGTTTTTATTAAAAATTTATGAAAGGGGGAAAGATTATGAAAAGGACGCCTTTACTAATTGTGGTTCTTACCTTTCTGGTTTTTTCTATGGCAGGGATTGCCCATAGCTGGCAGGGAAGAATGGCTGGGATGGGTGACCCTTACGGTCTTATTAAAGATGAGTCCGATTTTCTCATCCATCCCGCAGGCATTGCCAAAGGTCAGGGGATTAATTTTTACGGTTTTTATCGCTTTAACTGGCGGGAAGTGACGGACTGGAATTACACTTTAGATTTCGGCCCCGGTATATCCCAATTCCCTTATAGAAGCTCGGGGGATCAGCAGGAGCATGATGGCCTCCTTGGTGCCGCCTTTCCCTTGGGTCCAGGGAGGATGGGGTTGTTCTTTCAGTATGCAGGCAAGAGAGGCGATTTTGATGGTAAAGAGGATTTATTAGGTCCTCCCCTACAATTTAATAGATATGATTTAAAGAATGACCTGGATTCATTTTCTTTAAGGCTTCTCTATGGCCTTCCCATAGGGGGATTTAAACTCGGGACTGAGTTCCAGCTAGCATACCGCCAGGAACAAAATAAGACTTTTTTCGATCAAGATAGTGGTGTGGGAATACATGCATTCTGGACAAACAATATATTTGGCGCAATTCTTCCTTTTATAAACACTTTTCCATTTATGTTCCCCTATGATTCTAAGTATTGGGAGGCGGTGCTCAAGGGTTCTCTGAAAGGTACAATTGGCCCTGCTAATATTGCCTTTACTTTGAAAGGTGGCTACATATTCAAAGGAGACAATAAGTTGGGGTTTAACTACAGAGATACAACCCTCGCTTCAGGCGACATTGACATGGATGGTGAGGTTAAGGGATGGAGGATAGGAGGTGATTTTTGGTTGCGGTACACCTTAGTGAAAGACCTATCGCTCCCTTTCCTCATCAAAGTGGAATACCAAAAGAAGAGCAGGGAAGGGGATGGACCAGCAACCGGTATCTTTGGCCCTGCTAATATTGATTACGAAAATGAGGAGAAGATCTTAGAATTGGAGACGGGCCTCGGTTTAGATAAGGAATTTGCCAAAGGGACAAGGATTGCAGGGGGCATTTACTACGGCTATCTCAAGAATAAGAACAATTTTATGTTTAATGCATCAAGTGCAGGACCATTCTTCCAGACTTGGGATAGCAGCAATTACCCCGATCAGACCGAACACCGAGTTATCTTGAGAATAGCAGGGGAAAAGGAACTTTCTCCTATGTTTGCGATGAGGATGGGATTAAACTTTTTCTATGGCTGTGTGAAAGAGGATTTTAGGTTTACTTATGTTGACACTTTTCCTTCTAGTTTATCAGAGAAAATCTCCTTAGATGGTTCTCGCTGGGGGATAGGAGCTTCCTTGGGAGCCACAGTTAAAGTTCAGCGATTCAGTATTGAGCCTTTCGTTGGTGGTGGCTACCAGAAACTGAACTTAAGTGGAGATGGGGACCGGTCGGGTTTACTCTTAGATATGGACAAATTAAAGAAAGAGTGGTCCGTCGGGGGGGGATTTTCAGTAAAATTTTAGATGATAGATTCTGGCTTCTTGATGCTGGATGATAGAATAGTTTTGAGAAAAATATTCTTTTTGTGAGAAATAATTTGGGATTTTTGTGGAAAATTTTTCCACTTTTTAGTTTTTTGCTGAACTGCAATGTTTAAAAAAAATATCTAATTTATCATGTACTTATGCCATTTTAGAGTATCTGGCATGAAAGTTGCTTAATTCATAGGGCAACATGCTGTTGAGTATAAGCATAAAGCTTCTTGTGACCTCGAAAAAGATTGGAAAAAAAGGAGGTTAACCGAAAATGAAGCGTACAATTCTGATTCTGGCGGCTTTAGCGCTACTGCTATATGGAGCATGGCCGGCTGAGGCGGTGACGATCACCTACGTGGAGGAAACGATAGGAACAGGCGAACTAGGCTCGAACAACTTCGCCAGCAGCCTCGTTACCTTCACCTTCGTCGGAGACACCACAAACGTAATAGAGATAGATCCAGGCGTCTTCAGGAACACAGTGGGCACAGCGACAGTTTATGTTGAGAATATAGGCACGGCATTTTTTACTGACAGCATGGTATCGGTTGTCAATCAGAATGTTGGTGGCGCAGGGGTTAGCGATTTGACGTTGGATTTATTGGTTTTGGCCACATTAAACACGATATTCGCTACCTATACTCTAGATACTGCCATCGGGCCCATATCAGGCGCATCCGTCTTCAACCCTAACCTAATATTCCCTACAACCCTCGGTGATTTCTCTTTGTCGGAAATCGGAGATTCGACTTTCACGGCGATAGTAAGCGCCGTGCCAGAACCCGGCACCATGCTTCTAGTCGGGTCTGGCCTCCTCGGGCTTGCTGGATTCAGGAGGAAACTAAGAAAATAAATTCTTATTTATTATTTGACGAAAAGCAAAGGCAGAATCAGAAAATGACTCTGCCTTCTTTGTTTTCGGAAAATGATAATAATTTGCTAATCTTCTACACATTGGGCCTTATACAATTCCCGAAAGCGTCCATTATCTTTTGAAACAAGTTCATCCCAGGTTCCGGATTCGATGAGACGTCCTTCCTCTATAACATGAATAATATCTGCCCCTCGTATAGTAGAAAGTCGATGAGATATGATTAATATCGTCATCTGTCCATGAAGCCTCTCTATTGCATTCTGGATTCGCTTTTCATTTTCGGAATCCAAAGAACTTGTGGCTTCATCAAGAATTAATAAGGATGGTTTCCTCAACAATGCTCGAGCCAATGCTATTCGCTGCCTCTCACCTCCTGACACAAGTACTCCTCTATCCCCGAGAATTGTATTCAGACCTTTGGAAAGTCCGGAGATTAACTCCTCTGCGGCGGCAAATCTAAGTGCCTGATTGATTTCTTCTTCATCCACATCAGGCTTTGCCCAAATTAGATTGGTCCGTAAGGTGTCATGGAAAAGGAAGGTATCTTGAGGCACGTATCCAATTTGGTCTCGCCAGGCTTTTATCCGCTCGTGGTTTAACTCCTTTTCATCCACCAGTATTCGTCCTTGATTAGGAACGATTAATCCCATTAGCAGATCAGCAATAGTGGTCTTACCTGCGCCAGATGGACTGACAATGGCTGTGGTCTCTCCAGCTTTAATGACAAAATCAAGATTTCTGATAACCGGAGTTATACCCTGATCATCATAACTGAATGTAACTCCTTCAAATCGAATGCCCTGTTTAAGTCCGAATTTTTCAATTCCCTCAGCCTTAGGCTCAGCTGCCGCCTCACAACGCTGTTGCATTTCCATGACCCTGTTAAATGAGGGCAGCATATTGACAAAAGCTTGGAAACTTTGTTGAATATTTGAAAATTTAGGCATGATACGGGCAAAAAGAAAAAGTAATAAAAGGACCCCGGCAGTTGGGATAGAAAGTACTTGAAAAGAGATGTAGAGGATGAGGCTCAGAATCAATACCGAGCCAATGTCAAACCAGTAATTCACCTCAGCCTGATTCTGGACCGCATGGGTGTACATGTGGTGAACCTGTTCGGTAAGTCTACCAAAGATCTCAGCATGGCGATCCTCAGCTCCATAGCTTTTTGCAGTCTTCATTCCGCCAAGATGTTCTGTGACGGCAGCATATAAGCTCTCCATGGCTTCAGAAAGTCCTTCTCCAGTCTCATGGGCGACCTTTGTCTTTCCTTTCAACAATAGCATCAATCCGACACCACAGAGGAACACAAGTCCTGTCGTCAAAGCCGAAAGTTTCAATGCAAGCAAAACATAGACAATTGACACAATTGCTGTGGCAAGAAGGTTTATGGCGTAATAGGTTGCTGCTCCCACGCGTTCCATCTCAATAGTTAATATGTGGGTGAAATCAGATAACCTTTGACGAACAAAAAAAACCCAATTGGTATTAGCAATAGCTCTGTACAAACTCTGCCTTAGATAAGCTACAAATTCGTGTTGGAGGGTGAGGCTCACAGAATTCTCCAAACGTTTAAGTACAGAATGAATGATGACAGTAAATACATAGACAGAAAGGATGACGATCAATGTAGGTTGAACGCTGATGGCCATGAAGAGAGATGACACAAATTCAGCAATCCGACCTAAAGTGCCATGCTGCACATCCAGCCCAACCAACTGCAGAAGGGGCACCAGCATCAACAGACTGATACCTTCGGTCAGACTTAGGGAAACCATCAATCCCAAGGCCAGTGCTACCTTCCAGGACATGATATTAATTAGGGTCGTAAGATATTTTTGAAGAGGGTGGTTTATCATTTAGGTTAGCTTCACATTTTCAGCTTTTGAGATTTATTTTTGAGTTTAGATTCGCGCGACACTTACCCTAAATTGATCCTCCGTTACTCTATAGTTATAAGTCACTGTAAAGCGATGCCCGGTCAGCAAATTCAGTGGATCGGTTAATATCCATACTGGACTACGCCACGAACAGTCCTTATCTGCCTGTGCAGGATGTGTTGACAACCTCATTGTTGGTCCAAGTTCTAATTCGAAATAAACGAGTAACCCGTCCAACTGCCCTGAAGCATTGGCAGTGACCGATATGGTATTATCTATCATGAGTTGACTACCATCCTTAAAATCCACGTCCGCGAGCAGTACAGGTTTACAAAGTGTTTTCCAGTCACTTGCCAAAGATGGATTAATATAAAATGTTTGAGATGAATTTCGAGTAATATCTATCAATGGACTGAAATCGATACCGTACCATAATTTCCAATTTTGCAGTGTCTCTGCTGCAAAGGTATGTTTAATAAGTTCAGTTTGAGGGATTGCGATCGGCAGACCAAATATCTTTACTCTATTAGGTATCAGTCGTGCATTTGGCTTTAACAGTCTTTTGAGCGCATCCACGGTTGTTTCCAGTACTCTTTCTCCCAAAGGTTCATTACCGATTATCTCACTGATAAGTACATCAGCTTGTTCGGGCAGATTTATTTGTGTCGACCATCCTTCAATAAGTGTAATCCGATCTGCCAATCCATTAGCTTCAAAAATTGCCTTTGCAGATTTACCAATACCACTGGCTTCAATCGCATAAACATGCCGAGCTCCGGCACGTGCTGCAGCAATCGCCAGTATCCCTGTTCCCGTTCCAATATCTACAACGATATCTCCAGGATGCACCACCTCTTGTATTCCTTTGAGGAAACTCGATGTCCGTATCTTATCATTCAACATGGCGACGTGAATTGGTGCTGAATCAAATCCAGAGGCTTTTATTCTAAAGGTGGGTATATTTTGCGACTTCTCTCGGAGCACCCCAGCTTCATATAGATGAACAATTGTACTCATTAAATCCATCCAGTCTTGAGCCCCCTTAATACCTATTTGTAACTTGCGTAACGCTTTAGAGAGAGAGGTAGGTTGATAAAATGCATCGAGTATTACCAAGCCGTGGGATCCACACCGAATTGCCCTTCCTTCCAAGTAAATCTCAATATTATTGGTTGAATCAATATTTACTCTGATGTCGGGGACGCGCTGGAGGATTGTATCTCGGGTGAGATTCGTCATAAGTTTCTCCATTTTATTTTTGCAGGATTTATCTTAGCCTGGACACAAAAGTTGAATGTTTTAGGTTCAGGAAAAAATTGAGGAACGGTTAACGGCTTGCTCATCAATTATCCAAGTCATTCAGATCGTTGATGATGGCCTCTCGAACTGCTGGAAGAAGGTTGAAGTTCCTGGGGAAAATAAGACGGCGGACCGAAATGGTTGACACGACCCGTTCAAGAAAATGGAATTGACGCTTAAGCATATCATGATCTGTAATATCAAGCCTAAAAGCACATCGGACCAATGCCATAAAACTTTCCCGGGGAGAAAGGTGTTCAATCATGATTTGCGTCTTCCCTTCGGTTTCGATGGAATCGGGGATAAAGTAAAGTCGTCTAAGTGGCTGCGGTTCTGTACGATAAGCCTCCGATTTCCCTTCGATGCAAAGACGTTGCTTCGTAGTATAATGGGCGACTGATTCATAAACTACATCGTTTCCGAAAAGGCACTTGAGCGCATCTCCCCAAAGCCTTAGTCCTGGGTAAGCAGGTATTGCATAGATTTTTTCATCCTTTTCCGTGAGGACCAGGCAATCATCGCTTAAGAGGGGATATCCCATATTAAGGAGACTTCCAGCCACTGTGGATTTGCCGGACCCGGTTGGGCCGGCAAAGGCCACTGCTCCCTTTGCTGTAAGCACAGCGCTAACATGTAAAGCCTCGCCGCCCTTCAGATTAATGACCAATGGGATTACCTGATCCAATAGGAGGTGTTGAATTGTATCCGAGGGAATGCCATGTCCAGGCATGCAGAAGATCTCTTTCCCATCATTCTTGACAAAGAAGTCAACAAGTTCATTAAAACGAAGCAGATAGCCCCCATCGATTTTAGCCAAAGAAAGCCACGGTTCACCCTTTGGAAGATACCATTTCATAAACCAATTAGAAGGTGATGGAAATGGTTTTGTTAAAGATACACTTCGAATCCAGGCATCAACCTCTGTTTCAGCAGCGGAAGGCACCCCTGGTAACATATCATTACTGGCAATGACTAAACCATATAATTGATAAAGCATATGGCGAGTCCTCCCTCCTGCCGATCACTAGACAAAGAAGTTCAAGAAGCATTTATTTATTATTGCTTTTTAGATGTCACTATGAGCGTTTGCGTAATGTCGCATCAGATAAAAGACCTGATCCCGATTGTGTCAGTTTTTCCATATGCCCATACTCGACAAGTTGCGGTTTAACATAGGATTTTCTGTTATGTTTTTTGAGCATGCTATCTGCTTCCTCACCTTTACGGCCTTTGTGTTCTTTCATTCTTATCGCCTCCTTTCGGTTCGCCCATGACTGAGCGGTACCAGAGCTCTAACCATACCAATATCTCAAACGTAATTCTAAAGCCATTTTGGGAAAGCGCGCTTTGATATTTTTTAAACTGCTGCTGAAGTAGGTCTGAATGTACTATCCCGCAATCTGCAAGCATCGACGTTCCAAGGAGTTCCATTATCTTAATAGACTGTCGTTCCTTCAACTCGATATCAATCATACAGGAAAATTCCGCTTTTCCCTTTCGCATTCTGACAGTTTCAGGTAGAATGCTTTTCATTGATTCGCGCAGTAACGCCTTTGGCCATTTACCTCGCCACCGACTCTCCTCCGGTATAGCAATAAGAAATTCCACCAGGCATCGGTCGTAGAATGGATGTCGGCTTTCTAAAGCGAAATGAGAAAAAAACCTCTCTCCCATATCTGACGCAATATTGTTGTTCCATCCGTGAAACACCACTTGGTAAATCCGCTGCTGAGCATGGGTTGGGAATTGAGGGAGTTGAACCACAGTCTTCAATCGTTCATCTAATCCCTCCTTCTTGACGTAATCAATGTTAATCCAAGAAGGAATTCCATTTCCACGAACGGGTTTCAGGAGAAGTCTAATGCCTCTTTTCACCTTTTGAGGAATTAGAGGTTTGATACAATAGTTAAAAAAGAGGAATGAAAGTGAATGTGAGGAGATGGTACAGTCGTACCAGATTTGTGTCATCAGTTTATATGTTTTCCCTTTTAGCAGAAGGTCCGTTAGGTGATTATAGTCTACTGACAAAAGTTCATCACCACCGATCCCATCAATCATAACTTTAATTCCCTTTTGTTGGGAGTCTTTAAGGGCTGGAGAAAGGAAGAATAAGGTTGGGCCGTAGGCCACATCAGAATATTCTTTGGTTTTTTCAAAATCCACCTCGGAGAGATGTTTTTCATGTGTGAAGTAATTCCCCTGTACTTTGCACTTTTGGACGACTTCATCGATATACCGCCGCTCATCGCAGGGGAATGTGTCAAAGACAATAGAGAAGGTTTCAAACCCATTATTGGGAATGGACTCCTCTTGATATAGCATTTGAGCCGTGCAAACGATGGATGAAGAATCCAGTCCACCACTTAACAGCGCACCTACTGGGCCGTGGCTTCTCAATCTTACTCTCACAGCCTCTTTAAACAAACTTAGAAAGTGTTCTGCATATTCCTCGTCAGTCTTGTAGCGGATCGAATAATTCGGATCAATATCCCAGTATTGATCTTTGCGAATTTTTCCATTTTCTAAAACCATGAAATGAGAAGGTGGTAATCGGTATACATCCTTGTAAAGAGTCTCCTCTCTTTCATCGAACCGATTCAGAAGATATAGGCAAATAAGAGGTAAATTAGGCTCTTTGGATATTGCATCGTCCTCGAAGATGGCTTTGGGTTCGGAAGACCACCTGAATTTTCCCCCTTTGAAATAATAGTAAAAAGGTTTGATTCCTATTGGATCGCGGGCGCAAAAGAGTGTCTGCTTTCTTTTATCCCAAATTGCAAACGAAAAATCTCCAAGAAGTTTCTCAGGGCATTTCTCGCCCCATTTTTCATAGGCGGCTAAGATGATTTCGCTGTCTGAAATGGTTTCACGGGGGCGGCCATTGAAGTTAAGAGCAGGAATGAGCTCGTCCCGATTATCAATCCGGGCGTCCGCAGTGATGGTGAGGTCCCCGGTTTTGTTTGTT
>Ga0210056_1000257_pt1 | contig 40816 bp, 36 predicted proteins | sample CryGeyCG2014_080_2_FD_183965 | JGI IMG/M metagenome (GOLD analysis project Ga0210056, IMG submission 183965) | Groundwater microbial communities from aquifer - Crystal Geyser CG07_land_8/20/14_0.80 (SPAdes) (version 2) | ecosystem: Environmental > Aquatic > Deep subsurface > Groundwater | place...
CCGCGACTCTTCTGGGCGGGAATCAAGTTTATAACTGCCTGAAATCATGGATGCCCGATAAGAGCATTCGGGCATGACAAAACGTTTTGCAATTACCTCCTTTTTCCAATCGGCGGTTTGTCTTCTCTTGACTCATAAAGATCGCAGGCCGCAGCTTGCAGTTTGCGGAGGTTTATTTTCCCGCCAGCTTCAGCCAGATCTTCGCCGTCATGCGGGCGTCGTCGAGGGCGCGGTGATTCTGCCGGTGAAGGCCGGCGTCGGGGAAGAGGTGGAGGTAAACGGTCTCCAGGGTGTGGTCCGAAAGGCGGGGGAGGAGGCGCCGGCTTAGCTCCAGCGTGCAGACGTGCGGATGAGGAAGGCCCAGCCCCAGCCGGGCAAACTCGTGGCGGAGAAAGCGGACGTCGAAGGCGGCGTTGTGGGCGATCAGGACGCTGTCGCGAATGAACTTGTAAAACAGGGGAAGGACTTGCTCCGGCGTCGGCTGCCCGGCGAGCATCTCGTCGGTGATCCCATGGATCGCCTGAACGGCGTAGGGGACCGGCACGCCAGCGTCGATCAGCGAGGTAAACTCCCCGACGACGGTCCCCTCCTCGATGGCGACCGCGCCGATCTCGATCACCCGGTGTCCTTGCCGGGGCGAAAGCCCCGTCGTTTCGACGTCCACGACCACGTGGCGGTTAAACAAGCTCATGATTTAAGACTTCTGAAATTCTATTCTGGCTCAGCGGCATTGAATATGGATCCATCCCTTCTGCCCTCCCACTCCCCAGCGGGTCGAAAGAGGATTTGAAAATCGGGATGATCTCCCCGGAAACCGCTTCACCGCGGGGCGCCCCCCGGTGAAGAAGGGACAGCGGGCAACACCATGGTTTGTCTGACGAATGTCGCAACGTCCTCCGTGAGGAGCGTGAGGCCGAGATGCCGGGTCATGTCGAGAAGGGTGTCGAGATGGTCGATATGGACGCCCAGGGTGATGTCGATGTCCCGCGTGAGCCGGGGTTCTCCATACAACAGCACGGCCTGTCCCCCGATAATCATGTAGGGGATCCCGTATCTTTCGAGAGAAGCGCCTATTCCGGCAAGGGTTTCGTCAAACATGCATTGAGAATTCCGGCCACCCGGATGTCCACATCGATGCCTTCCAGCGGGTCCGCGGGGGGAAACACCCCGAGCAGGACCGCCTCCCGCCACATGCCGGTAAAAAGTCTCAGGGACTGTTCATAGGGCAGGGGGCCTTGGACGCGGAGGAAATCATCTTCAAATTTTCCGAGGATTTCCGGATGATTGATCATGGCTAACCTATAACAGAAATCTGCCGAAATGTCATGGGTATTCCGCTGGGTCATGAAAAACGAGAGGCGTTCTTCATGACCCAGCGGAAGGTCATGCCTGGAGGACAAACAGCGCGTCGGCGACGACGGGCTTGGAGCCCGCGATGATGATCGGGTTAAGGTCGATCTCGGCGATTTCGGGGTGGAGGAGGGCGATCGCGCCCACCGCCTGGAGGATCCCGGCGATGGCCGGGCCATCCACGGCGGGAAGGCCGCGGAACTCGCCCAAAAGCGCCTTCGCCCGAATGTCGGTCAGCATCTCCTCCGCCTCGACGGCGCTGAGGGGCGCGGCGCGGAAGGCGGTATCCTTCAGCGCCTCGGTGAAGACGCCGCCCAAGCCGAACAGGACGCAGGGGCCGAAGCCGGGGAAGCGGGTCATTCCGGCGACGAATTCGCGGTTTCCCGAAACCATCTCCTGGATGAGGACGGCAATCGGCTTCCCGGCGGCCTCGCGGACCGACCGGAAGGCTTCGCGGAGGGCCTCTTCCGACCGGATGTTCAGGGCGATGAGCCCAAGGCCGGACTTGTGCATGATCTCCCAGGCGCACGCCTTGACGGCGACGGGGAAGCCGATTCCGTTAGCAATTTTTACCGCCTCGTCTTCGGTCCGGGCGATCTCCTCCCGGGTGACCGGAACGCCATAGGCGTCGAGGAGCTGTTTTGCCTGGTGCTCGTCAAGCGCCTTCTGACCGGCGGCGAGGGCCGTCCGGATGATCCCTACGGCTGCAGGGCTGGCCGGAGGCAGGACAGGCGTCACAATGGATTTGCGCCGGCGGATCTCAAGGCGGCGCAGCAGCGACGCCATCCCCCGCGCCGCCTTTTCCGGCGAGTCGAAGACGGGGATGTCATGGTCCATGTACAAGGAAGTGAAGTTGTCCTCCCGCCCGAAGAATGAGGAGACCACCAGCGGGAGATCGTATTTCCGGGGCAGCTCCATAGCGGCAGGCATGTCCTTTGCCATCATTTCCAGAAAGGCTTCCCGCGAAACATCGGCGATCAGTCCGCTAACGTGGGGATAGACCATCTTCAAAAAGCCGGAATTCACCGCGCCGTGGAGGATGAGACCGTCCACCTCGCCGCTCTCCATGATGAACCCGGGGATGGTCAGGGCCAGTACCTGCGTGTCGAGGTGAAAGGTGAGATCCACCGGATTGCCGCTGGCGGCATGGGGCGGTATCAGCGGCCGGATCTTCGCCTGAAGGGCGTCGGAGAAGCGGGGGACCGTCATGCCTCCCCGATCGGCGGTATGGGCGATGGCTGTTCCCGGCCCTCCGGAGTTGGTAACGACGGCAAGCCGGTTGCCGCGCAGCGGCGGCTGGGTGGCGTGGACCCAGCCGTGGGCGTAGAGATCTTCGATCGTGTGACAGCGGATGATCCCGGCCTGCCTGAAGATGCCCTCATAGAGTAAATCAGGGCCGGTGAGCGCCCCGGTGTGGCTTTTGCCGGCCTGGGCGCCGGAGACTGATCCGCCCACATACTGGGCCAGCACCGGCTTGTGGGGGGTGATCCGCCGGGCGGCCTCGATGAACCGCCGGCCGTCGCGGAGCCCCTCGATGTAGAGGATGATCGCCTTCGTCTGTTTGTCTTCCCCCAGGTATTCGAGGACGTCGATCATATCGATATCCGCCTCGTTTCCGCAACTGACCGCCTTGCTGAATCGGATTCCCCGCTCATTGAGGTAGGGGAGCGTTTGCGCGACGTAGGTGCCGCTCTGGGAGGCGAAGCCGAGGGCGCCTTCTCTTTTGGGAAGCTCGCCGATGGTCATGTTCAGGGCGGTTGCGGTATTCATGACCCCCATGCAGTTGGGGCCCAGGAAGCGCATCCCGGATGCCGCGGCAATCTCCTTGAGCCGCCCTTCCCGCTCCCGCCCGACGTCGCCGGTCTCCCTGAAGCCGGCGCTGATGATGATCGCCCGCTTCGTCCCGATCTTCGCGAAATCTTCGAGTACAGGGATGACCTGGTCGGTTGGGACGACGATCAGGGCGAGGTCCGGGGTTTCGGGGAGGTCCAGCGGCGAAGCGTAGGCCCTGTGACCGAGGACGATCTTGTCGGTGGGGTGGATGGGATAGAACTTGCCTTGATAACCGTCCTTGATCAGCGAGAGGGCTTGCAGGGTTCCCATTTTCATGGGATTGTTTCCCGCGCCGGCCGTGGCGACGGATCGCGGGTGCAACAGCAGATGCAGCGGATTGTCCGGCATGAGTTCCCCTTCTTGTGTAACGGATTCTTGCTGATTCCCAACAAAACAGCGGCACTATAGGCAATCCGGCGCACCGCGTCAAGGCATAATGGCAAAGGAAGGGTTTCTTTTACGGCATAGCTTTGTGATCCGGCGGCAGCAAGTTTCTTGACATGGTCGGATCGGGGGTGAGAACAGATAACCGCCGGGAGTGCTGCCGAGGCATCGCCTGGTTCACTCTCCAGCAACCTGACTGCAAGCTGAATTTAAGATTTATCTGCATCGCTGCTAACCTGCCTGCGGAATTTTGATACCTCATGCGCCACTTTTCCGAGACCCAATTCGTTCAACTTTTCCACCGTAGGCATCCCGTTTTTATCATAACCCATAAAGTCATAATACTCATCCAGGAGGCTGTCCATCTTCCTGATGACCTGCCCTGTAGAAGGCCCGGCATTCTTCAGGGGCTCTTTGAACATCCTCTCCGGAAGCGTATCGTCCTTTCTGCTGAACCCTTCCCGGACATTAAAGCATCTTTCTAAGCAGACAATCCTCTCGCCAAACTTGTTGATGTTTTTGGCCTCTGCCAGATCGCTTCGGCCCGTAGCGCTCACAAAGAGGTCGCAGATCAGTTGCGGAGTAATATTGGTGTCGGCAAAATTGCAGAGGATACCCGTTTCCTCCACCGCCTTTTTTATCTGGTTCCATCCCGCCACGTCACCCTTGCCTTCATCGGCAAAACGGTCTATTTCTCTCGGTTGCATGAAGCCGGATATCTCCTGGCGGGCATAGCCGTACATGTGGCTGCCGCCGATGTTCGAGGTGGCATAACCAAGACCGTGAGCCTTGGCCGCCCGCGGGTCGTATCCGGGAAGTTCCAGCCCTTTTGCGGTCATGGCATAATATTCCGCGCCTTTCCCGATCAGTTGACCGGCCTTTCTTGTCCCTTCAGCCAGGATGTTGCCGATGCCTTCTCTCTTAGCTACTTTTTCGATGAGTTTAAAGAGCGCCTCATGGTCGCCCCACTCCGGCTTCATACCATCCAATTCCTGCGCGCTCAAAATGCCCTTTTCGTAAAGCTCCATCACAAATCCAGCCACCACGCCCATGCTGATCGTGTCCAACCCCAGGCGATCACAGAGGGCGTCGGCCGCGATAATCGCCCCGGCGTCCGTGTTGGCGATTTCTCCGCCGAAGGAGAAGATCGTTTCGTACTCCGGCCCTTCACTTTCCGCCCCCTTATAAGGTCCTTCCGCGGCCTTGAAGACATTGCCGCAACGGGTCGAACAGGCATAACAGCCGTAGTCGGCTGTTTTCAATTTCTGGAACGCCTCGCCATCGATCTTCTCCACACCCGGCAGGCAACCTTCCTGGAAATTCTTCACCGGAAAAATCCCCATCTCATGCATCTTCGAGGTCATGAAGGTTGTGCCGTAGGTGGTCATTTTCTTCCGCCGGACATGGGTTTTGAGGATCTTGTTGTGATCCTTGACCAGCTTCAGGAAGGCTTCCCGGTCGTGGAGTGCAGGCGTATTCGCACCGGTTGTGTGAATTACGAGGGCCTTCAAATTTTTGGCCCCCATGACCGCGCCGACGCCGCCCCGGGCCGCCGCCCTTTTCTCATGGATGATAGCGGCAAATTTTACGAGATTCTCGCCCGCCGGTCCGATGCAGGCAATATGGGTATGGGTTTTGCCATATTTGTCCCGGATTTTATCCTGGGTGGCAAAGGTATCGAGACCCCACAGGCAGTCAGCATCAAGGAACTGAACACCCTCACGGCTCAGATATACGAAGGTGGGCTTGTCCGCCTGGCCGTGGACAGCAATAAAGTCGTACCCGCCATTCTTGATGGCGGCCCCGAATTTTCCTCCTCCCACCGATCGGATATAAGCGCCGGTAAGGGGGCTCTTGGTGGCTACGATCCATCTCGAAAACCCGGGGGCGCTGGTTCCGGCAAGGATTCCCGGGAGAAACAGGAGAATATTATCGGGGCCAAGGGGGTCCGTATGGGGCGCCAGATGTTTACCCTGCTGCCATTCTCGGAAATATACTTTCCCATCAGGTGGGCCACATGATGGGAGCCCATATGACTCAGGCGGAAATGCCACCCCCGGTTTATCATCAGGGGCACTAAATAACCCAGACCTTCGAGGTCGTAATCAAGCCCCCACATGGTGGCGAGATAGAGGAAGAGCGTCCGGACCTTGTCGTTTAAATCTCCTGCGCCAGTTTTACACCTTCAATCTCATGCAAGCGAGTCAGCTTCGGGTCGGCTGTGGGCCCGAAGGCCTTCAAATGCAGTTCCTCCGGCACCTTGATCCAGCCTACGTCATGGCAGATAACCGCCGGGATTGCTACCGAGGCATCGCCTGGTTCACTCTCCAGCAACCTGACTGCAAAACGATAAACGATCTCCGTATGAATATCGTTTCTACGAATATTCAGGTAGGGTTTGGCCAGTTGAAAAATATGGCGGTACTCAGCGTACATTTTTTCTCTCTTTACACGAGCGATATCGCATCGGATATGTTGAGTTCCAGCATCTTCGTGCTCGCGAGGAGCCGAACAAGATTCTTATTTACGGCCTCGATATCTCCCCCCAACTCCTGGAGTTCTTCTGCGGCTTTCCTTATCTCTTTGATCTTGGCATCCATTTTTTGGATGTTATACCCGGTTGTCATGGTCAATGCTCCTCATTATGCTGACTTACTAATGCTCTCTCAGATCTTTGAACCTCTTCGCCTTCAAGGCGTACCTGGGCAAGCTTTCGTATGGGTGAATTTCCATTTTATAACCGAGATTCGTCTTGACCCGGAGTTGATCTTTTAAACGCTTGAGAATATCCGGTTCCTTCTTCTCGAGTCCCGGCATGATCTCTATCTTAAGGAGGATTTCATCGATGTCGCCCTTTTTGCTTACCACAACTTCATATTCATTGCCGAGCTCGGTAATACTCCTAACCACTTCCTCAATGGCCGTCGGGGCCAGGAGTACGCCCTTGACCTTGGTAATGTCATCGGTCCTGCCGACGATACCGCCGTCGATACTCCTGAAGGTGCGGCCGCAATCGCATTCATAGTCGGCCCAACGGATCACGTCTTTCGAGTCGAAACGGATGCAGGGCTTGGCCATCCGGTCCAGGGCCGTGATAACCATCTTGCCGTTCTTTCCGGGCGTATCGATGATTTCACCGGTATCGATATCCGCTATCTCGACGAGGAAGAAGGCCTCGTTCACGTGAAGGCCCTTCTGGAAGGTGCAACTGTAACTCCACGCGCCTATCTCCGTGGCGCCGATGTGGTCATATACCTTCGCACCCCAGGCATCCTCGATCCTCTTCTTCGTGGTGGGGATGCTGGCGCCCGGTTCACCGGCGCAGGTGATCCTCTGGATGCCGATCGACCGGGGATCAATCCCGATCTTTCTCGCCGTGTCGGCCATGCCGAGCACATAAGTCGGGGTAGCTCCGAAGGAGTTGCACTTGAGTTCCTGCATCTTCATGATCCGTGCCTCCGTGTCCAGCACCCCGCCCGGCACCACCTCGCAGCCGAGCTTCTCCGCTCCGTAATGACAGGCCCAGAAGGCAACAAAAATGTTGTACCCGAAGGGGATGAACATCCTGTCCGTATCGCGGTAACCCTGGGCATAAAGTATATAGGCCCAGCACTCCGCCCACCATTCCCAGTCCTGCCAAGTGTCTGCCTGATATACAGGGGTTCCCGTGGTGCCGCTGGTTTGCCTAAACTCCGTGACCTGACGGAGCGGAACGGCCAGCATATCGCCATAGGGGAAAGGCGGCCGGCTCTGGACGTCTCTCAACATGCCCTTATCTGTCCGGGGGACCTTCTTGATGTCCTCATAGGTTTTGATGTCGCCCGGCTCCATGCCGGCATCCCGGTAAAGTTTCCGATAAAACGGCGAGTTTTCGTAAGCCCAGGTGAAGATCCGCCTGAACTTCTTCACCTGAAGCTCCCGGAGTTTTTCGCGCGGCATCGTTTCCATGACGGGATTCCAGTAAATGCTTCCATTCTTGGTCATCACATTACCTTCATTCATTTTTTTTTCGTACACATATAAAGTAGATGATCTTTCCCATGCAATGCAGGAGCTCAAAGAGAAACATGTCAAACTAATCGACAACAAACCACGAAAGCTCTTCGGGAACCGATATGCCTTCATACACCATCCCAATAAGCTCAGCGGGGTGCTTACCAAACTGATTGAAGGGGAGTTCGATTCAACCTTCGGTCCAAGGTCCCAGCGGTAGATAACGAACCGCCAGCACGCCGGGTATGGCTGCGATCAAATCAACGACCTGTTGCGGCACTTGACTGTCGACGTCGACCAGCGTGTAGGCCACCTCGCCCTTGGACTTGTTGATCATGTTGTGAATATTGAGGCTGGCCTTCGCCATCACCGTCGATATCTGGCCGAGCATGTTGAGTACGTTGGCATTAGCGATGGCAAGGCGGTAATTCGACTCGCGCGGCAAAATCACCGCCGGGAAATTCACTGCATTCAGTACGTTGCCATGCTCGAGGTAATCATGCAGTTGGTCAGCCACCATGACCGCACAATTCTCCTCCGCTTCGCCGGTCGAGGCGCCGAGATGCGGCAAGGCAATAACCTGCGGATGGCGATTGACCTCCGGGCTGGGAAAATCGCAGACGTAGCAGCTTAGTTTCTTTACCTCCAGCGCAGCGAGCACTGCCTTCACATTGACTACCCCATCACGCGAGAAGTTGAGCAGTATGGCCTCGGGCCTCATCTGCCCTATGTTGCCGACGTTCTTGATTGCTGCATCGGCGACCAGGCAACCGATCTTGCCCAAGCCGATTACTCCCAGAGAGTGTCCAGTCAGTTCGAATCCGGTGTAGTTTTTTTTGCCGTTCTCGACCTTCTTCTCCATGCCGGGATCAGCCGGATCGAGTGCGGAAACAAATTCCATCGCGCCGCGCAAATTTCTGGCCGCCAGCAGCATTCCGGCAATCACCAGCTCCTTGACCGCATTGACATTGGCCCCCGGGGCATTAAACGCCGGCACACCGCGATCGGACATCGCCTTCACGGGGGCGTGAGTATAGGGGGGCTGTTTTTGCTTGTCAATGGATATTTTGGGCAGCAAGCTTCTTGACATTGTCGGACCGAGAGAGATATAGGAGAACCCACAGGGCAGGTTTTCCGCACGAGACCCGTTCTATTGGCGTTATGCAATTTCGCACCTTGAATATGCTGAAGAAGGAAAGGATATTTGGAGGCTGACATGAAACTAAAACAGATCGCCATTCATATTGAAAATTCACCCGGCCGGTTGTTCGAGATTACCAAGACCCTTGGAGATGCGGGGGTAAACCTGAGGGCCCTGAACCTCGTCGATACGGGTGAGTTTGGAATCTTGAGGCTCCTGGTTTCAGATCTGGCAAAAACCAGGCGCATCCTGATGGAAAAACAGATACCCGCAAAGGTGGATGAGGTGGTAGCTGTCGAGATTGAAGACAAGCCGGGCCAGCTTGCGGCGCTCCTGAAGCCCCTGCAGAAAGCGAAAGTCAATGTGGCTTACATGTACGCATTCATCGGATTTTCATCGAAAAGGGCGGTCATGATTTTCCATTTCAACGACAATGACAAGGCTATCGAGATACTCCTGAAAAACGGCATCAAACCGATCGACGCGGAGGCATTCGGGATGCTTGAAACAAAGTAGCGACCCACGCCCCGGCGGCGCTTTATCGTTGAGTGACTTCTTTGAAGTTACTCGGAAGGCGGCGCCGATGCCGGTTATCGGCAATATCGATCCCTCAATACGCGATGTAATATTTTCCCCGTTGGCGTTCGCGGCATTTCTTCGGCTTTGATAAAGAGTATCTGCTTGGGCCGCTTGAATGCGGCGAGTTTGTCCCGGCAATATTCGAGAAGCGTGTTTTCATCGACATCCGCCTTGGGGATAACCACCGCGACCACTTTTTCACCCCATTTCTCATCGGGCATGCCGATGACCGCAGTGTCGAAGACGGCAGGATGACTCCCAACAACCTCTTCGATTTCGCTTGGATAGGCATGCTCACCCCCGGTGATGATCATGTTGTCCTTCCGGTCCACGATCTGATAATACCCGTCCTCATCCCTTCTGGCCAGATCCCCCGCCGAGAACCATTCTCCCCGAAAAGAGGAGGCGGTCTTTTCCGGCATTTTGTAATACCTGTCAAAAAGCATCGGCCCGCGTGAGTAGAGCTCCCCGACTTCTCCAATGGCGGCCTCGTTTCCTTCCGCGTTGATGATTTTCACAAAATCGGTGCCGACCGCTTCGTATCCGATGGAACCGAGCTTTCTCATCTGATCTTCCGGTTTCAATATCGTGACAATGCCGGCCTCCGTAGATCCGTATGCCTCATACAGCTCGACGCCGGGGAAGAAATCCAGGATGGCAAGCTTCATGTTTTTGCGGACCGGGGCAGAGGAGCAGAGCAGCTTGCGGATGGAGCCGACATTTCGTTTCCGCGCCTCGGGAGGCGTGTTCAATATGAGGTTGTAATGGGTGGGGATCAGAGAGATGAAGGTGATCTTTTCCCTTTCGATGATCTCCAGGATCTCTTCGGCCTTGAACGACCGGGCCGGATGAATATAGGCTGTGCCGCCGATATAGAGGAACGTGAAGGTGTAAAAGGTTGAGTTGATATGGCACAGCGGCATGACATTGAGGCAAATGTCCTGGGGGGTGAATCCGGAGTCCACCGCATTCAGCAGATAGAAAGCAATGTGTGATTCGTGGGAACGGATGACCCCCTTGGGCTTTCCGGTGGTCCCGGAGGTGTAGATCAAAATCCACGGGTCCTTCGGGAGAACGTCAACTTCCGGTTCCTTGTCCGCCGAACCTTCGATCAACCGTTCATATTCAACGTAACCCTCTCTCTTCGGGCCGACCACGACATAGCCGTCTCCGGCAATGTTACCGAGCCCCGGCCGTATATCCTCGATCAGCGGGACGAATTCGTTGTCAATCATCAGCATCTTTGCGTCGGAATTGTTGACGATATATTCGATGTCTTTCCCCGCAAGCCGAAAGTTTATCGGCACGATGACGATGCCCGTTTTGGCTGTAGCCAGATAAACCTCAATGATTTCAAGACAATTTTCGAGGAGGACGGCAACCTTGTCTCCCTTTTTCAGCCCCTTGGAAAGAAGGCTCGCTGCAAGCCGGTTTACACGTCCGTTTGTTTCCGGATAGGTGAAGCTTCTTTCCTTATCCTTGATGGCAGTCTTTGCGGGGAACTTCTTTGCGTTCACTTTCAGCATTTGACCGAGATTCATCCAGTAAGCCATGTTACACCTCTTGTTTGATACATGCGGCCTTGCCTGCTTCAAGGGCGTAGAGTGCGGCGCCGATCGCGCCCGTCAATTGGGGATGGTCCGGAACGAGCAGCTTCCTTCCGATCCTCTCTTCGGCCATGGTGACGAGAAACGGATTGTGGGCCACAACGCCTCCCGTCATCACAATATTCTCCGTCAGGGAGTCCATTTCCAGAATCCTCTTGATGACGGAGAGAAAAAGGCCTTTGACGATGTCCGGAACTTTTTTCCCCTGGCGGATTTTTTCCAATACCTCCGTTGCCGAGAAGACGGTGCAGAAACTTCCCAGTTCGATCATATTCCGGGATTGCCTGGCCAGGCCGTCCATCTTTTCGAGGGGGATGTCTAAGCGGATGGACATTTCCTCGAGAAAGGCCCCTGTCCCGGCGGCGCATTTTCGATTCATTTTAAAACCGGTGCGACGGCCCTCACCGTCTAACTTGATAATTTTATTGTCCTGGCCTCCGATATCGATAATGCTTATTTCGAAAGGGAATTCGTGAAAACACCCCTTGCCGTGGCAACTGATTTCCGTCTTTTCAGCCGTGGCAAAGGAGACGTTTCTTCTTCCGTATCCGGTTGAAATGGAGGCGAATATCTCTTCCCTGGACGCGTTCGCCATCGCGAGTGAAACCGCCAGGCCGTTTTCCGCGGCGGCGCCGAAATCGTTCCCTGACTTGGAAACGGCATGCCCGATAAGCCTTTTTGCCGAATCGAGTACGGCAACCTTGGTTCTGGAGGCGCCGATGTCCACGCCGACAAACACGGGTCGAGAATTCATATCGGTCTATTTCGGTTCCAATGCCTTGACAAGGGCCCGCAGCGTCTTATTGTAAGGCGCTTCCACCCCGGCCTGCCGTCCATATTCGACAATCTTGCCGTTCATGAAATCGATCTCCGTCCGGCGTCTGTTTTCGATGTCGATGAGCATGGAAGGTTTATGATCGCCGGCTTTTCTCATGTACTCGATGGCCTGGGGATAGTAGTTCCAGCCCAGCTCGATCTCGTTGGCCCTGGCAACGGCGATGCACTCTTTCAAGAGCGATTCGACAATCTGCAAGACGATTGGATCGTTCATCGCCTGCGCCATGGTCAAGCCGGTCACCGCGCAAACGGGGTTCATCGAGGAATTGAGGATCGCTTTTCGCCAGACCATGGAATTGATGTTGTTTGTGTGGCTGGTGGGCAGCCCGCACGCGGTCAGGATTTTTGCGATCGCCTGCGCCTCGCCGGCGGAGGCCGGATCGAGCTCCTGCAATAAATGGGGGGGATGGTGAAACGCCATATGGACGTGGCCCGGTTTTACCAGGCTGCAGCCCCAATTGACCACGGCTCGCATCACCGGTTTTGCGCCGAGGGTTTGCGCGATAACCGCTTCCGTGTCAATGCCGTTCTGCCAACTGATGACATAGAGCCCCTCTCTGTAAAAACCTTCGATGGCGGAAGAGATCAGCGGCAGGGCATTGGCCTTGACGGTAAGGAAGATGACATCGGGACGATATTCCGCAAGATCGTCAACGCTGGTGCAGGTTCTTGTTACCGCTTGTTGGAGATTTTCAGCCCCTTCGATGATGATGCCGGGATTCAGGGCCGGCTTGAGCAATTCCGGGAAGACGTCGCACAGGGTCACCTCATACCCGCCTTTGGCGAGAAATGCGGCGACAATACACCCGACCGGGCCGGCGCCCACAACCGCAAACGATCGCGGCCGAAAATCCGACTTATCTTCCATAGTAGCACCCCCCTTTTTTTTTCCGTTGCGAGAACGGAAGTCAAGCATTTACATATGGCGCCGATCCCCAGTGGGTGATCATTGTTTTCCCAGGTAGGCATGGCGCACTTTTTCGTCAGATAGGAGATCTGCGGTCGGGCCTTCGATCGCCACGGAGCCGGTTTCCAGGACATAGCCGTACCGGGCGATTTGCAACGCAGCCCGGGCGTTTTGCTCCACCAGAAGGATGGTGGTCCCCTGGTCATTCAATTTTTTAATGACCCGGAGGATTTCTGCAACGAGCATGGGGGCGAGGCCCATGGAGGGTTCATCCAGGAGGAGCAGCTTGGGCCGCGACATGAGGGCCCGCGCGATAGCCACCATTTGCTGTTCCCCGCCGCTCAGCGTGCCGGCCAGTTGCCTGGTTCTTATCTTGAGGAGCGGAAATATCTGGTATATCCACTCCAGCCGCTTCTGAATTTCAGCCTTGGTTCGGTTGCTGTAGTACAAATAGGCCCCCAGATGGAGATTGTCTATGACGGTCAAATGGGAAAAGAGCTGCCTGCCTTCCGGGACCTGGGAAATGCCCAAGGAGACGATCTTGACCGGCGGCAGGGAAGATATTTCCGTTCCTTCGTAGGTGATGGAACCGGTCTTCGACTGGATGAGGCCGGAAATCGATTTCAGCAGGGTTGTTTTACCCGCGCCGTTGGCGCCGATAATGGTTACCATGCTGCCGGGCGGAATGGTCAGGGAAACATTCTTCAATGCCTGGATATTTCCATAGAAGGCATTCACCCCTCTCAGTTCAAGCATAATAAGGCTTCTCCTCCCAGATAGGCTTCGATGACCTTCTGGTCATTCTGAATCTGCGCCGGCGGCCCCTCGGCGATCTTTTCCCCGTAATTGATTACAAGAATTTCGTCCGATACCTTCATAACGAGCGACATGTCATGCTCAACAAGGAGGATCGTAACGCCGCTGTCCCTGATGCTGTACAGCAGGTCCGCCATTTTTTGCGTCTCCACCTCGTTCAGGCCGGCGGCCGGTTCATCGAGAAGGATGAGCTTGGGGCCGGTGGCGAGGGCCCTGAGGACTTCCAGCGTCTTCTGTTCTCCCAACGGCAGGCTTCCGGCGGGAAGATCGGCCCTTCCCAGCAGGCTGCCCAATTTCAATATCTCGAAGGATTGATCCCGTATCCATTTTTCCTCTTTTCTCATGTGCGGAAGTCTGAACCCGGATGAAAACAGGCCGGCCCGTGATCGGGGATGGCAACCGACCATTACGTTTTCAAGAACCGTCATCTGGGAAAAAAGCTCGACCGTCTGGAACGTTCTTGAAATACCCAACCTGGCAATAACATGGGGTTTAAGGCCGTTGATGGGCTTTCCCTGGAAATGGATTTTGCCGGAGGAGGCGGGATGCACACCTGTGATCAGATTGAAGAGGGTCGTCTTGCCGGCCCCGTTGGGTCCGATGACGGACTTGATCTCCCCCTCCCGTACCTTGAAGGAAAGGTCGGAAATCGCCATCAGGCCGCCGAAGGCTTTATGCAGGCACTCCGCATCGAGTATAAATGGATTGGTGGTCATGCCTCGCCTCGCTTGAAATATTTGCGGTAGAGCATCGGTATTCCCTCTAAAAATCCTTCCGGCATAAACAGAAGGATCGCCAGCAGGATGGCGCCGTAGATCAAGATATCGAACTCTTTGAATACCCTGAGGTATTCCGGCAGGAAAGTCATCAGCGACGCCCCCATGACGGCGCCCCAGATGTTGTGGAGCCCGCCGACGACGCCCATCATGAGGAACATGATCGAGTTCATAAATGCAAAATTGTTTGGCGCGATGAAACTGACGAAGTGGGCATAAATGCTGCCGGCAATCGAGGCGTAAATGGCGGAGAGGACAAATATCTGGATCTTATAGGCCGACAGATTGATCCCCATCGCCCCAGCGGCCACTTCGCTGCCATGCATGGCCTTCAGCGCCCTTCCCACCCTGGAATGGATCAGATTCAGGGAAAACCAGAGGATGACCAACAATGCGCCCCAGACAAGATAATAATACTGGATGCTGTGGCTGAATGGATAACCGCCGACATGAAAGGCGGGGATGTTGGAGAGGCCGGAAGGACCGCCGGTCAGGCCTACCATTTCATTGAAGATGATGTAGATGATCTCGCCGATTCCCAGGGTGGCGATTGCGAGATAGTGCCCCTGAAGCCGCAGCGCGGGGATGCCGATGATGACGGCAACCAGCGAGGAGAAGAGGATGCCGCACAGAAATGCGGCGTAAATGGAAAGGCCGAACTGGGTGGTCAGGATACCCGTGGAATAGGCGCCGATGCCAAAGAAGGCGGCATGCCCCAGGGATATCTGGCCGGCATAACCCATCAGCAGACTCAAGCCGACAACGACCATGCAGTTGATTCCCATGAAGACCAGGATGCTCAGGTGGTAATCCCCGCTGACGATCAGCGGGACCACCGCAATGATGGCAGCCATTACCAGGAGCTTGAGGTAATTGTTCTTTCCCATACAATATCCCTATATTTTTTTAATTTTTCCGACTTCAGCGCTGCCGAAGATGCCGCTCGGCTTGATGAACAGAACAAGGATCAGGATGATGAGGGCGGTCGCTTCCTTGAATGCCGATGAAATGAATCCCGTCGTAAATGATTCGATCAACCCCAAGAGAAAGCCGGCAACGACCGCCCCGGTGCCAAAGCCCAGCCCGCCCAGGACCGCAGCGCAAAACCCCTTTAACGCGAGCATGGGCCCCCGGTCATATTCCATCAGCGCAATCGGGGTAATCGATGCCCCCGCCAGGGCGCCCAGTGTGGCGCTCAGGGCGAACGAGAGCAGCACCATTTTGGAGACGTCAATCCCCACCAAAGAGGCCGCCACACGATTGACCGCGCAGGCGCTCATGGCCTTTCCCGTAATGGTCCGGTTGAAGAAGATGTTCATCAGGATGACCGCCAGGAGTGACAGGCCCAGGATCCAGAATACCTGGGGAAGGATCGCCGCTCCGCCAATAATGATGGGTTCCGGGGAAGAAAAATGGGGGAGGCTGTACGGCTCTTTCCCCCAGATAAACATCGCGATGCCGCGGAAGAAAATGGAGACCGCCACCGTGATGATCAGCAGGGTCATCAGCGGGGCTGTTTTCGACGGGTGATGGATGAAGAGTCGCTCATAGAGCATGCCGATGCCGGTGGTCAGCGCCAGCGTGATGAAGAATGACAAGAACAGCGGAAGGCCGAGCGTGGTTGTGAAAAAAACCATGATCAGGCCGCCAAACATCACAAACTCGCCCTGCGCCAGATTGATGATGCCCGTGGCATTGTAGATGATCGTGAAACCCAGGCCCACCATGGCGTAAATGCTGCCCAGGGTGAGCCCCGTTGCCAGATATTGAATGATTTGACCCTGCAGATCCATCTGGTCTTCCCCGTATGCGTTGGTTATGCAGCAGTCAGCGGTTGGCAGTGATCCACCGACTGCCAACCGCTGACGGAACGGAATGTCGCAAACAAGTCTATTTGGCGAAAGCCCAGTCGCCCTTTACGACCTGGATCATCTCGAATGCGGAAAGGTCCAGCCCGGTATGGTCGGTAGCAGACATGTTGAATACACCGCCCGTACCCGGCCAATTCTTGATATCGTTTTCCAGGAAGTCCCTGACCTTCGTCCTGTCCGGGCCTACGGCCTTGATCGAGTCGATCGCCAGGTAGAGCCCGTCATAGCCATGGCCGCCAAAGGTTGAAACATCGGACTTGGTTCGCTTTTCGTATTCCGTGGCATAACGGGAGAGGACTTTATACTGGGGATGGATCTTGGGGAGTTTTTCCCATCCGATAAGACGGCCCAGCGGAGCAATGACCCCTTCGGCGGAACCGCCTGCCAGTTCGATATTCTTTTTGTTGCCGAAGCCGTGACTCTGATAAAGCGGCATCCCCATGGCCAGGGACTTCCAGTTTTTCGTAACAATCACCTGTGTGGGGCCGATTGACCAGTTAATCACAGCCTGAGCGCCGCTGGTCCTGATTTTTGTCAACTGTGCCGTCATGTCGGCATCCTTCGGTCCATACACCTCGTCGGCTACGAGGTTGATGTTGTATTTCGGCGCCATCCGCTTCAGCTCGTTTCGTCCGGCACTCCCAAAGCCGTCGCTGACCGTGACAATGCCCACCTTGGTGATGCCCTTCTTCTTCATATGGGCGTAAATGGCTTCCACCGCGGAGGTATCCGTTTGCGGGGTCTTGAATATCCAGGGACGCTGAACGCGGGGCGATTCAATGGTCCCGGCGATTCGCTTGTATTCATCGGCCGGCGTCACGATCTGCAGGGCGGCCGCCATCGAGATCATCGGGATTTTGGCGGCTTCGCAGATCGAGGCCATGGCCATCGATTCGCCGGAAGTGGAGGAGCCGATGATCGCGACCACCTTGTCCCCATCAATCAGTTTCTTTGTCGCGAGAACGGCTTGGCTCGCATCGCTTTTGGAATCTTCGATGATGATTTGTACCGGAACGCCCTTGATCCCCCCCTCCTTGTTGATCCACTCCTGAACCATGAGGGCCGTGTCCTTCTCCGGTTGTCCGAGCCAGGAGGCGCCGCCGGTGATGGAGGCTACGAAGCCGATCTTGATCGGCCCCTGAGCCATGGCCGGACCCGTTAAGGAAAGACAGAAAAACAGGGTAAACGCGGTGATCAGACTGATTTTGCTTAATTTTTTGTGATTCATGCTATTTTCCCCCCTTTTAATGATGAATTATCTTACAATTTCCTGATTGCCTCTTTTCAGGCGATCATTCCAGACGCCTCCACCTCCTTTCAATTTTGATGCAGTTGCTATATATTGAAGATTCATGGCCAAGTCAATGGAAGATTGACGGCTTCTAACAAACCTTGATGACCAGCGCGGCCCCGGTATCCCCTGCCGCGCAGCCGGCCCACAGCAGATATCCCCCTCCCAACTTCACCGTCTCTTCAATGCCTTCCATGATGTTGCGCGCGGCGGTGGGGGCCTGGGGGTGTCCATAAACGATCGTGCTGCCGTAATTGTTCATCGCGTTTACATCCAGTCCCAGCTCCTTGGCCAGATAGAGGTCGTTTGCGGCAAACGGGTTGTGGGTTTTCACCGTTTTCACCTGGTCTGCGGCGATCCCGGCCCGATCGAGCGCCATCCGGGCTGCGGGGGCGGTTGCCATCGCCATAAAGCCTTTTTTGGCCCGGCCGTACCCATAGGAGAGGATCTGAATCTCCACCTCCGGATCGGCGCTCAACTCTGTTGCCTTTTCCCTGGTTGTGACGATGACGGCGGCGTTGCCGTCCGCCGGATGGGTCTGCGAACCAAAGGTATGGACCCCCTCCGGGATAACGGGTTTCAGGCCGGCCAGTCCCGCGGCGGTCGTTTCCATGACGCCCTCGTCCTTTTCAACCCGTAAGGTCTTGTTCTTGCCGGCCTTCACCTCAACCGGAAAGAGGTAACCCCGTTGAAAGGCCCGGTCGTCGGCAAGGGCATCCAGGTATTGTTCATAACGCCTCAGGCTCAACCGGTCGCACTCTTCCCGCGTGATGCCCGCCTCCCTGGCCACATTTTCCGCGGTCTGGATCATGGGGCCTTTGGCCCAGGGGTCCCGAGAGAAATTGTCCATCAGCCAATTTTCCGAGATGACCTGACCGCCCGGTCCCTGGGGATTAGGCCAGACGGTATGGGGGCCGTTGGAACAGCGATCCGTCATCAGGGCATAGACATTCTGGTAAAGGCCCGTTTCCACACCGACACCGGCCTGAAAAATGCAGGTTGCCGAAGTGTTGCAGGCTTGGCTGATGAGCATACCCGGGATCGAGGCGGCGCCGATCATGGCCGCGGCCCAGGGACTTCCGTAAAACCATTGCGGCTGGCCGATGGTCATCCCCAGGATGAGATAGTCAAACATGCCCGCATCCCATTTCCTTTCCATCAGGAACCGTTTCGAGGTTTCGGCAGCCAGAACAATGGCATGCTCATTGGCCATCGCCCCCTGCCATCGTGAGAAAGGGGTGCTGTAATAACCGCGATAGGGGATGAACGCCTTGGTCAACATATAAGCTCCTCCTTGAGAAAAATATGGTCGATTCGGCTAAAACGTTTTTTACGCTGAAGCCCCGGCGGATTCAGGCCGCCTCTTCAAGCTGTTCCATAAAAGCCTCGATATTGGTCTTGGCCTGCTCTTCGGAGTAACATCGCAAATCGTTCAGATCGCCGTTGATGGTCAATGTGGGGATGCCCAACCGCTTCATCAGCCGTTCCGGCATGCCGTAACGGTTGTTTGAATTGTTGGGACAGGTTTTGGCGTCATGAAAGAGGATGCCGTCGAATTGATAGAAATCGCGACAACGGCTGATGTACTGTTCCTTGTACGCTTCATCCCGGACGATATACAGTTCCGTGTAAGCCCGGGCCATGCTTGCGAAAGGGTCTGCCGGATCGAGCTTTTCGAAAATCCAACTGTTGCAATAGGTGGAGGCCACCACGGATGCGTTCAGTGCGCCGAATTGCTCCGCGAGAGGCCTCAGTTTTCCCCAGATGGGCATGCCTTCCCAGTATAACCGGTGCTTTTCACCCGGTACCGTGGCGATGCCGGCGGCGGCCCGCTCCCGGAGTTCCTCCAGAAGCGTTTTATAATATCCGACGCTTTCCCGGGTCCCGCGGGCGACCACGGCAGGGCCCATGTGGATCGTCGCATCGAAGAATGTCCACGGCGCGGGGAAGGAGGCGTTCATTTCCAGGCAGGCCTTCCACAGCAGGGACGTATCCCGCGACAGGGAAACCGCCTCCTCGAGGCGATCCCGGCGCAATTTCTCTCCCGTCACCTCCTCTAATGCGGGAACCATCTCCTCGATCTGCCTGGCGATGTCGCCGATCTGATATTCCCGGATTTCACCAAGCTCACGATGGGTATGGATACCCAATAAAGGCGCCTGGAATTCACGGGCATACCAGGCAAACCAGTCTTTCACATCCCGGCATTGGTTGGTGTTGAATACGAGCACATCCGGCCTCGGCACGGAAGCAATCTGGTAGGCTGCCGTCAGGGGCGTCTTTTTTCGCAGAAAAGAGCCGATGTCCGAAGTCAGATAGGAGCAGATATCGGGTGAATAACCGATCGCGTTGGCGTGGGGGATCGAATCGGCGGCCATCCGGGAAGCGCCCAGCATGGCTGCGTGATTCTCAGGGAAATAGACCAGAAAACCCATGCCCCGAAGCAGCTCGGCAGGTCCCACGCTGGTGCACCAGGCAATCTTTCGGGCGCCGGTGATGGAAGCATCGGCCAGCTCATGAAAATGGCCCGCCATAAGCTGCTTCAATTTCGCCGTTGAGCGAAAATCCCTCTGCGGTCTCTCTTTTTCCCCGGGCATATTTCCCATCAAATATCTTCCTGCTATTATTTATCCGGAACCTTGATGCTCTCGTAAAAAGTCCGAAAACCCCATATACTGTCATTCCCGCGAAAGCGGGAATCCAGTGAATTCGAGCCGTTCTGGACTCCTGCTTTCGCAGGAGTGACGGTTTTGGGACTTTTTACAGTCCGTCCACTTTGGCCAAGTTCCGGAGCAACATGCCCCCGTGCAGCTATCCCGGGCCGGCGTCCCTGCCCGCGAGAAAGGCCTTCTGGTTCATCTCCACGAATCGCGCCGGGACCAGTTGCTTGATCACCTTCAGCCAAATCTCCCGGCCGCCGCCCACCAGGTTGGACAGGGCGCCTAACAAGACCACACCCGCCATGGCCGGATTGCCCGCATCCTTGGCCATGTCGTCGGCGCTCACCCATTTTACCTTACCGCCTCTCGATTGCAGCAGATTCTCGATCTCTTTTTCTGAGGGGTACCGCGCTTTCCCCAGAGTGACAAGGAGCGGCGGAATACGAAAACGGTTGATGAACGTTACCGAGTTATTGTTCAGATAGGTGAGCCAGCGGGCGGCCTCGACCATTTCAAAACCGATGAGGTAATCCGCCATGCCATGTTCCACCAGCGGGGAATGGACCTTTTTCCCCCAGCGTACATGGCTCTCCACGCTGCCGCCGCGTTGCGCCATGCCGTGAACCTCGGCGGTCTTGACATCATAACCCAGTTCCAGGCCGGTGTGCGCCAGGATTCTGCTCGCCAGAATGGTTCCTTGGCCGCCAACCCCGGCCAGCAAATAGTCTATCTTTTTCACGGTCACTCTCCTATGGACGGATTAATTTTCTTCCTGACTGATTGCATCGGAGGGGCAGACCTGCACACAGAGGCCGCAGCCGGTGCACAGCGCTTCGTTAATGCTCACGCAATCCTCCTGCTGAATGAGGGGTGGGCAGCCAATATCGAGACATGTCCCGCAATTCAGGCAAAGTTCCGGATCGATCCGGGGAGGCGTCCTTCTTTCCCTGGACTGTAGAGCGCAAGGCCGCCGCGCAATGATCACCGAGGCCTCGTCGCTTTTCAAGTGGTCTTCCAGTATTTTCCTGAAATCATCCCTCTTATTGGGATCGCATACGTCAACCTTGTTAAAGCCAATGCCGCGGATCATTCTCTCCAAGTCAACCTTCACCGTCGGTTGCTTCTGCAGGGTATATCCGGTTCCCGGATGATGTTGATGCCCCGTCATGCTGGTGGTGCCGTTGTCCGCGATGATCGTCGTTGTTTTCCCCTGGTTGTAAAGGGTGTTGATCAATGGATGGAGGCCGGAGTGGAAGAGCGTGGAATCGCCAATGACCGCCACAAGACGATCCGGAATGCCCCCCTTGTCCATCCCGTGGGCTACGCCGATGCTCGCGCCCATGCAACCGCAGAAATGGAGCGCCTCGAGCGGCGAGGCCGCCCCCAGCGTGTAACAACCGATGTCGCCCATCACCACCACGCCGGCCTCCTTCAGGACGGTAAACATGCCGCGGTGGCCGCAGCCGGGGCAAAGGATGGGGGGCCGGACAGGGATAGGGATATCCGATGCCGGCGCAGCGGAGAATCCGGAAACCGCCGCCGGAAGAATGCCGGCCTTGATGGCGGCCTGGCGGATCAGTGAGGGGCTGAATTCGCCAACGATCGGGAAAACGTCCTTGCCGGAAACCGGAATGCCCAACAGGCGGAACTGCTCTTCAAAGAAAGGATCCAGCTCTTCAATGACCAGGATTTTTTTCACCCGGCCGGCAAACTCCCGTATCCGTTTCTCCGGCAGCGGGTAAACCATGCCCAGACGGAGAAAAGTCGCCTCGGGGAACACCTCCCGTGCATATTGATAGACCGCGCCGGAGGCCACGATTCCCCAATCGTCATTCCCCGGTTCGATCCGGTTCAGCGGGGTGGTCTCGGCGTATTCCCGCAACTTTCCAATCCGTTCCTCCACCACCGGATGACGACGTCGGGCATTTCCCGGCACCATCACAAATTTCCCGATTTCCCGCTTGTATGGTTTGTTTTCCTTCACGGGAGGAGGAACTGCGGCAGGATCGACATCCACCACCGAAGAAGAATGGGAGGTGCGGGTCACGAAGCGGACGATGACCGGTGTGTCGAAGGTCTCACTCATTTCCAGGGCCGTGGCGGCGAATTGTTTGGCCTCTTCGCTGTCGGAGGGCTCCAGCATGGGCGCACGGGCGAATTTTGCGTAGTTCCGGTTGTCCTGTTCATTCTGGGAACTGTGCATGCCCGGATCGTCGGCGCAGGCAATCAAAAGTCCCGCGTTCAAGCCGGTATAAACGGCATAGAAGAGCGAATCGGCTGCCACATTGAGCCCCACATGTTTCATGGAAACCAGGGCCCTCGTTCCCGCGAAGGCCGCCCCGATGCCTACATCCAGGGCCACCTTTTCATTCGGCGCCCATTCGGCGTGCACCCCGGGGAAAGACGCAAATTTTTCCATGATCTGCGTGCCGGGCGTTCCCGGGTAGCCCGCCCCCACCCGCACGCCGCTGAGATAGGCGCCGTAGGCCAGCGCTTCATTTCCTGTCATCAGTTCTTTCAACGTGACTCCTCCCTTTAAAACGGGTTCTCAATATTCTCAAGCCCCGATCCCCTTGGCCCAACCGCACAATCGGCAATCAGGGAATCAGGATGGGTCGCAACGATGTTTTTCTCTGGTGGACCAGCTCGAACACCTCATTGATCTCGCTCAGGGGGTAGGCCTTTACGAAAGGGGCTATTCGGACGCTTCCCGCAAGGGCGAGTTTCAGCACGGCCGGGTAATGTTCAGGCACGCAACCCCAGTTCCCCCGCGCCATGGCATGAAAGGCCATCAGGTTGGAGAGTCTGATCTCCACCGTGTCCATCGTAAAACCGACCACCTGAAGCGACGCCCCATAGGTAAGAAGCCCGAAGGCCGTTTTCTGACCTGCCGCCGTGCCGGAGGTTTCAAATATCTTCCATTCTGTCGGGCGTTTATTCCGGCTCTTGATAAAAGCGGATACGGCCTTTTTTAACTCCTTTGCCGGCAGCTCCAAGGCGTTGAATGTGATATCCACATAAGGGGCGATTGCCGTGAGTTTGTCCGGGTCAATATCCACCGCTACGACCAAAGCCCCGAGAGCGTGGGCGATCTGCGCCCCGAAGCCGCCGACGCCGCCGATACCGATGAAAATGGCGGTATCTTCCCTGGAGAGGCCCGATCCGACGATGGACTGGTAAGGGGTCGTTATCGCATCAGCCAGGACGGAGAGCTCCGCCAGTGTAACGCCGGGGGTGGAAATCGGCCGGTATTGATCATCCACGGGAACCGCGCAGAGACTTCCGGCGGGTACGACAATGTGGCTGGCAAACCCCCCGGGAATGTCGTTGCCGGGCATTTTCTGCACCGGACAGATATTGCCCTTGCCGCGTCGGCACACATCACATTGGCCGCATGGCATGACCGCCGGCACGATGACCGCCTTCTTTTCCCACTGCTCGGCGCCGGCGCCGGCAGCCTCGACGATGCCGCTGATTTCGTGGCCCAGCGTGAGAGGAAGGGGCGTTTTGGTGCGGACGCCGTTATAATAAAAACCGAGGTCGGTATGGCAGACGCCGCAGCCGGCCACCTTGAGCCGTACCTCTCCAGGGCCGGGAACAGGAAGGGGCGAGACCACTTTCTCGATCGGTTTCCCAGACGCTGTCATTTTCCATGAGATCATTTCCATCGGTTCATCTCCTTTATAGACCCTTATATTCGGGCTTCTTTCGACCCAGCGAAGAGAGGCCTTCCAGCGCATCTGCGGTGGCAAAGATCTCCCCCAGGCGGTCAAGCTCGATCTCGATCCCCTCGTCCGGAGAGACTTTCGCCTGCCGGTCAATGATCTGGTTGACCAGTTTCAAGGCTAATGGCGCCTTCTTGCCTATGGTTTTCAAAATTTTCGACGCAACCGCTTCATCCGCGCCCGGCGGGATTTTCCCTTTCAGAAGGGCTGCCGTGTTTTCTGCATTAAACAGGGTTCGCCAGAGGGCAAATCTTTCGGGAATCGGCCGCGAACGATACTTGTCCGGCCTGCCTTCCCGAATCAGGTTCCGGATCGCCTCATCCACGGCGGAGGGCTCGACAAGGCGGGTGACAATCCCGAGCTCTTGCGCATCGGAGGCGGTCATTGTAGCGCCGGTGAAGATGAAATACTTGGCAAGTTCCGGCCTTAAGAGGCGGCCCAGCCGCAACATGCCGCCGAGCCCCGGGTAGATCCCGATGCCCGTTTCCGGGAACGAGAGAGAGCCTGCCGGCGTGGCCACAATGGCTTGGCAGGCCAGGGCAAGTTCGCTTCCGCCGCCCATGGAAAGGCCGTCTAAAAGTGCGATGGTCAGCTTGTTGGAATCTTCAATCCGTCTGAAAAGCTGATGGCCCTTCCGGGTAAAATCCACGATGTCGGCAATTTTCCCGGCCTTTATCTTTTCAACAAAGTAGCGTATATCCGCCCCGGCCACGAAGGCCTTTCCAGCGCCCTGAAAAATAATGGCCGACACGCCGGGACTCTGCTCCGCTTCAGAGAACCGTTCGGTCAACTGCTCCACCACAGTTTCATTCAATGCGTTCATCGCCTCCGGGCGATTGATGGTAATGGTGGCCATGTCCTTATCGATGGCCAGGTTGACCAGCATAAAGGCAAAGGGTCGGCCCGACTGACGTTGCCTTGTCAGGAGCCCCGGCATTCGGAAGTCGGGATATTTTTCGGCCACTTTCTCGACCAGGGCGAAGGTTTTTTCAATGCCCAACCGGTTCATGATCTCAAATGGCCCAAGCGCCCATCGCAGGCCGATTTTCGCTCCCCGGTCGGTATCCTCCATCGTGGTCACCCCTTCATCGACCAGGGCGGCGGCGACACCGAGACAGACGCCGTAAAGGCGATCCATCACGGCGGCGATCTTCTCTTCCTGCACTTCGCCGGAAAGATCCCAGTTGGCCTTTTTCTCCATTTGCGACTTCATGATCCCGGCGGTCGCGTAAAAGGGGCCCAGTTCATGGCCCAGGGTGGCCGAGGCATGGACCGCGATCGGGATGCCGGTCACATTCATCAGTTCAAAAGGCCCCATGCCGATCCGGAAAGCCCGCTTCGCCCCCTCCTCGATGGTGGGGATGTCGGCCAGCCCTTCCTCCAACATCCGGGCCGCCTCGTTCAGGAAAGGGACAAAGAAACGATTGACCGCAAAACCAGGCGCGTCCTTCACCAGGATGGGGGTCTTTCCATGCAACTTGGCCACCAGCAGCGCGCGGTCGATGGTTTGCGATGATGTTTTTCCGTGGGGGATAACCTCTAACAGGCGGTTTTTGGCGGGATGATAAAAATAATGGAGCCCGATGACCCGGTCCGGCCTCGAGGTTGCCTCGGCAAATTCGCGGACATAGAAACTCGAGGTATTGGTGGCCAGGATGGTTTTTTGCATGCAGACGCGATCCAGCCGTTTAAAGACTTCGGTCTTGACAGCCTTGTCCTCAAAGACCGCTTCGATCACCAGATCGGCGTCCGCCAACGCCTGAAAGTCCGTGGTTCCGGTGATGCGGGACAGGATGCGGCCGATCTCGTCCGGGGAAAAGATCTTCCTTTCCGCCGCTTCCCGGAGCAGCCGTTGGATATTGTCCATCCCCCGCTTGACCCATTCATCCCCGGTATCCACCATGACGACAGTGAGGCCTTCCTGGGCGATCTTCTGAGCGATGCCACTGCCCATATTGCCGGCGCCCACAACACCAATCTTGCTGATTATACTCATGCTCCCCCCTTCGATGCTTACGCGATTTCATTCGAAAATACGCCTCAAATCCCCCTCTATCCCCCTTTTTTAGAGGGGGACTTAATAATTCCTCCCTTTGCTAAAGAAGGGTTAGGGGAGATTTTCTTTGTCCTTTGCGACGGTAGGCCGTCATGAGGGTTTCATCGGTTTTTCCAGTCCGGTTTGCGTTTTTCACAGAAGCTGTTGATCCCTTCCAGCGTATCCTCTGTTTTCATGAGTCTGTTCAGAAACAGGTCCGTTACCCCCGCCAGGGCCTGCGGAAAGGCCATGCCGAGATGCGTTTTCACGGCGAGCTTGTTGAGCCGGATAATGAGTGGGCTGCTCAGAAGCAGGCTGCCTGCGACGCTCTCCACGGCCTCGCCAAACTTTTCCTCTCCGGCTACCTGGCTGATCAGACCCATGCCCTTCGCCTCGTCGGCGGAATATATCCTGCCTGTGATGCAAATCTCGATTGCCCTGGCGGGTCCTACAAGCTGAGGAAGGCGTATGGCTGCGTAGGGAGGGAAAAATCCAAGGCGTATTTCCGGCTGGCCAAAAGTGGCTTTCGATGAGGCCACGATGATATCGCAGGCAATGGCCAGTTCCATGCCGCCTCCCAGGCAGGGGCCGTGCACCGCGGCGATCAGCGGCACATCCAGTTTTCCCATGGTTTCAAAGATGCCGTTGAAGGCGCCGATCATCTCCGCCACCATCTCGGGACGATGCTCTCCCACATCAACGCCGGCACACCAGCTTGGCCCCTCGCCGGAGAGGACCACGCACTTCAGGCCTGCATCCATTGCGAGGGATGAAAGGGCCGCATTCAGCTCCTTCATCATTTCGATGTTGAGCACATTGTGCTTGGGACGGGCCAGCGTAATCCGCGCCAGACCGTTTGCATGGTCGGTCTTGATGTGCTGAAAAGACATGTTCATCCCTCCTTCTTCGGTTCAGGCAGCACAGCGGCCATAAAATCCATATCAAATGCCGCTCCATCTCCCTGAAGGCGGCGATACTCTATAAAATCGATGGTATCCTTGCCTGTGATCTTCTTTGTGTTAAATGCGGTGAAGCCGAGATTCGCCTCTGTAGCCATGTTGGCTGCCAGCCAGTGCCGGTTGATGACCTTGGCCTGGTCCCAGAAAAATTTCTTCTTCAGGCGAACACCCTCGGTGCTTTTAATCAGGCAGCCGGGGAAGAGGTTCGTGAATGTCCATAGTATTTTGTTTACCTCGGCATCCACCAGAGCGAAGTCCGTCTTTGCATTATGGATGTATTCGCGGGCCTTTTTCGCCTCTTCGCCGGCTTTGAACTCTCCGTAAACGATCTCCCCGTCCTCCAGATAACTGTCCGTAACGACGGCAGGGTTGCGAATCCACTTTCCAGAATCCCGGATGACCGGCAGGCACTTGGAAAGGAGACCCAGCCTCTTCATCTTGTACGCGCTCCACATCTCGCAGGAGATGCAGTTCCATATCGCCAGCTCCATCGGCAGCATCCAGGGAAGGAAATCGGTGCTGCCGCCGTCCGGCGCGGAGCCGTGACGGGGACCGGCCTGGCCAAAAATCGCCAGATCGCTCGTGATCGTCAGATCACAGGCCATGCCGATCTCCTGCCCGCCCGCCACTCGCATACCGTTTACCCGGCAGATGGTGGGCTTTTTGCAGCCGAGGATGCCGTCCACCATGGCGATGAAGAGGTCCATGTAGAGGCCGTATTCATTAGGCCGGCCGGCATAGTATTCAGCGTACTCCCTGGTGTTCCCGCCGGTGCAGAAGGCCTTGTCGCCCACAGCCGTAAAAACGGCAGCCACAACTGTGCTGTCCACCGAAGCCCGTTGGAATCCGGCAATAACGCCCTTCACCATGCCGGTGGTGTAAGAGTTGAACTGCTTGGGATTATTGAGAATGATCCACGCGGAATAGAGCCCTTCCACGGCCTTCCCCTCCGGGTCCAGGATGGGCCTTTTTTCGTAAATGACGGACGGCGCTTCCGTTCCGAAGTGCTCCTCCCCCCAGAGGTAATGGTTTTTGTCTTGCGATTCTCTGGGTATCCAACTGAGATCGGCCATAGGTCTCCTCCTTGATAGACGAAAAATGGTGCAGTCTTTTTATGACTGGGGCGGCGAAAGCAATAAACCGCAGCATTTCCAACCGGCGCCACAGCCGCCGCGAGCGAACATACACAACCGCTCATATGCCGGCAAGATACGAGAAAAAAGAATAACCACATTAGTGGAGCTATAATACAGCTATACTACCTTTTGTCAAGAAAAAACTCCCGGCAGAAAAAACCCCTGCCATTCCTTCAGAAACTCCCCTTTCCCCCGTGATGGCGTACATCATTGCATCCCCTGCGGTAAAATCTCCTTGACATGCAAGATTGTATCTCTTATCCTCATTCCGCTTAAAACAAGTCCATGGGACGCCAAGTCATATTTTTCGCAACCCGGAACCCAAACGCGATGATTTCTCCGAAAAAAGAAAAAATTCCCCGAGAGCAGGCTTCCACGGAAGGGATGGGTTATAAGCCTTTCAGCGTCAAGTTTGAGGCCTTTGGTGAGGAGATGATCGAAAAAGAAGTCAAACAAAGCGGAAACAGCGGTCGGGTCTATCTGCCCCCGGAATGGGTGGGCAAACACGTTAAAATTATCCGGATCGATTAGTCATGGAAAACAAAGATCAGGTATTCTTCAAGATCAGGAAATTGACGGCAAGAGATCTGCCCCAGGTGGTCGCCATCCAGGGAATTATCACCCGCCAGAAAGTCACCGCTGAAAAAATCGCCATTCTGAAGGAACATATTAATAAAGAGGGGAACATCAGCCTGGTGGCGGTAGCGGATAAGCGGGTGGTCGGTTTTTTGATCAGCGAGCTGATGACCAACAGCTTCGGACTCGATCAGGGGGGCTGGATCAAGAATGTAGGGGTGCTGCCCAAGTACATGGGAAAAGGGATCGGCCAATCCCTGGCGAATCACCTTTTTGACGCCTACCGACGGAAGGGAATCAATGAAATTTTTACGGCCTCCCGCTGGGATTGGGGAGATCTGCTTTCTTTCTTCAAGTCTCTCGGCTTCGAGCGAAGCAATTTTATCAACTTATATAAAAAATTGGATGAATAACAGGCGCCGCAGATGTCTAAAATCATGACCATGCGCGACGCCGTTGCGCGGTTTGTGCCGCACGGTTCCAGCGTTGTCATGGGCGCCGCGCTGGAGTCGCTAATCCCATTTGCCGCGGGGCACGAAATCATTCGCCGGCAGAAGCGCGATTTAACCCTGATCGGCCCCATTTCCGACATCCTCTTCGACCAACTGATCGGCGCGGGTTGCGTCCGGAAAGTGATCGCGGCCTGGGTTGGCAACGTGAGCGCGGGGCTGGGACATAACTATCGCCGGGCGTGCGAGCAGGGCATTCCGCATCGGCTTGAGGTGATCGACCACAGCAATTTCACCATTTCGCTTGCGCTGCTCGCGGGCGGGCTCGGGGCGCCCTACATCCCGACCTATTCGTTGCTTGGAACAGACATCCCAAGGACGAATCCGGGATTCAGGCAATCCCTATCGCCTTTCGGGGGCGAAAAAATCCTGTTGGTCCCGTCGCTGCAACCCGACGTGGCCATCCTGCACGTTCAGCGTTCGGATGAGAACGGGAATGCGCATGCGTGGGGAAACCTGGGCATCAGCGAAGAGGCCGCGCTCGCAAGTCAACGCATCATCATCGTCGCGGAAGAAATTGTCCTGCATCAAATCATCGTCAGCGATCCCAATCGCGTGATTGCGCCAAGTTTCAAGGTATGCGCGGTCGTCCGCGAACCGGGCGGCGCGCATCCATCGCCGGTGCAGGGGTATTACAATCGCGATCATGAATATTACCACGAGTATCATCGCTTAACGCGAACGGTGGAAGGGAATGCCGAATGGCTGGGCCAATGGGTGGCCGAGGTGAAGGACCGTGCAGGGTATTTGCAGAAACTGGGTAAAGAGCGCCGGCAAGGCTTGCAGTTGAAAGAGCATCGCTATGCCGCGCCTGTGGATTATGGGTACTGAAGATGGATTACACACCCCAGGAGATCATGGTTGCCGCCGCTGCGCGCGAGATCCGGGATGGTGAAATCGTTTTCACGGGGATGCGTCTGCCGCTCATTGCCTTTGCGCTTGCCAAACAGATGCATGCGCCGAACGCAGTCGGCCTGTTCGAATGCGGCCTGGTGCGTGATACGCCGGCGCCCGAACTGCTCTATACGATGGGCGATCCGCCGAACATTGCCGGCGCGCTCTGGGCGACGCGGATGATCAACATGATGGGATTGCTCCAGCGGGGCGCAGTGGATCTGGGATTTATCGGCGGCGCGGAAATGGATCGCTTCGGCAACTTGAATACATCGTACCTGGGCAACCCGGAATCGCCGAAGACGAAACTGCCCGGGAGCGGGGGCGCGGCGGACATTGCAAGCCTGTCGAGGCGGTTTGTCGTGATCATGGCCCATGAAAAGCGCCGCCTGGTCGAACGCGTGGATTATATTACTTCGCCGGGCTTCGGTGACGGACAGGGGTGGCGCAAACGCGTTGGGCTTAGGCATGGCGGCCCCAGTGCCATCATTACAACGCTGTGTGTTTTCGGTTTCGAATCGTCCATCGGTGAGGCCGTGCTGCGATCGTATCATCCGGGACAATCCGTCGCGTCGGTTCGCGCGGAGACGGGCTGGGATTTGCGCGTTGCGGAGGACGTGCACGAAACAGCATCGCCGACGGCAGAAGAACTGACGATCATCCGTCGCTACGACCCACAGGGATTTTGGACGCGGTAAATTCAGTACAGCAATATTGGCATCATCTCTTTCAAATCTGTCCCTCATATTCAAATCCCCCCAAGCATCTAATCATAAGGCATCGATATTGTTATAAGATATTGCCATGAAAGCCCGCAAACCCTTTGTGGCCAGCAGCGTCCGTTTTCTCTTAATGATATCGTATAGTTAACTTTGATTAGACTCTAATCTTTTTCCAAATGGGGAATTTTGGGGACACCATTTTTTTCTTGACACGTAGTTATGATGTAGCTATATTGTCGTCATATTGTTACGGATGGCATTGATAATTTTTTGTTATCGCCAAGACCAATTTTTGATTCAACCTTCACTAGGGCGGGTGAAGGCCGTTTTGAGTTAAGTGCCTGCAACCCATGATTAATCAGAAAAAATGCCACGGATTCACGTAATATAGAAGGGGAAAAAAATGAGGTACGCAGAGACAGGGTTTAATTTGGAAATTGATCTATCCCGGGGAAATATTGAGCGGGTAGAAACGGACCCAAAATTAACCGAACTTCATCTGGGGGGGCTCGGCACGAACGCCAAGATATTATGGGATAGGGTCCCCCCGGAAACGGAACCCTTTTCTCCCGATAATCTCCTCATATTCGGCGCCGGCCTTTTATGCGGCACGCCTGCTCCCGGCGCCAATCGTACCATTGTTACCACCTATTCTCCTCAGACGTTGTTAATGGCATATTCGATGATGGGAGGATTTTGGGCGCCGGAATTGAAGTATGCCGGGTATGACAAAGTAATCATTCGCGGCAAGTCCCCCCGTCTGGTCTATTTGTGGATCAACAATGACAAAGTAGAAATACGGGATGCCTCTCATTTGCAGGGTAAAGGAGCTGTTGAAACTCAGGAGATGATTCGGCAGGAGTTGAAGGAGCCGAAAGCCCAGGTGACGGCTATCGGCCTGGCCGGTGAAAACAGGGTCTATTTTGCTTCCATCGAGCAGGGCAGGTCCAGTGCCAGCCGAGGCGGAATAGGCGCCGTTATGGGAGACAAAGGGTTAAAGGCGATAGCGGTTCGTGGAACAAAGGACATCCAGATTGCCCGCCCGGATGAATGGATGAAGCTTGTCAACGAAGTGATCCAATATATAAAATTCAGAGAAAAAAATCTAATTCCGGGGGTCATACCCATTTTGGCCAGGCTCGGGTCGCCGCAAGAGATGGCAATCCATGATGAGGAGTGGCACACCACCAATTTTATGTGGGGGAATGCCCGCCAGCGGAGGAGAGATTTTTGGACCAAGGAAGTTGAGCAGCAGTGGAGGGAGACTCAAGAAAGTGTGCGGACGCGGTTAATCAGTTGCTATAACTGTCCGCTGAAATGCGGGGCAACCATTTCTGCCCCGGGGATTTCAACTTACATGATGAAATGCTTCTCGAAACTTACCTATACCATGGCGGCCTATTCAGACCTGGATTTTGGTTTTAAAATCGCCGGGCGTGCTACGGAATATGGGGTGGACGGATACTCAACCCCGCAGGTTATGGCCTTCGCCCTGGAGCTTTACGAAAACGGCATTTTGACGGACGAGGACATGCCGGGAATGCCCTCCGATACTGAGGGGAGATTTTACTGGCTGCTGGACAGGATTGTTCGGCGGGAAGGGATAGGGGATGTTCTGGCCAATGGCACTTATTGGGCGGCCCAACAGATTGGCAAGGGCGCAGAGGCATATGCTCATAACAATATCAAGAAACAGGAGCAACTTCCTCTCAAGTTGGGAATGCTGAATCCCGTTTATTTCCTGATGTATTCTACCGGCGAGAAGATAAACATTACCCAGATTGAAGGGCAGTTCCCCCAGGCGCCTTTTCCTACGAAAGAGGAGCGGGAGGCGTTTGTCAAGGATTGGTTCCAGGTTCCTGATGAAAGGTTTAAACAATATTTTCTGGACTGGGAACTGCGCGGAGAAAACTCAAACCCCTATTACCCAACGGTTGAAGCAACCTGTGAAATTGTCGACTGGCAAGAGAGGATGCACTACATCGATGACGCCCTCGGGATGTGCGCCGGTTTGTCGTCATTTCACCTGAAGCCTCCCTATCATATACACAATTTCCCAGCTCTCATCTCATCTGCGACCGGGATCGACATGGATGAAGCCGGACTATCACAAGCGGCCAAGAGGAACCGAACTTTAATCAGAGCCGTTAATATCAGAAGAGGCATGAGAAGAGCGGATGAGAAGCCGCCTGAAGACCATTGGAAAAAAAGATTTCCTGAACTTGAAGCCAAGCTATTGGATGCGTATTACGCATTTAAGGGGTGGGATCATCAGGGTATTCCTACGAAAGCGTCTTTACATGAATTGGATTTGGATTACGTCGCCGAAGACTTAGAACAGCGAGGGATCATAAAAAATGAGTAAAGTTAAGAAGAAAATCAAGTCAATCAAGATCGATGTTGATAAATGCAATGGTTGCCGGGCATGTGAGATGATCTGCTCCGCCTTTCACGCCAACCCCAAATATAGCAGCAATAATCCGGAGCGGTCTCGGATCCGGCTGATTCGAGAACCGTTGAAAGATGTCTATCTTCCTATATATGCGGGTGAGTATGCGAAAGCCGAATGTATGGGCAGGGACAAGTATGTGATTGACGGAAAGGAGTACGGGGAGTGCAGTTTCTGCAGGGCTTCCTGCCCATCCAGGGATGCTTTCAAAGAACCCGATTCCGGGCTGCCTCTGAAATGCGATATGTGTGAAGACCTTCCGCCGGGAGAAAAGCCCTTGTGTGTTCAGTGGTGCCTTAATGATGCCCTGATTTACGAAGAAAGGGAAGAGGAAGTAGAAGAAGAAGTGAAGCTGGAAGACGTGGAGACAGGATTGGAATCAATGGTAGATAAATATGGATTGCAGAAGATCATGGATACCGTTGCCCGAATGTCAATGTCAAAGAAGGGCTAAAACGGTAAGGCAAAAGGCGAGGATAAGAAAATAGTGGAGACGGTAGCCCCCTACAAAGAGATCATAGAGGTCATTAAAGCGAGCGGCGGAGATGCCTTCAAAAGATGCTTTCAATGCGGATTATGCGATGTTGTTTGTCCGTGGAATAAGGTTAGAAATTTCAGCATGCGCAAGCTAATCCGCGAGGCTACGTTCGGTTTGACTGAGATAGAAAGTGAAGAGATATGGCGTTGCACCACCTGCGGAAGATGTCCTCAGCAGTGCCCCAGGGACGTAAAACAGATAGAATCCGGGGTATCCTTACGCCGGATTGCCACGGAATATGGGGTTTTCCCTACTTCTGTCAAGCCTATCCGCACCATCAGCGGAAGCCTTGTTGGCGAAGGCAACCCCTTTGGTGAAGAGCGAAAAAAGAGGGCAAATTGGGCAGAAGGTCTTTCTGTAAAAACGTTCACGGAGGGGATGGAAATTCTATATTTCCCCTGCTGTTACCTTTGCTATGACCCAAGATTGAAAAAGGTGGCCAGAGCCACAGCCACTATCCTGAACAGGGCCGGGGTGGATTTCGGGATACTGGGCGCCAAGGAGAATTGCTGTGGGGAAAGCATCCGCAAGACGGGCGATGAGGACGTATTCAAACGCCTGGCCAAGGAAAATATCAAAACGTTTATCGATAACGGGGTGAAGAAAATCCTTGTTTCTTCCCCTCATTGCTATCATACATTCAAAAACGAGTATCCCGAATTTATGGTGAACTTTGAGGTGGTTCATATCTCCCAATATATATTCCAGCTTATTCATGAGGGAAGGCTTGAGCTCACCAAGGAGTATGGGAGGAAAGTTACTTATCATGACCCCTGTTACCTGGGGCGACATAATGGCATCTATGGCGAGCCCCGAGAGGTCTTAAAGAAGATACCCGGTTTAGAGTTGAATGAGATGGCTGAGTCGCGGGTAGATAGTTTCTGTTGCGGAGGGGGAGGAGGCCGAATTTGGATGGAAACTCCCAAGGGTGAAAGATTCTCCGACCTCCGATTAGAACAAGCTGTCGGGGTCGGGGCTGAGGTGCTGGTCACCGCCTGCCCCTATTGCATCACCAATTTTGAGGACAGCAGGTTGAACCGGGAGAATAGCGAGGTCATCCAGATTAAAGACATCACGGAGATCGTCCAGGAAGTAATTTAGACGACCGAAGAAATCGGATGAGGACATAGAGAAGTGGGAAAAGAACCAGAAAAAGCACCAGTTGAAGGACAGCTTTTAAAAAGTCTCGCAGACAGCAATTTTGGAGATGTTATGGTTGTCGGCGGAGGGATCAGCGGTATTCAAGCCGCTCTTGATCTTGCCACGGCGGGTTTTAAGGTTTACCTGGTTGAGAAATCACCGACCATTGGCGGCAAGATGGCCCAGTTAGACAAGACCTTTCCCACGAATGACTGCTCCATGTGCATTGAATCTCCTAAATTTGTTGAATGCAGCAGGCATCCTAATATAGAGATTATGACCTATACGGAAGTGGACCGCGTAGAAGGGAAAGCAGGAGACTTCAAGGTAACCCTGATTAAAAAGCCCCGATACATTATGGAGAGCAAATGCACGGGTTGTACGACCTGTGTAGAGTACTGCCCGGTCAAGTACCCTGATCCCTTTAATCAGGACATATCGTTGAATAAAGCCGTCCATATACACTTTGCTCAAGCAATTCCCCTTAAGCCTTATATCGATGAAAGCTGCCTTTACCTTAAAGAAATGAAATGTGCTATTTGCAAAGGAGTCTGTAAGAGTGGCGCTATAGATTTTAATCAAACGGCGGAGAAGGTAGAAGTAAAAGTAGGGGCGATCGTTCTGTCTCCGGGCTTTGAGCCGTTTGACCCAAAGCTCCGGGGCGACTATGGCTACGGCAAGTTTGAGAACGTGGTAACCAGTCTTGACTATGAACGGCTTTTATGCGCCACCGGGCCATACGAAGGTGAGATAAGGCGCGCTACCGACAAGCAGCATCCCCATAAAATAGCCTGGATTCACTGCGTCGGTTCCCGGCGGGTTACCCCGGGGGACAACAGCTATTGTTCCGCGGTATGCTGCACATATACCCAGAAACAGGTGATTTTGACCAAAGACCATGACGCTGAGGCCGAGTGTACGATATTCCATAACGACATTCGTTCCTATGGCAAGGATTTCGAGCGCTTCTACCAAAGAGCGGAGAGACTTCCCGGGATTCGATTTATCAGAAGCTACGTATCCGTAGGAAAAGAGATCCCGGAAAGCAAGAATGTAACGATAAGATATTCTACTCCCGAGGATGGGGTAAAAGAGGAAGAATTCGATCTGGTGGTATTATCCGTTGGATTGAACCCTCCTGCCGATGCGAAGGGCCTGGCGAATAAGTTCGGCATCGAGCTCAATGATCACGGATTCTGTAAAACCCGTTCGGTCAATCCCATGATGACTTCTCGCCCGGGGATTTTTATCAGCGGCGCCTTCCAGGGTCCTATAGATATCCCCGAGTCGGTTATGACCGCCAGCGGGGCTGGCTCCCAATGTGGCGAGCTCCTTGCCTGCCAGCGAGGGAAGCTGGCTAAAGACAGGATATATCCACTGGAAAGGGATACCTCGGCAGAGGAGCCCCGGGTGGGTGTCTATGTGTGTCATTGTGGCGCCAATATCGGAAGGATAGTAGATGTTCCTTCCACCGTTGAATATGCCTTGACCTTACCCAATGTTGTTCACGCGGAAGAAAGCCTCTTTATATGTTCGACCGATGCCGCCCAGCGCCTGGCAAACTCGATCCGGGAAAAGGGTTTGAATCGCGTGGTTGTCGCCGCCTGCACCCCCAGGACACATGAGCCGCTATTCAGGGACACGCTTCGGGAAGCGGGGATTAACCAATATTTCTTCGACTTTGCCAATATTCGGGAACATTGCTCCTGGGTCCACTCTCGAGAAAAGGAAGATGCCACCCAAAAGGCCAAGGAAATAATCCGGATGTCGGTAGCCCGAACTGCCCATTTGGCGCCCCTGCAGGAATTTGATCTGCCCGTGAACCCGGCGGGGTTGGTAGTCGGAGGAGGCCTGGCTGGGATGACCAGCGCTCTCTCCATAGCCAACCAGGGACATGAGGTTCATCTGGTGGAAAAGGAACCAGACCTGGGGGGAATGGCGCGAAAAATTCATTATACCCTGGAAGGACTTGATGTTCAATCCTATCTGCGTGATGTTATCCGCAAGGTTTATCAGCACCCCCTAATCCATATATATACGGATGCCGCCATCACCGAGGCTGCCGGCTATGTGGGGAATTTCGTAACCAAGGTGAAGTCTGAAGGAAGGGTCAAAGAGATAAAACATGGAGCAACCGTCATCGCCATCGGCGCTGATGAATATAAACCCACCGAATACCTTTATGGAGAAGATGATCGGGTAATGACCAACCTGGAGTTGGAGGAGCAGATCGCCAAAGGAGAAGAAAGGCTGATGAGCTCTCAGAGCCTGGTTATGATCCAATGTGTAGGTTGCCGACAAGAAGACAGAAATTACTGCGCCCGGATATGTTGTAGCCACTCTATAAAGAACGCCTTGAAACTAAAAGAGATAAACCCCCGGATGGATATCACCATTCTCTTCCGGGATATGAGGACGTATGGGTTTAGCGAGGATTATTACCGGGACGCGTCCAATAAAGATGTAAAGTTCATCCGCTATGAGCCGCAGGATAAACCCCAGGTGGAAGCGGTTGAGGAGGAGGGCCGGCCTGTTTTGAGGGTTACCGTGACCGATCCTATTTTAGGGAAGAAGCTTGCGATCGATGCCGATGCAATCGCTTTGGCCGCCGCCGTTATTCCCTCGGCAGCAAGTCAGGAAGTAGCAAAATTATTCAAGGTATCTTTGGGCATGGATGGTTTCTTCACGGAAGCCCATGTCAAATTAAGACCTGTTGACTTTGGCGCGGACGGCATTTACCTGTGTGGGACAGCCCACTATCCCAAGCATATATCGGAAGCGATTAGCCAGGCTTATGGCGCTGCCGGCCGGGTCTTAACGCTTCTCTCGCATGATACCGTCAAAGCCTCCGGTTCTGTTGCCGAGGTCAATGAGAGTGATTGCATATCGTGCGGGGCATGTATCACCGCTTGTACGTATGGCGCCGTAGAGTTTCATGATACGCCGCAAGGCAGGAAGGCCACGGTTAATCCTGTTCTCTGTAAAGGAGATGGTCTCTGCAACACGGTGTGCCCAACAGGGGCTATTTCACTAAAGCACTATACCGATGAAGAGCTCTTATGCCAAATTGACGCGGCGGGCGGGGACACCTTGCGGCAAGGTGTCCCCGTAGAAGTCCACTCATGAACAAAGCCGGAATTGCGGACTTAGGAAGGAGGTAATAATGAGTACGGGACTTAAATTTAAGCCAAGGATCTTAGGCTTTGTATGCAATTGGTGAGCGTACGGGGCTGCTGACCTGGCTGGAGTTTCCAGACTGCAATATACAACTGAAGCTAAGCTTATCCGCGTTATGTGCACGGGCAGAGTTGACCTGTCATTTGTACTCCGGGCTTTCTCAAAGGGAGCAGACGGGGTGTTTATCGGCGGTTGTCGTCTTAACGAATGCCATTATCTTACTGATGGAAATTCCCATGCACTAAGCATGGTGCTTCTGTGTAAAAAAATCATGGAGCACATCGGGTTGAACCCCGAAAGGTTAAGGATTGAAGGGATGTCTGCCGGTGACGGAATCCTTTTTGCTGAAATCATGAATGACTTTGGCAAGAAGGTGAGGGAGTTGGGACCGCTTGGCAAAGGCGAAGGAATAGACGAAAACGCATTAAAGTTCAAATTTGAAGCCGTTACAAAGCTAATCCCCTACATTAAGCTGGTGGAAAGGGAGAGGCTGAGAGTATCTTTTAAATCGGAAGAAGAGTATCATAAATTTTTCACCAGTGACGAGGTAAACAGGTTATTTAATGAATTAATTGTAGATAAATTGGCAATAAGCCAAATTATGTTACTCCTGTGGGAAAAACCCCTTTCAACGGGTAAAATCTCTGAGATTTTAGGCCTAACCCCGTCTGAAGCATCAAGACACATGAATAGTTCCTCAAGGCAAGGATTAGTCAGGTACGATGAGAGCCGGAAGTGCTTTGCTCTCGCCTGAGGCGAAAGAGCATGCCGTGGATCAGGGGAAAGAAGCAAATCAGGAAAGCGAGTATGGATAACGATAGAATCGATCAGATCATTGATAAACATCAGTGCGAAGCCAGTTCACTCATTCAAGTATTACTGGAGATGCAGAGAGAAAATCATTGGCTTCCCAAGGAAGCATTGGAGAGGGTCAGCGAAAAATTACAGGTTCCTTTAACCCGGATACGGCATATCGCTACCTTTTATAAAGCCTTTAGTTTGGTTCCTAAAGGACGTCACGAAATTCACATTTGCATGGGTACGGCCTGTCATGTTCGTGGTGCGACGCGTCTCCTCGACACGGTGCAAGACCTGACTGGAATTAAACCTGGCGAAACGGACCTGGAATCGAAGTTCAGCCTGGAAACGGTTAACTGCCTTGGCTGCTGTGCTTTAGGACCGGTGATGGAAGTCGATGGGAAGATTCACGGTCACATGGCGCCATCCAAGACAGCAGACGTGATTAAAAATTATGAATAAGGGACAATTATGCCAAGGATAAACTCCCCTGAGGAGTTAGAGAAAGTCAGACAAGAAATAGTATCGCGGAGAGACCCCAGCAAACCTTGCATTTCAATATGCGCCGGCGCCGGTTGTATGGCCTCCGGTGCAGGTGAAGTCATCGCCGCCTTTAAAGCAGAGATTGAAAAACAGGGCTTACAGGCTGATGTGAACACCAGAGAAACCGGGTGTCCCGGATTTTGTGAGAGAGGACCCGTGGTGGTTATTTATCCCGAGGAGATATGCTATCTCCAGGTAAAGTCGGAAGACGTTCCCGAGATTGTCTCTCAGACCATAAAAGAGAAGAAGGTCGTCGATCGTCTCGTCTATGTTGACCCAACCACAGGCGAAAAAGCAACCCGTGAATCCGATATTCCCTTCTATAAGAATCAGAAACGAAACATCATCGGCAGTAACATCAAGATTGATCCGAAGAGCATCGAAGACTATCTGGCGATTGGCGGTTATTCTGCGTTAGCCAAAGTTCTTTCCCGGATGTCCACCGAGGAAGTATTGGAGGAAGTCAAAAAATCCAACCTGAGAGGGAGGGGCGGCGGCGGCTTTCCCACAGGGAGAAAATGGGAAGAATCCCGCAATGCCCCTGGCGAAACAAAGTATGTGATCGTCAACGCCGACGAGGGTGACCCCGGGGCATTTATGGATAGAGCTCTCCTTGAAGGAAACCCTCACTCCATTCTCGAGGGGTTGACCATCGGCGCCTATGCCGTCGGCGCCCACGAGGGCTTTATTTACGTTCGGCAGGAATACCCCATAGCGGTAGAGAATGTGACCATCGCGATCAAGCAGGCTGAGGAGTATGGTTTTCTTGGGGGAAACATCCTTGGCTCAGGCTTTGATTTCACCGTTAAAGTGCACCAAGGCGCCGGCGCTTTCGTCTGCGGTGAATCGAGCGCCCTGATGACGGCATTGGAAGGCAGGGCAGGAGAGCCCCGACCAAAATATATCCACACCGCCGTCAAGGGCATTTGGGATCGACCCAGCGTTTTGAATAATGTGGAGACGTGGGCGAATGTGCCGCTGATCATCCATAAAGGCGCCGACTGGTTTACTCAATTTGGAACGGAAAAAAGCAAAGGCACGAAGATTTTCTCATTGGTAGGCAAGATAAACAATACCGGGCTTGTGGAAGTGCCCATGGGCATCACCCTGAGAGATATTATCTACAAGATCGGCGGTGGAATCCCCGGAGGCAAGAGGTTCAAGGCCGTGCAGACCGGGGGGCCGTCCGGAGGATGCATCCCTGAGGAACGGTTGGATTTGGAAGTTGGTTTTGATGAACTCACCAAGGCCGGTTCCATGATGGGGTCAGGTGGGATGATTGTCATGGATGAAGATACCTGTATGGTTGATGTCGCCAGGTACTTCCTTAACTTCCTCACCGATGAATCGTGCGGCAAATGTGTCCCCTGCCGTGACGGCATAAGGCAAATGCTGAAGATTCTCACGGATATCACCAGAGGAAAGGGAAAAGAGGGCGACCTCGAGCTGCTGGAGGAGCTATCCGCGGTCGCCGGCGAGGCCTCCCTCTGTGCGTTGGGCAAGAGCGCCCCGAACCCGTTTCTAAGCACGTTGCGATACTTCAGGGATGAGTATGAGGCGCACATCAAGG
>Ga0210056_1000262_pt1 | contig 40370 bp, 46 predicted proteins | sample CryGeyCG2014_080_2_FD_183965 | JGI IMG/M metagenome (GOLD analysis project Ga0210056, IMG submission 183965) | Groundwater microbial communities from aquifer - Crystal Geyser CG07_land_8/20/14_0.80 (SPAdes) (version 2) | ecosystem: Environmental > Aquatic > Deep subsurface > Groundwater | place...
ATTCTGAGGAGGAACGACGAAGAATCTCCTTTGCGGCAGAGATTCTTCACACCGTTCAGAATGACAGAGGGCGGACAGTATTTCTGACGACCTACTTATGATTTGTGATGCGTGGTGGCAATCAGCCCCCTGGGGCCGGCCACGCATCACCAATCTTACTTACACCCAACCCGGCGTTTGCTTTTGCGGCTCTGGGGCATTATAGTTATCCTTGGGCTGCTGGGGAAGAACGCGGAACCACGGCGTAGACCGGTGCGTCCCAGCGCTTGCAAGCAAGCGTGTGCACGTAAACGAAACTCGAGGGAATTGCTGGAGGACATGATGAACAGGTGGAAGCATAGTCTCAGCGTCTCGTTGACGCTGACAGCGGCAGCGACGCTATTTCTGCTCTCCCAAGGAGGAAGGGCGCTAGGCAAGTCAACCGCTGACCTGGTGCTCGGGAGACTCGAGGCCAAGATTCGCGCTGGGTTCACCAACCCCGAGAACCCCAAGTCCGCAGAGATCAAGATTATCCCCTATGATAACACCGCGCTTGCTGGCGAAGGTCGATTGAAGGCCGTGGTAATTCGCAGTGCTCCCGCCATGATCAAGAAGGTCCCGGCGGAGGAAATCGATATGCGAGCCGACGATGTCAGAATTGATGTGAAGAAACTGTTGAAAGACGACGACATCGTCACCATCAGTACCGCGCGTACTCGTCTCAACGCCATAATCTCTGAAAGCAACCTCGACAGCCTCTTTGCCCGTGGGCGAAGCACCAAAGACATGAAACTGAAGACCAAATTCGACGGTGGCAAAGTCACAATTTCGGGGACCTGGAAGCTCTTCATGTTCAAAGGGCCCATCCGGACAGTTGGCAAGCTCGCTGTGACCGCCGACAACAATCTGAACTACGAGCTCGAGTCCCTGAAGCTGAATCACGCCGAGGCTCCGGCGTCTTTAAAGAAACAGTTCATGCAGCGACTCAACCCCGTGGTGGAATTCAGCGACATGCCGTTCAAGCCAAAGGTGCAGTCCATCGCCTTCAAAGGCAGTAAAGTTTACGTCTCCACGTGAATCTGGTAAGATACACGTTCATCGTCTGCCACACCGTGGAGAGTCATGGACGCGCGCCCCGATCAACTGGATCCCATATTTGCCGGTTGTCTTCTATCCGGTAACTGGAGGCTCGAACTGTGATGGAGGTCCCTCTGCAGTTCGCCTTCACGGCGGCAATCATAGTGGCCGGTTCATTCCTGCAGGGAGTCACGGGTTTCGCATTCGGTATGGTCACCATGTCGCTGCTGCCATTCCTGATGACTGTCAAGGCCGCGACGCCGCTGGTTGCAGTACTCGCCGTCCCCAATGCCGCGTCGATTCTCTGGCAGACGCGTCAAGGAACGGACCTGCGCAAGGGATGGGGGCTGCTGTCGGGACTCGTCTTCGGAGTCCCGATCGGCGTCCTGTTCATCGCAAAGATGGACAACGCGATTGTGGAAAAGGCGCTGGCGGTCGTCCTGATTAGCGTTGCGCTCCAGGGGCTGTTACTGCCGCCAAAGGTGGGAGCTGGGATGCGGCCATTCTGGGGCCCTGTCGCTGGACTTTTGGGCGGGATGATCGGCGGCGCCTTCAACATCGGCGGCGCGCCCATTGTCGTCTACGTCTACCGCCAAAACTGGTCCAGAGAAACGATTATCGCGGTCATGCAGACGGTGTTCCTCATCTCCATGCTCTACCGACTGACTTTCTACGCATTGACCGGGATGCTGTCAGCGACGCTCTTCCTGAACTGTCTACTGCTGTTGCCTTGTATCATTGTTGGCAGTTCCCTCGGTGTGCGGTGTCAGCATAAGATCGATGTTCCTCGCCTGCGCGTGGTTGTGAACGGGGTGCTGGTGGTACTCGGCGTGCTGCTGCTAACGTAGAAGGGCATCGGTCTCGCGGAAAGGATCCCCGCTGGGGTCCGTCAGGATCGAGTTTCCCGATAATAGTAGCGCATCGTTCTTGAAGTTCCCCCACAAAAGGACGCCGGATCGCTTCAGCGTCCGGTAGCTCACACAGGCAGCTACAGAATGGAGGCTACCCTCCTTATTTCTCCCCCCCTCCGACCCGTGTTCGCAGCGAACACGGGTCGGAGGGGGGGAGAAATAAGGGCTCTTCCCTGTCACTCGGTAGTCGGTTATGTGAGCTACCGGACGCTGAAGCGATCCGGCGTCTAATGCCAAAGAATTTACGAAAAGATACAGTAGTGGCTTGGTCGGAGGATGGGAGTGATCGTTCGTCCCACGGCCATGAGCGTTGGGCAACGTCTACCGTCGCGCCCCCACGAACGTGGACCAGAGGCGAGAGTTGAAGAGGTTGTCGACGGTCACCTGACCCGCGCGTCCGGAGGCGTGAATGATCTGTCCGCTACCGATGTAGATGGCGGTATGGTCGACACGGTACCCATTGCCGGAAAAGTACAGCCGATCTCCCGGCTCCAGTTGCTCGTATCCCACGGGAGACCCAACGTTGAACTGCTGCGCAGCGGTGCGGGGCAGGTAAGTGCCACGACTCTGATAGACGCGGCGCACAAAGGCGGAGCAATCCATGCCACCCAGCGAAGTGCCTCCATACACGTATGGAATACCGAGGTACCGATAGGCTTCGTTCACGATGTAGGAATTACCGGCCCCGGGAGTGCCAGGTTCGGCTCTGCCCGCAACCAACTCGACACCGAGCGCGCGAACGTACTTCATCGGCACCCAGCAGGTGGAACCGTCGATCATCATCACGCCGTACCAGTCGTTCTTCTGGTTGACGATGACGAGTTGCGTTCCTTCGGTGCAGGTGAAAACCGTATTGCCTGTGGGGCTGGCTGACTTGCGGATTCTCGCGCCGCTGGAGGAAATCACTCCCAGCTTACCAACCACCTTGCCGTCCGACTTTTGTCCGGAGGCAGTTGGGACACCAGCCGCGCTCTTACCACTGCCACGTTCCGGGCTGTCGTCCCGCTTATAGACAATGCTCTCGCGGATAGGAATAACCAGAAGCTGCCCTGTCTGAAGTCGCGCCTTTGCGCTCAGAGCATTCTTCTGGCGAACTGTGTCAGCCGAGATACCATACTTGCCGGCAATGCTCTCGATGGTATCTCCGGCCTTGGCGTAATATACCTCGGAAACCAAGAGCTTCCCCGAGCTTTGGCGTCCTGAAGCAGCGTCCGTAGTGACGGTGGATTGCTCGGAGGGACCTTTTGTGGGACCGGCATCGCCATTGTTGGAGATGGGCACCACGAGCGTCTGTCCGGCGCGAGGCCTATAGTCTTTGGGTACGCCGTTCTTCTGACAGATGGTGTCGACGGCGACCCCGTATCGGTTGGCAATCGACTCAAGCGTCTCCCCTGCCCGCACCCGATGGATCTGGATCACCATGGTAGCGTCCGAGACGCTGAGCCACCCGGGCGCGCATAAAACAAGCAGAAGGGCAATGCCGATCGACTTGAGCGTAGTTGTCACCCTGAAGTACCCCCAAAAAAGTGGGACTGGCGGTTGGACGTCACACCCAACGACCGGTACCCACCACCGACGTGCTGCTTTCCGACTTAACGCTTCGAGAACTGGAAGCCGCGGCGAGCGCGCTTGCGGCCATATTTTTTCCGCTCCTTGACACGCGGGTCTCTCGTCAGCAATCCCGACACCCTGAGCGGTGTATGGAGCGTCTCATCCGTCTGTTCGAGTGCGCGAGCGATCCCGTGCCTCACGGCCCCCGCCTGACCAACCTTGCCACCCCCCGAGGCTGTGGCATCAACGTTGAAAATACCGAGCTTGCCGGTGAGCGCGAACGGTTCAAGCACTATCTGCTGAAGCGCAGAGCTTGGCAAGTACTCATCGATGGTCCGTTTGTTGATGGTGATTCTGCCTTCGCCGGGCGTCAACCACACGCGAGCGACGGCATTTTTACGGTGTCCGGTTGCGTATAACTTCGTCTCTGCTGACACAACAATCTCCTTCAAAGAAATGCGGTTTTCAATATCAGGCGGACGCTGGCTGTACCACGTCCAGTGGCTTTGGCTGTTGGGCCTCGTGCGGATGAGCTGGCCCGCGGTAGATCTTTAGCTTTGTGGCCATTTTCCGACCGAGAGAATTCTTCGGCAGCATCCGCTTTACGGCCAAGCTCAACGCCAGCTCTGGCCTGGTCGCCATCAGCTTGCGATAAGGCACCTCTCTAAGCCCTCCGGGATACTGACTGTGCCGATAGTAAATCTTCTGATCCAGTTTCTGACCAGTCAACCGTATTTTATCAGCATTGATGACAATTACAAAATCTCCAACGTCCACGTGCGGAGCAAACTGGGGCTTATGCTTCCCGTGCAGCACGGTCGCGATCTGACTGGCCAAACGCCCCAACACCTGATTCTCTGCGTCAACGAGAACCCACTGACGGTCGGCTTCGTTTGCTTTCGGTTGATATGTCTTCATGAATACAGAACCCTCCGCTACGAGGCTCCATCTTTGCGGCCTCGTGGTATGCCAAATCATTTCCAGCAATCTTTCGCGCCCCGAGACGCCGCGTTCATTCAGTACGACACCTTCACCAGGCACAAGCCCTGTGGCGGCGCCGTGGGACCTGCCATCTTTCGGTTGCAGGACTCAATAATCTCCCCGACGTGCTCCGAAGGCACGCGCCCCATGCCCACTTGAATCAACGTACCCACCATATTGCGAACCATCTTGTAGAGAAACGCGTTGGCGACGACGCCCATCCGTATCCGGCTTCCATCCCTGCGCACTCGAAAGAGCGTCAGATCCCGCACGCTAGACCCCGTTCGATCGCTTCCCGCCGCCTCGAATGACGCGAAGTTGTGCGTTCCCACCAGGTAATCGGCAGCGAGCTGCATTCGGTCGGCATCCAGCCGTTGTGGAACGTGGGTGGCCACGCGACGCAATAGCACGGACGGAAAACGCTTATTGTCAATCAGATACGCATAGCGACGGCTCTTCGCGTCGTACCGCGGATGAAACTCCGCGGAAGTCTTCTCCGCACGCCGTATCCGGATATCGGACGGCATCTCGGCGTTGAGTGCGTACGGAATTCTGTCCACCGGTATCCCGTTGCAGGTCTGGAACTTGATTACCTGGCCGGTAGCGTGAACGCCCGCATCGGTGCGTCCCGCTCCCAAAATCCGTATCGGCTCCTGCATCACCTTTGCAATCGTCTTCTCAAGCTCGCCTTGCACGGTTCGTTGGTCTTTCTGCCATTGGAATCCGGCGAACTTCGTACCTTCATACTCCACCGTCAGTTTGAAGTGTCGGACGGCCACTGCTATGTGCCTATCCTGCTTCCGTTCCGGTCAGCATCACGATCGCCATGGGCGCCGCGTCCCCGCGACGTGACGGAGCTTTCAGCACACGCGTGTAGCCCCCGTCGCGCGTCTGGTAACGCGGCGCGATCTCCGTAAACAGCTTGTTCAGGACATCCCGCTCCGGATGCTCCTTCTCACGATACCGGCGCTCCTGCATCTTGTGACCATCCAACGGTGGACGGGGAAGCACCTTCTGCACCTCACGACGCCGGGCGACTGTGTCTTCCTTGGCGAGCGTAATGATCTTGTCAGCAAAACGTCGCAGTTCCTTTGCCTTTGACTCCGTGGTAAGGATCTTCTCATGGATGAACAGCGATGTTGCCATGCTCTTCAGAAGGGCCACGCGCTGATCCGCCGGCATATTAAGTTTTCGCTGGTCCTGCCTATGTCTCATTTCGTGTTGCCTCCGACTCCTTCAATACCAAAGCAGCTCCTCGCTGAGAGCACGCCACAAAACTGCACCGTCTCCGCGAACGGCGAATCCATACAGACCCACACAAGCCTCCTGCGACAGACGTAAGGGTTCGAGCCCTATCGGACTCTCGAACTATGCGTCCAGAAACTCGTCGACTTCATCGTCTTCGTGATCGAGGGAGAAATCCTCAGACGCTTCGTCTTCCTCCATCGCCGCCAGTCCATCCTTGTCTTCCCTCAACCTAAGCCCGAATGTCGCCAGCTTCTCCAGCACCTCAGTAAGCGACTTCCTCCCAAAATTGCGGATAACGAGCAACTCTGGCTCCGTGTATTGAATCAATGCGCCCAGCGTCTCAACTCTGGCCTTCCGGAGGCAGTTGTATGTTCGCACTGAGAAATCGAGATCATCTGTGCGGTATTCGAGGACTTTGTCCCTCCTCATGGCTCGGGCTTCCTCGGACTGCTTCTCTTCCTCTTCTCTCTCGATGAAGTCTAAGAAGAGGTCCAGACACCGACTGAGAATGAGCGCAGCTTCGGTAAGCGAACGATTGGGCTCAATCGCTCCGCTGGTCCAGATTTCCATGGTCAAACGGTCGTAGTCCGACTTGTGTCCCACGCGCGTCGGCTCAACAAAGTAATTCACGCGGCGGACGGGGGTATAAATGGCATCCACGGGAATCTGGCCAACGGGAAGGTTGGAGCGGTCCCGCTTGTCGACGGGAAAATATCCCTTTCCTTTCTCGATGCACAATTCCATTTTGAACGAGGCGCTCTTCGTTGTGAGTGTCGCGATATGAGTTTCCGGAGTGACAACCTCCAGCCCCTGTGGCAACTGCACATCCGCACCGGTAACTTCCCCCTGCCCTTTGACCTCGATGCGGCCGACGGTAGGTTCGTCAAGCGCCCCGTCGGAAACTGAAATGGCCAGGTCCTTGATGTTGAGGATGATCTCAGTGCAGTCTTCCGCAACGCCTTTGATCGTGGAGAACTCATGCTGCACTCCCTCGATCTTGACGGACGTGACCGCAGCCCCCTCAATGGAGGAGAGAAGAACGCGCCTCAGCGAATTCCCAAGGGTAGTACCGTATCCCCTCTCGAGTGGTTCCACCACGAATTTCCCGTAATGCTCGAGTTGATCCAAACACCGAACTTTGGGCTTCACCAATTCCAACATATATCCCCTTGCCTCCTGGTCCCAGTAGACCTCTCTGCTCTGTTCCCACCGTCTGCCATCGATCCCCGAAGCAATCTCACGTCACTACCGCGAGTAGTACTCAACGATCAGCTGTTCTTCAAGCTGCGAATCGATCTGGTCTCGTGCGGGCATGCTCAGTACGCGACCGTCGAAGCCGTCATCGGTCCGCAACAACCACGCAGGCACTGCGTGCTGTGACGAACTCCCCACATTCATATTGATGCCCGTCTTCGCCCGGCTATTGGGTTTAACTGACACCATGTCGCCCGGCTTGACCAGCAGCGAGGGGACGTTCACGGGTCTGCCGTTCACCGCGAAATGGCGGTGCGTCACCAACATGCGCGCTTCCCGGCGCGACGAGGCATATCCGAGACGAAAGACAACGTTGTCAAGGCGCCTCTCCAGGAGTTGCAGGAGGTTGTCGCCGCTGATCCCCGTCATCCGAGCAGCGTGCGCAAAGTAAGCCTTGAACTGTTTCTCAAGGATACCGTACATTCGTCGCGCTTTCTGCTTTTCCCGGAGACGGACTCCGTAGTCCGACATCTTCTTGGGACGCGCATCTCCGTGGGATCCCGGAGGTCCGGTGCGTTTCTCAATCTCACACTTCGGGCCGAGACATTTCTCGCCCTTCAGAAATAATTTCACGCCTTCTCGTCGGCAAAGCCGACAAACAGGGCCTCGATACTTAGCCAATCAGAAAACCTCCTTGCTCTTCCATCCTGCGACCCGCTTGGTCAATCCTTCCGACTACACCCGTCGGCGTTTCTTGGGGCGACAGCCATTGTGAGGGAGGGGGGTCTGATCCCTGATAACACCGATCTCAAAACCCAGAGACTGCAGGGAACGGATCGCCGTCTCCCTTCCCGACCCCGGACCTCTGACGTAGATATCAATCCTCCGCATACCCGCGTCCTGGGCCTTGCGGCCGCAAGCCTGGGCGGCCAACTGGGCGGCGAAAGGTGTTCCCTTCTTGGTGCCCTTAAAACCCACCGTACCCGCGCTGGCCCACGCCACTGCGCCTCCCTCGACATCAGTAATGGTGATGATTGTGTTGTTGAAAGAGGACCGAATAAAAACCATCCCCTTCGCAACGTCTCGCTTTTCTTTCTTCTTCCCTTTGGGACGTCCTGCTGCCATGGTCTACTACTCTCCGATCAGTTTTGCCTCGCTCACATCGCTCACGCATACGACGGACACCCAGCCGACCGCGGGGGTGCGTCGCCGCGCCGTCCTTACTTCTTTCGCCTTACACCGACCGTCTTTCGCGGCCCCTTGCGTGTCCGGGCATTGGTGCTTGTGCGCTGTCCTCTCACCGGCAGACCGCGTCGATGTCTGAGACCCCGATAGCTCCCAATCTCGATCAGGCGCTTGATGTTCTGCGTCACCTGACGCCTGAGGTCGCCCTCGACGCGGAAGTCTCGCTCCAAGACCTCGCGCAGCTTGCTGACCTCCTGGTCGTTCAACTCGTGAACGCGACGGTTCGGGTCCACGCCCACCCTCGCCAGAATTTTCTGGCTCGTGGCCAACCCGATTCCGTAGATATACGTCAATGCCACTTCAATCCGTTTGTCTCTCGGCAGATCAACGCCTGCAACTCTTGCCAATGGAACTTCCTCCCGAAGACTCGAATTCCCCGCGCCACATGATCTGAGGACAAATGCGCCTCAGCCCTGGCGCTGCTTGTGCTTGGGTTTCTCACAAATGACCATCACCTTGCCGTGTCGACGAATGACACGGCACTTCTCGCAAATCTTCTTGACTGAGGGCTTCACCTTCATTTTGGTATCCTTCTCCTTTGCCCCTCGCAGACTATTTGTACCGGTACAGGATTCGCCCGCGGGAGAGATCGTAGGCGGACAACTCCACGAGAACCCGATCCCCCGGAAGAATCCGTATGAAATGCATCCGGATCTTTCCCGAGATGTGAGCCAATACTTCGTGGCCGTTCTCCAACTGCACCCGGAACATGGCATTGGGCAGCGTTTCGACCACCTTTCCCTCGACCTCAACTCCCTTTTCCTTCGACATGATCTCTCCCTCCTGCTGCCGGTGCCCTGCCATCCCCAGCGGGTGACAGAAGTGCATTCCCGGCTTCAACAAGAGCTGCTACGTGGCCAATACGGCCCGAATCCTGGACTGAATTTCCTCGACACTCCCATGGCCGTCCACAGTCTTTAGAAGCGATTCACCGCGATAGTGTTCGATCAACGGCGCTGTCTGCTCCCGGTAGACCTCCAGCCTGCGCAGTATCGTTCCCGGTTCATCATCGAGGCGCTGGATCACCCGGCCTCCACAAGCGTCGCATCGTCCATCCACCGGCGGTGGGGAGGCGACCAAATGAAAGGTCTTGCCACAGCCATCGCAAACACGCCGCTGGCTGAGCCGCTCCACAATGGTCTCGTTATCAAGGTCAATGTTCACCGCCGCGCCGAGAGACTTGCCCATTCCGGACAACAGCATCTTCAGAGCTTCTGCCTGAGGAAGCGTTCTGGGGAATCCATCCAGCAGGCTTCCCTCCGCGCAGTCTTTCTGCTGAATCCGCTCCCGCAGGATACCGATGGTCAATTCGTCCGGCACCAACTCGCCGCGATTCATATATCCCGAAGCCTCGCGTCCCAAGGCAGTTCCCCGCATTGCCGCTTCCCGGAAGATCTCTCCCGTCGATACGGCCGGTATGCCGAGATACTCAGCCAATCTCACGGCTTGGGTTCCCTTTCCGCAACCAGGAGGCCCCAGCAAAACTAGTCGCATTATCCAGCCTCGGATCCATGAGCGTCCCACGGCTTGGGGGTCACCACTACTTCACAAACCCTTCGTACTGCCGCAGTTTGAGCTGCTGCTCCAACTGCTGCATTAACTCGATCGCGACACCGACGACGATCAGCAAAGTTGTGCCCCCTGCAAGCCCAAAGGACGTGATCTTCGTCCAAGTCGGCACCCAGTACTGCATGAGGGCCACCAGCGCCAGGAACAAACCTCCGGCAAAAGTGATCCTCGTCAGTACTCTGTCCAGGTACTGCGCCGTTGGGAGACCGGGACTGAATCCCTGAATCTGCCCCCCATACTTCTTCAGGTTATCCGCCACTTCTTTCGGGTCGAAAACAACGGCCGTATAGAAGTACGTGAACCCCAACACAAGCAGCGCATAGAGGACGGCGGCAATCCAACTGGTCGAAGGCGTAAAGAAGTCTCTCACCCGACTGGCCCAGTAGGAGAGGTCGAAGGTCAAACCAAAAATATGCCATTCCGTTCCCACCGGGATGAAGTTAGCAATCGTTGCGGGGAACAGTACCACCGACACCGCAAAGATGATGGGGATCACGCCCGCCTGATTCACCCGCATCGGCAGGTGGGTCCGCGCCCCTCGAATCACTTTCCGACCGGCGACCCGGTCGCCATAGCGAACAGGAATGCGCCTCTCTCCCTGGGTGATGTAAACAATAAACACAATCGTTCCTACGAACAGAAACGCGAGCAGGAAAATGTTAAAGAACGTAATGACTCTTGCACTCCACAGAGAGAATATCTCGCTGACGGAGGCGGGAACCGCCGCCATGATCCCAAAGAAAATGATTAGCGATACGCCGTTGCCGATACCCTTGTCTGTAATTTGTTCCCCAAGCCACATCAAAAAAGAGGTCCCTGCAGTGAGTGTCAACACGACCTGAATGATATTGATGAACCCTGACGTCATAAGGATATCCGACCGCTGCATGGTGATGGTCACACCCAGCGCCTGGACAAACGCCAGAGCGACAGTCAGGTACCGAGTGTATTGCGATATCCTCCTTCTCCCATACTCTCCCTCACGTTGCAGTTCTTTGATCTGCGGTATGGCGATGGTCAGCAGTTGAAAGATGATCGACGCGTTGATGTACGGCATGATTCCCAGTGCGAAAATGGAGAAGCGCTTCAGCGCACCGCCGGAGAAGATGTCCAGCATCCCGAACAACTCGCCGCCCTGCTGAAAGAGCTGCGCCAGTTTGTCTCGATCAATGCCCGGCACCGGGATCCAGAGCCCGAAGACATAAACGCACAACATGCCGACCACAAACAGAACGCGCCCGCGCAGGTCCGGGTAACGCATGGCCGCAGAAAGATTCGAGAGCAATCAGATCACCTCTGCCTTTCCACCCGCCGCCTCGATTTTCTGCCGAGCCGTCACCGTGAAATGTGACGCGCGAACGGTAAGCGCTCTGGTAATCCTTCCCTCACCCAGCACACGCAACCCCGATTCAAGTTTCTTGACCATCCGCATGTCTTTCAGCGTTTCCGGGCTCACCGTAGCACCCGCGTCAAATCGCTCCAACTGCCCCACGTTGACGGCGGCGTACTTTTTGCGGTGCATTGCGGAGGGCATGGCAGAGCGGCTGATGCCTCGGAGTTTCGGCAATCGTCGCTGCAGGGGCATTTGTCCACCCTCGAAACCCCGCCGAACCTGCTCCCGCGACTTCTGTCCATTCATCCCACGACCAGAAGTCTTACCCAGTCCCGAACCGGTGCCGCGCCCGACGCGCTTTTTCGAGTGACGCGAGCCGAGGGGCGATTGAAGGTCTTCGATTCTCATTCCTTGTGCACTCCGTTCATTCTGCTTCCTGAACTTCGACAAGATGGCAGATTTTGCCGGCCATTCCCCGGATGGCTGGATTATTTGGCCTTGTTACTGTTTGATGAAGCTTTCTCAGTCCCAGTGCCCTGGTTGTCGCCTTTTGATCCTTCGAGAACCCGATCGGGCTCTTTCTCAGTGTTATCTTCAACTGCGGACTGTCCTTTGATAACGAGGTCATCCTGTTCATCTCCTTCTATTTTCACATCGAGCCGCCGTAAGTATCTGGGGAAGCTCTCCACCGAGACTCCCCTGATTCTTGCCACTTCCTTGGGGTCCCGGAGTCGGCCCAGTCCCTCCAGGGCGGCCCAGACGCACGTAATGGCATTGTCGGAACCAAGGTTTTTTGTCAACAGATCCCGAATGCCCGCGGCTTCCACCACCGCGCGCACGGGACCTCCCGCAATCACCCCTGTTCCGGGGGAAGCCGGTTTCAGCAGAACGCGTGCCGCTCCCACCCGCCCGATCACCTGGTAAGGGATGGTGGTGCCATTGCGCCGAACAGATACCATCCGGGTTTTGGCTTTCTGCACTCCCTTGCGAATGGCATCGGGGACGCCCACAGCCTTCCCAATCGCTGCGCCGACGTTGCCCTTCCCATCGCCCACAACCATAAGAGCGCTAAACCGTCGTTTCCTTCCACCCTTCACCGTTTTCGCAACGGGCTTGAGTTGAATAAGTCTCTCATCAAACTCAGGGCTCTGTGCTTCTATACGTGCCAATATTCGACCTCCCAAGCGTTGCTAATCATAACCGAAGACCTGCTGCTCGCGCCGCCTCCGCAATACTCCTGACACGACCGTGATACTGGTTCCCGTTCCGGTCGAAAACGGCCCGCTCAATTCCTCGTTCCCTGGCGCGTTGAGCGATGAGTTGTCCCACCTTGGCGGCCGCGGCGGTCGTTCCTGTGCTCCCGACTTCCTCTTTCACCCCGGGATCGATGGAAGAGGCGCTGACAAGCGTCGTGCCTGAGACGTCATCGATCAACTGAGCGGAGCTGTGCCTCAAAGATCGTTTCACGCACAAGCGCGGGCGCTCCGCAGTACCGTACACTTTCTTACGGATGCGAATCCGCCGTCGCTCCTGCGCATCTCGTCGTGTTTTCACTTTCATCTATCCATCACTCCGATTCGGTTCACAACTGCACGATTAACCCTTGCCGCCTTCTCCGCCCTTGGCAGCTTTTCCAAGTTTCTTCCGGACCACTTCTTCCGCGTAGCGGACGCCCTTTCCCTTGTAAGGCTCCACCGGTCTCACCTTCCGTATCGACGCTGCGAAATCACCAATGCTCTGCTTATCAACACCCTTCACCGCCAGCCGCGCAGTCAGGTATCCGTTCTCGGAATTAGGAGAAACCGAAGCTACCTCGACCTCCAGTCCGTCCGGGATCGGTATCTCAACGGGGTGCGAGTAGCCTATCTGCAGATTCAGTTGCCTCCCCTGCACCTCGGCGCGATACCCGACGCCGCGCAGTTCGAGAGACCGCTCAAATCCCTCGTGAACACCCTTCACCATATTGGCGACCAGAGCGCGCGTGAGTCCGTGAAGCGCCCGATGATTCTTGGCATCACTCGGACGTCGGACCACAATCTGATCCACTTCCTGCGCGACATTGATATCCGGATGAATTGTCCGTTCGAGGACCCCACGGGGTCCTCGAACGGAAACGTGAGAATTGTTGATTTTCACAGTCACCCCTTGCGGAATGACAATTGGCATCTTACCGACTCGAGACATTGTTCTACTCCTGTAGTGCCGACTCCACCTGTTGTGCGCGATTTGCGGGATGATCGTCAGAGACGATGCAGGGCCCCTCACCACACCTTGCAGAGCACTTCGCCACCCACACCGAGTCGAAGCGCGTCGCGATCTGTCAACACGCCCCGCGGCGTTGTCAGTATCGTCGTTCCCAATCCGCCCTCCACACGAGGGATGCTGTGCTTCCCAACGTAAAAGCGTCGCCCGGGTTTGCTGATGCGCTCGATACCGTTGATGACGGGCCGCCGCCGCGTCCCTGTGTATTTCAGGGAGATGCGGATCACTCCTTGTACCCGGTCTTCCAAGTGCTGGTACCCGGCTATGTACCCCTCTTCCTGGAGTACTCGCACGATTTCCAGCTTAAGTCTGGAGGCCGGAGCTTTCACCTCGTCATGGCGAGCACGAGAGGCGTTTCGGATACGTGTCAGCAGATCTGCGATAGGATCAGTATTCACCGTTTACTTCCTCACCGTTTAAAGCTTCTGATCGATTCACTTGGACCGAGCAGGTTTCCTCCCGAATTCTCCCCCGGCGACACGGGACCACGTATCTGTCGCCGGCTTAGTGTTACCAACTGGACTTGGTGACACCGGGGACCATCCCCTGGTGGGCCAGTTCCCTGAAGCATATACGGCACAAGCCAAACTTGCGCATATACGCGCGCGGCCTGCCGCAGCGTCGGCAGCGGTTATAACGCCGCACCTTGAATTTGGGGGACCTGTTGCACTTAGCAATCAGCGAAGTTTTTGCCACAATCTGTCTTCCTCTCCAACCAGACGACCTGCGGTCTGGTTTGTATTACCGGTTTCAAGTTTCAATCAATGATCCTTCAAGGGGACTCCCAGAGCCTTCAGAAGGGCCTGGGATTCCTCGTCGGTGCCTGCCGTCGTTACAATGGTGACGTCCATTCCGCGCACTTTCACAACGCTGTCGTAGTCGATCTCAGGGAAGATGAGCTGTTCCTTCAGGCCAATTGTGTAATTGCCGCGCCCATCAAAGGCCCGAGTCGGAAGCCCCTGGAAGTCACGAATGCGCGGAATCGCTGCGTTCAACAGACGATCCAGAAACTCGAACATGCGGTCGCCGCGCAGCGTAACCGAACACCCGATGGCCATTCCCTGGCGTAACTTGAAGTTGGCGATGGATTTCTTGGCCCGGTTCACCCTGGGCTTCTGTCCCGTGATGATTGTCATATCGGTGATCGCGGCGTCCAGCAACTTGGCGTCCTCACGCGCGTCTCCCACTCCCATGTTCACGACAACTTTCTCCAGCTTGGGGACCTCCATAAGGTTGGAGTACCCAAACTGCTGCGTCATCTGGTTAACGATCTCTGTCTGATATCGGTCTTTCAATCGGGGCATATCCCTACTCCTGCCTTCGAGGTTTAGTCATCAGTGTTTTCTTCACGCCTCATCAACTACCTCGCCGCAACGCTTGCAGGCTCGCGACCTCGCCTGACCTTCTCCGATGCGAACGGCAATCCGCGTGGGTCGATCACACCGAGGACAGACAAGCATCACATTGGAGATGCCAATGGGACCCGCCATCTCCAAGCGGCCCGTTTGCATCTGCTGCGGATTGGATCGTCGGCCGCCTCGGCGGTGTTTGATGACCATATTCACACCTTCCACCACCACGCGCCCTTTCTCCGCTATGATCTGAGTCACACGTCCCCGACGTCCGGCCTTGGGTCCGTGGGGGCCGTCTTCGCCGGTCATCACCATCACAAGGTCGCCTTTCTTGATGTGCGTCTTCACTCAGTACCTCCCCAATCGCCTTGCGCTCCTGCTAAACAACCTCAGGCGCCAGCGAAACAATCTTCATGTACTTTCGATCTCGCAGCTCGCGCGCGACCGGACCAAAAATGCGCGTCCCCGTTGGGTTGTTTTGCGGGTCAATCAGCACAGCGGCGTTGTCGTCGAAGCTGATGCACGATCCGTCGGGCCGACGAAGGCCCTGTTTGGTTCTAACGACGACGGCCTTCACGACGGTGCCTTTTTTGACGGGCGCAGCGGGGGCGCTAACCTTCACCGTGGCGACAATCTGGTCGCCGATATTGGCGGAACCTGCATTGGACCCACCGAGAACCCGAATGCACATCAGTTCACGTGCGCCGGAATTGTCGGCAACTTTCAATCGTGTTTGCGGTCTGATCATCGGTGCTTTCTCCTGGAGCACTTCGCTCGTTGTCCCGGCGTCGACTCCCGCTGGGGAATCCGACTGCCGCGTGCAAATCATCAGTTCTGTTCCTTATCCTTCTTCGCCTGCGCAATGATGGGTTCAGCCACATGAGAAGGAACTTCCTCATAGTGTGCGAACTCCATGGCGAAACTGCCTTCGCCTCGGGTCATCGACCTCAAATCGGCCCCGTAGCGGTAAAGCTCCGCGAGTGGGACCTGCGCCCTGACCACCTGGGTCTCACCCACTTGCTCAGTGCCCAGCACCCTTCCCCGACGGGAGTTGAGGTCGCCAATCACGTCACCGATATTCTCTTCCGGCACCGTGATATCCACATCCATGATGGGCTCGAGGAGATAGGGCTGCGCCAACGGGACCGCCGCTTCCAAGGCTAATCGACCCGCCATCTGGAACGATATGTCGTTGGAGTCGACGGGATGCTCTTTGCCGTCGTGCAGCCGGACCTTAAAGTCCGTCATTGGGTATCCGGCGATAATGCCACGCACCATTCGATCCCTAACACCCTTTTCGACGGAAGGAACGTACTTCGTCGAGATCGCCGCCCCCACAATGTTGTTCTCAAACTCAAATCCAGACCCTCGTGGCAGACCGGAGACCTCAACCACCGCCACGGCAAACTGACCTGCGCCACCGGTCTGTTTTTTGTGCTTACCTTCAGCGTCTGCCTTACCGCGCACGGTCTCCTTATAAGGAACCTTCGGCAGAGTTGTGTCCACCTCGACGCCGAACTTGCGTTTGGCGCGCTCGATGGCAAGACTCAAGTGGGAGTCCCCCAGTCCCGCCAGAAGAGTTTCCCCTGTCCCCTGGTCTCGATAGAACTGTAGCGACGGGTCCTCCTCCACCAGACGGCGCAGGCTGATTCCCATCTTGTCCTCATCGGCCCGTGTCTTGGGGTGCACTGCCAACCACACGGAAGGTCGCGGATACACCAACTCGGGCAAAACAGCCGAAGAGCCCTCTCCACACATTGTGTGCCCGGTATTGGTATGTTCGAGCTTTGCCACGGCGGCGATTTCTCCGGCAGTGACGCTGGCAACAGGGGAGTTCTCTTTGCCCTGCATGAGATAGAGTTGGCCGATACGCTCCTTCTGTCCCCTGTTCGAACTGTGGAATTCTGAGTCCGACTTAAGTGTTCCGGAAAATACACGAAAATAGGTGAGCCTTCCCACGTAGGGATCGGCCACCGTCTTGAAGGCCAGCGCCGTCAATGGTCCTTCTGGGGACCGCTCCACCGTGAGTTCTTCATCCGAATTCGGCTTGCGAGCAACCAAAGGTGGGAATTCACAGGGCGCGGGGAAGAATTTAAGTATCGAATCCAGCAAACCCGAAGTCCCGATCCCCTTCTCTGCCGCCCCGCACAGAACCGGCATCACCTTCCCATCGGCGATGGCAGATCGCAAACCGGATAGGATCTCCTGGTCCGTAAGCCCCTGCCCGTCGAGGTACTTCTCGAGCAATTCATCGTCACCTTCCGCGGCAGCTTCCGCCAGCGCTTCCCGGGCGATCTCGTACTCATCCGTGTATTCGTCCGGAATCTCCGTTTGCTGCTCCTTACCGGTCTCGTCCGCATTCATTGCTTTCCCGCTCAGCACATCGATCGCGCCGGAAAAGCTCTCACTGGCACCCATCGGGATCTGAAGCGGAACTACGGGGATCCCGAATCTCTGTTTCATGGTTCCCAGATGCGCCGCGAACTCAGCGCGATCGTTGTCCATTCGGTTGACAAACACCAGACCAGCAAGGCCGTTTCGTTTGGCCATGTCCCAAGTGCGCTTGGTCTGTCCCGCCAGCCCATCAACGGCTGAAATAACGAGCACGACTCCCTCGACAACTGCCAACGGCCCTGGGATCGATCCGAGCAGATCGGGAAAACCAGGAGTGTCGATGACCGTGATACGATATCCCTTCCATTCAGCGTAACCCGTGGTGGAAAAAACGCTGCTCTTCCGCGCGATTTCTTCGGGCTCCGTATCGAAATGGCTGGTGCCGTCCGCCACCTTCCCAAAACGGTTGACCATGCCAGCCGAGTACAGCATGCCGTCGGCCAGAGTTGTCTTGCCACAACCCGCCTGGCCGGCCAGAACGACATTTCTCATTTTGTCTGGTGCAAACAATTTCATCATCAGGTCCTTGTGTCAGGTTCCGAGTCAGTACCTCGACGCCTGCACAGAGCTTCTGCGGCGCCGTCGGCCACAACCTACTTCGCTTTCTCCAATATCCGGACCACCCGCCAGCGCTTTTCCCTGCTAAGCGGTCGGGATTCCATAACGCTCACGCGGTCCCCCGTGCGGCATTCGTTGGATTCATCATGAGCCTTCAGCTTCTCCGAGCGCCTCATCACGCGCTGATATAAAGGATGCCGCGTCAACTGCTTGATGGAGACGACGACTGTCTTATCCATCTTGTCGCTCACGACAACGCCTTCTCGAACTTTCCGTCTGCCACGCTCCGACATATATGACTCCCTCTAACCTTGGTTTGTCTTTCCCCGCTCAAGCTCGCGTTGTCGCTGAATCGTCATGACCCTCGCGATATGCTTTCGCTCCCGCCGGATCTGCATGACATCGACAAGCTGCTGGGTGGCTGCCTGATAACGGAAGGTAAAGAGATTCTCCTTGGCCTTTCCCAATTCCTGCTGCAGTTCGTCGTCGGAAGCGAGTCTCAGGTTGTTGCGAATCTCGGTGATCTTTCCTTCAGGCATGCTCCATCTCCTCTCGAACGAGGAATTTCGTTCGTATCGGCAGTTTCATCGCAGCGCGCCGCATGGCTTCTTTCGCCAGAACGGGATTGACGCCCGACATCTCGAAGAGGACGCGCCCGGGTTTGACAACGGCGACCCAATACTCCGGGGTTCCTTTGCCGCTGCCCATCCTGGTTTCTGCCGGTTTCTTCGTGACAGGCTTGTCCGGGAAGATGCGTATCCAAACTTTACCGCCACGTTTGATATAGCTTGTCATCGCAATACGAGCCGCTTCAATCTGGCGTGAGTTGATCCACGCTACCTCCTGGGCCTGGAGACCGTACTCTCCAAAAGAGACGGTTGAACCACGATAGGCTTTCCCTCGGCGGCGGCCACGATGTATTTTGCGGTATTTAACCTTGCTCGGCATCAACATCTTCAGCGACCCTCCTGCTTGGCTGGTTCGGACATCGAGTTATCCTCAGAATTAGCTACAACGTTTGCCGCCTGCACCGACCGAGACCTCGCAGGAAATTCCCACTCCGGAGGCAGGTCCTGCAGTGCCTGCAGTTCCGGTGGCAACGGCGGAGTCGCCCCAGTTCCCACCGCCTCCTCGGCTTCCGCCGCTTCCTCAGCTTGCGCCAAAGCCGCCGCTTCCGCCATCGCAGCCGCTTCGGTCTCGGCCTGTTCGGCGGCCGCCAGGCGTTTCTCTTCCTCCGCACGCATCTTTGCCTGATCCAAGGCACGCAGCGCCTTCGGAGGCAGAATGTCTCCCTTATAGATCCAGACCTTCACCCCGATGTTGCCAGCGGTGGTACCCGCCTCCGTAAACCCAAAATCAATATCGGCGCGAAGGGTATGAAGAGGAATTTTGCCGTCTTTGGTCTCCTCAACCCGCGCCATTTCACTGCCACCCAAACGTCCGCAGCACCGAATCTTGATACCCAACGCCTTCTCGTTCTTCATCGTGCGAGTCATCGCCTGACGCATGGCGCGTCGGAATGCAATGCGCCGTTCCATCTGATTGGCGACACTTTCCGCTACCAACTGGGCGTCCAGCTCAGGAATCTTTACTTCCACAACGCTGACGTTGATATCTTTGCCGATCCGCTTCTGAATATGCAGCCGTAAATCCTCTACATCTCTTCCGCCACGACCGATAATAATACCCGGCTTGGCCGTGTGAATACCGATGTTGACCTTGGTCGCAGCGCGCTCGATCTCAACCCGCGAGACGGCGGCGTCCTTGGGCGGATTCTGCTTCCGAAAATAGTCGTGAATCAACGTGCGAATATGGATATCTTCCAGCAGAAAATCCGCGTACTGCTTCTTCTTCGAGTACCACTTGCTTTCCCACGTCCTGTTGATCCCAAGACGTAAGCCCACAGGATGCACTTTCTGGCCCACGTAATGCCACCTTTCCTTCGTGGTCGGTATTGGACGGAAGAGACCCATCGTCTGCATTTCCGCCCTCTTCCCATCATCTCTCTTCCACCTCAACCGTGATGTGGCAGGTGCGCTTTAGCAGCGTATCGGCTCGACCACGGCCCCGAGGCCAAAACCTTTTCAGCGTTGGCCCTTCATCGACGACAACTCGAGAAACATAAAGCTCTTCTCGACTCAAATTATCATTGTTCTCTGCGTTTGCAGACGCGGACTGGATGGCCTTGCGAAGGTATCTGGCCCCCCGCTGAGGCATAAGAAGGAGGATGTCTTCTGCTTCATCAACTTCCTTGCCGCGAACGAGGTCCGCTACTTTTCGCAACCGATAGGGCGACGTCCGGATGAATCGCGCTACTGCTTTCGCCATGTTGACTGTCCTTTCCCTTCAATTCCGCACAACCCCGGGGGGGACTCTCATGTAAGCCCGCCGGCGCGCTCCGTATGGTAACCGTGTCTTCGGAATGTTCGTGTGGGTGCGAACTCGCCCAGCTTGTGTCCCACCATGTTTTCCGTAAGGTAGATGGGAACATGCTTCCGACCGTCGTAGATGGCGATCGTGTGCCCTACCATCTCCGGGAAGATCGTTGAGCTTCTGGACCAGCACTTGATCACACGCTTCTCTCCGCTATCATTCATGCGGTCAATTTTTTTGAGCAACTTGGGGTCTGCGTACGGACCTTTCTTAATCGAACGAGCCATTCTCCAAACACACTCCTAAACCAAGATCGCGCCATCCTACCGGCCGCGACTGCGGACGATATACTTGTCTGAGAGTTTCTTCTTACGGGTCTTGAACCCGATGGCAGGCACTCCGGTGGGACTGACCGGGCCGCTCTTGCGCCGACCCACGGAGCATCCGCCTTCTCCGCCACCATGTGGATGGCAGTCGGGATTCATGGCCTTGCCGCGCACTGTCGGACGCCAGCCCAGGTGCCGATTGCGTCCGGCGCTCCCGAGATTGATGGAATCGTGATCGCTGTTGCCCACCGCTCCGACCGTCGCCCGGCACTCGATATTCACCAATCGCACTTCACCGGAGGGTAGTTTCACGTGGGCGTACTTCCCCTCTTTTGCCATCAATTGAGCGCTGCAGCCGGCGCTACGAGCAAGCTGCCCTCCCCGCCCGAGAGTCAACTCGATGTTGTGAATCGAGTGTCCGGTCGGGATCCGTCTCAACGGCATCGCGTTACCCAGACGAATCTCTGCCTTTTCTCCGGACTGCACACTGGCGCCCACCTGGAGCCCATCGGGAGCAATCATGTAACGCTTCTCCCCGTCTGAGTACTCGATCAGCGCGATGCGACAGGATCTGTTGGGGTCGTACTCGATCGTCAGGACTTCAGCCGCAATATTATCTTTGTCACGCTTGAAGTCAATGATCCGGTAGCGTCGTTTGTGCCCTCCACCGCGGTGTCGCGTCGTCAAACGCCCCTGGTTATTTCGACCGCCATGCTTCTTTAGTGGCGCCACAAGCGATTTCGTCGGTTTTGTGGCAGTGACCTCCTCAAAAGTATGGACGGTCATGCCACGACGACCTGGTGTTACGGGTTTGTATTTTCGGATTCCCATGCTGTGTTACTCCGTTCCCTACATGCCTGCGAACAGCGGGATCTTCTGACCGGGAGCAAGGGTGACGATGGCCTTCTTCCAAGAAGCGGTCCTGCCTTCAGGAAAACGCCCCATTCGCTTCTTCTTGCCCGGAACATTGATGGTGTTGACTTTCAGCACCTTTACCTTGAATTTTTCTTCAATCGCCTTGTGGATCTCAATTTTGTTAGCGTCGGGATGCACCTTGAATGTGTACTTCCCCTTGCGAGCGCCAATGACGCTCTTTTCCGTGATCATGGGGCGCTCAATCAGGACATGAATATCCATATCAGTTGGAGAGCCTCCTTTCAATCTCATCAACGGCGGCCCGGGTCATGATGACTTTGTCGTACTTCATCAGGTCTACAACACTTGTCTGGTGGAGCAGTTGAATCTCCACCCTCGAGAGGTTGGCGCCCGCCTGTATGGCATGGTCGTTGGGGGCTTCCAGCACAATCAACGACTTGCACCCAGTAAGTCCCATTTTCTCCAGAACAGCAGCCATGGTCCGGGTCCTTCCGTCTGCGAGGTCGAGAGACTCGACAACGTAGAAAGCCTCATCGGCCACTTTAACGCTGAGGGCGCTGGTGAAGGCCGCCCGCCGCATTTTCCGTGGAACCCTCTTCTTGGTAAATCCCGGCACGGGCCCAAAAGCGACGCCGCCCCCTCGCCATAGAGGCACACTGCGTGTGCCATGTCGCGCGCGGCCGGTTCCCTTCTGTCTCCAGATCTTGCGGCCGCTGGTTTTCACCTGCCCCCGCGTCAACGTACTGGCCGTCCCCTGGTGCTGATTCGCCATCAGGACGGAGACGACCTGGTGCAACACGGGTCCGTTTATTTCGGACTGGAACACGTCAGGGTTCAAGCTGACCGTGTTCCCAGACATCTCTCCATCAATGCTATAGACTGGCAGTTCCAACATGATTAGCCGCCTCCGCAGCGGAATATATCCCCCCGTGGCCATTCATCCGCCGTTCGTCTCAATTCTCAGCAACCCGCCCGGTGCTCCCGGCACCGCTCCTCGAATGAGAAGCAGATTCTTCTCCGCATCCACGCCCACGATCTTAAGTCCACGAACCGTGACGCGGACATTGCCGTACTGACCCGGCATCTTCTGCCCCTTGAATACCCGAGCCGCGTCCGTAGCTCCCACCGAAGCAGGAGCCCGATGGATTTTGGATCCGTGGGATGCTCCCTGGCCGCGGAAGTTATGTCGCCGCATGACGCCGGAGAACCCGCGCCCTTTGCAGGTGCCTGCAACCTTGACTCTCTCCCCAACCTTGAAGAGATCTGCCTTGATCGCCTCTCCCAATTGCAGGTCGGCGCCCGGGGCAGAATTGAACTCGCCGAGTTTCCTCTTGGGTGTGACGCCATGTCTCTTGTAGTGACCGACCATGGGCGCCGTAGGTCGACCTTTGGCCCGGTTCCCGGCCTTGCCTCGTGGCACAGATCCACTCACCTGTTCGTGTCCCGCGGGGTAGCTTTCAAAACCAAGCTGAACCGCGTCGTAGCCGTCGCTGTCCTTCTTCTTAATCTGGACAACTGCGCACGGACCTGCTTTAACCACCGTCACAGGCACTTCCTGCCCCTCGTCCGTGAAGATGGTAGTCATCCCCACCTTCCGTCCTAGAAGTCCACTAATTTTTCCCATGATATTTCCCCATCAACCACCCCGTGGCGCGTCGTTACTGATGCGAAGCGCAGGGATCAGAGTTTAATCTCAATATCGACGCCGCTGGCAACTTCCAGACTCATCAACGCGTTGACGGTGCGCGGGTCTGGAGTCAGGATGTCGATTAGACGTTTGTGTGTCCGGATCTCGAAATGCTCCATCGATTCCTTGTCGATAAAGGGCGACCGAATCACACAGTAGATGTTCTTCTCCGTAGGCAGTGGAACGGGGCCGGAGATCCCCGCGCCCGTCTGCCGCGCCGCGCGCACGATTTCCTCGGTGGCCTGGTCGAGCAGCTTATGATCAAAGGCCTTCAGTCGAATTCTGATTTTGTCCCCCGCCATGGATGCCTCCTGTTATTACGGTCAAGCCCCTTCACTGCGAAACCCGCCGTCCGTTCCATCCGTCCTACTCAGCGATTTTGGTGACGACTCCGGCGCCAACGGTGCGACCCCCTTCGCGAATCGCAAACCGAAGTCCCTCCTCAATCGCTATCGGCTGAATCAGTAAAATTTCTCCCTGCACATTGTCGCCCGGCATCACCATCTCGATCCCCTCCGGCAATGTCACCTCACCCGTCACATCCGTCGTCCGAAAATAGAACTGCGGGCGATACCCGTTAAAGAAAGGCGTGTGACGCCCACCCTCGTCCTTGCTCAGTACGTAAATCTCCGCCGAGAACTTCGTGTGCGGATGGATGCTCCCAGGCTTCGATATCACCTGACCTCGCTCCACGTCGTTGCGCTCCACTCCGCGCAGCAACAGACCCACGTTGTCTCCGGCCTCCGCCCGCTCCAGCGACTTACGGAACATCTCAATGTCCGTCACCACGGTCTTCCGTGCCTGAGGATGCAATCCCACAATCTCAACCTCCTCGCCGCGCGTCAATATCCCGCGCTCCACGCGCCCCGTCGGGACCGTCCCACGCCCCGATATCGTGAACACGTCCTCAACACTCATCAGGAACGGTTTGTCCACGTCGCGCTCCGGCGTCGGCACATAGTCGTCCACCGCCTGCATCAATTCCCAGATGCATTTCACCTCATCGCTGTCCGCATCCTCCGACTCGATCGCACGCAAAGCCGAGCCAGGAACCACCGGAACATCGTCCCCCGGATACTCGTACTTGCTCAACAACTCCCGAACCTCCAACTCCACCAACTCCACCAGCTCGGGGTCGTCTACCATGTCAACCTTGTTCAGAAACACGATGATGTACGGCACTCCCACCTGACGCGCCAGCAATATATGCTCCCGCGTTTGAGGCATCGGCCCGTCGGCCGCTGAAACCACCAGGATCGCTCCGTCCATCTGAGCCGCTCCCGTAATCATGTTCTTCACGTAGTCCGCATGTCCCGGACAGTCCACATGCGCGTAGTGACGCTTTTCCGTCTCATACTCCACGTGCGCCGTCGCTATCGTGATCCCACGCTCGCGCTCCTCCGGAGCCGCATCGATCTCGTCAAACGTCTTATGCTCCGCCATCCCGCGCGACGCCAGGTGCTTGGTGATCGCCGACGTTAATGTCGTCTTTCCATGATCTACATGACCGATCGTTCCCACATTAATGTGTGGCTTTGTTCGCTGAAACTTCGCCTTTGACATTTCCCACTCTCCTCCTGATTCAATCTTTTACGTATGCAGAGACTTAGCTCGTATGCTGTCCGACGGGTCTGAGGGGCGTATGCTCTCCTCGAACTCGAGCAATCAGCGTTTGGGCAAGGCTCTGAGGAACCTCTTCGTAATGGGAAGGCTCCATGGTGTAGGTTGCCCGCCCCTGAGAAAGGGAACGCAAGGTCGTTGCGTATCCGAAGACATCCGACAGCGGCACCACCGCACGAATGGTCTGCGTATTCCCTGCCGTCGGACGCATGTTTTCGATGCGGCCACGGCGCGCGCTCAAGTCACCGATCACGTCGCCCATGTAGTCTATGGGAGTAACCACTTCGATCCGCATGATCGGTTCCTTCAGAACCGGGCTGGCCTTCTGCATCGCATCCTTGATTGCCATGGATCCGGCTATCTTAAACGCAAGCTCCGAGGAGTCGACTTCGTGAAACGAGCCGTCCTTCAGGGTTGTCCGCACATCAATCACGGGGTGCCCGGCCACCACCCCTGCCTGCAGGGCGTCCTTCACTCCCTGTATGACAGCGGGAATGAACTCCCGGGGAATGGAACCACCGACGATTTCATTCTTAAACTCAAAACCAGCGCCCGGCTCCAGCGGTTCAACGATAAGAACCACGTGTCCGTACTGACCTCTGCCCCCAGTCTGACGGATGAATCTTCCGACTCCCTGCGCCGATACGGTCACCGTTTCCTTGTAAGCGACTTGAGGTCGGCCAACAGTGGCTCCCACGTTGAATTCACGCAACATCCGGTCGATCAATATCTCGAGATGCAACTCCCCCATGCCCGCGACGATGAGCTGGCCGGTCTCGGGGTCGGTGCGAACTTCCAGTGAGGGGTCCTCGGTCTGGAGCTTTGTCAGCGCGTTGTCGAGCTTCTCTTCGTCCGCCTTGCTCTTTGGCTCGATGGCAACGAAGATGACCGGCTCTGGAAAGTCGATGGCTTCGAGGACAATCGGATTGTTTTCGTCGCACAGCGTGTCACCGGTGACGGTCTCCCGCAATCCAACGCCGGCAACAATGTCTCCAGCGAAGACTTGCGCGACTTCTTCTCGTCGGTTGGCGTGCATCCTCAGTATCCGGCCCAACCGCTCACGACTTTTCCGCGCCGGATTATTCACATAGTCTCCCCGCCGGGCAGTCCCGGAGTAGACCCGGAAGTACGTCAGCTTTCCGACGTAGGGATCTGTCATGATTTTGAAGGCCAGCGCCGAGAAAGGCTCGTCTGTGGACGCTGTCCGGCTCACCATCTCATCATTGCGAGGGTTAACGCCAACCACGCTGGGAACATCCAGTGGAGATGGCAGATAGTCCACGATGGCATCGAGGAGGGGCTGAACCCCACGATTGCGGTAGGATGCGCCACAAATAACTGGAACCAGATCGTTCTGGAGAGTCACTTTCCGGAGCGCCGCCGCAAGATCACTGGGAGAAAGATCGCCCTGATCCAGATACCGCTCGAGAAGCGAGTCGTCGAACTCCGCTGCGGTCTCCACCAGGAACTTGCGGAAGGATTCTGACATCTCCCGCAGGTGATCGGGAATTTCGGCAACCTCACTGGTGGTGCCGAGGTCGTCGGTGTAGACGATCGACTTCATCTGGATAAGGTCTACGACGCCTCGGAACTCATCTTCTGCGCCAAAGGGGATCTGCACGGCAAGAGCGTTGGCACCGAGGCGATCCCGAAGTTGGTGCAGGACATTGTGAAAATCTGCGCCGGTGCGGTCCATCTTATTGATGTACGCAATCCGCGGGACACCATACCGATTGGCCTGTCGCCAAACGGTCTCAGACTGCGGCTGTACGCCGCCGACCGCGCAGAAAATGGCGACAACACCGTCGAGCACCCGCAGCGAACGTTCCACCTCGACCGTGAAATCGACATGTCCCGGTGTGTCGATGATGTTGATGCGATGATCGCGCCACTCGCATGATGTGGCGGCGGAGGTGATGGTGATGCCCCGCTCCTGTTCCTGAGCCATCCAGTCCATCGTAGCGGCGCCGTCATCCACCTCGCCCATCCGATGAAGTCGGCCCGTATAGAAGAGGATCCGCTCAGTGGTCGTGGTCTTGCCCGCGTCGATGTGGGCTGCGATCCCGATATTCCGTGTTTTTCTTAGTATGTTCTCATGCATCGACAACGCTCCTCTCCAGTCTCCCCCTGCGCAGTCTCACCGCGGTCAGCGGGACGAAGAGAGAAATCGAGATACCTGCGCGGACAGTGTCCACCCGCGCGGTTTACCACCGATAGTGGGCGAAGGCCTTATTTGCCTCGGCCATTCTATGTGTATCTTCCTTGCGCTTGACGGCGCCTCCTCGTGACTGTGCCGCATCCATCAGTTCATTAGCCAAACGTGCACGCATAGTCTTTTCACCGCGTTCTCTGGCGTGGCGGATAAGCCAGCGAAAAGCCAACGCGATTTTCCGGTCGGCACGGACCTCCACCGGAACTTGGTACGTTGCGCCCCCCACGCGCCGGGACCGCACTTCCACGACGGGAATGACGTTCCGAACCGCAGTCTGAAACACATCTAACGGATTTTGCTTGGTACGATCAGCGATTTCGAGCATGGCACCATAAAAAACATCTTGAGCAACCGTCTTCTTCCCGCCAAGCATCAGCTTGTTGACGAATCGCGACACAAGGCGACTGCCCATAATGGGGTCGGGTTTGGGGTCTCGTTTTGGCGCTGGTCCTTTCCGTGGCATAAAATCCTCCGAAATCCTTTTGCTAAATAGCCTAAGCCTTTGCCTTCTTGGTTCCATACTTGGAGCGGCTCTGCTGTCGGGTGGCCACCCCAGCACAATCGAGTGCACCGCGCACAATCTTGTACTTAATGCCCGGCATGTCTTTGACCCGGCCTCCGCGAACCAACACCACGGAGTGCTCCTGCAGGTTGTGGCCTTCGCCTGGTATGTAGGCAGTGACCTCTCTACGATTACTCAGGCGAACCCTGGTCTTCGCACGCAACGCAGAATTCGGTTTTTTCGGAGTGTCCGTCTTTACCAGCAGGCACACGCCCTTCATCTGGGGGGCCCTGTTTCTCATGGCTGTCCTGCCCGTATGGGAGTTGTATAGCTCCTTGAAGGCCGTGGTCTTCGACTTCCTCCGGACTTTGCTTCGTCCCTTACGCACTAATTGACTGATGGTTGGCACGGAACTGACACTCCTTGACTACATTCCCAAGTAAGCTGACTCGTCGATTGTTTCAGACCTGTGGGCTCACCGGCACAAACAAACTTTGCCCCTCCGTGGGCGACAGAGGGGCAAGACATTTCGTCGTCGCAATGCTAATCAGGTCTGCAGAGTCCTCCCTGTTAGAACCAACTCAACGCCACGCGACGCACCCCCTCCAGCTTGACGCCTCGCCCGGAAGCACGGTACTTCCTGCCATGTTGCCGCCGTCCATTGTTACGTGTTACGCACACATACGTGACCACAAGCGCAGAATTGTATCACGGATTCGCAGACCCGTCAATCCATCCGGCAACTTTCCTCAAACTTCGGCATCGCCGACGCCTTCGTGTGCGACTTCTTCGTCAACGACGACGTCATCGACTTCTGGAAGACCTTCATCCGTTGCGATCTCGATGTCGCCTTCGTCCTCCTTTGGAGCGACATCATCGACGTCCATCGCTTCATCATCGATCAGGAGTATGTCTTCGTCAGGTGTCAATAGCTCAAGAGCGTCGTCCTCGAATTCCTCACCCTCCACGGAGAAGGAGGGGTCACTGTGAGTCGGGAATCCCGTTCCAGCGGGAATCAGACGACCGATGATGACATTTTCCTTGAGACCAACGAGATGGTCAGCTTTGCCCTTCGTCGCAGCGTTTGTCAGTACCTTTGTTGTCTTCTGGAACGACGCGGCAGAAAGGAAACTCTCCGTTCCCAGTGCCGCTTCGGTGATTCCCAACAGCACATAGGAGGCAGTAGCTTCCTGTCCGCCCTGTTCACGAACGCGCGCGTTCTCCTGTTCAAACTCAAAACGGTCTCTAACCTGTCCCGGAAGCAACTCCGTGTCACCGGACTCGATGATCTTACGTTTACGGAGCATCTGCCGGACTAAGACCTCGACGTGCTTATCGTTGATATTAACGCCCTGCCCTTTGTATACCTTCTGAATCTCGGTGACGAGGTAGTTCTGAACTCCCGCTACCCCCTTGAGTTCCAGCACACGTTGAGGACTGATAGGCCCTTCCGTGAGTCGGTCTCCCGCCCGAACGCTGTCTCCCTCCTCCACCTTCAGATATCCTCGGTAAGGAACGAGGTACTCGTAGCGAATGACGACCTTCTTCACGTTGGCCTTCTGCAGCGCCTCAAGTACCTTCTCAGAGACTTCCGAGCTGCGCGGAGCCACGATTTTCTGTGTCCGCTTGTTCACAACGTCTTCAGCGAGTCGCTTACCGACGATATCTGAATCGACTTCCACGGGGTCGGAATAGACAATGACCTGACGCATCCCCTTGGTCTCAATCGCCGCCACCGTGCCATTCACATCGGAGATAATCGCCTCCCCTTTCGGTTTGCGGGCCTCAAACAGCTCCACAACACGGAGAAGACCGCGAACGGATTCTTCGAGAACCTTCAGCATCTTCTGAACAGCTTTCTTTTGCTCAGATTCCTGCACTTCCTCGCCCCCGACGCTCACAAGGCCCTTCTCGACATCCTTGTAGAGTCCCCGCAACGCTTCCTGTTTGCGCTTCTTAACCTCGGCAACACCGGTCAGATACTGCTGCGCCACACCACCCAGATGGAAGGTGCGCATCGTGAGCTGAGTGCCTGGCTCTCCAATGGACTGGGCGGCAATGATTCCAACGGCCAAACCGACTTCCACAGGTCTGCCGGTGGACAGGTCCCGACAATAGCACTTGGAGCAGACGCCCTGGGTAGAATCGCAGGTCAATACACTGCGAATCTGGACCTTCTTGATGCCCGCGTCCTCGATGACCTGAGCCATATTCTCGGTAATTTCCTCGCCGCGTTTCACCAGCACCTTTCCGGTCTTCGGGTCTTTGATGCTCTCCAGAGCGATGCGCCCGTGGATTCGGCTGTGGAGATACTCGATCACCTCCCGGCCATCTTCGATGTTGGAGACTTCGATGCCGTTCGTGGTTCCGCAGTCGTCTTCCCGGATGATGACATCTTGAGAAACGTCCACAAGACGCCGAGTAAGATACCCAGCGTCTGCAGTGCGCAGGGCAGTATCTGCAAGCCCCTTCCGGGCGCCGTGCGTGGAGATGAAGTACTCCAAGAGGGTGAGACCTTCCTGGAAGTTGTGTTTGATTGGCAGATCCTCGATGAATCTCCCCGATGGCTCGGTCATCAGACCGCGCATTCCCGCGATCTGTGAAATCTGCTTGATGCTTCCGCGAGCACCGGAGTTTGCCATCATGTACAATGGATTGAAGTGATCGATTTTCTCGAGGATGGCATCCCCAACTCTGTCTGAAGCTCGAATCCAGTGTTGGACCACGTTTCGTTCCCGTTCCTGGGCACTGATGACGCCTTTGTGAAAATCACGGTTAATCTTCTCCACGTCTTCCTCGGTGCGCTGGATAATCTCATCGCGCGTCCCTGGAATGACCATATCTGTCAACGAAATGCTGAGCCCCGCCCTGGTAGCATAGCGGAAACCAACGCTCTTGATGTCATCCAGCAACTGTACCGTGCGATCGTTGCCGGAACGCTCATAGCAGTCGGTGATAACCTTCCGGAGGGTGGACTTGTCCATTGTCTCGTTGAGATAGGGCATTCCGTCCGGCAGCAACTCGTTGAAAACGAGCCGCCCCACGGTGGTCTCAACGTACTCTTCACCTCGTACCATCCGGATTTTGACCATTGCGTGCAGATCCAGTTCTCCCAAATCATGGGCGAGCTTCGCCTCCTGCGGCCCGAAGTAGACGCGGTGACGCCCCAACTGGGCCATCTCGGATTCCGAAACCTGGGTTAAGTAATAGCAACCCAAAACGATATCATACTCGGGGCTCATGACGAGACGCCCATCCGCCGGAGAGAACAGATTGTTCTTGGACATCATCAGAACTCGAACTTCGGCCTGAGCCGGTGGGAACAGTGGCACGTGCACGGCCATCTGATCCCCGTCAAAGTCCGCGTTGAAAGCCGGGCAAACAAGCGGGTGTAGCTGAATGGCTTTTCCGTCGATGAGCCTGGGCTGGAACCCTTGGATCCCGAGGCGGTGAAGTGTCGGCGCTCGATTGAGCAGCACCGGGTGGTCCTTGATGACCTCCTCCAGAGCGTCCCATACCTCCGTCCTCAGACGGTCCACCATCCGCTTGGCGGTCTTGATGTTGGTTGTATAGCCCTTTTCGACCAATCGCTTCATGACGAAGGGCTTAAACAGTTCGAGCGCCATTTCCTTAGGGAGACCACATTCGTCCAAGTGCAGGTACGGTCCGACCACGATAACGGATCTCCCCGAGTAGTCCACTCGTTTCCCCAGCAAGTTCTTCCGGAACCGCCCTTCTTTCCCTTTCAGCAGGTCGCTCAGGGACTTCAAGGGACGGCCATTGGTCCCCTGCACCGGCCGACTGCGTCGGCTGTTGTCGATCAGGGCATCGACGGCTTCCTGCAGTAGTCGCTTCTCATGGTTGACGATGGACTCCGGCGCCTTGATCTCCATGATCCGCTTCAGCCGGTTGTTGCGGTTGATGATACGCCGGTACAAATCATTGAGGTCTGAAGTGGCGAAGCGGCCACCGTCGAGTTGAACCATCGGCCTCAGTTCAGGCGGCATAACGGGGATGGTATCCAGAATCATCCAGTCCGGTCGATTCTTCGACTTCCGGAAAGATTCCACCACCTCAAGTCGTTTAATCGCGCGCGCGCGCTTTGCTCCTGCGGTCTCCTGAATGGTCTTCTTCAGATCTCGAGAGAGCTTCTCGAGGTCAATGCGCTCCAACAACTCCTTGATGGAAATTGCCCCGAGACCGACTCGGAAGAGGCTGTCGAAATTTTTCCCGGCTTTCCGGTTCGCGGCTTCAATAAGCTTCTGCAGACCCCGGTATTCGGGGTCACTGATGAGCTTCTTCACCTCCAACTGGGACAGAAGGCTCAGTGCTTCCTCCAGTTCGTGACATCGTTCTGCCGCGAGCGACTCCTCGGCAGAAGCGTCTTCTGTAAGCCGTTTGCGGCGGACCTCAAGATCTTCCACCGGCGTTTCGGAATCGCCCGCCTCGAGCTGTGCATTCAGCTCAACCAAGTCCCGATTGACCTGGGTGACGTTGGCGCGCGCGCCTTGTTTGATCTCCTCAATCTCCTCCTCGACGGCCTGACGGATATCCTTAAGGTTGCGCGTGATATCCCCTGTATTCGCCCGCGTAACGACATAGGAAGCGAAATAGAGTACCTTTTCCACGTTCCGCGGGGACATGTCCAACAGAAGGGCGATGGGGCTTGGTACTCCCTTCACGTACCAGATATGCGCCACGGGAGCGGCCAGATCAATATGCCCCATTCGGCGACGGCGCACCTTTGATCGTGTAACCTCCACTCCGCAACGATCGCAGATGATGCCCTTGAACTTTACCTTCTTGTACTTGCCACAGTGACACTCCCAATCCTTCGTAGGACCAAAGATGCGTTCACAGAAAAGACCATCCCGTTCCGGCTTGAAGGTGCGGTAATTGATGGTCTCCGGCTTCTTGACCTCTCCTCGTGACCAGGCGCGAATCTCCTGTGGAGACGCGATCCCAACTCTGAGGATATCAAACTGGGTGCCTTCAGGCAAAAATGGTCACCTCCCACCCCGATCTCGGGGGATTCCCGACTCTGCGGTTTCCTCTTCGGTGTCCCGCAACTCCATCGCCCTGCCGTCCGACTCGACCTCGACCTGCAAGCCAAGGCTCTGTAATTCCTTGACCAGAATCTTGAAGGATTCGGGGATTCCCGGTTCCAGCACATTCTCGCCCTTCACGATGGACTCGTAAGTCTTCACACGTCCCAGAACATCATCAGACTTGATGGTCAGTATCTCCTGAAGCGTATGGGCGGCCCCATACGCCTCCAGGGCCCATACTTCCATCTCGCCAAATCGCTGCCCCCCGAACTGGGCCTTGCCCCCAAGAGGCTGCTGCGTCACCAGCGAATAAGGTCCCGTGGATCGCGCATGGATTTTGTCTTCCACGAGATGAGCGAGTTTCATAATGTACATCTCGCCAATGGCTACTGCCTGATTGAACGTCTCTCCAGTTCGGCCGTCCCGCAGAGTAGCCTTGCCCGTCTCTGGATTGTATCCGACTCGCTCGAAGGATCGGTTCTTCACCGCTGAAGCTATCAGATCGATCCTGCCCGTTCGCTCTTCGCGTTCGTTCCACTGCGCGAGGTCAATCCCCAGAGATTCGGAAATCTCATCCATGGTCTCGTCGGTCAACGGCTGCAGCGCAGCGCGTAATTCCTCATCAATCTCTTCTTCGCCCAAACCTTCCAGCTTCCGGTCGAGGCACAACTGCAACTCCGACTGGACACACCGCGCAAAGGAGTGATTCCGCCATTTCTGTGCAATCGCACGCAGTCCCTGGAGAATTTCCTCCTCCGTCGCTCCCTGGAAAATAGGGTTGACGAAGGAAAGCCCGAGCTCCGCTCCGACGAGACCCAGATGTGTCTCCAATACCTGCCCGATGTTCATACGGGAGGGCACCCCCAAGGGGTTGAGAATGAGGTCCAACTGCCGCCCGTCGGGAAGGAAGGGCATGTCTTCGTCAGGAAGGATACGGGAGATGACGCCCTTGTTCCCATGCCGTCCCGCGAGCTTATCCCCTTCCATCACTTTGCGACGCTGCGCCACATAGACACGGATCAGGTAATTAGTTCCCGGCCGCAGATCGTCGCCCGGCTGTCGGTCGAGAGAACCCTCGCACTTCTCGCATTCCATACGTTCTTGGTTGTGCAAGAGGTCGTACATATGACCGCATTTCTTGCAGAAATACTTGTGGCGGGAAAAGACTTTGATGTCCACAACGACGCCGCTCGCTCCGTGAGGCACCCGGAGAGACGCATCCCGCATTTCTTCCGCCTTCTTCCCAAAGATGGCGATGACGAGGCGCTCCTCGGCCGTCAGCTCTCCCTGGCTCTTGGGGACAACCTTGCCCACCAGAATATCCTCCGCCTTAACCTCGGCACCAAGACGAACGACACCATTCACGTCGAGATTCTTGAGCATCTCCTCCCCCACGTTGGGGATATCGCGAGTGATTTCCTCAGGACCCAGCTTAGTGTCCCGAGCTTCACACTCATATCGTTCGATGTGAATAGAGCTCAGTAGATCGTCTCGAACGACGCGTTCGGATAAAATGATGGCGTCTTCATAGTTAAAGCCTTCCCACAGCATGAAGGCCATAAGAAGGTTCTGCCCCAAAGCCAGTTCTCCTTTGTCAGTGGCTGTGCCATCTGCGAGGAGGTCTCCTGGACGTACGCGCTCGCCCTGCGATACGAGCACCTTCTGGTGGACGCAGGAGGCCTGATTGCTGCGCACGAAGGTGTCCAAGGGATAGGTGTAGATTCCACCGTCGTAACTCTCCACGACGATCTCCCGTGCATCGACCTCCTTGACAATCCCAGAGACTTCGGAAACGACAATGGCGCCAGAATCCAGTGCCACGCGCTGCTCAAGACCGGTCTTGACAAGGGGAGCCGAGGGACGAACCAGCGGAACGGCCTGCCGCTGCATGTTGGATCCCATAAGCGCGCGATTGGCGTCGTCGTTCTCAAGGAAAGGAATCAGGCTGGTCGCCACGCTAAAGAGCTGCATGGGCGAGACGTCCATGTAGTCGACATCCTCGATCGGGACGATCGGGTGAGCCTTGCCCTTACGCACCTGCAGGGTAGGACCGGGAAAGCTGTTCTGTTCGTTCAGCTCGGAATTGGCGGGAGCGATCCGCAGATTGGTCTCCTCCTGAGCGGTCAGGTACACCGTCTCATTGGAGACGTGTCCGTTCTCAACTTTGCGGTACGGGGACTCGAGGAAGCCAAAGGCATTAACGTGCGCCAGAGTGGCGATAGAGCCGATGAGACCGATGTTGGGTCCTTCTGGAGTTTCGATGGGACAGATACGTCCGTAGTGTGAGTGGTGGACGTCTCGCACTTCCAACTTGGCGCTCTGGCGGCGCAATCCGCCGGGACCGAGGGCGCTGATACGACGTTTGTGCGTCAGTTCGGCGAGAGGGTTGTTCTGGTCCATGAACTGCGACAACTGACCGCTGCCAAAGAAGCTCCGAACCGCCGCGGTGATGGGCTTAATGCTGATAACTGCCTGCGCGGTGATGGTGTCCCGCTCGAGGCTGGTCATCCGTTCGCGCGCCACCCTCTCCATCCGCAGGAATCCGCTCCGCAGGTGGTCCTGTAACAACTCGCCCACGGCGCGAATACGCTTATTTTGCAGGTGATCAATGTCGTCGATTTCCCCCTCGTCAGCGTCAAGACGGATCAGATAGTTGATGATGCCAACGAGATCCTCCAAGCAGAGCGTCCTCAACTCAGGCGGCAGGGACAACCCCAGCTTGCTGTTGATCTTGAAGCGTCCAACGCGACCGAGGTCGTAGCGTTTGTTATCGAAGCAGTAGGAGTAGAGCAGCGACCGGGCGCTCTCCAACGTGGGCGGGTCCCCTGGGCGCAGATACTTGTGCACCTCGAGCAGCGCAGAATCCGCGTCCTTGGCTCGGTCATGCACGAGAGACTCATCCACGTACCGATGGGCTGAGATCACCTCGATCTCGTCTCTCTTCAACTGCGCAATAAAGTCAGCAGTCTCCTCGTCGACACGCGTGTAGGCCCGAACGTGAGGACGACGCTCGTCCTCGAGATAGTAGTCTTCGGTTGTCCATTTTCCGAGCAGTGCTTCAGGGCGCGGCTTGGAGAGGGTTTCTCGCTCCCCAAACAACTCCAGAATTTCACGGGTGGACCCGCACGAGATCCCGCGCCTTCGCACCGCCACGGCACTCAATCCCTCGATGCCGGACAACATCTTGGCCAACTCACGATCAACGACAACCCCTGGCTCAGCCAGAATCTCGCCAGTCTCAGGATTGACGACGGTCTCAGCGATCACGCGATCCCTCAATCGAGCGACGGTGGGTTTGATCGGCTCGTTCCGGTCGTCTCCCGACTGGGAATCGGGCATGGCACTGAAGGCGCGCAATAGCGTCGTCATCGGGAACCGGCGGGCCTGCCCAACTTTCACCGACAATAACCCGTTGCTATCCGTCTCAACATCAACCCACGCGCCTTCCCTGGGTATGACCTGTCCGTTGAAAAGCGACTGACCGGTGTACTCGATTGACTCATTGAAGTAGACCCCGCTCGAGCGGGTGAGCTGGCTCACGACCACGCGCTCCGCGCCGTTAACGATGAAGGTGCCTCGTTCGGTCATGCACGGAATTTCTCCCATGTAGACTTCGGACTCCTTCATTTCACCCGATTCTTTGTTGACGAGACGCACTGTCACCTTGAGAGGCATCTCGTAGGTCATATCGCGGTCCCGGCATTCCTTGGGATCGTACTTTGGTTCGCCAAGGCTGTAGCCCATGAACTCAAGCGACAGAATCCCTGTGAAATCCTCAATCGGGGAAAAACTGTCAAACAGCCCCCTAAGTCCTTCACTGAGAAACCATTCGTACGACTGAAGCTGGGACTCCACAAGGTTCGGCAATTCAATCTGGGTAAGAGTAACCCATTGGCTGGCCTTGCTCGGAACCGATTTAGGTCTGGATTTCCTGGCCATACTTACCTTCTCTCTCCCTCAGGCCCTGCGCCGCAGTTCTGATTTGAAAATCGCTTTCCCCTATCACGCCGCCCGCGAAGACCCGCGACGTGAGTCATCCCGCTGTGCGTGAAGCAATCGCACACCCGAACGCCATTCGTCAAATGACGAACAAAACCGCCCCGGCGGCGCGTCGAGATCTTCCCCATACCGGACCCCTAAATACGGTCTTCACGCGCTCCGGGATAGAGAACTCGCACCCGCAAGAATCGAGTCCGTTTACCTAATATCGACCGTTGCACCCGCGGCTTCCAATACCTCTTTGACCTTTTCTGCTTCGTCCTTGCTGACGCCCTCTTTGATCGGAGCAGGTGCACCTTCTACCAAGTCCTTAGCTTCCTTCAGACCCAAGGTGGTCACTTCACGCACGGCCTTGATCACCTGAATCTTCTGCGCGCCGACGGCGGTAAGGACCGCATCAAATTCCGTCTTTTCCTCGGCCTCAGCTTCTGCGCCACCTCCTGCCTGCGCCGCCGCGCCCGCCACGGCCACGGGAGCCGCAGTAACGCCGAAGCGTTCCTGAAGTGCTTCAACGAGCTCGTTGAGTTCCAGGACCGTCATGCTTTCGACCGACTGTACAATTTCTTCCTTCGTCACCTGTAAACACCTCCACAGACTGGCGCTCGCGGCTTATCCAGCGCGAACGCCAACACCCTTTCTTACAAATAGATGGATTGGACTGAAAACTGCCCTAAGCTGACTTTCTAAATGCGCCCCCCCCGCGTGACATTACCCGGACTGCTTCTGCTCCTTCACAGCGTGCAGCGTGTAGACAAGATTCCGGACCACTCCGCCCAAGGTTGAGACTAAGCCGTAAATCGGCGCTTGCAGCGAGCCTACCACGCTCGCAAGCAAATCCTGCCGACCGGGCAGCTTGGCCATAGTCAATACAGCGGTCGGCTCAACAATCCGCCGATCTACAAATCCAGAGCGTATTTCCAGCGACGGGTACTCCTTACCGAGATCCGCCATGAGTCGGATGAGTTCCACTGGATCTCCAAAACCGAAGGCGACCGCCAGCGGACCCGTCAACTGCTCCGCCAACGGTTCGGCATCGATACCCTCCACCGCTCTCCGAAAAAGAGTATTCTTAACAACTTGGAACTTCGCTCCAGTGTCGCGCGCCCTGCGTCGGAGCGCAGTCATTTGCTGGGCGGTAATGCCTCGATAGTCAGCAAGAACAAGCCCCGCGGCGCCATCGAGGTTTGATCGAAGTCCTTCCACGATGGCGGCTTTCTCTGGTCGCGCCATGCCAATCACTCCTAACGACTAAGATAAGTCAGTGCTTTCTGGGGATCGACCTTGATCCCCGGTCCCATCGTTGCGGACATCACGATGCCCTGTAGATACTGCCCCTTGGCCGCGGCCGGTCTGGATCGCACGACGGCGTCAAGGAGAGTCAAGAAGTTCTCCCGTAACTGATCCTCGGTAAAAGAGGCTTTCCCGATAATAGCTTGGACCGTAGCGCCGCGGCCGGTTCGGTACTCGATCTTCCCGCGCTTAAGGTCCCGCACAGTCTGCTCGATATCCATGGTGACTGTCCCCGACTTGGCATTCGGCATCCTTGGCCCCAGCTTCTTCCCGAGTCTACCGACCAATTTCATCATATCCGGGGTTGCCACGAGAACATCAAAGTCGCCCCACCCTCCATCAATCTTCTCAACAATGTCCTCGGCGCCAACGGTGTCTGCCCCCGCGTTCTGCCCTTCTACGGACTTGTCTCCCTTGGCAATCACTGCGACGCGCAGGCTTCTGCCGGTTCCATGAGGAAGCGTGACGGTACCCCGCACCTGCTGATCGCTCTTGCGGGGATCAACCCCCAGCTTGAATACAACATCAACCGATTCGTCAAACTTCGCAGTGGCAGTCTCCTTGACAACTTTCAGCGCCTCTGAAACCTCAACTGGCGCAGAAGAAAGGCGGCTTTCCGCTACTACACGATACCGTTTCCCATGTATTGCCATCTCTTTGTCCTTTCGACTGCGATGTCATAGAGGCCTGCGCAAAGCCGTGCTGACTCATCACAACATTCCCAGTCTCACCTGCGGGTCGCCGAGAGGGGTGAAAACCTCTCTTGACCGGGTGCCCAGATCGCCCGCGGGCGCTCCCCACCCGGTCATCAAGCAGTTACTTCAATGCCCATGCTGCGCGCAGTGCCTTCCACGATCCGCATCGCTCCCTCGATGTCTGCGGCATTCAGGTCAGTCATCTTTGCAGCGGCAATCTGACGCACTTGGTCAGCTGTTACTTTCCCTACTTTCTGTCGATTCGGTTCAGGAGACCCTTTGTCGATTCCCGCGGTCTGCCTCAATAGCGACGCAGCCGGAGGCGATTTTGTCACAAAGGTGAACGAACGATCTGCGTAAATTGTAATTTCAGCGGGCACGATCGTGCCCATCTGGGAAGCTGTCTTTTCATTGTAAGACTTGCAGAACTCCATAATATTGACCCCATGTTGCCCCAACGCAGGACCTACGGGAGGGGCCGGGTTCGCCTGCCCGGCCTGAATTTGCAACTTCACGACTGCAACAACCTTCTTAGCCAATTCAGCTCAACTCCATCCTGTACAGTTCTCTCCGCCTACAGCCGCTCCACCTGTGCAAAATTCAACTCAACCGGGGTATCCCGGCCGAAGATCGAAATCATCACCGTCAACTTCTCGGACTTGACATTAATCTCCTCAATCTTGCCGGTCGAGTCCGTGAACGGACCGGAGGCCACCCGCACAACCTCTCCCTTATGCCAGACAGACTTGGCCCTGGGCGCGTCCTCACCCAAGTTCTTGAGGAGGTTCTCCACTTCTTCCGGCTGCAGGGGAACCGGTCGCGTACTCGGACCAACGAACCCTGTAACCCCCACCGTATCCCGGATGAAATACCACGTCTCATCGTCCATCGCCATCTCAACGAGGATGTATCCGGGAAAGACGCGTCTCTTGACAAGACGCTTCTTGCCTGAACGCATCTTCATCTCCTCTTCCACCGGCACGAGCACTCGGGATATCTTGTGCTCAATACCCGAAGACTTGATGCGTCGCTCGATATTTGTCCTTACCTTCTCTTCTTGCCCGGTATACGTATGTATGGCGTACCAGTGTTTGTCCATCGTGTCTCTCTCAGCCATCTCCTGGCGACGGGACCTACTTGGGATACAGTGCCAGAACGTAAGTGGTCAGGTTCCGGAACGCCCAATCGAGGACCCAGATCAATGCGGCAATTGCGCACACAACACCGATAACGCCGGAACTATACGTGACGACCTCATTTTTGCCTGGCCACAGCACCTTCTTAAGTTCTGTGACAACTTCGGATATGAACGATGTCGTTCTTCTCCAACCGGAAGCGGAACTGGACGATCTCAAGGAACCTCTCCAACCCCTCTTAGTTACGAATGTCTGATATCTCCAACCCGCGTCGTGCCTCGCGGCCCCGGCCAGCATACGAGACGTCCGGGTTTCTCTTCACCATCATCCTGAGTGCGTTAGCATGTCCGCCACCACTTGCCCATCAACCCACATTGGTCCCCAAACTGACAACGAGGTGGCGGGGCGCGGAGGACTTGAACCCCCAACCTCCGGATTTGGAGTCCGATGCTCTGCCAGTTGAGCTAGCGCCCCACGCTTGGCGGAAGGACCATCGTGTCGTCCCCGACCCGTCGGACAATCCAGTAAGGCGGACAGGACGGACCTCTAACGCGTCTCTGAATGAACCGTATGCCGTCCGCACTTCGAACAGTACTTTTTCAGGGAAAGCTTGTCGCGGTTCTTTTGCTTGTTCTTGGTCGTGGTGTAATTGCGGGAGCTACATTCCGAACATGCAAGAGTAATGATAGTCTGCATCCTATAACCTCAATAACTGTCTACGTCTGACGTGTCCCTCGACGGTGACCGAACCCTGACAGACCGACGACCGCACAAAACGCAAATTTTACCCCATGATCTGGCAATCTGTCAATGTATTTTTTTGAGATGTCAACGCAATTTAGAAATGTCTGGTTTTGTGCAATTTAGAAATGTCCGGTTTGTGTGTTGATGAGAATAGTGTTTGGAGGGGCTGCCGGAGCGAAGCGTAGCGAGCGACGGCAGCCCCTCCAAA
>Ga0210056_1000263_pt1 | contig 40358 bp, 36 predicted proteins | sample CryGeyCG2014_080_2_FD_183965 | JGI IMG/M metagenome (GOLD analysis project Ga0210056, IMG submission 183965) | Groundwater microbial communities from aquifer - Crystal Geyser CG07_land_8/20/14_0.80 (SPAdes) (version 2) | ecosystem: Environmental > Aquatic > Deep subsurface > Groundwater | place...
ACAATTGGTGTCTTCCAGCTGGAATCTGACGGAATGCGCAGATATTTAAAACAACTGAAACCCACGGAACTTGAAGACATCATTGCCATGGTTGCTCTGTATCGGCCAGGACCGATGCAATTGATACCAGATTATATTGCCGGGAAACATAAAAAAAAGAGGGTGGAATATTTACATCCCAAACTAAAACCAATTTTAGAATCAACCTATGGGATAGCAGTTTACCAGGAGCAAATTATGGAAATCGCCAAAGAACTGGCCGGCTTTACGCTTCCCGAAGCTGATGTTTTAAGGAAAGCTATCGGAAAGAAAATCAGAAAATTGCTTCTTTCTCAAAAAGAAAAATTCATTGAAGGGGCGAGAAAAAACGGCATTGAACAAAATATCGCCCTAAAAATCTGGTACTGGATTGAACCCTTTGCCAGCTATTCTTTTAATCGTTCCCACGCCGCAGCTTACGCCACTATTGCCTATCAAACAGCTTATTTAAAAGCCCGTTTCCCGGTTGAGTTTATGGCTTCCCTTTTGACTTCTGAAAAAGCGGATGTGGAACGAATTGGTTTTTTGATTGCTGAGTGCAAAAAAATGGGAATTGATGTTCTGCCTCCCGATATTAATGAAAGCTTGGAAAATTTTACAGTCGTTCCCGGCCAAAATAAAATTCGTTTTGGTTTGACGGCCATAAAAAACGTTGGCTGGAATGTCGTAGAAGAAATTGTCAAAGAAAGGAAAGGGAGCTACCAATATCAGTCAATTGCCGATTTTGTTTCAAGAATAAATTCAAAAGTTCTGAATAAAAAATCAATGGAAAGTTTAATTAAAGCCGGAGTTTTTGACAAATTAGCCGAAAGAAATCATCTTTTATTTAATTTGGAAAAACTCCTGGAGCATGCCAGAGACACCCAAAAGAACAAAGCTAACGGTCAAAAAGGACTTTTTGAAGGAATGAAATCTAATAATAATTTTTCATTCTCGGTAACAACTGCTGCTTCCAAATCAGAGAAGTTAACCTGGGAAAAAGAATTATTGGGACTCTTCATCACCTCTCATCCCTTAGAAGGTTTCGGTAAAATTTTTGAGAAAAAAACAATTCCAATAGCTAAAATTCCCAATATTCCGGTTTCACGAAAAGTAAAAGTTGGAGGCATTATTTCTGCAATTAAAAAAGTTATTACTAAAGTCGGTAAACCCATGCTTTTTCTAAAATTAGAGGATCTGACTGACAAAATTGAGGTGATTGCCTTTCCCGGCGTTATTGAAAAAAATCCGACAGTTTTTCAGGAAAATAAAATTGTTTTTGTCTGGGGCCGCGTTGATAACCGGGACGGTGTTCCCAAAATAATTTGTGAAGAAATCGAAGAAATTACAGAAGAAACATAAAATTTCTTCTCCACGCTTCGCTCATCAAGCGAGCGATAGCGAGTGCAGATAAAGATGAAGATTTATCTTCATCGCTCATCAAGCGAGCGATAGCGAGTGCAGATAAAGATGAAGATTTATCTTCATCGCTCATCAAGCGAGCGATAGCGAGTGCAGATAAAGATGAAGATTTATCTTCATCGCTCATCAAGCGAGCGATAGCGAGTGCAGATAAAGATGAAGATTTATCTTCATCGCTCGGCTTTGCCTCGCTCGCGTAATTGAAGAAGTAATGGAAATATAAACTATTATGAAAACCGCTATCGTTGCCGATTCTACTATTTGCCCAACCAAAGAACAACAGGAAAAATATCAGTTTGAAATAGTGCCGCTTAATGTGCAAATGGAAGGAAAGGTTTTTAGAGATGGGGTTGATTTATCTGCGGCTCAGGCTTATCAGTTTTTAGATAAAAATCCGGAAGATTGGGCTACCTCTGCTCCTTCCCCAGGCGATTTTTTATCAGCTTTCAAAAGAACGGCAGGCAAAGGAGCAAAAGGAATCATCTGTCTGACGTTATCTCAGAAAATCAGCGCTACCTGGAACTCAGCGAGAATGGCCAAAGAATCAGCCAAAAATGAATTACCAGGTACTAAAATAGAAGTGATTGACACAGAAACCGCAGCTGGCGGAGAAAACCTGCTTTGTCAATTCGCCGCCAGAGAAGTTGAAAAAGGCAATAAGATTACAGAGTTGGTTCCTTTATTAGAAAAGCTCAAGAAAAATATTAACCTTTTCATGATCTTGGAAACCATCCGTTATATTTATCGTTCAGGGAGAATTCCAGAAGTCGCTTCAAAAATTGGCGCTATCCTGCCTTTAAAACCGACTCTAACAATCTCTGCAGGTTCTGTTCATTTTGCTGGTGCTACCACCTCCAAAACAAAAAGTATTGATAAAGTTTTAAAAATTTTAAAAGAAAGCTGGGATGAAATCTTGCCCGACATCTGTTTAATGCACGCTGATTGCCTTTCTGAAGCCGAAAAGCTAAAACAAAAAGTCCAAAATCTTCTTCCTTCGGCTCAGATTTTTATAACTGAATTTTCGCCGATAATGGGATACGCCACGGGCCGAGGCAGCCTGTTAATTGCTTTTTTCGGCAAATAGAATATAATTTTGAGAGGTTCAAATTATGCCAAAAATTGAGACCATCCGCCATTCTTTATCGCATATTATGGCCAGCGCGGTTCAAGAATTATATCCCGGAACCAAATTTGGCATAGGCCCGGCAACGGATCACGGTTTTTACTATGATTTTGACTTGTCCGCCGTAGCTTCAGACAAAAGCGGAATTACTCCTGACGACTTGCCAAAAATTGAGAAGAGAATGAAAGAATTAGTCAGCCAGAATATTAAGTTTGAAAAGAAAGATATTTCAAAAGAAAAGGCCAGAGAGATTTTTAAAGACCAGCCTTATAAATTAGAACTCGTCGAAGAGTTGCCGGGGAAAACCGTTTCAATCTATGAAAGCGGAAAATTCATTGATCTCTGCCGGGGTCCTCACGTCAGATCTGCCAAAGAAATAACGCAAGATGCGTTTCGATTAACGAAAATTGCCGGTGCTTATTGGCGAGGCTCGGAAAAAAACCCTATGCTCACCAGAATCTATGGACTTGCTTTTCAGACTAAGAAAGAATTAGAAAATTATTTCAAGGTTCAAGAGGAGGCGAAAAAAAGAGACCACCGAATTTTAGGCCAAAAATTAAAATTATTTATGATAGATGAGGAAGTCGGAGCCGGACTGCCTTTATGGATGCCCAATGGATTTGTCTTGCGAAAAATAATTGAAAATTATTTGTATGACGAGCTTAAAAAAGAGGGGTATCAATGGCTGGCCACTCCTCATATTGGAAGATTAAAGCTTTGGCAGACTTCTGGCCACTGGGAACTTTTCCGGGAAAATATGTACTCCCCTATTAAAATAGATGAGGAAGAATTTTTAATAAAACCGATGAACTGTCCATTTCATATCAAAATTTTCCAGTCTAAAATCCGCTCTTACAAAGAATTACCAATAAAGTATGCGGAGCTGGGGACAGTTTATCGCTATGAAAAATCAGGCGTGTTGCACGGCCTAACCAGAGTCCGTGGCTTTACCCAAGATGATGCTCATTTGTGGTGCTCTCCTGAGCAACTATCAAGTGAAATAGTGAAACTTTTGAAATACGGTTTAAAAATTCTTAAAACTTTTGGATTCAAAGAATATGAAATTTATCTCTCAACCCGGCCGGAAAAATACGCTGGAACGGAAAAAAGCTGGGAGAAAGCGACCAATTCTTTAAAATACGTGTTGGAAAAATTAAAATTAAAATACCAGATTGACCCGGGTGGCGGAGTTTTCTACGGCCCAAAGATTGACATAAAGATAAAAGATTCTTTAGGCAGGCCATGGCAATGCACCACCATTCAGGTTGACTTCAATCTGCCGGAAAGATTTGATATTACTTACATTAACCAAAAAGGTAAAAAAGAAAGGCCAATTATGATTCACAGGGCACTACTCGGTTCTCTTGAACGATTTATTGGCGTTTTGATTGAAAATTTTTCAGGCGCTTTCCCCTTATGGCTGTCTCCGGAGCAAATTTGGATAATTCCGATTGGCAACCGCCACGAAAAATACGCCAATCAGCTCAAAAACGAGCTAAGCTCCTTTAGGGTGGAGGTGAAAGATGAAAACGAAACTGTCTCCAAAAAAATCAGGGAAGGAGAAATTCAGAAAATCCCCTATCTGCTGGTGGTCGGAGACAAAGAAATGAAAAGTAATTCGGTTCGGATCAGACAAAGAAACAAGGGAGATATCGGCATGATAAAATTTAATAAATTTTTAGAAAAAATTACCAAAGAAAATTCTCGCAAAAAAATAAATTAACATGAATCAGATCAGCGAAAAAACTCAAAGACTAATTAAACAATATCAAATTTCGTATCAAACTTTACAACCCAAAAAGGGCGAGTCAACCATCCATGTTGACGAAGTGGCAAGCGCCGTAGCTTCTTTCTATGAAAAAATCAGAGGGGTTGTTGAATGGAGAGAAGAACATCTTTTAAGAAGGGCGGCCATTGAAAGAATTTTAAAAAGAAGGTTATTTTTGCAAACCGCGGCTGACGAAATGGCCGAATCCTTTGTTTTTGAACTAATCCGCGGCGGCCATTTTCCAAATGATCGCATTCCCGAAACGAAAATTGAAGAGGTAAAAAAGGCGCTCAATAAGTATCTTTTTATCCTGGAAAACAGTAATCAGCCGCCAAGAGAAAAAACGAAAGCTCAGCTTTATAATTGGTTATTAGATATCGCGGCTTGCGAAATAGAAGAAATCCTTTCTTTACCCATTAAAGAAAAAGCATTGATTGAATATATGACGGAACTGATGAAGGAGAAAATTAAAGTCGTTGAAGGAATCATAGTTTATCGAGGAATGTTAAAAGAAGAAAAAGAAACTCAAGTTTATATTGCCTGCCAGAGAGCACTTTTTAAACTTGACTCGCCCATTATCAGCTATCATCTTTTAAGAAAAAAGGAAATTTTCTGGCAAAATCTTGAAGAAACGCAGTTAAAAAAAATCGCCGCTGACATTTATTCGATTTGGGATAGTATTGAAAAAGACTTAAAACATCCTTTGATGGAAAAATTCTATAAAATCTGTGAACAGTATGACACTCCTTATCTGATTTTAGGAGATATTCTTTCGCAAAATCCAACCGAAGCTCACAAATCCCTATCTCAACCTGAAACCTTAGAAGGTTTAATCAAACAAGCTTATCAAACAAGACTCAAAAAGCTCAAAGCCAGAATGGAACGGGCCGCCATTTTCATTACCATCTCAATATTTGTCACCAAGATGCTATTGGCCTTTGCGATTGAGATTCCTTTTGACAAATATATTTTGGGAGGATTTAATTATGAAGTTTTGGCAATTAATATTTTAATTCCGCCTCTTTTAATGTTTCTTTTGGTTTTAACCATCAGGCCTCCCAGGAAAGAAAATCTAAATATAGTCATAATGGAAACAATGAAAATTGTTTATGAAAAAGACGCAATGGATGTTTATGAAATAAAATCTCCCAGAAAAAAGGGATTCGTTTTAAATTTTATAATTAATATCTTTTATCTTTTTACCTTCCTTGTCTCATTCGGTATAATTATTTGGGGATTAAATAAACTAAACTTTGGCGTGCTGTCAATCATAATATTTCTGATGTTTTTCTCTTTAATTGCTTTTGCCGGAGTGAAAATAAGAGAAAGAGCCAAAGAACTTCAGGTTCTCCCGGAAAAAACAGGATTTTTAATTTTTTTAACCGATTCCCTCTCTTTGCCTTTCTTAAGGCTGGGACGATGGTTATCTCATCAGTGGCTTAAATATAATATTATTTTAATCTTCATTACTGCCTTGATTGATATGCCTTTCCAAGTATTCGTTGAATTTTTAGAGCAGTGGAGATCTTTTCTGACAGAAAAAAAAGAAGAAATTCATTAAAATAACAAAATTCCAGACAAAAAACGGCCTTGAAATGGTCGTTTTTTTAATCTAAAATAAGCATTATGAAATACTGGATTATTACGTACGGTTGCCACCCCAGTAGTAGAAACTTCGTTTCACTACGGGGCAAGGATGAATAAATGGTTAAAAAATATTTCCTAATTACATATGGGTGTCAAATGAATAAAAGCGACGGTGAACGAATTATTTCGGTTTTAAAGAAACAAGGTTATCTGCCGGCTTTAAAAGAAGCTGAGGCTGATTTGATTTTAATTAATGTTTGCTCTGTCAGACAATCAGCCGTAAACCGAGTTTACGCTAAAGTTAATAAATACTTTAAAAAGAAAAAGATTATTTTAACCGGCTGTGTTTTGAAAGAAGACAAAAACAAATTAAAAAATAAGGTATCCGAATTTTGGCATCCTGATTATTATTTTGAATGTTTACCGATTCATCAAAGTAAATTTCAAGCTTTCTTACCCATAATGACCGGTTGTAACAATTTTTGCGCCTATTGCGTCGTCCCCTACACCCGTGGCAGAGAAAAATCTCGGCCGGCAAAAGAAATTATTAGAGAAATTAAATCTTTGGTCAAAAAAGATTATAAGGAAGTTATTTTATTAGGGCAAAATGTAAACTCGTATAAAGATAAAAATGTTAATTTTCCGAAGTTGCTCAAGAAAATCAATAATATTAAAGGCAATTTCAAGATAAATTTTATAACTTCTCACCCGAAAGACATGTCGGATGAATTAATTGAAACAATGGCGAAATGCCAAAAATTAATCAAAGAAATACATCTTCCGGTTCAAAGCGGAGATAATGAAATTCTAAAAAAAATGAATCGGCATTATACGGCCAGCCACTATAAAAAACTTATCAAAAAAATCAAACAAAAAATTCCCGGAATAAAAATATCAACCGATATTATTGTCGGCTTTCCCGGTGAAACAAAAAAACAATTCCAAAACACGGTAAAACTCGCCAAAGAAATTAAATTTGAAAAGGCTTATGTCTCCAAATATTCGCCTCGGCCCGGCACCTTAGCCTTCAAATTAAAAGATAATGTCTCGCCCCAAGATAAAAAAACCCGCTGGCAAATTCTGGAAAAGCTAATCAATTACTCGAACTGCAGTAAAGGGTGAAGAAGCTCGAAGAAACAAGTTTCTTCTTCCGTCTCGCCTTCGGCTCGACGAACGAATGTTCTTCGAGAAATAGCATTATGCCAAGACAAAATAAAAAACTAAAACTTGTTATGATACTTGGCCCAACGGCTTCGGGTAAGTCGGATTTGGCTGTGAAAATCGCCAAAAAATTTAACGGCGAGGTTATCTCCGCTGACTCAAGGCAGGTGTATAAAGTTTTAGATATTGGCACAGGGAAAATCACCCCCGATACTAAAAATTCTTCGAATTTTAGTACGGGGCAGGCAAAAAAGAAATATATTTTCACACATAAAGGAATTCCGCATTATTGCATTGATGTCGTATCGCCTAAAAAAAGATTTACCGTTGTTCAATATCGAAAACTAGCCCTCAAAGCCATTGATGAAATATTCAAAAAAGGCAAAATTCCGATTTTGTGCGGCGGGACCGGTTTTTATATTCAGTCAGTAATAGATGGTATTTTAATTCCTACAGTTAAGCCTGACTGGAAATTAAGAAAAAAATTGGAAAAAAAATCAGCAAAAGGGCTCTATCAAATTTTAAAAAAACTTGACCCGAGAAGGGCAAAAACTATTGAAAAGGAAAATCCCAGAAGATTAATCAGAGCGATTGAAATTGTTTTAAAAACAAAAAAACCGGTTCCTGTTTTTCAGAAAAATCCTCTTCCCTATCCCGTTTTGATACTGGGAATTAAAAAGCAAGACAAAGAATTAAAAAATTTAATTAAAAAAAGATTTTTAAAATGGCTAAAAATAGGACTAATTGTTGAAGTAAAAAAATTAAGGAGATCAGATATTTCTTGGAAAAGAATAGAAGAATTTGGGCTCCACTATCAGGTTATCGCCGAATACTTACAGGGAAAATTAAATTACCAAAAAATGATAGAAAATTCTTTAAATGAACTTGAAAATTACGCCAAACGCCAGATGAACTGGTGGAAATCTGATAGAAGAATTCACTGGATAAAAAATTACAGGCAAGCAGAAAATTTAGCAAAGAAATTCCTTCTGTAAAAATGGTAAAGCGAGGTAAAAAATAATACCTCGCTTTTTACTCGTCCTTAATTAGGACGAGGCAATAGTCTTATAAAACTTCCTTTGCACACCAAGGTGACCTTATTCCCCAAGTAGAAAGAATCTGAATCCCTCAAAGGTTTGGGTATCGTAATCCTTCCATGCTTTTTCACCTTTTGAACCTTGACCCCAAACGTTATTGAAGGATTCCAATGTTCTTTTAACACTTTTTCTAACACACCATGAACCGTTGTATGAATCTCAACACAATCATCCTCCCCTATCTTCACAACAACATTTTTGTCTAATTGTTTCTTTAACGTTTCAGGTATGTTTAACCGGCCTTTTCCATCAATACTGGATTCGAATGTTCCGTAAAACATAATTACACCTCCTTTCAGAACTTCTCTGGAAGATTTTGTTGAAGATTCTGAACTTCCTCGTTCAAGATTCGAACCAATTCTGAAATTCGCTCTGAAATCCTTTTAACCGAAATCCCAATACTAGTTACCGGGTTAATGGTGACATGTCGCCACTCCTGTAAATCTGTTTGTATGCGCTTGAAAACGAGCGCTAAGATTTGTCCAACATCGGAACAGAATTCTATTTCCTCCGCCACAAAGTTGATTTTTTCTTTTGAGGCATCTATAGCAATCACAATTTCTTTAGTCACAGGAATGTATAATATCTGATTGATTTGTCTAGAGCGAACAATCGCTCTAAAGTGGAGGGCGAGAGGGCTCTCATTTGGGTTGTAATCAATGGTAATTTCTTGAGAGTCGACAACGTCTTGGATATCAGGATGCTTGTTTAATTTTTCCTTAAGTCCAATTCCATGGTCTCCAACAGGAACTCCAGCTGCTATTTCACACCACCGTTGACCATCTTTATCAAAAATTCGATAAATTGTACACCTTTCAATCTGTAAATTCCGGGTGATTTGTTCCGCAGCCCGAGCGGAAATTTCTCCAAAAGTATTACCCTCAATAATTGTCTTTATCACTTTTAAAATTGCCCTGTGGCTTGCCCTGCGAAATTGCTCGTTATAGAGGGTGAGCGCAGCAAACTGAGATAATGTTTGAGCTAAGGATATCTGTTTAGGGGAGAATGGTTCTCGCGCATAAACTTGCGCTACTCCTAAGGTCTCTCCATCAAATTGGAGCGGAATGGCCATCAGAGACCTTGAAGTATTATGGATAATGTATGACGGATCATATCTACTGTCTTTTGTAATATCAGGAATATTTTGAACCTGACCGGTCGTAAATGCTTCTCCCGCAATTGTTCCATCAATATCAACTTCTTCCTTTCTTAATTCGGCATTAATACCGTAAACAGCCATCAACTTCATTTTTTCTCCTTGAAGCACTCTGATTGTACACCTCTCTGCGTTAAGATTTTCGGCTAATTGCTGAGCAATTGACGATATAATTCCTTGGACATCCATAAGTCTCACCTCCTTTCAGGTAATCTTATTTGTTTAATCTTTTTATTTCTTCTCTTTCCTGCTCGAAGAACATTCGTTCGTCGAGCCGAAGGCGAGACGGGAGAAGAAACTTGTTTCTTCGAGCTTCTCCACCCTTCGCTGCGGCTCGGGTATTTAATTGAAAAAGAGCTTTTTAAAAAATCGCCGTTAATATATAGTGCTATATTATTTAATTCTGGTCAACGTTTCTTTTAGTATCTTATTAACCGCTTGAGGATTGGCCTTTCCTTTGGTAGCTACCATTACCTGGCCAATTAAAAACTGAAAAGCATTTTCTTTTCCTTTCTTAAAATCTTCTATCACTTTTGGATTTTTGGAAGTGACGCTTTTAATGATTTTTTCAATCTCTGTCTCGTCAACTATCTGGACCAATCCTTTCTCTTCAATAATGTGAGAAGGGTCAGCCCCGGTTTTAAACATATCTTCCAAAACCATCTTGGCAATCTTTGAAGAGATTTTGCCTTCATGAATTAAAGTGATAAATTCAGCAAAATTTTCGGGAGTGATTAAAAAATCATCTCCAGAAACCTTAGCTCCTTTTAATAAACCCTGTAAATCGGTAATTATATAATTTGAAGCGAGTTTAATCAATTTGGAAATTTTCTCTTCTGATAACCGAGGTTCAAATTCGCTTACCGTCTTTTCAAAAAATTCTCCCAAATTTTTATTACAAACGAAAATTTCAAGACTCTTTTCATCTACTCGAAGAACATTCGTTCGTCGAGCCGAAGGCGAGACGGAAGAAGAAACTTGTTTCTTCGAGCTTCTCCACCCTTCGCTGTGCTCGGGTAATTGATATTCTTTAGCGAATCTTTCTCTTCTTTGTTGAGGCAGTTCGGGAATTTCGGCTTTAATTTCATTAATGTAACTCTGTATCCCTAAATACAGCGGAGGTAAATCTGGTTCGGGAAAATATCTGTAATCGTGTGCTTCTTCTTTTTCTCTTTGGCTCACCGTCACTCCTTTGCTGTCCGACCAACCCCGTGTTTCTTGAATAATTGTTTTACCCTCATTTAATAGTTCTGTTTGTCTTTGAATTTCGTAATCAATACCTCGTTCTGCTGATTGGAAAGAATTTAAATTTTTAATCTCAACTTTGGTACCCAACCCCGCACCAGAAACTTCGTTTCGGTACGGGGCAGGCTCTTTTTTTTCTTTACTTAAAGAAATATTAACTTCCACGCGCATCTGTCCTTTTTCCATATCAGCGTCAGAAACTCCAAGATACCTTAAAATTAGTTGTAATTCCTCTGCAAATTTCCGAGCCTCTTTCCCGGAAACTATATCAGGTTCGGTCACCAATTCCATTAAAGGGATTCCTGCTCGGTTAAAATCAACCAAAGAGTAATCTGCGCCTTCGGGATGGACCAGTCTCCCTGTATCCTCTTCAAGATGTACCTCTCGAATCCTTATTTTTCTATCACCAATCATTAAAAACCCTTCCCGGCAAAGAGGTTGATAAAGTTGAGATATCTGGTACCCCTTGGGAAGGTCGGGATAAAAATAATTTTTACGGTCAAATTTTGAATATTCTGGAATTTGGCAATTTAAAGCTATGCCCGTTTTGATGGTTTTCTTTACCGCTTTTTCATTAATTACGGGTAAAGTTCCAGGGTGCCCCATACAAACAGGACACACGTTGATGTTGGGATGTCTCTCGTCAGGATCGTTTTTACAATCGCAAAACATCTTGCTTTTTGTATTTAATTCAACGTGGATTTCCAACCCAATGACCGGTTGATATGATTTTTTATCCATAATGTCTTTATATATTTATACCACAAATTTTTAAAATAGACAGGTTCCAACAAAAAAGCCAGATGACAAATTTTCATCTGGCTCTTGGAAAAACAAATTTTTCCTTTCTAAGAGCTCAAATTTCAAACCAACTTTCACCAACGAGAGCCAAAACCTTTTCTTGGCCAGCGGGAATCTTTTTTATTTCCTTCTGACAATATCTTTTTTCTAACTTCGCGTTCTTTACCCGCGGGCTCCCCTCGTCTTTGTCCGGCGTATAAAATTCATTTGCGCAATCAAAACAAGAAAAAGGCAACTGATCTTTGAAAATATCTTTTTTCAAAAAATCCAGGTTCACACTTTGACATTTGGGACACCAATACCTCTCCGCTTCCGTAATTCTCATCTGAGCCACCGTAATCAGATTAAGTTCCTTTGCTAGCTGATATCCTAAACAACTGGCGAAGGTTCTTTTTAATATTTCTTTTGAACCAAATCCAGCCGCCTTAACGTGTCTCTCGTGGATAGACGATATTTCGGTGTGAATAATAGAAGTTAACTCTACTCTCCCCAGCAACTTCTTTGCGCCCAGATCACATACCCAGTGTAAATGGTGGTCATTGATGAAGTGCTTTTCTATAATTACGGTTCCGCTTCTTATATCTTTTTTTTCAAAAAATTCCGCCAATTTTTCCCAAACATTTCCATCTAACAGGATAATCATCTCACTATCCCTCCTTTCTTTTAATTAGTTATTTTTGATAATCTTCTCTAATTTTGTAATGCTCGCATTTTAGTACTTCCTTCTCAATACGACAGACAATATCAATATAGTTTCTCCTGGCATCACCATGTCCAAAAACTTGCTTTGCGTGATAATCTCGTATCATCGCTGCCCCGCAAACCAACCAATATTTACACTTAGGCTCCTTTAAAATGGTAATAAAGCCATACATAAACCGCTTCAGCCTGTGCCGAATGTCCTCTAAAATCTCAACTATTTTTCTCAACTTTCATCACCTCCCTTATTAAATTTTTAAAGAATCTGTCTCTCCGTTTTTTAATCTCTTTTTAATCTCAATTATTGAAAAAGTCAATCCTTGGTACAACGGGGTTTGTTAAACTTGCTTTTCTTTTTTCTTGGTGGACACTCTACCGCCCTGCCACTGACCTCGGTATAAACTGGTTTTTCCTTTAACTTCAAAAAACATCATATGCAGAACCCTGGCACCCAGTTCTAATTTAAATGCTTTATCTCTAAAATTATAAATTCCCATCGTTAGTTCACCTTTATAACCGGGGGCTGATTGTCCGCCAAAAATATAAATACCGGATCGATAAAGAGTAGAGCGAGGAGTAAAAAAAGCTAAGAGATTTTCCGGTAAATTAATTATTTCAACCGTTCTCATTAAATAATAGGTTTTTGGCCGAAGAGACACTTTTTTGACCTTTCCTTCTTCAAATTTTGCAACCAATTTAGTTTTTGGCGTTTCTCGCTCCTCTATCCCTAAAAATCCATTTCCCGAAACCTCATATAGCTCCCCTATTCTGAAATCAAAACCTGCTCCTTCCGGATTTTTCAATTCCCTTTCAGAAAGATTTTCCGCCAGTTTTTTTTCTTTAACCAATTTTAAAAGTTGTTCAATTCCTAAAATCATCTTATTTTATTTGCCTAATTTTTTTAAATTTTCTTGGAATTTATTTTCCAGGTCTTGCTTCATTTTTTCATGAATTTTTTCGTCATAATCTGGCACCAATGGCTTAATCATCGGGCAAAATTTCTCTTCTAAACAAAAACCGACCGCGTGACATTTAGGAACAATGTGTTCTGCTACCCAATTTAATCCCCTTTGATTTAACAGTTTTTTGATCGCCGCCACTTCTTTAATAGATACACGCCGTAATTCCTCTTCGGCCGTAGAACATATTCTTAAAGGATAGTAACCTGCAATTAAATTGTAAAAATTATAATCTTGGAAAACGTCTAATTTTAATCCGCGAGGAATGATAAATATGGCATCTGATTTTTTAACTCCGAGGTTAATTAATTTATTATATATCTCAAGAGAATCAAGCGCTCTTTCTAAATAACAGTAAAGAAAATTTTTATTATTTTGAACACTCGGCGGGATAGAAAATACTAAATCAATATTTCTTATTATTTTTTTGTTCAGTTTTTGATTTTTGATCTCTTTTTTATATTTTTTAAACACCTCTGTTGCTCTTTCTATGCAATAATAAACAGACTCCACAATCATAGGAACCGTTCGGTGTCGCTTTTTATCGCCCCAAACCCGCCAAGCGACCGAAGCCAATATTTTTATATTCGCACTTAGATGATAATCGCGGGCAATCTGTTGGCGCATTGCAATTAAATCCAGCCATTTGCTCCTGAACCCATTTTTATTTTTGACAACTTTCCTGATTTCTCTTTTCAACTCAAACAGTCTTTTTTTAAGCTCCGGCGTCACGACAAAATCGCTTGAAACAATTTGAAAAGAGTCTTGATTTTTTTTCTTTTTTAGCAAATCGCGTATTAAATTGGATTCTTTGGGATCTCGGAAAATATGAGGATACGGATAAGTGTTTCTCGGAGCAACTAATCTTGTTGCGTAAAGCAGGTCCACGCCATTTTTTTTTAATTCTTTTTCTATCTTTTTTATTAAAAATCCGATTTCCTCCGGCATCCAGTCTTTTTCTGCTTCGTATTCTCTTTTTAACGAAACGAGTGATTCAATCGGCAACTGTAAAATCCCTGTTCCATAAATACCGTATTGAAGCATTTTGGAGGCTGTATCCTTTTGAACTCCTTGAGATAAAAGCCAGTTTACGAAATTAATATTTCTTTCAGAAGCTTCCCTGTAAATCTTTCGAGCTGAACTGTTTTTCAAAATAGTGGTCGGATAAACAATATCTTCTGGCTTCGTGTCTGTTCTTCGACCCGAAGCCATTAGAGCTGAAGCAAATACAATGCCTGTTAACGCCGAATCCAAAAACTTGCTGGCTGTGTAAGAAAAAGAAAAGGCGGGGGTCGTCGCCATTGAAGCGTGTCCCTTTAAAGACGACTTTCTCAAAATTCTTATGATTTTTTCATTTATATCTTGGCCTTTTTCTTTTGTTTCTTTTAATAAATCTTGGACTGATTTTCCCTTAAAGGTAAGCAATGCCGAGAAAGAAACTATCTCTTGCGGATTTAAAAACCCGGTTTCATCTTTTAAAACCGGAGTAATTCCTAAAAATTTTAAATTTAAATCAGATGTCAGTAACGGCTTCATTTTAACTCTTCGTTTAATTTGCTGGCCGTAGAGTTGTTTTGGCCGGCGTATTTGTGGTCTTTTTGTTTCAAATAAGAAACTTCTACGGGACTAGAGAGGGTTTCAAAGGTCATGGCGCAGATTCTCATTCCGGCATACAAAATAATCGGCATAATTCCCAGATTCCCCAGTTCCATCACCGCTTTTCCCTGCCAACCAGGGTCAAATCGGGCTGCAGTTGAATGAACCACCAGTCCCAGCCGTCCCAAAGAACTTCTGCCGTCCAGCCGACCCATTATGTCGTCCGATAAAATAATTTCTTCTTTGGTTACGGCAATCACAAATTCTTTTGGCTGGAGTATAAAGGGTCCGTCATCTTCAATCGTTATTTCCTCCATCACCTTCTCAAAGTCTGCTTTTCTTTTTAAATCCAAATAAGGATATTGAGTGGGTTTGAAGGTTTTAAAGGAATTGCCCAAATGAAGATCAAGAGAGCAAGGTCCTAATTGCTCTTGAAAATTCGGCTCGGGGATAATTTTAATTTTTCCCTCTTTAATATATTTTTTAATATCTCTGTCAGACAAAATCATGGTAGTAGTTATTGTATTATCTCAATTCCCATGTTTTTGGCAGTGCCTTCAATTATCTTCATAGCAGCTTCTGTATCGTCGGCATTTAAATCTGCCATCTTTTTTTCAGCGATTTCTCTTAATTGGCTTTTTGTGATTTTTCCCACTTTGGTTTTATTTGGCGTTCCTGAGCCTTTTTCAATGCCGGCTGCTTTTTTTAATAATTCGGAAGCTGGCGGAGTTTTTAGCTTAAATTCATAGGTCCTGTCTTCGTAAATCGTCACTTCCAAGGGAACGGTAAAACCCATTTGATTTTTGGTCGCTTCATTAAATTTCTGGCAGAATTCACCAAGATTCAAACCGTGTTGAGCCAGAGCCGGCCCTACCGGCGGTGCCGGCGTTGCCTGGCCGGCCGGGATTTGTAATTTTATTATTGCTTTAATTTTTTTTGCCATGCGAAAATATTATATTTTTTTGATTTGTAATGAATCCAACTCTACGGGAGTATCACGGCCAAACATATTGACCAAAACCTTTATTTTCCCCCTTTCTTCATCAATTTCCGAAACCTTGCCGTCAAAATCTTTAAAGGGGCCGTCAATAATTTTTACCGTGTCATCAATTTTAACATCAATTTTGTAATGGGGCTCTTCTACGCCCATTCTTCCTTTTAAATTATCTATTTCTTCTTTAGAAACCGGCACAGGGGTGGTCCCCGCTCCCACAAATCCGGTCACATTGGGCGTATTTCTGATTACGTACCATGAATCATCGGTCACAATCATCTCTACCAAAACATAACCAGGGTAAATCTTCTCTTCTATCGTCTTCCTCTTGCCATCTTTTATTTTAATCTTTTTTTCTTTTGGTACAATGACATTAAAAATTTTATCTTCCATGCCCAAAGACTCAATCCTTTGTTTGAGATTTTTGGCAACGGCATCTTCATAACCAGAATAAGTATGAATCACGTACCAATTTTTTTCTTGAGGTAATTGCTGCTTGGGCATATTTTCTACAATATAAACTTTGTAATTAAAGTTTTAAACACAAAGTCTAATGTTCCCAGAAAAATGGCCGCGCCCAAAGAAACCCCGACTACAATCACGGTGTATCTAAAAGTTTCTTTTCTCGTCGGCCAGTTAACTTTTTTTATTTCTAACCTGACCTCTTTAAGAAAGGTAGTAATTTTACTAGGAATATTAGCTAAATTCATGTTTTAAAAAACGCCCTAACGGGCTTCATTTTTATCTTAAAAAAATTATGCCCTGATGTCAACCCCCACACCTAATCAGTTAGGTGTGGGGGTCAAGCCCTTTTTAAATATCCAAGTTCTTCACTTTTTTGGCGTAGGCCTGGATAAATTTTCTCCTTGGGAATACTTCGTCTCCCATTAAAGTATCAAAAATTTTATCCGCTTCTCTGACTGATTCAACGGTCACTTGCAATAAAACCCGGTTTTCAGGACTCATTGTCGTCTCCCATAATTCTTCAGGATTCATCTCTCCCAAACCCTTATAGCGCTGAATCAAAGGATTGGTTGTCTTTTGTTTCTTTAATTTGTTTAAAACAATGGCTTTTTCGTCTTCGGTATAAGCATAATCAATTTTTTTTCCGGTCTGGATTTTGTAAAGTGGCGGCTGGGCAATGTAAAGATGGCCGGCTTCAATTATCGGTTTAAAATAGCGGTAAAAAAGAGTTAAAAGTAAGGTTCGGATATGATTTCCATCAGAATCTGCATCAGCCATTAAAACAATTCTGTGGTATCTTAACTTTTCCAAATTAAAATCTTCAGAAATTGCCGTTCCCAAAGCAATGATTAAAGATTTAATTTCTTTTGAGCCCAAGATTTTATCAAGCCGCGCCCGCTCCACATTTAAAATTTTACCCCGCAAAGGCAAGATGGCTTGAAAATGGCGATCGCGGGCCTGACGCGAACTATTATGAACAAAAATTCCAGAAGCTAAGGCAAAATTGTGAGTTTCTTCTACTTCTAAATCAAAAACATCTGTTTTCTTTTTTAATTTGATAATTTTTTTAATTTTATGATTGTAATTTAAGATAGTTTCCTTGAGTTTTTCCTCATCATTTTCAAAAAAACGCTGACAGATTGTATCAAATCTTAAAATACTTTTATCATTCCTCTTTAATCTCTCTTTATTGTATTCCTCTTTATTAAATACTCCACATTTTCCAAAAATTTCTCTCAATAATTTTAGTGCTTTTTCTTGATAAGTTTGGTTATATGCTACTTTTCTTTTTACCCTAAACTCCTTTGTCCACTGTTTTTTAGTTTTTTGGCTTCGCCAAGACAATAATTGGAGATTTTGCCACTCTATTTTTGCTTTTCGAGAAAGCTCTTCTTTCGCTTCCGGATGTTCTTCAAAATACTTTTTAATTTTTTCAGCTTGTATCTTTTTATTTTCTTCGTTAGACCAATACTTTTTTTGATTTTTATATAAGATTTTATTATTTCTTTCTCGATATTCTTCATTTTTTCTGTAAAACTCAAGGAATTTTTGGACCATATATTGTTTGTATTCTTCGTTTCCCCATTGTTTTTTTGCTCTTTCGCTTAACATCTTTCTCATCTCCGGCCTTAACATCGTTGCTCTAACTTTTTCTCGGTATTCTTTTGATTGATGAAATTTTCTGATTTTTTCTTGTACATCTTCTCTAAATAAATTTTGCCTTGCGATTTTCCCATGATAATAAAGATGCCTCATTTTATCCATTCTTATCACATTATCTGGATTATTATTTAATTTATTAAAATCGATGTGATGAATGCAAGATTTTTTCTCTTTTGTATATTTTTCATTTTTAAAATTATATTCATCAGCTAAAAGATGAGTATAAATCCACTTATGACTTCTGGCTTCATAAACCATTTCATAGCCTCCGATTTTAATTCTGCCTTTAATTTTTGAATATTTTCGGTATAGGGGCATTAGAGAATCCTGTTGTGTCAAATCTTCTGCTCTTTTGTAAGAACAATTTCTTAACATAAAGCGATGATCGGGTGTGCAAATAATTTCTTCTCTATTATCAAGAATAATTTTTATAACTCTAGTATTTTTTCGGGTTTTTCTTGGGTTTTGAATTAAACCAATTCCTATTCTGCCATCTTCCTTTATTGTGTAGCAATAATTTCTTTTCCCTTTTTTATTTTCTTTTATTAATTCTTTTAAACTTAAATTTCTACCGTCAGTTAAAGCAACTCTTGTATCTCCAGTCAAACATCCTCCAGCACTCTCCCCTTCCACGATATACAATTCCGACTCTTCAGGGTTTCTTGAAGAGCAGTCAGCCAATTTGCCGGGCAAAGCCAAACCTTCCAAAATTCCTTTTCGCAAAACGGTTTCTCTGGCGGCTTTGGCTGCCTTTCTCGCCTTTGAAGATAAAAGACATTTTTCAATAATCGCTCTGGCGTCTTGAGGATTTCTTTCCAAAAAATCAGCCAAAGTTTCAGAAACCACTCCTTCCACTGCCACTTTGGCTTCGGGATTTCCCAATTTGGCTTTGGTCTGGCCTTCAAACTGGGGTTCCCTTATCTTTACCGACACCACGCCGGTTAAACCTTCCTTAATGTCTTCACCGTTTAAATTATCATCCGATTCCTTCAAAAAACCATTTTTCCTAGCGTAGTCGTTAAAAGTTCTGGTTAAAGCGGTTCTGAAACCGGTTAAATGGCTGCCGCCTTCGGCGGTATAAATATTATTGGCAAAACTTTCCTCATAGGGTTCGTACTCTTCGGTATACTGAACAGTCGCTTCAACTAAGATGCCGTTTTTTTCGCCGGAACCATAATAAATATTGGGGTGACGGACCGAAACTCCCCGAACCAAATACTTCACATAAGACGACAGCCCGCCCTCAAAATAAAAAGTGTATTTCTGGGCCGGTTTTTCTCTTTCGTCAGAAACCGTTATCTTTACCCCCTTGGTTAAATAAGCCTGCTGCCTTAGATGGTCTAAAATCTTTTTTAAATCAAATTTAATGTCTTTGAAAATTTCCGAGTCCGGCTCAAAGACAACCGTAGTGCCGGTCTGTTTGCATTTGCCGGTCTTTTTAACTTTTGTTTTTGGTCTTCCTTTGACATATTCCTGAGAATATCTGAGACCGCCGCGGCAAACCTCAACCCTCATCCAGCGAGAAAGCGCGCACACGACCGAAACTCCTACCCCGTGCAGTCCGCCGGCTATCTGATAGGATTTGCCTCCAAATTTTGCTCCGGCATGCAATGTCGTCATTACCGTCTCCAGAGCTGATTTCTTTGTCTGAGAATGCTTTTCTACCGGAATACCGCGGCCGTCATCAATTGTTTTTACTCTGTTGCCGGGCAAAAGAACGACTTCAATATTTTTGGCAAAACCGGCCATTGCCTCGTCCAAAGAGTTATCAACGCATTCCCAGACTAAATGATGCAAACCGTCGGGACCGGTAGAGCCAATATACATGCCGGGCCTTCTCCTTACGGGCTCTAAACCTTCCAATACATAGATATCTTTGGCCGTATATGTTTCTTCGACTTTTGTTTTTTTTAATTTTGGCATATTATCTTCTCACTTGCCACTCTGGCTCCGATTCCAGAGTTTTAATTATTTTTTGATGTAGCTGGTCAATTTCTTTTGAAGACAATGTCCGGTCTTGGGCCTGATAAATTAAATGAAAAGCCAGATTCTTTTTTCCTTCAGGAAGCTCTTCGCCTTCGTAAATATCAAAAAGGTCTATATCGCGCACCAAAGTTCCGCCCGTTATTTCAATAACATTTAAAACTTCCTCCACTTTTACCTGAGGCGGAACCAGAATCGCTAAATCCCTGACGGCTGACGGATATTTCGGAATGGGCCTGAATTCATGCTCTTCAGAAGCTAATTTGGCTAATTTTTCAAAATCTAAATCAAACAAAACTACTTTCTGGCTTAATTTTAAAGTTTCTGAGATTTTATCTGACATTTCTCCCAAAAAACCCACTTCTTCCTGACCGATTTTTATTTCAGCGCATTTTTTAGAATGCCAGAGAGAAAGCTTGCTCTCTTCTGGCGTGGGTTTGTAATTATCATACCAAACATCGCTAATTCCTATTTTATTTAACAGAAGGTCAACTACTCCTTTTAATTGATAAAATTCTTCACCGAGAATGGTGGCGGTTAACATTCTTTTTTCTTCCAATTTTTCTTTGTTTTTTCGGAAAATTTTGCCCAGTTCAAAAATTTTAATTTTTGCGGCTTTTTTTTGATTTTTTTGGATGTTCTTCAATAAGTTTGGAATTAAACTTGCTCTCAGGTATTTAAAATCTACGCTTAAAGGATTCTCTAATTCAATCAGATTATTATTGCCAAAAATATTTTTGTCTTTTTCAGAGATGAATGAATAATTATAAACTTCAGAAAAGCCGGCTTCTTTTAAAATATTTTTAGTTGTCTCTTCCCAGAAAATTTCGTAATTTTTTTTGGGCGGAATCAAAGCAGATACGGGAAACAAGACGGGAATTTTCTCATAACCGTAAATTCTACCCACTTCCTCAATTAAATCTTCCTGTAAAAAAATATCCAGTCTAAAAGTTGGCACCTCAACTGTCAGAATGTTGAATTTTGCCTGCCCCGTAGGAAGCCGAAGGCTTTCCTTCGGGGAATGTACAATTTTGAATTCTAGTTTTTTTAAGATGTCCATTATTCTGGATCGCGAGATTTCTACCCCTAATAGACTTTTAAGATAAGACAAATCAAGATTAATTCTCTTTGCTATGGTTTTTTTGGGATAAATATCAATTGAACCTTTTATCACTTTGCCTTTAGCGATTTTTTGGATTAAATAAGCGGCCCGAGAAATTCCAAATTCCGTCAGATTCGGGTCAAGGCCATGTTCAAATCTCAAAGAGGCATCGGTTCTCAAATTTAATTTGCGGGAAGCGCGGCGAATCACCTGGGAATTGAAATTGGCTGATTCCAAAATAACCACTTTTGTTTTATTATCAATTTCCGGCAATTTTCCGCCTTTAATGCCGGCAATCGCCACTGGTTTTTGACTGTCGGCAATCACTAGAATGTCATCATCTAAATTATATTTTTCTCCATCCAAAGTGGTAATTTTTTCTCCTTCTTTGGCAAAACGAACAATAATTTTTTTGCCTTCTAATTTTTCTCCGTCAAAAGCATGAAGGGGCTGGCCCGTTTCCAGCATCACGTAATTGGCAATATCCACGATATTGTTAATTGGTCTTAAGCCGCAGACTTTTAATCGCGCCTTAATCCCTTCTGGAGAATTTCCTATTTTGACACCGGTTATTACTTTGGCCGTGTATCTCTGACAAGTTCCTCTTCCCACCACCTCGACTCTAATAAAATCTTTTAGCTTTAGTTTTTTATCTTCTTTTATTTTTGTTTCCGGCAGTTGAAAATTTAGATTCAAAATCGCGGCTATTTCTCTGGCAATGCCCAGATGCGAAAAACAGTCCCCCGCCCTATTTGGCTTGATATCAATATCTAAGGTAAAATCATTCCCCTTTTTTTTAATTTCTTCTACCGAAGCAAAATGAGACGTCAAAAGCTCAGCTAATTTTTTTGGTGCTGGCAACTTTCTCTTAAAAAATGATTGCAACCAATTGTAGGAAAATACCATATTAAAATTGGTGAAGAAATCTTAGATCTCCGGACCGTAATAACCTAATATCATTAATTTTATATTTCATCATCGCCAACCTATCCAAACCAAACCCAAAAGCCCAACCGCGCCACTCTTTGGGATTTAAACCTGAATTTTTAAAAACATTGGGGTGAACCATGCCGGCTCCCGCCACTTCCATCCAACCGGTATTTTTGCAAGCTGAGCAACCCTTTCCCGCGCAAACCAGACAAGTCATACTGATATCAAAAGAAGGTTCGGTAAAAGGGAAAAAATCCGGCTTCAGACGAAATTCAACTTCCTTTTTGAAAAATCTGCGAAAAAATTCACCGATAATCGCTTTAAAACTGGGCACTGAAATTTCTCTATCCACCATTAATCCTTCAACTTGAAAAAGCTGAAACTCATGCCTGTAATCCGTGGCCTCATGCCGAAAAACATTTCCCGGCACAATAATTCTCAAAGGCGGCTGATTTTTTTCCATATAACGCACCTGCATGGGAGATGTATGGGTTCGCAAAAGCAGTCCGCCAGGCGATGAAAACTTCGTTTTCATCTTCACCTTCGCTTCCTTCGGAAGCTCGGTAGGCGATGAAGCTGTCGCTTCATCTTCGCCCTCGTTTTCGCTACGCGAAAGCTCGGTAGGCGATGAAGCTGTCGCTTCATCTTCGCCCTCGTTTTCGCTACGCGAAAGCTCGGTTTTTAAGTAAAAAGTGTCCCAGATATCTCTGGCCGGATGGTTTTTGGGAATATTCAAAGCGTCAAAGTTATACCACTCTGTCTCCATCTCCGGCCCCTCAACTATTGAAAATCCCATACTCTGAAAAATTTCCTCCATTCTTCTTCTTGCCAAAGTTAAAGGATGCAAATGCCCGAAAACAGGTTTTTTCCCGGGCAGAGTTACATCAAGCCATTCTGACTCTTCTGTTTCTTTTTTTACCTTCTCTTTAAATGCTTGAGTTTTTTGCTCAAGTAAAAGTTTTAGAAACTTTTTCAGTTCGTTGGCCTCTTTGCCAATTTTTGCTCTTTTTTCTTTGGAGAGCTTTTCCAAAGAACGCAAAACCTGAGTAAGTTCTCCTTGCTTTCCTAAATATTTTTTAAAAATTCCTTCTAATTCCGCAAGATTTTCCGCCTTTTTTATCTCTTTTTCCGCCTGATTTTTGAGTAATTTTAAGTCAAATTTTACCATGCTTGTTCCTTTATTATAACTTATTTTTAACCTAAATTCAAGTCAAAAACTGGGGATAACTCGAGCGAATTTTAACCGTGAATCAATGAAAAAGTCGCCGAATCTGTTAGATTTGGCGACTTTTAATTATTCTCTCACCTCCTTTCTTTTGGAAAAGCACAGCTGCTCAGCGGCGCGCCTGTTTTTTCATCTGATCTGGGATGTTACCTTCATCGCTGCTTCTTTCATCCCGTCCATGCCAGGAGCATTGTAGATAGCGCTACCAACAATCGCGTGCCAATTCTCACCTGCTACCTTGCCGGTTTCTGAAATGTCGCCACCCTGACTGATGAAACCGGGAGCGTAAAGGGTGAAGTTCCCTTCACCAACCATACTTTCGAAAAGTAGACGGTAATATTGTACAAATTCAACTTTGTTCCCGGGAACAACAAAATTGTTCACGTTCCAATCAGCGGCTAAACCATATATCCGTTCCGGGCCAGTATTGGCGATAAAACCTTTCTCACTTTCCAAAAACTCGGCTTGAGTCATGTGACCTCCGACAAGGACGACCAATCCTTCGCCCTGACACGCTTTTATCCATTCTCGCTCGGTCTTGGCTCCACCAAAAGGAAAGAGAATGACAGCATCCGCTCCGGCTGACTTTACTGCCTTGGCGAACTTTGCTCCAAGCTCCGGAATATCTGTGCCTCCCTTCTGATGATCGTATATGATTGGCAACTGACTGTGGTCACGAATTTTCTTGACCACCTCCTCAAGGCCAAACTGAATAACAAGCTCTAGTCCGACCTTGTAACCACCTATCCCGTCTACTTTCCGAGTGGCAATTACGAGCTCCTGAAGTTTTTCTATTGTTGGTACGTCACAAGCAGGAACAACACTCCTTTGTAAAGAAATCAGTTTTTCCATCTTCCTTTTCCTCCTTTCTGGTCATCATCTTCTAACGATGACCTCCACAGGTTTCAACCAAAAAATAATTAGTGGCAACAACAAAAAAATGACAATAACCCTCTTCATCTGTTCACCTCCTTTCTTTCCTTATTCTTTTTTAAAAATTTTTTCTAGCAAAACTACAAAAAAAGAACTATCCTCCTCTGATTAAAATTACCATGTTCAAAAAATTTGTCAAAAAAAGAAAGGCCGCTGAAACTAGATAGTTCAACGGCCTTATTTTTTAAATCAGGGCTTTCTTTTCTTCTTTTTTTATTTCTTGTTGGACAGAAAGAAGACTCGCCATCAGTTGCTTAGTTATTTCATCCTGAACCTCTGGCGAAGGAACAAGTGGTGGCCTAAAAGCAACTTCTCTTTTCTCGACCTTTTTGGCGACCAGCATTTGGAAATACTCTCGATAAGGATCTCGAGCATGTTCTTCTGGCCTGAACTGACGATCAGCCAGTTTAAACAGAAAATCTTTGCCTTTTTCCACTAGCTCAGCTGGTAATTGAACTGGGGGGACATCTGGCCATTCAATCTCGTCGTAATTGACCAAGGTGATAAGCAATAATCTACCGTTCTCATGAGAAATAATCGCCCGATAATTATTTTTTGAAATGACCACATCAGCAATCAACACCAATTCGTTATCGGCCAGCATCTGTCTAAAGAACTCATACCCATACTCGCCTTTTTTATCAGGCACCAGGGTATAAGTGGTCAAGAAATAAACAGGATTAATCTCCCGTTTACGAGTAACCCAGCCAACATTGATTTTTTCTTTATCGGGAAAATTTTTCTCCCACTGTTCTATTTCTTTATCGCTTAGTTCCATCAGCTGATCTTCACCAACAGGAAATACTTTTTTAATGACTTTATCAGTTATTTGTTTTTTACAGGTTGGACACCACTTCTTTATAATCGGTTCCTTAACTTTACTTTTACATTCTGAACAAAGATTTTGAATTTCTGGCTCAAAAGTCCGATGACACTCCGGGCAAGAGACTTGAACTTTTGCTTTAAAAACTTTCTTGCAACTAGGACAGAGAATTGCCTCTGTCACCTCTTGATTGCACTTCTGATGAACATCGATTTCCTTAGGAATTAGATGTACCTCAGAGCCAATTAAAGGCATGATCTTGACCGGTACCGTCAAATTCCACCAACTCAATACTGCTTTTCTTATTGCTTTCATTTTTCATTCCTCCTTTTCATTCTTTTTTGACTTCTTCTGTCGCTTCTAAACTGACTAGTCCTCGAGCCTGACTCTCAATCGGTGCCAAAACAGGTATCTCTTCGGCAATAGCGGCCAATTCCTTGAATTTTCTGGCGGCTGGGAAGAGACGACTTTCCAAAGAACCTACCGCCTCGTTATAAACTTTGACTGTTGAATCCAATCCCTTCCCCATCCTTTGGATGTGTTCAATGAATTTTATCAAGCGGTCATACAACTCTTTACCCTGGAGAGCTATTTGGCGGGCGCTCTCAGTCATTAGATGCTGCTGCCAACCATAAGCCACAGCAGTCAGCAAGGCCAGAAAAGTTATTGGAGTAACGGGAATAACACGCTGTCCAATAGCAAACTCCAACAACCCTGGGTCTTGCTCAAAGGCAACACTCAAACAAGCTTCATTGGGCATAAACATGACGACCATTTCCGGTGTCCGCTCAAATTGTTGCCAATAGCGGCGTTGACCTAGTCCCCGGATTGTCTCACGCATTATCCTACTATGCTCATTAAGTTTTGTTGTCCGTGTTTTTTCATCAGTTGCTTCCATGGCTTCAAAATAAGCCTGCATTGGCGTTTTAGCATCCACTGGCAACACGCCTTTGTTAGGCAAATAAATAATGGCGTCAGGCCGTCCTTCTTCAGTACCGACTTGCTCTTCAAAATCAATGTGACTGATCATCCCGGCCATCTCAACTACCCGTCGCAGTTGATACTCGCCCCACCGGCCTCGAATAATGGGTGACTTCAAAGCTTGGTCGAGGCTAATGGTAGCTTTTTGAAGCTGTTGAACAATTTGGACTTGTTGGCCCAACTGTTCTCGTAAACCCTGATAAGCACCTTCGCGTTTTTGTTCCAATTCATGAATTTGATTATCTAACACCTTAAGACTATCCCCTAAAGGCTGAACCAGAATTTTGAGTTCTGCTTTGTGAGTAGACCAGTCACCCCTCACCTGAACAAGCAAAGTATCTAGTTGCTCCCGGGCACGTTTCAAAAACTCATCGGCATTGGCCTGAAGCACTTGAGAGCTCAAAGATTGAAAAGCTTCACGCAGGTATTCTTCGGCCTCTTTGACCCACTGGATTTTTTCCTTGTCAGCTTCCTGTTGTGTTTTTAAAGCAGCGATTTCTGTTTGCCACTCAGTGGCCTGGCTCCTAAGACTAATTAGTTGTTGTTCAAGCTCCGGTATCCGCTTTGCTTCTTGTTCAGCGGCCGCTTTAGTTTCCAAAACCTGGCGCAATTCAAAGTCTTTCTGCTGAAGTTGCTCAGTGAGCACTCGAAATCTGGAACGAAATATCAACCAATAACAAAGAAACCCACCAATTACCATCCCAGCAACAATAATCAGTGCCTGAAAAAATAACTTTTCCATCTTATACCTCCTTTTTTAATTAGGGCTTTTCTTTAGTTCTCTTACCTTCGGTTCTATTGTCTTTTCTTTCCTTCCTCCTTTCTTTTATTGTAATTTTTCAGGAAAAATTATGACAGTAAAATTCACCTATTTTGCCTTTCTTCCTTTCCTTATTGTTATTGAAAGGTACTAACTCTCCTGTTTTTCTTTTACCACCTCTTTGGAAATTGTCAAGCTATTGTTAAAAAAATAACCGACTGGCGATTTCTTATTTGACCAGTCGGTTTTAGCTTGTGAAGAAAGATTGCTTTCTTTTTTGGGCATCAGCCACTTCTTTCATCATTTGATACTGAGCAAAAACATCAACAATCTCAGCTGGTAGCGGCTTTCCTTGAGATTTATAGATGCTCTTTATATAGTTGATTTTCCCTTTAATTCCCCGAAATGTTCTTTCCGAGAAATCCTTTTGCTCCATTGCTCCCAGAATTATCCACCTGCACTCGCCCAATTTCTCGTCGGCCACACCCATTCTTCTCTCGCCATCTCTCGGTCCCTCAATCACTAAACCTAGGAATTCAAAATGGACACCCTTTCCTTCAACTTCCAGATAATGGGTTTTTTCTGGCGGGATTCTGAAACCACCAAGATTTTCCACTAACTTTATTACTAATCTTCTGTCTTCTTTTGGAATGGCTTTTTCGGTGGTTGAAATGAGAAAATTATCCACGTATCTAGTAATTTGATAACCTCTTTTTTTGGCGAAGTCAGCCAGAATTCGGTCAATATCTCTAAGAACCAAATTAAAGATGTAGGGCGAAGAGCTATAACCCTGGGGCAAAAATCCATCCTCAGATTTCCCGGTAGGAGAATAGCAGACTAAGTCAGCCATCAACTCAGCCACCCTGTCTTTGAAACCAAGCTGAGCTGAGATCAATCGCAACTTGAGTATAACTTGTCTTCTCGATGTTGAAGGAAAAGCATCTTTGATATCAAATGAGAAAAAGGCATTGGCCCGAACATGGGGCAAAACTGCTGTTCGGTGAGACCTGCCAGTAACAAAGGCGTGGTTAATTTCTGAGAGAGAATAAGGATAGATTTTTACTGCTATTTTACTTTGGATTTCATTCAGAGGCCAATTGGCTGTCTGAATTTGTCTTTCTCCGCCAGATTTTTTGGGAATTGACCAGACATTGTAGGCGGTTTTATCAGCAATCATCTGGAGAGCCCGGCTGATTAAATTAGGAGAAATCTCTAAGGCTACTGCTAATTCAGAAATTGCTTCCTTTCTTTCCGGCCTTATCAACTCAATCACCTCCCCTTCCATATGAACTTTTTAATTTTCTCTCTTGAAAATCAAAAATGGTTTATTAATCTCTTTCGCTTTTTCCTCCTTTCCTTCTTATTTGGTAAGGTGCTATCTAATTTTATCTCCAATATAAAGATAGCTATTTTTGATTCTCGTTCTATCAAACTTTTAAAAAAATGTCAAATTAAAATGCCGGGTTTCAATCAGTTTAATTGCCTGGCATTTTTTTCTTTTTATTAAATCCCCTCCTCATTTTTTCACCTCCATTTTTGTCTTCAAATACCCTAGCGAAGCGAAGGGTGGAGAAGAACGAATGTTCTTTGAATAGGCTTTTTTATCCAAGCCTTTGAGACAAGTCAAGTATTTCCGTCGACCCCAACAAATCTGCATGGGGTCACGGCAAGGATAAAATCCTTTGGCCTCAAAAAATTCTACGACCGAACCTTCAAATTTCTTCACCGCCTCGCCAAGTTTTTCAATCTTCTTTTCCCAGTTTTTAAATTCCTCCTTGCTTTTTATTTTTTTTAAGCCGTCTTCGTTCCCCAACTCTCCAAGTTCCTGCACCAACTTTTCAATTAAAAAATGGCTACACTTTTTCTTTTCCTTGCAAATTTTTATATCCATCTTCCTCACCTCCTTATAAAAAAGTTGTTAAAAAACTTTTGAGCTTTGCTGCTCAATTTACCACTTGCCGCTGTTGGCGCGGGCGATGGGATTTGAACCCACGTTCTCCTCCGTGACAGGGAGGCGCTTTTATCCGGACTAAGCTACGCCCGCATGTAATTATCGAAAATTATTTTCTTTCTATCTAAACATAATTTACTACCTCTGTTTATTCCCGAATACATATAGCGATAAAGCTGTTTGCTATCATTAATTGAAAAGAATAACCGCCATCCGCCACTGGAATAGTAAAGACTACCGCCTTTTACTATTTTTTCTCCTAATAATTTTTCTTTTAGTCCTTCTAAAAATTTTTTACATCCAGATATAAAACCTGACTGTAAAATTGTAGTAAGTTTATTATTTCTCGTTTTCCGTTTATATGTGCAAACGGTTACATTCCCATCTCCGTCAAAATATCCTCTTAAAAAATGCTGGAAATATTTTCTTGGCGTAATTGGCAATTTAATTCGTTTGCTTTTGCTGGATGACAGTCCAAGTTTTAATAAATCATTAAATATCACCTTGCTACCAATTTGAAGTCTATAAATAGCTTTACCGTTATCAGACATTTTCCGCGTACTAATTTTGTGATTTGAACCTAACAATATTCTTATCTTTTCTAACAAATCTTTATCTGTTATCTGGAATTCAATGAAATGTGCCCCTCTTTTATTTCTTATCATACTTCCATCAGCTGTAAAAAACCCTAAGATATAAGCCATTTCCGGAGACCATTTTTTAAAGAAGTTTTCATTTTTAATTTTAAAAATTGGCATATCTAATATTTAACCGGGCTACACTACGGGTCCATACATCATAACAATGCCGGAGGTGGGACTCGAACCCACGACCTTCGCCTTATGAGTGCGACGTTCTAACCGACTGAACTACCCCGGCTTTATAAGAAAGGTTTTTGAGACAAAGCGCTAATCAACCCATTAATTTTGTGGCGCAAGTCACCTCCTTTACGTACTGAAACAAGAAGAGTTCCATAATGATCCTGGAAATTTTTATAGATTTTTTTATTTTTCGCTTTGATTAAAGTGGTTTTAGTAAATTGAGTAGGTGAAATTCCAAGTAAATTTGACCAATATCGTTCTACTTCTTTTACTCTCTTTTTATGAATTTTATTAATCAAAATTTGCAATGTGAACTGTTCTTTTTGTATCCCCCACAAGATCTGGAACCAATTTACCATAAACTTAATTATTGTTGGATCAGAATTTGCGACTCTGGCTCTTCCTTCTTTTTTCATTCCTTCTCCCCAATAAAGACCAGCACCTATCAATAATAAATCTCGTTTTGACAAGGATTCAATTATCTTAAATCCCTCTTCTTGGAGTCGTTTAATTTGTTGTAGCCTCCGTTCGTGTTGCGTTCTTGCGCCCTTTAGACGAGCCTCATAACTTCCTTTAGTAGACATTCGCTTCTGGAGACTTTCTATCTGTTCTGCTGTAAGTACAATATCTCTACACCAAATACTAATAGAACTTTTCGACACTCCTAAAAATTTAGCGATTTCTTTAATACTCTTTCCTTGTTGACGTAATTCTTGAGCTTTAATTTTTTCTCTAAACTTTGCCATAAAACCCAGAGATATAAATATTTTATTGTATTATACCTCGGGTTCAAAAATTTTAAAAATACTTGTTGCGGGGCTAGGAATTGCACCTAGGCTTCCAGCTTATGGGACTGGCGACCTACTACTGGTCCACCCCGCTAAGCGCTATTTTATCTTAGTTTTTGGCTAAAATCAACTCCACCTAAAGCACGTCCAAATCAGTGAATGCCTTCTCATAAAATGAAATTGTTTTTTGGGCCCCATCTAAATTTAATCTGTAATCCGGATCGTGAACGATATTATTTCTGATTTCATGAGCTCCTTGGACTTCTGCAAGACTTGGCAAAATATCAGCGCTTACCTGTTTTAATTTATCTCCCAAGCTTTCTCCGTTATATCCCATCTTTTTCAAAATATCGTCTAACATCGCGTCCGCTTCAATAACTGCTAATTTAAATTCAGATTCCAGACCTGCATCCAATCTTTGTTTAATCTTCATCCATTGCTTGGCAATTTTCTTTGCGCCAAAAGGTTTATAGGTTACGAATTCAATCAAATTTTGTGTCAAGCGAAATTTCAGCCAGTTGGTCTTTGACAAAAAAAGAACAATAAGTCCGGTCATTATCAAAGAAATGCCGATAAATCCAATCTTTAAAATAAATACCGAACCGGCAAAAGGAGGATTGGTGATTAAAGAAATTATATTGTTGTCCATTTTTGAATAAGAAACAGAGTTTCCATTAATTTTTTTCAAAGATTTCACCGACTTTTAATATCTCATGTTCTTGAAACTTATTTCCGATAATCTGCAAGCCAACGGGTAGGTTGTTAACCTTGCCACAAGGAAGGGAAAGAGCTGGAAGCCCTGCTAAATTAACCGCAATCGTAAAAATATCGGAAAGATACATTGTTAAAGGGTCTGAAATTTTTTCACCAAGTTTGAAGGCAACGGACGGCGATACCGGCGTTAAAATAAGGTCAACCTTTTCAAATGCTTCTTGAAAATCCTCCTTTATCAATGTTCTCACCTTTTGCGCTCTTTTGTAATAAGCTTCGTAATAACCGGCCGATAAAGCATATGTTCCCAGCATTATTCTCCTTCTTACTTCAGCGCCGAAACCTTTTTCTCTGGATTGAAGATAAACTTCCATCAAATCTTTTGCTGCTTTTTGCGAATACCCGTACTTAATGCCATCAAATCTTGCCAAATTAGCCGAGGCTTCAGAGGGAGCAATAATATAATAGCAAGGCAAAGCATATTCGGCATGAGGCAGACTTATTTCTTCAATTTTAGCGCCTAAGTTTTCAATTTTTTTTACAGCTTTCTTAATTATCTTTTCAACTTCAACATTCATTCCTTTAATAAAATATTCTTTAGGCACGCCAATTTTTATATTTTGAATTTTAAACTGTGGTTTTGAATTTTGATTTTTGAATTTTAAATTGAGAGAAGTACTATCCATTTCATCCTTTCCGGAAATTGCTTCAAAAACAATCCTACAATCCTCCACTGTCTTGGTCAGGGGTCCTATCTGGTCTAAAGAAGAAGCAAAAGCAATTAATCCGTATCTTGATATTGCTCCATAAGTCGGTTTTAATCCTGCTACGCCGCAAAAAGAAGCCGGTTGCCTGATTGAGCCGCCCGTATCAGAACCTAAAGCAAAAACAGACAGATTGGCAGCTATTGTGGCGGCAGATCCCCCCGAGGAACCGCCGGGAACCCTGGTCAAGTCATGAGGATTTTTTGTCGGAAAGAAACCAGAATTTTCGGTCGAGCTTCCCATGGCAAATTCATCTAAATTGGTTTTCCCTAAGATAACCGCGCCCTGGCTTTTAAGTTTTTTTATTACGGTGGCGTCGTAAGGAGCAATATAATTTTCAAGGATCTTGGAACCGGCAGTACATCTAACATTTTCAACCAGGATATTATCTTTGACTGCCATGGGTACGCCGGCCAAGACAGAAATTTCTCTGCCCTCTAAAATTCTATCATCAATCTCCTTGGCTTGTGACAGCGCCAAATCCCTTGTCAAAGTTAAAAAAGCTGAAATTTTTTTGTCTTCTTTGTCTATCTTTTCTAAGAAAGCTGTGGCTAATTCTATTGCCGAAAATTCTTTCTTCGTCAGTTTATCGTGAGTTTGAGTAATTGTTAAGTTAGTTAATTCCATTTATAGTATCGACTTAACTTTTAAATATCCGTTTTTTATTTCCGGCGCCAAGTCCAATAATTTTTCATTTGCCGAAGCTTTAGCTGAGGCGAGAGAAGAGCGATGCTCTTTGAACTTAATTTTTAATTTTTCATTTGATTCGTCTTTTCTCATTACATTCTCCATTTCTATTGAATAAGCAGTGGGTTTTACTTTTGAAACGTCAACTTCTTTCAATTTTTCTATGTAATCTAAAATTGAAGAAAGATCCTTCTGAAACTTTAAAATCTCTTCTTGAGTTAAACCAAGTCTGGCTAATTTTGCTATACGTTTGACGTTTTCTTTAGAAATCATTGTTTTACTTTGGCGGTTCCAAATACTCCGTTTCAACTAAAATATCGCTGAGTTCGTCAAGATTTTCCAAAACCATACCGGCCCCTCTGACAACGGCCGTCATTGGATCTTCAATAATTTTGGTGGGAATTTTTGTTTCTTTGGCTACCAAGAAATCAATTCCCCGTAAAAGCGAACCACCGCCGGCCATTTGAATGCCCCTGGACATTATGTCAGCCAAAAGCTCGGGCGGAGTTTCTTCAATCGTGCTTTTAATTTCCTCGATGATTTGCTTGATGGATTTTTCCATCGCTTTTCTGATTTCTTCCTCGGTCACCGTGATTTCCTCCGGCAGTCCGGTTACCAGATTTCTTCCGCGCATCGGCATTTCTCTTTTGGGATTCCCGTTTTTATTTAAAGTATGAGTCGATGAAGCTGACGCTTCATCTGCCCAAGCAGAGCGAAGGGCGAGAGATGAACGAAGTTCAGCGAACCCGCCCCTCGCTGACCGAGCTTCCGAAGGAAGCGAAGGTGGAAAAGAGGACGAAGTTCTCTTTGACTGCGCTCGGGTAGTCGATGAATTTCGTTCATCTCCGCCCCTCGCTGACGCTCGGGTAGTCGATGAATTTCGTTCATCTCCGCCCCTCGCTGACGCTCGGGTAGTCGATGAATTTCGTTCATCTCCGCCCCTCGCTGACGCTCGGGTAGTCGATGATTTTGAGTTCTTTAAAGCGCAGGCTGAACCAATTCCGATTTTAATTTCTTCGGCCGTTCTCTCGCCGATTAATAATTTGTATTCGTTTTGAGCAAAGTGAATAATGTCTTCATTGAGTTTATCTCCCGCGATTCTTAGACTCTTGGCCATGACAATTCCCCCTAAAGAAATCACTGCCACCTCAGTTGTCCCTCCGCCAATATCAACAATAAAGTTCCCCCCTGCTTCTTGAATGTCAAGTCTCGCACCGATGGCCGCGGCCATGGGTTCCTCAATTAGAAAAACTTTTCTGGCGCCGGCACTTTCAGTCGCATCTCTGACTGCTTTTTTTTCTACTTCGGTCACGCCGCAAGGTATCCCTACAATTACCCGAGGCCTGGGATTTAAAATAAATCTTTTTCTATCAACTTTGTCAATAAAATATCTCAACATTTGTTCTGTCACTTCAAAGTCAGAGATCACTCCGGAAACCAAGGGTCTGGTAGCAATAATATGAGCCGGCGTTCTGCCAACCATCTTCTTGGCTTCCTCGCCAATCGCCAAAACCTGGCCGGTTTTTTGATTGATAGCCACCACCGAGGGTTCCTGAATGACGATTCCCCGACCCCGAACATAAACCAGAGAGGTAGCGGTCCCCAAATCAATGGCAATATCTTGAGAAATGCGGGAAAGAAGCTTATTAAACATACCCCGTATATCAACTTCCAGAGCCAAACGCTTTTTTGCGGCGTCTGTATTCTTGAAGTCTTAATCCTAAAAATCTTCGGCCTTGAGTGGTTTTTAAATAATGTTCTCTGCGTTTGGCATCTTCCATATTTTTACATCCTTCAAAATAAATGAGTTGGAATGGCAGCCTAAACTTGGTTGAGAAATTTATACCTTTATTATGTTCTTCTATTCTTTTTTTGAGGTTGTTTGTGTAGCCGATATACAATTCTTTATCCTTTTCACTTTCCAAAATATAGATATAGAAGAACATACTGGAAGTTGTATTACTGGGCATACTTAAATGGTAGCAATTTTTTAATTTTGACTAATGTGGTTCTTAGTTCTCCTCTTTTTTTAATCTCGCAGCTTTTTTTAGCCAAAGTTCTTTCACTTACCACGACTCTAACCTGTATTCCAATTAAATCAGCGTCAGCGAATTTCTCGCCCGCTGATTTTTCTTTTCTATCGTCATATAATACTTCAATTCCTGCTCTCTGTAAATCTTGATATATTTTTTCAGTCAATTTGTTAATTTTCAGGGAGTTTTCAATTTTAATTAAATGGACATTAAAAGGACAAACACTTTTTGGCCAAATAATCCCTTTTTCGTCATGATGAACTTCCACAATTGTTGCCACCAATCGTGGCAGTCCTATTCCATAACATCCCATAATGATAGGTTTTGCTTTTCCCTCTTTATCTCGAAAATTAGCTGACATTCTCTCGCTGTATTTTGTTCCCAAATTAAAGATATGACCAACTTCAATCGCATTCCTTTTTTCTAAAACTCCTTTGCATTTTGGACATTTTTTAATCTCCCCTGTTTTTTCAACATTCGCTGCCCAAAGACATTTATTACAGATTAAAATTTTATCCTCGCCCTTGTCGCTTAATACCATAAACTCGTGGGACAACTCTCCGCCAATAGTGCCTGAGCTCGCTTCAACGCAAAGAGTTTTCAAATTACATCTTTTGAAAATCTTGAAATAAGTTTTTTTTACTTTTTGATAAAAATTAATTAAGTCTTTTCCGTTACTGTGAAAACTATATAAATCTTTCATTAAAAATTCTCGCGTCCGCAAAAGTCCGCCGGTAGCTCGCATTTCGTTTCGAAATTTATTTTGAATTTGATAGAGACAGACCGGCAGATCTTGATAGGAATTAATTCTTTGTCGGATGATATCAGTAATTTCCTCTTCATGAGTAGAACCCAAAGCTGTTTCTTTTTGATGGCGGTCTTTTAGTTTAAATAAAGGAGGGTCAATCGTTTCCCAGCGGTTGGTTTCTAACCAAAGAGATTTATCTTGCAAGGCCGGTAGATATAATTCTTGAGCTCCAAGGTTTTGCATTTCTTCTCTAATGATTCCTTCAACTCTTTTTAAAACTCTAAAACCCAAAGGTAAAAAACGGTAAACTCCGCTTATGGTTTGTTCAATAAAATCAGCCCTAACTAAATATTTATGGCTAATTGATATAGCTTCTCGCGGCGTCTCTTTTTTTGTTTTGCAAAAAAGTTGCGATTGTAACATACCTCTCTACGAAATTTTAAAATATTCGGCTGATGTCTTTAATCGTTACCCAAATCATCATCATAATTAATAAAGCAAAGAAAACGGCCGTAATATTCTGCTCAATTTTTGGAGAAAAAGGTTTTTTCCGGAATGCTTCAATTATTAAAAAAAGAAGTTTGCCGCCGTCAACAGCCGGAATAGGAAGAATGTTAAACAAAGCAATGTAAACAGAAATCACAGCAATAAATTGTAAAAAATAATTAACTCCCATCTGGCCGGCTTGATTAAATAAAGAGAAAATACCGACCGGCCCCATTAACTGAACTCCTGAACTCTCTCCTTTAACAATATTCTTTATGGCTCCTGACCAACCTTCAATCACGGCCAATGTCAGATTAAAGGTAGCTTTAATCCCTTGCCAGCCTGATTTCCACCAAGGATAAGATTTTATTGCGGTTCTGACTAAAGCCACGCCCATGGCTCCCTCTCCTGAGGGCGGATTAATCCTGGGAACCAAAGAAACATCAAAAATTTCTTTTCCTCTCTGTAAGGTTAAAGTAAGTTCTTGTCCTTTATGTCCTTCGGTAAATTCCTGAATCTCTTTCACTTTATTAACTTTCAATTCCTGGCTGTCAATTCTTAACCCCTTAACAATGTCTCCCGCCTTTATTCCAGATTTATCAGCGGGTGAATCGGGCGCCACAGCCGCAATCTGAACTTTAGTATCTTTTAAACCCCCGTTCTCTTCATCTGAGATGGCGGTGGGCGCTCCCAAACCCATCACTAAACTTAAAAGAAGGATTGAAACGAGCCAAAAAGAGAGCACTCCGCCGAGAACAATTAACATTCTTTGCCAGATTGGTTTTTGAGAAAAACTGCGATAATTTTCTATTCCGCCTTCTTCGCCATAAATTTTTACAAAAGCACCAAAGGGTAAAAGATTAATAGAATAAATTGTTTCGCCAAATTTCTTTCCAAATAATCTTGGCGGGTAACCGATACCAAATTCTTCAACCTTTACTCCAAAACGCTTAGCTAAAATAAAATGGCCCAATTCATGGATAACCGTCAATCCAATTAAACTGATGAAAGCGATAATTATTGTTAAAATCATATTTTATTTACGAAGTTATGAAAAATTGAGCGAGGCAATAAGTTTCAGAGTAAATTTCGCAACGTTTTAGCGAGGGTAAACTTTTCAAGAGCGAGCTGTTTATTAAAAAGGAGCACATCGTATTCAAGAGCGAGGCAATAAAGTTTTCATGGTAACTTTCGCAGGCAGTTTAGCATGGTTTCGCCGAAGGCGAATAAACTGCCGAGAATGTAGATAGCGCCGAGTCGCTGGACGAGGCGACTATCGGTACCTGAAAACTTTGGTTGCCGAGCGATTATTCCGATATCTCTTTTTTCTTTGACTCCCCTATCTTTTCAATTTTCTCATTATAATCATCAATTAATTTCTGAAGTTCGTCTTTGGCGCGAAATTTATCATCTTCTCTGATTTTTCCTAATTTTTCGCCATCTTGAATTTCTCTCCAGGCTTCCTCCCGCCATCTTCTGATTGTTTTCCTGGCTTCTTCCTGTTTGTCAAATAAAGCCCGCAGTAAATTTTTTCGGTATTCTTCGGTTAAAAGCGGCAAATTAATACGAATTACATCTTTGTCAACAATCGGATTTGAACCGATTCCGGTTTTCTCCAGGGCCTGAGTAATTCCTTGAACATAAGATTTGTCCCACGGCTGAATTAAAATTTCCCGCGGTTCAGGTACAGAAATTGCGGCTAATTGTTTTAAAGGAAATTTTTGACCAAAACATTCAACAACTACATCTTCAACCAAAAAAGGCGAGGCCCGGCTGGTCCTGATTTTCGCCATTTCTCTTTCTAAAAAATTAATAACCTTATCCGTCTCCGACTTAATCTTGTTAATGATTTCTTTGTAATTGATAATTTTTTCATCCATGTGGTTTTTTTACAACTCCATCATTAATATCTCTAAGGCCAATCTTGGATTGACATTGGTGGTAGAGATTAAAAAATTTGTCTCTTGGATAAGCTTGATAATATCTCTTAGTTTATTCAAAGAGTATCCTGTCTGAGAAGCTGTATTAATGCTTGAAATTAAAACACTTCTGAAATGCCTTAGCCAAATGTCTAATGTGTCTTTTAAGTTCTGGAGCTCTTTGGTTACCCGAGTGTTAACAAAGGGTGAAGAAGAAGATTTATCTTCTTCGACTAAATTCTTGGCGTATTGGAAACGGAAAGCCAAATCGGAATTAGACATTGAAATTAAATCTGATATGACGGTTTTCTGAGTTTTTAATTTTTGAGGGTCTGACATAAAATCTAAAGCCCGCCCCGGTCTGCCCTCTGAAAGTTCAACCATTTGTTTAATTTCCGATTCTAAAATATTCTGCTTTCTTACTCGAGCGTTAGCGAAGGGCGGAGATGATCGCAGAAACAAGTTTCTTCTCCTGTCTCCCCTTCGGCTCGACGAACGAAGTTCATCGACTAAATATCTTTCTATTTCTTCTTTCGGCACGGAATAAAACTTTAAGATTTGGCAACGGGAAATAATGGTGGGAAATAATCTTTCCGGATATTCGGTAACCAAGAAAATGAGGGTTTTTCCTCTGGGCTCTTCAAGCGTTTTCAAAAGAGAATTTTGGGCTTCTTGATTCAAGCAATGAGCCTCATCAATGATCGCTATTTTAAAAGGAGCTACGGAGGGCTTTAAACTTAATCTCCAAATGCATTCTCTAATCTGCGAAATTTGAATTTCTTTTTTTTCAGGCTCAATAAAAATAAAATCCGGATGTTGTCTTTTTATTACGTCTTCTTTAAAAAGCCATTTTGCAAATTCAACAGCTATAGTTTTTTTTCCTAATTTTTCCTGACCGCAAAATAAATAAGCATGAGCAAGTTTGTCTGACTTAGCTGTCTTCTCTAAAAAATTCCTTTGTTTTTGATGACCAATCAACATCTATTTTTTACTCATTATGCTCTTTTTGTAAATTTCTAAATTTTCCAAGACCACACCCGTTCCCTTCGCCACGCATGAAAGCGAGTCTTCAGCTATGAAACAAGGAACGCCGGTAGATTGAGCAATAAGCTCATCAATATTCCGCAACAAAGCTCCGCCGCCAGACAGAACCATGCCTTTGTCCATAATGTCAGCTGACAGTTCGGGCGGGGTGTCGCGAAGCACCGCTTTAACCACCTTAATAATCTCGGAAAGCGGATCGTAAATTGCTTCAGCTACTTCGTTAGATGAAATTTTAATATTTCTCGGCAGTCCCGAAATCAAATCTCTTCCCCTGATTTCAAAAAATTTTTCTTCCTTTTCAGGAATAGCTGTGCCGATTTTTATTTTTATTTCTTCGGCCGTCTGCTCGCCTATCGCCAAATTATGCTTTTTCTTAATAAAATCAGAAATGCCTATATCTATTTTATCTCCAGCCGTTCTTAAAGAATGACATGTAACAATTCCTCCCAAAGAGATCACTGCCACCTCAGTTGTCCCTCCGCCGATATCAATAATCATATGTCCGGAGCAAGAATTAATTGGAATGCCGGCACCAATCGCTGCCAGAATCGGCTCTTTGGCTAAGAAAGCCTGTTTGGCGCCGGCAGCTGTTCCGGCTTCAATTACCGCTCGTCTTTCAGTGGAAGTTATGCCGGCAGGAACACCTATTATCAATTCAGGTTTTAAAAACCGAAAATGACCGGAGATTTTATCAATAAAATAGCGCAGCATCGCCTGTGTCACCCGATAATCGGCAATTACGCCGTCTTTTAAGGGACGATAAACCCTGATGGTGTCCGGGGTCCGGCCGATCATTTCTTTTGCCTTTTCTCCCACGGCCAAAATTTTGTTTTCAGAAAGAGTTACCGCTACCACCGAAGGTTCTTGCAAAACCACCCCTTTTTTAGGGATAAAGACCAAAGAATTACAGGTCCCTAAATCTATGCCAATTTTTCTTACAAACATATATTTATTCTTTTATTCTTTTAATATCAGCCCCTAATTTCTGTAGCCTCTCTTCTATTTTTTCATATCCCCTATCCACTTGATAGATATTGTTAATAATCGTCTGTCCCTTAGCCACCAGTCCCGCAATGATTAAAGCGGCGCCGGAACGAATATCAAGAGAAGGAATTTCTGTCCCGTAAAGCTGAGTCGGACCGTTGATAATCGCTCGGTGCGGATCGCAAAAAATGATATTAGCTCCCATCTTATTTAATTCTTCCAGATATTTAAGACGGCCTTCGTATAATGGATCGTGAATTAAGGTTGGTCCTTTAGCTTGAGTCGCCAAGACCCCTAACTCTGGCTGTAAATCAGTCGGAATTCCAGGATAAGGCAAACTTTGAACCTTATCCATTGAAAGTTTATATGATGGCAAAACCTTGATTAGTTTAGCCCCCAGGATATCAAATTTGGCGCCGAAATCTTTCAGTCTTTTTAAAAAAAGTTCAAGAAACTGAAGCTCGGCATTTTTAATTAAAACCTCTCCTTTCGTGGCTAAGGTCGCCACAATAAAAGTGCCTGCTTCCAAAGGATCAGGGATAACCGAATACTTAAATCCTTTCAGTCTTTTTTGTCCGATAATTTTTAATGTATGAGTACCCAGACCTTTGATTTTTACTCCCATTCTTTTAAGAACCTTAATTAACTCTTGAACCTGGTAATCCTGGTCAGCAATTTTTATGGTCGTTTCTCCGGAAACCAGAGAAGAACTCAAAAGAATATTTTCGGTGGCGGTAACGCTAAATTCATTAAGAATAACTTCTTGAGGCTTTAATTTTCCTTCAAAATAGTAAAAATTGTTCTTGATGGAAATTTTAACGCCGCTTTGGGAAAAAGCATCTAAATGTGTATCAATGGGTCTGGCTCCAATCACGCAACCGCCAGGCGGTGGAAATTTAATCTTACCAAACCTTGCCAAAAGCGGCCCTAAG
>Ga0210056_1000268_pt1 | contig 40292 bp, 11 predicted proteins | sample CryGeyCG2014_080_2_FD_183965 | JGI IMG/M metagenome (GOLD analysis project Ga0210056, IMG submission 183965) | Groundwater microbial communities from aquifer - Crystal Geyser CG07_land_8/20/14_0.80 (SPAdes) (version 2) | ecosystem: Environmental > Aquatic > Deep subsurface > Groundwater | place...
CCGGCGCCTGGGCGCGCGCGGGAACGGTAGTCCTTGCCAAATAAATAAGGGACATAAATAAGGGACAGGCACTACTTTTAAACATATTAGAAAATAAGCAATATTCAGGACACTTTTTAAATTTTTGAACACAACTTGTAATGCATTCAGGGCTAAAGCCCTGAGTTACCCCAAAGGGGTCCCTTTGGGACATGTGCGCCTAAGGCGCGCCGCTACATTAAAGCAAAAATGGGCAAAATTAAGATAATGAAGTTATTGGGCGTAATTTTCCTGTTAGCCGTAGCGTGGCAGGGGATAGCTTCGGCGCAGTTCCTGGCAAGCGGGGTGTTCACTGACCAGTACGGCGCAGACCACTACTGGTACGTCACGTCAGGCAAGCACCTTATTTACGACGACGAGGAGTTCATCTGCGTTAACGGCAGCAACGGCATTTATTACTGTAAATGGGATCCATCCCTCGCAACAGAGCTCAATGAACTGAAGGAAGACACCCCGATAAACGAGATCATATCCTTCGGCCTAAACCAGGATATCATCCGCACAGAGTTAAAAGATTACATCAACTGCCAGAACACCGACCACGGGTTCAGCAACGACAACGGGCTTGGCAAGACATCAAGGCTCCTGACCATAGGGGGCAGGGTTTACCGCGTGACCGCGAACATGGACTCATTATGCTATTATATATACAGGGTGAACATAACCCGGCCCACATACCCCCACGTTTTTGTAGCCCAGACAGTGAATGACCAGGAGCGGTATACAACGGTCCGCATACAGCCGCCCTGGGACAACGTCGGAGGCGGGGTATATACGGGAAGGAATCACCCCTGCGATACCCAGGCGTTCAATTTCATGTTCGTGTTCTACCCCAGGGCAACAGAAGTGACGTTCACCGTGTCCTGGTCCGGGTACGAGACCACAATACTTGCGAATTCAGGGGGCGCGGTCTCGCAGGTGTGGGTGCTGGATATCCTGGATGACTTCACGGATAAGCCCCTGGACGTGTATGAAAGGGCTGGTTACCCGGTCAGGCGCATCGGTATTTACTACTCAGCCCCTGAATATATGTATACCCTTTACGGGCGCACCAGCACCGGCATAGCGTCCAACATGGACCCCTTTATCGAGTATCTTAAGTTCACCGGGCTGAACGAAGTCAAGATGAACGCGATAGACGGGTCCGACATAAGCCGCACAGCGCATTACGCCGGCTCAAAATTCTTCACGCAGGCAGACAGTTCCCTGGCTGACCTCCTTCCAAGGGCGCAGCAGAATAATATCGCCGTTGTTCCGATAGTAACATCTCTTGAGCATCCGCCCACAGGCGCTGATACCTGGACAACGTTCACGTACCAGCTGAACAGGGCAAACGCCTACACAAGTTTCTTCGGAGATTCTTTGCCTGACCCGCTGCGGCCTGAGGCCCAGAGCGTTATGTCAGACCTGCTGGCAGAGATCGCTAACATCGCGTCGCCGTATTCGTGCGTTCCCGCCGTAGGGTTCAGGAGCAACGGGAAGATCGGTTTTAATTACATCGGCAACCCAGAATCAGGGATGTCCGAGGAAATGTCAGGATACTCGCAGTGGGACATCAGTCAGTATAACGCCGAGATGGGACGGGCCGCGCCGTTAAGCCCGCCCGGAACAGCGCACTCGTGGCTGAGGTACAGCGGTTTTTGGAGCGAATGGATAGACTGGAGATGCACGCGGGTCAGGACTTTCTGGCTTTCGATGAGGGACAAACTGCGGACCTACCGTTCTGACTGGGACCTGTGGGTGAGCTTTGACCTTCCTTCCGAAGCCCCGGGAAGGAACATAAGCTGCGTGAATTACGGAACATCGACCCTTGACATCCTGCGCTATTCGGGCTATAACCCGAATTTCTTCACGGGTGACACCGGGGTTGTTCTGCAAAGGGGGTTTTTCGCGGGAGGCGGGGAATTTTTCACGAATGTGGGAGGCTGGTACGCCACGAATCCCTGGGCCTGGAAAGTATGGGACTACAGGCCTGAGGTCGCCGGATACTTCACGTCGCAGGAAGGTTACGCGATGGAGGTTTACCAGAATTACTGGGAGGAATACGGGTATTCAGGCGGTTCAAGCGAGCTGGGGGGCGCGTGGGCGAATTTCTGGGGCGCTGCCACTATGCAGCCTCTGAAAAGATACTTTTTCCAGCCGTTTACTTATTCAGTATGGAAATCCAACGCCCAGACAATGGAAGCTTTTTCCTGGGAAAGAGGGACGTTCGGCCAGGAGCACGGGTTGAGGGGTTTTTCCCGCGCGTTCCGGGGCCTGCCGATGGTGGCGCCCGCTAATTTCGACGGCGCTACTTCGACCCTGCCCGTGGGCGCGACCCTGTGGGTGAAATGGTTCGCGGACAGGATCGCGGTCGTGAACGACAACCCGGCGAAATGCACCGTTACCCTGACAATAACCCGCACTCTTAAACAGTTCGAGAAGCTTGTTGACCTTTCGAATAACCGCGTCCTGATGCAGACAGCGTCAAGCACGGTCTCGCCCATGATAGTGACATTCTTGATCCAGCCCTATGACCTGCACACGCTGTGCACTTTCACGCTTCCGGCTGACACAACTGTGAGTAAGAACGCGTCGCACCTGATACTGAGCTCTTTCCTCATTTCAAGCGACGGGGTTTCTTCGTGTTCGGTAACCGTAACGGTGCAGTCGAACAGCGGCGTCCCGCTCGCCGGAAGGGTCGTCGCCATTTCCACTGACAGGGAAGATTCCGATACCTTAAGCCCTTCCGGATCCCAGACAACCGACACAAACGGTCAATGCACCTATTCCATAAGATCGGAATACACTGGCGGAGTTATGATAACCGCCTCCTGCGAGTCCAAAACTATAGACAGATGTATTTATCTGTATAAACCGCAGGCAGTCGGCATCTGGCGGTTCAATGAGAAGAGCGGGACTGCCACTTTTGACGTTTCCGGGAACAGCAACACAGCGTATTTCTCGGATACCTCGGTGCTGCGCGCCGCGGCAAGGTTCGGGCCCGGCATAAAACTGAATGGCCTATCCAACTACGTTTTCGTGCCTGACAGCCCCACGCTTGACGTGACGGATGTGATCACGGTTGAGGCGTGGGTCAACGTGAACTCGTTCACCGTGAACAGCGAGATCATGTCCAGGGCTTCGAACATTATAAGGTTCTACATAGGGCAGACAGACCGCGCATTGCACGTAAGCCAGAACTACGGCGGCTCAACCTTCGACGACTCAGGCACAACCGCCCTGGATGCGGGCAGGTGGTATCACGTCGCATACACATATGACGGGACAACGCTTGCGTTCTACGTGAACGGGGAACTGGACAAACAGGTCAGCCGCACAGGTTTACTCCTGACCAATGACAGCCAGCTTCTGATAGGCAGGTACCTGACAACATTCAACGGCTATATTGACGAGGTCAGGGTTTACCGGAGAGCTTTGAGCAGTTACGAGGTCAGGGCTTCATATTACGTGCGCCAGGAATACAACGCGTTCTTCTCCGGCAGGATCCTGCTTGTCCCTGATTCCTTTTCCATAACAGTGAATAACCCTTCACCTGCCCTTACAGTCGAGATCCAGGGATTCACGGGAAAGAAATCCCCGTTCTTCACGGATACGGCTGCCATTACCTGCTCGTCCTCAGGATGCAGTTTTTCGCTTGACAGGCTGACCTGGGGAGCGGCATCTGTCAGCATGGTATCAGGCTACGGATATTTCTATTACAGGGATAACAGCGCGGGGGTCTACACGGTCACGGTCTCAAAAACAGGGCTTCTCATCGCAGATACATCGGTTGTTTCTGTGCTGGGCCAGTCCAGGAACGAGACTATTTCCTGCATGGTTTTCACGGCGACAAAGATCAAGGCGGACGGAATTTCAGGTTCAAGCGTTACAGTGGTGATCACGGATACTTTCGGTTACCCGATCGCGGGAGTGGCGGTCACGCTTGCTTCCGCAAGGGCGGACTCTGATGTTTTCATTCCCGGGTCCGCGCAAACGACCGACGGTTCAGGGCAGTGCACGTGGAACGTTTTTTCAGGTTATCTCGGCAGGGATACCATAACCGCGTTCTGCGACGGGGCAACAGTTTCAAGGATAATCGACAGGTCAGGGGCAGCCGCGATCTGGGATTTCAGCACCTATGACGGCACCTGCACCTATGATATTTCAGGCAACAAGAACAACGCCCTGTTCTCCTCGAACCCGCCGTATTTTGCCGCAGGAAAGTTCGGGCCTGGCCTGATGTTCAACGGAAAGGACAACTACCTTACAGTGCCAGATACTCCTTCGCTTGACATAACCGAGGAAATAAGCGTTATGGCATGGATCTACCTTAACGTTTTCTCGCCGTCAGCGGGATTCCACAACGAGATAATAAACAAGACCGAGTACAACAACATGAGGTTTTTCGTAAGGCAGTCAAACCACAGGCTCTGCGTGACCATGACCTACGGGGGCGGGGCCGGTGTTGACGACGGTGTTGCCGCTCTCTTAACAGGCAGGTGGTACCACGTGGCGTTCACTTATGACGGGTTCAACCTAAAGATGTTCATTAACGGGGACACGGACAGGACTGTGCCGCACACAGGCCTGCTCGCGGTAAACAGCCAGCCTGTGCGCATAGGGTGGCTTGACTACAACTCGATGTTTAACGGCATCATAGACGAGCTTAAGATATACAGCCGGGCTTTGTCCCTGGAGGAAATAAGGGGCGATTACAACGCCAGGGCCTACCCGGTGCGTTTCACGGCAACCCGCCTTAAGTTCACTTCCTACCCGATCTCTGTCCTGCAGAACAACCCCACAAGCGAAATAGATTTCGAGGCGCAGGACGAGACCGGAAACATCGACGTCCTGTTCAACGAAAAGGTCTACCTTACGTCGTCATCCGCAAGCGGGAAGTTCTCGCTGACAAGCTCGCCCTGGACAGACGTGACCATATTTTACGCCTATGCGGGAGCAGGCAAGTTCTATTACAAGGACGCTGCGACCGGCACGCATACCATAACCGTCTCAAGGCCGGGATACGCGCCTGACGCGCAGCAGATACTTGTCATAGCGGACAACCCGCCCTACCCGGGTAAAGCCGTAAAAACTTTGGAATATTTCATTGACCAGGCAACCGGGAACAGGAACTCCGGAGTTTCATACGCAAGCCCCAAGTTTTACCTTTACATCCCCGAATCCGGGTTTGTGCTGCGCACCGCGTTCGTTGAGGTGGCGTTCCAGGCAGGGGCTGTGACTGTGGGGGCGAACAGCGCCATAGGTATGAACGGTGCGAACACAACTACTTTCGGGGCGCTTGCAGTCGCGAATACCGGCGACGACGTGAACTTTTGCCTGCGGTACAACGCGACCCCTGCGCTTTCCGGGATGTCAGGCTCAGGAGCGAACAACGGGCCGTATTACGTGGGAGTGAGCATCCCGACAACCCGGTACAACGAGAGCGTGAAGCTGTACCTGACATACGAATACGATGAAGCCGCGAACATGCAGATGAAAACCGTCAGGTACTTCGCCGGCTCGAACAGCGCGACCCTTGCAGTCGGGAATACCCAGACCTTCACGCACGCTCCGTATACTCCTGAGACAGGCTTCACGATAAAGAGCGCGTGGTATGAGATAAGGGGCAATTATTACGCGAGCGGCGTGGGCAATGCCCTGAACGCGAATATCACGCTGAACAGCGGAAGCATCCAGGCAGGCGCGAAGCTGGTTGACGGCACAGCGCGGACAGTTGACGAATTCCTTTATCTATATAAGCCTACCAACCCGCCGAACATCAACCAGCAGAATGACCTCTCGATATTAAATGCGGCAGCAGGCACCGGCGCGATCTATGACCTGAACGCGGAGCTTGTGATAACCTACTCGTATAATTACCACGCGAGCGCGAACCTTATCCAGACGATCCGCAGGTTCCTTGGCCAGACAGACATCGTGAGCGCGGGCGCGGAATCACCCGCAAAGGTTTACACACAGGCTATTTATTTCCCTGAAAAGACGGTTTCCCCGGTTATAAGGTCCATTTACACGGTTTTCAGGGTAACGAACTCAGGAGCAATAATCCTGAACCTCGGGCAGAACGGGTTGAACACAACGTCTTTTGCGGTGCAGGGCGGAGCTCTTAACAGCGGTGTCGCTGAAGGGTTGAATATATTATACGACCTTACTCCTCAGTTCGGCTCGGTTTCAGACGGGGATAACATAATTGTAAGCTCATACTGGAGCGCCGCGGGAGGCGGGAGCAGGAGCGCTGAGCTTGTTTATACCTACGAATACCCGAAGAACCCTGACAGCGCGCAGAAAACAGTATTTTACGGAGCGGCTTCAGGCTATTCCATACAGGATACTTATACCTGGTCAAACACAAGGACACTGCGGAACAATATTTACCTGCCTGATACAAACCTGGGCGCGATAATAAACGCCTGCGTTTACGCGAAATACAGCACCGGGTATAACGCGGACTGCAGGCTGAAAATAGGGGTCGGCTCAGCAGATGCCGATTACATCACCACTGATAACGACGCAGAAGCTCTTTACGCCGAAAGGATAAAGGACGCAACGGCCAGCATAACCGGAGAGGGATTATACAATATAAGGTTTTCCCAGACAACAACCGGGAACAGCCTTGTGCAGAACCTTTCAAGCGCCGTGTCATACCTCACGTACAGGATCGAGCAGGGAGCGGCGATGCAGCTTGCGATAACAAGCCCTGAAAGGATAGCCGATGTTTCAGTCCCCTCGGACACGATCACGGTCGAGGCGCAGAATAACTACGACCTGAAGAAAACGGATTTCTTCGATACCATAATTCTTTCCTCTTCTTCCGCGACAGGCAGGTTCTCCGCGAGCTCGACCACCTGGCAGGACACTACAAACATATATCTTTCAGCAGGTGACGGAAGGTTCTATTACAGGGATACTTTGCCCGGGGTATTTATTATAACCGTTTCCAGACAGGGGTTAAGGCCTGATACCCAGGTGGTCTCCGTGACGCGCGTTGTCTCGGAAACCGTTTCATACCTGCGCATGGGCGCGAATACCATACCGGCTGACGGCGGAACGTCTGTTTGCACTGTTTCGGTTTTCATCATGGACGCGAATGGTTTTGCTGTTGAGAACAGGCCAGTGACCCTGACGGCAAGCCGGGGCTACGCTTACAGCATGATCTTGCCTTCGGAAGTGCAGATACTCGATACTAACGGCCAGTGCACGTTCACTGTCAGGTCGGGATACGCGGGAGGGGATACTTTCACGGCCGGCTGTTCGGAAAAGGTAATTTCCGAAAACCTTGTTTCCAACTGCTCTTTCGAGAACAGCTGGATTTTCTGGGACAGCGGTTCAGCGGTTGTGGACACTACGGTCGCCAGGACCGGGTCAAAGTCCCTGAAACTGCGCGCAACAGGGTCGAATGCTTACGGGGGATACGGGGAGACGCTTTCCGTAACAAATAATTCCTGGTCTGTTTACGGGATCTCGGGATACATCCGCGCGACAGTGACAGCGGGAACGTATTTATTCTCGGTTCTTTATTACTCTGACACGGATGCGTATCTTGGTTCCAATAACATAGGTTCTCTTACGTCTACAACAGGTTCTTGGACAGGATCTTCGAAAACATACGGTGGTTCCGGCTCAGGAGCGCAATACATACTGCCGGCTTCCTGCGCGAAGATAAGGCTCAGGGCAGGCGGATGGGAGGGAACGCCCACAGGCACAGGGTGGACAGATGACCTGAGGATTAAGCGCGTGCCTTCTCTGACCCTGACAGCGACAAAGATCAAGTTCGCGACATCGCCGTTCAGCGCCCAGGTAAACGTGCCTTCAGACCAGGTGGTGGTCGAGGCGCAGGGAGAAACAGGCGGCAAGGACACAACCTTCTCCGGCACAATCAGCCTTACAAGCACTTCATCGAACGGCAAATTTTCATTAAGCGAGCTCTCCTGGTCTGACACATCGGTCGTATTTATGTCTTCCGGCTCCGTTATTTTCTTTTATAAGGATTCTACAGTTGGTTTCCCACAACTGACCACTGACAACTGGCAACTGGCCACTGATACCCAGACCGAAACGATCATCCCTGTCAGGACAATGAGCGAAACTGCTTCGTATATCGTTTTCTACCCCTACAAGGTCGCGTCAGACGGGGTATCCGTATGCACCTGCGTGGCTGTCATAAACGATTCTATGGGCCTGCCCATAAAAGGAAAGACAGTAAATCTCGCGACCTTAAGAGGCCCGGCGCAGGACACGGTTACAGGCAATCCCGGGACCACAAATACAAAAGGCCAGTGCACGTTCACTATAAAGTCCGGCACAGGCGGGCAGGATACGATCGTCGCGTTATGCGATAGCAACACGGTTACCAGGGGAGAGAACAGGTACAACGCCTCCGGTATCTGGGTGTTTGACCAGAATATAAACGACATTTCGGGCAGCGGCAACAACGCAATAATCGTCAACGAGCCTTTTTACACCCAGAGCAGGTTCGGTTCCTGCCTGCTTTATGACGGCAGCAACGATTACGCGGTTGTGCCGCATAACCCCAACCTGAATCCCGGCACAGGCAGCATCACGCTTGAGGCGTGGGTGAAGACGTCCCAGGCGCCAGCGGAGTTTGAGGGAGACAAAGTAATCGCGAGAAAGGACACCGCCGCAGGCACCAGGATATTCTGGGGTTTCAATATGGGCGGGTGGGACGCGGCGAACATAGGCAAAGCCGCGTTCCAGATGTACCACGCTGTCAACGGCAACGTCGCGGTTATGTCAAACAGCGCGATTAACAATAACCAGTGGCACCACCTGGTCGGCATACGCGACGCTTCAGCAGGACAGATAAAGTTATACGTTGACGGCATACAGCAGGGTTCTCCTGCTAACGAATCCCTGGGCGATATGGCAGGCAGCGAATCCCTCACGTTCGCTAACGACGCGTCCTGGTTCGGCCCGGCTTCAGCGTTCCAGGGTCTTATTGACGAGGTAAAGGTTTATCAGAGGGTGCTGACCGAACAGGAAATATACCAGTCTTACAGGTCAGGCGCGAATTTCTATTTCACGGTGCTGCCCGGCCTGAAGATCACTTCCCAGCCGTTCACAATGACAAGGAACAACCCGTCGCCGGCGATCACTGTCGAGGCGCAGGACGACATAGGCATGAGGGATACAACGTTCAATAATACCTGCGGCCTGCTATCAAGTTCGCTGACAGGCCGGTTCTCCGTGGACGGGATATACTGGAACACAGGCAACACCACGTCAATAAATCTTACCGCGGGCCTGGGAATATTTTATTACAAGGACAGTTCTGCCGGTACGCCCGGCATAACCGCATATCGCTTATCGCTTATCGCTGATACGCAGAAAGAAACTATCGTGGCACCTTCAACTTATGAGACCAACTCCTACATAATAATAAGTTCCTCAAGGGTCCTGCCGGACGGGGTTTCGGGATGCTCTCTGACAATCCAGGTAAACGACACGTACTCCTACCCGGTGCCGGGCATGCTTGTTTCTATCTACGCGAGCCGCGGCAATTCCACGACGCTAACTCCTGCAAGCGCGGTCACCAACGCCGCGGGCCAGTGCACTTTCACCGTAAAGTCGGTTAACGGCGGGCAGGACACGATAACCGCTGTCTGCGAAACAAAAACAATAAGGCACGGCATAGATAAGCTCCAGGCTGCGGCGATCTGGTGTTTTGACGACAGCTCCCCGGTGGTGTTTGACATCTCGGGAAAGCAGAACCACGGCCAGTCGTTCAACACGGACCGGGTCGCGGGCAGGTACGGGACAGGCCTGCAAATTGACGGCGTAAACCAGGATTACGTGCGGGTGCCTGACACTGACAGCTTAGACATCGTTGACTCCCTGACGATCTCGGTATGGCTCAAGCCCCTGATAACGGACGGCAACAACAAGGAGGTCATTGAAAGGGAGTGGAACCACTGGAGGATGTGGATCGTTAACGACACCCTGCGTACGTATTTCCAGATAGGAGGGTCAGGATACCTAAGGGACGCGGGCGGTTCGTTCCCTGTCGCAGACGGCACAAGGTGGTACCATGTGGTTTACAGGTACAGCACGCAGAACATTGACGTTTTCATTGACGGGCAGAACAAGGGAAGCTGGCCAGCGACAGGGAATATCCAGGTAAGCGCCAGCCCGATCTATATAGGCATATACGACGATCTTTCAAGCGACAAGTATAAAGGCGTGTTTGACGAGATGCGCGTTTACAGCCGCGCCCTGAGCGACGGCGAGATCAGCGCGATGGCAGGGTCCGGCTCAGCGATAATATATTTCCTTACAGCGCCAAGGCTTAAGATAACGTCCGCGCCTTTCACCGTTACGAGGAATAACCCGTCGCCGGACATTACAGTTGAGGCAAGGGACGAATGCGATTTCAGGGACTTGAACTTTAACAGCACTGTGACCCTGTCGGCCGGCTCATCAGGCGGCAGGTTCTCTCCGGACAGGACAACCTGGAGCGCGGGGAACACGCTGGTGCTGACGCTTGCAGCAGGCGCGGGAAGTTTCTTCTACAAGGACGCGAACACAGGCACCGTGATAATAACCGCTTATCGCGTATCGCTTATCGCGGATACTCAGGCAGAGACAATAAAGACTCCTGCGATGTTCGAGACGCATTCGTTCGTTATACTGAGTTCCGCAAGAGTTAAGGCGGACGGGGTTGCGGGATGCAGCGCGACTGTTGTGGCGCAGGACACATACGGGTATCCTGTCCAGGGAGTAAGCGTCACCGTTGCCGCCGCAAGGGCGAACTCCACGACGATCACTCCGTCCGGCAACCAGGTTTCTGATACGAACGGGCAATGCACATGGACATTGAAATCCTTGTGGGCCGGGATGGACACTATCACAGGCGCGTCAGGCGCGAGGATAATAAGAAGGGGCGTTGAAAAAGGCGTAACAGGGATGTGGATCTTTGAGGAAGGGGCGGGAACTTTCACGAGGGATGCTTCCGGGAACAGCAACACCGGGATCCTGAAAAACAATCCTGCCTGGGCTTCCGGAAAATACGGTTCCTGCCTGCTGTATGACGGGACAAACGACTACGTCGCTGTTCCGGATGCCTCGGGTTTGAACCCCGGCACAGGCAGCATTACGGTTGGAGCGTGGGTAAAAACTTCTCAGTTCCCTCCGGACTATGAAGGGGATAAGATAATCGTCCGCAAGGACACAACAGGTTCGCCGCGCACTTTCTGGGGTTTGATAATGGGCGGTTACGAGCCTTCCACCAAAGGCAGCGCGGGATTCCAGGTAGTGAAAATAGGCACAGGCGGGACCACCATTTTCACCGCTGACCCGATCAACGACGGCTTATGGCACCATCTTGCAGGCGTAAGGGATGTAACGGCGGGGAAGCTGAGGCTTTATATTGACGGGATATTAAAAGCTGAGGGGGACGAGAACCTTGGGGACGTGACCGGCAGCGAATCCCTGTGCTTCGGCAACGACGCGTCTTTCTTCGGGACCGCTTCCTCATTCCAGGGACTGATCGACGAGGTAAAGCTGTATAACTTCGCCCTTACGGTTGAGGAAATAGCGGCAGATCGCGATAACAAGGCGAACCTCTTTTTCACGGCGACCCGGTTCATGTTCGCCACCCCGCAGAGAACAGCAGTCACTGACGTGGCTTCGGATTCAATAGTATCAGAGGCAAGAGGGAATTCCGGCGGCATAGATGTCGTGTTCAATGATTCTGTCAGCCTGTCTTCCAGTTCAATAACAGGCAGGTTCTCCGTTGATTCCGGTGCCTGGCAGGACACGAGTATTGTATACTTCTCTGCGGGCTCTGTGGTTTTGTATTATAAGGATTCTTCTCCGGGTACCTACTCAATTTCGGTTTCAAGGGCAGGCCTGTTGTTCGAGACCCAGGCAGTTATCGTTACGCTCACGCCTGTGGCTGAAACTGTATCATACCTGAGGGTCAATACAGCGTCGATCCCGGCAAACGGGTCAAGCGCCTGCACTGTTTCAATTGTCATAAGGAACGTCTCGGGACAGCCAGTGACAGGGAAAACAGTGTTCATAAGCACAAGCCGCGGCACTGCAAACGATTCAGTATTTTATCCGTACGGCCAGGTCACGGACGCCAGCGGTATTTGCACAGCCGTGATCAGGTCAGGGTTCGCGGGCGCTGACACGGTCATTGCTTCGTGCGACGGCAAGATCATAACGGAAAATCTCGTTTCTAACTGTTCGTTTGAGAACAGCTCGGTTTTCTGGGATACCGGCTCAGCTGTTGTGGACACAACCGTTTCGCGGACCGGGTCAAAGTCCCTGAAACTGCGCGCAACAGGGTCGAATGCTTACGGGGGATACGGGGAGACGCTTTCCGTAACAAATAATTCCTGGTCGGTTTACGGGATCTCAGGGTACATCCGGGCGACTGTCACGGCGGGAACATACTCATTATCGGTTCTGTATTACTCAGACACGAATGCGTATCTTGGTTCCAATAACATAGGTTCACTTACATCCACAACAGGTTCATGGACAAGGTTCGAAAAAACATACGGGGGTTCAGGTTCAGGGGCTCAGGTTCTCCTCCCGCAGACTTGTTCCAAGATAAGGCTCAGGGCGTGCGCGTGGGAGGGAACGCCCACAGGCACAGGATGGACAGACGACCTGAGGATAAAAAGGATCCCGACAATAAATTTCACCGGGACAAAATTAAAATTCTCCACGGCTCCGTTCACGGCGCAGGTGGACGTGCCTTCAGACCAGATAGTGGTTGAAGCGCAGGGGGAAACAGGGGGCACAGACCTGACCTTCAGCAGCACGGTCAGCCTGACATCAACTTCGCTGAACGGCAAGTTCTCATTAAGCGAGCTTTCCTGGTCTGACACCAGTGTCGTGTATCTCTCTGCGGGCTCTGTGGTTTTCTTTTACAGGGATTCTACAGTCGGTAATCCCCAACTTTCAACTTTCAACTTTCAACTTTCAACCGATACTCAAACAGAGACCATCGTCCCGGTCAGGACAATAAGCGAGACTGCTTCGTATATCATTTTCTATCCTTACAATATCACTTCGGACGGCGTTGAAACCTGCACATGCGTTGTCGCGGTGAACGATTCCGTCGGCCTGCCGATAAAGGGAAAGACAGTAAATCTCGGAACTGCCAGGGGAGCGCAGGATGTGATCACCGGAAATCCGGGGACAACTGATTCAGGCGGACAATGCACATTCACGATCAGGTCCAGCACAGGCGGCAAAGACACGATAACGGCGTCCTGCGACGGCAACTCCGTAGCAAGGGGCATTAACAGGTTCCAGGCAGTCGCGGCCTGGTGTTTTGACAGCAGCACTATCGACATTTCAGGCAGCGGGAACAACGTTTCGCTTTTTGGCCCGGTATTCGTTTCAGGCGCGGGAGCGGAATTCGGCTCAGCCCTGCTTTTCAACGGGGTGGACGATTACGCGGAAGTTCCTGACGCTGACAGCCTTGACCTTACCGAAGCCATAACCGTTGAGGCGTGGATCTACATGGACGCGTTCGCTGACACCGCTGACTGGCACAACGAGATAATCAACAAAACAGAATACAACGTTATGCGTTTCTTCGCGCGGCAGTCCAGCCACAGGCTCTGCGTAGCCATGACTTACGCCGGAACCCCGGGAGTTGATGACGCCAACATCGAGCTTTTCGCGGGCCAGTGGTATCACGTGGCGTTCAGGTATGACGGGTCAACGCTCGCGATATACGTTAACGGGGACACTGACCTTGCGGTCGCGCATTCCGGGGCGCTGAACACCAACTCCTATCCTGTCCTGATAGGGAAGATCGGCACCACCTCCGCTTTCAACGGAAAGATCGATGACATGAAGATCTACGGCAGGGCCCTCACTTTTGAGGAGATAAGGTCTTCGTTCGAGAAGAAAGCGTGTATTTATTTCCTCAATATCCCGGGCCTGAGGATAACCTCTTCCCCGTTCCTGGCAACAAGGGGCAATCCGTCCCCGGTAATTACCGTGGAAATGCTTGACCTTTACGGGCAAAGGGTCTTGACTTATAATGAAACGATCAGCTTGTTTTCCGGTTCGCCGGCCGGCAGGTTCTCGACAGACCGGTTCACCTGGAAGGATACAAGCGTCCTCCATCTCAGCTCAGGTTTCGCTTACTGCTATTACAAGGACCCCAACGCGGGAAGCCCTGTTATTTCCGTTACACGTTACACGTTAAACGGCGACACGCAGATAGAAAGTGTCGTCGACCAGTCAGCAAGCGTATCAGCGTCGTATATTACCTATATTCCGTACCAGCTTTCCGCGGACGGGGTCTCTGCCTGCACTGCTGTGGTGACTATCAACGATACCTGCGGTTTCCCGATGAGCGGAAGATCCGTTACGCTTGCATCAGCCCGAGGCGTGCTTGATATAATCACGGGAAATCCCGGCACAACGAATTCAAACGGTTACTGCACGTTCACTGTGAAGTCATCCTCAGGCGGGTGGGATACGCTTACGGCAAGATGCGACGGGATAACAATGACTATCGGGGTGAACAAACAGGGAGCGGTCGGCATCTGGCACTGCGACACGGACGCGAAAGACGTTTCGGGGAACAATAACAACGGTGTCCCCGTGAACGGGCTGATGTGGTCATCAGGCATCGGGGGATCAAGCATTAAGACCGGAGAAGCAGACGGGTTCCTGGCAGTCCCGAGCTCTTCATCCCTGAACCCGGATTCAGGGCCGTTCACGATAGAGGCCTGGGTAAAAACATCCCAGGTTCTTGTTGAGTTTGAAGGAGACAAGGTTATTATCCGCAAGGACACAACCGGTTCGCCACGCACTTTCTGGGGGCTGCATATGGAAGGATACAACGGCGCCAACCTCGGTAAAGCAGGATTCCAGGTCTGGAAAGAAGGCGTGGGTTCAGCTATGGTTGTTTCAACAAATGTCATCAATGATGGCACATGGCACCACTTAGCCGGCATAAGGGACACTTCTACAGCGCAGATCAGTTTATACGTGGACGGCGTTCTGCAGGGCGCTCCTGCGGCAGAAGCGATCGGGCAATTAACGGGGAACGAATCTATGTCATTCGGGAACGACGCTTCCTGGTATGCCTCAGGTTCAGGGTTCAACGGGCTTATTGACGAGATCAGGATCTACGGCCGCGTTCTGTCAACCGACGAGATCGCGTCCTCATACCTGAAAAGAGCAAACCTTTACTGGGTTGCGGGAGCGGGTGCGACCGAGCTGCGGTTTACCACAGCAGAGTTCAGGATACGCGCCGCGGATACTTCCCCTTATATCACTGTTATCGCCTGCGATTCGGGCGGCAATACAGATGTTTCGTTCAACAATACGGTTTCATTGACCACAGATTCAAATTCCGGTTCGTTCTCTGTTTCAAGCGTTACGTGGGCCAATACCACTGCCATAACGTTCAGCGCGGGTGTTGGTTCTTTCTATTACCGTGATCTTGCCGTTGGTTATCCTGTGCTGACTGTTGACCACTGGCCACTGACCACTGATACACAAACCGAAACAGTTTCCATCCGTACGCTCAGGTTTGCTAATACCGTGCCGTTCACAATAACAAGCATATCAACAGCGCCTGTGTTTATAAAAGTGGGAGACGGCCTAGATAATACAGCAGTCCTGTATAATGACACAGTCCAGCTTCTCACCACATCAGCCAAAGGTTATTTCTCAGTATCAGGCACAACCTGGGCTAATACAAGCATTATCTACCTATCATCAGGTGCCAAAACAATTTACTACAGGGACAAGATCGGAGGTAACCCTGTCATAACCGTAACCAGAACTGATTCCTGGACATGGACAGACACGCAGGGAGAAACGGTTACAAAACCTACTGTTCAGACTTCCAAGGTCCAGCTTAACATGCGTTCAAATGAAACAGGTTCAATGCCGATGAAGTTCTGGGTTTCAGACACCATTGAATACATTATATACATTAACAACATCGGGACAGAAACTGCATTAAATAATATAATAATCGATACTAATGCTTTTGATACAAATGTTTGCAATGCAGTTGATTATATCTATATGGATACTTCCGGTTATGCTGACACATGGGCCTACACCACAGACCTGGTTTCCTGGATAACAGGCAATCCCGCTTCAGGCGCCTCCAACATAAAAGGCCTTAGGTGGCGCGTCAATACCCTGGGGATAAACGCGAGCAAAGCGATCCGCTTCCGCGTCCGTGTTAAGTAGCGGTGCGATTCATCGCACATTTTTAGGGGACTGTCCCATTTACGTCCCGACGTAATAAAAATAGCAAACCTATTTAGAATCGTATAATACCTTGACAGTTGTCTTTGCGAGCGATAGTGAAGCAATCTCGTTATTAACGACGGGATTGCCACAGGCTTCGCCTTCGCAATGACATTAAAAAATGTCAACCAATTAAGCGAATATCAGTAAAGGTTTGCGTTACACGACCCAAAGTAGAAAAAAATGGGAGACAGACCTTGAAGACCGAATTTCCCTGCTTGTAAAGTTCTAATTTAAAAACGAATGGCAAAGTCTAAATTAATTGCAAAACACCCGCTTCGAAATTACGCTGAAGCGGGTTTTTCTATTTTCCCGTAACTCCCGCAAGCAAACGGCTGCATAAGAAGCAAGTCCTGCCTGAAGCAAAAATCCATAAAAAATCATTTTCTTGACTTTTTGTGGGATGTATGTATAATAATATATAGACAGATAGACATTACTATACAAGTGATTTTTTTAGGGGGTGCAATTATGGTAGAAATAAAGATAGATAAAAACAATCTGCTTCCCATGTATACTCAAATTTCAGAAAGAATTATGGATATGATTCAAAACGGAGAACTGAAAGGAGGGAGTACGCTTCCTTCGGCTGTCAATCTTTCAAAAAAATTAGGCATTAACAGACATACTGTTACCCATGCCTACAGGATATTGAGTGAAAGGGGTATTGTGGCTATGCAAAAAGGAAAGGGGGCATACATCCGCGCTACCTTTAAAAACGGCAATAATCTCATAGGTGTAATGTGTACGATTCCCGGCATTCCCCTGTCTTTGCTCAGTGCAACTTTAAGGGCATTGCATGATAGAGGGTATAATGCTTTATTAATGAATGATGATGCTGATTTTGCCAGGCAATTTGAGAGTGTAGAAATGTTTAAACAAAAAAAAGTCAGCAGTGTTATTTTTCGTCCCATAATAAGTGACACAGAATATGAAAGAAATCTGGATACTTTGACAAAATTGAAACAATCAGGAATTCCAACGGTACAATTAGATTGCTATTTTGAAGAGCCAAATTTAGATTATGTGACTTCTAATAATTTTGAGGCATCTTACATCTTAACCAAGTATCTAATAAAAAAGGGCTGCAGCCGGATTGCCTACTTGAAGGCTTCTCGCTGTTCAAGCAGCGAGCAAAGGATAGCAGGTTATCGCAGGGCCATTGAAGAACACGGCATCAAATTTAACGAATCACTTGTAAAATCTATAACAGCTAAGGTAGGGGGAATAAAAATACCTATAGAAAATATTATAGAAGGTGTAGCAAAGATAAAACAGATGCCCGATGCCTTTATTGCCAATGATGATGAAGCATGCTTGAAAGTTACTCAATGGCTGCTTGCCAGGGGTGCTAAGATACCTGAAGATGTAGCAATAACATGCTTTGATGCCCCGCGTGCCGCCATTTCCCCAATTCGTTTTACAGCGGTCAATCAGCCCTTTGAAAAAATGGCTGACAAAGCTGTGCAGATGGCTATAGACAGGATAAACGGGAAGGCAGAACTTAAGACGAAAAAAATTGTTTTAAAATCAAGGTTTGTAATAGGTGCCTCTACGTAAAAACTCCAGAATAAAATTATCGTTCAACATTTTCAGGAGGAAATTACCGTGCATAATGACTCCCACGGGAAACTCTTTCTTTTCTCTGTTTGCCTGTTACTATTTATTGTCACTGCAGCATGTGCCTTTGCCGTTACTTTTATTGAAAAAGGCAGTGTATGGAGATATGATGATTCAGGCACAGACAGAGGTACTGGCTGGAGACCTCTTAATTATGATGATTCAAGTTGGAACACAGGTCCTGCGGAGCTGGGTTATGGGGATGGAGATGAGTCTACTACAATTTCCTACGGGGGTGATCCAAATAACAAATATCCCTGTTACTATTTCAGACAGAAGTTCAACGTAAGCGACACCGCCGCTATAGAGAATTTCAAATTAGGCGTTAACTATGATGACGGCTTTGTGGCATACATAAACAATACTGAAGCAGCGCGCTCCTCAAATATGCCTGCAGGCGCAATTGGATATGACAGCCTGGCATCTCCCGACCATGAAGGGGGTTCATTTGAATCCTTTAGCGTGGACACTACCGTATTGACCGCAGGCCAAAACATCCTTGCAATCGAGGTTCATCAGCAGAGTATCAGCAGCTCAGACCTGAGCTTTGATGCAGAATTAACTTACTCCACAGGCCCTTTTTCCGTGCATCTTACATGGGACAGGAACGGTACAGACACCACGGTTGCAGTTACATGGCTTACCGTAAAAAATGCGGGGAATACGGTTGAGTACGGTCTTACAGATTCCTACGGTTCCCAGCAGGGGGGTTCAAGCTTTTATTCCTCTAACTGCGGGTATTATGTCCACGAAGTAACGCTGACAGGCCTGAGTCCAGATACTGCCTACCATTACAGGTGCGGCGCTGCAGGGAAATGGAGCAGGGATTATACGTTTGTCACGGCACCCTCAAAAGGAGATACCAGCCCCCTTTATTTTGCCGCAATGGCAGATGCGCGTAATCTTGAAAGCATCAGAGATGCTATTATAGAGCTGGGAAGAAGCAAGAACCCTATGTTTGTTACGTGGGTAGGGGATTTTGTCAATTCCGGGTCAGTGCAAAGCGAATGGGACAGCTGGTTTTCTTCCGCGCAAGACCTCATAGCAAATGCTCCGCTTATACCCGTGCTGGGCAACCACGAGGAGGAAGCGCCCCAATATTTTGATCAGTTTGACCTTCCTTCCAATGAAAAATATTATTCGCTTAACTACGGCAATGTCCATTTTATCGTTTTAAACTCAGCCTTTGATGATTCAAGAATTCTTCCCGGCAGCGCACAGTACAACTGGCTGCAAAGTGACCTGCAGCAGACGGATGCAGATACCGATATCACATGGAAGATAGTTTTATTCCATACCCCGGTATATAGTTCAGCATCGGGGCATCCAAGCAACACAGGCCTGAGGTCAGACATTGAGCCGTTATTTAACCAGTATGGAGTTGACGTAGTTTTTAACGGGCATAACCATAGTTACGAGAGGACCTATATGATAAGGGAAAATGGCCAGATACTGCAGACAGGCCCCACCTTCTACGTTACCGAAGGGGATTCCACAGGAACAGTTTATGTAGTCGTAGCGGGGATGTCCCCTCTTTATGAGCCAGGGTGGAACAGCTGGACCGCCTATTTCGAAAAAACCTATAATTACGGGATGGTTACCGTAGAAGGCGATACGCTTAGCTTCAAAGCAATGAGGCAGGACGATACACTCATTGATACCTTTGCCATAATTAAAAGAGAGCCGCAGGGCCCTGCAAAATTGAAGATTACCACACCCCCCGTTGTGGTCCCGAAGGATAATCCTTCTTCCGCGATTGTCGCCCAGGTGCAGGATACCGCAGGCTGCAGGGTTTATTATTACAGCGGAACGGTTACGCTTTCAGCTTCTTCTGCCACAGGCAGGTTCTCTGTTAACAATATATCCTGGCAGGATACCACCCTCATCTCCGTTTCTTCTGGTATGGGCACCTTCTATTACAAGGACAGCAATATAGGAAGTTTTAAAATCACAGTCTCGCGGCAGGGGCTTATCCCTGATTCACAGGCCATTACAGTGAACACCGGCACCGTATGTGGAACAACCTCATATTTAAGAACAAGCACGGCAGAACTTACTGCAAACGGCACCTCTGCCTGCACGGTTACGGTTACAATTATGGATAAGTACGGCGCCCGGCTTGAGGGCAGCCAGGTGACAATATATTCCTCCAGGGGAGCCGGTGTTGATACTATTACCCAGACTTCCACAGTCACAGACATAGCCGGGATGTGCACCGGTACCATAAGGTCTTCGGCAAGCGGCAATGTCACAGTGTATGCCTTATGCGACGGCGAAACCATATATGAAAATTTTGTCATAAATCCCTCTTTTGAAAATGGCAGCACCGGCTGGACGATGAATTCGGCGACAGTGGGAAGTGATTTCGCATACAGCGGCAATAGCAGTCAGCGCCTGATTGCGCCTGGATCGAATATAACCGGAGCCTATATCGCTGACTATATTCCCATTACAAATAATTCATCCTCTATGTATGAAGTGTTTTCCTATGTGAAGGCACAAGTAACAAACCCAAGTTATTTTTTTTCCACCTATTTCTATGATTCCGGCGATGCCTACATCAGCCACAGTGATATTACAGGCGCAGGCAGTACAATTGACTGGACACAATACACAAAGACATATGGCGGCACAGGTTCTGGCGCAGATGTTACATTTCCTGCCAATTGTACCCAGATGGGGGTAAGATTCAGCTGGTGGGCTGGCGACAACAACTGTTTAGGCACCGGCTGGTCCGATGCAGTAAGGATAAAGCGCATCCCGACGCTCAGGTTTACCAGCATATCCAACATTAGTCCTGTTACATCTTTTCTGACTACTGATGCCTTTTCAATGCTTGCAGACGGCATTTCTAAATGTACAGTTACCATAATGGTAAAAAGTGATACAGGTGTAGCCATTCAGGGGAGGCAAGTGACAATTTTTACTGACCGCGGCTCCAGTGACACCATTACCCAGCCACCTGCAGTTACAGACGCAAATGGCCAATGCACCGGTACAATCAAATCATTAATAGCAGGCAATGCTACAGTCTATGTTATCTGCGAAGGGGAAACTATATTAGGGAACTGGGTTTTAAATGGTTCTTTTGAAGATGGGGCAACGGGATGGAATATGCAATCAGCGACAATAGACACCACAGTATACAGTGGAAACAAAAGTACCCGTCTCGTTGCAACAGGTGCAAACTGTGCAGGGGCAATCAGTACTGATTTTATACCGATTGTGAATAACTCCAAAGTTAAATATGAAGCCTCTGCTTATTGCAAAGCAACTGTGACTACTGCCTTTTTCTTGCACGGAGTTTATTATTATAATGCCTCCGGTGCTGATGTTGGCCACAATGATTTTGCCTCGATAAATAGTACAATTGACTGGACAAAATATTCAAAGACATATGGCGGCGCAGGTTCTGGTGCAGATTTTACATTTCCCTCCAATTGTGTAAAGGTGAAGGTGCGGGCAGGAGGTTGGTGGAATGGAGGCGGCAATCCGTCCGGTACAGGGTGGACAGATGCTGTAAGATTTAAACGTATTCCTACCATTACCTTTGTCGGCTCCGCAAACGGAGCTGCCTCTTACTTAACTACCAGCACTTCCTTTCCGACGGCAAACGGCATTTCAAAATGTACAGTTACAGTAACCGTAAGGGATAGTACGGGCAGTGCGCTTCAGGGTGAATCAGTAACAATATATACCTCCCGCGGTACAGGCATTGATACCATAACCCAGCCATCTGCAATGACAGATGCAAACGGCCAGTGTACAGGTACAATCAAATCTTCAGTATCAGGAAGCTGTACAATCTGGGCAGTGTGCGAATATGAAGATATTTATGAAAATCTTGTAGTGAACCCTTCCTTTGAAAACGGCTCTACCGGATGGACTATGAACTCTGCGGCGGTATCAGGCGATTTTGCATACAGCGGCAATTACAGCCAGCGCCTTATTGCGCCCGAATCAAATATAAATGGAGCCTATAGTGGCTATATTCCTATTATAAATAGTTCATCCTTTATGTATGAAGTATCTTCCTATGTGAAGGCGCAAGTAACAAATCCAAGGTATTGTTTTTCCACTTCTTTCTATGATTCCGGCGGTGCCAACATTGGCGGTCAGGATCTTCGTCAAGTAGATAGTACAATTGACTGGACAAAATACTCCAAGACATGTGGTGGTTCTGGTTCAGGCGCAGATGTTACGTTTCCTGCTAACTGTACCCAAATAAAGGTAAGCTTCGTCTGGTGGATTGGTCTGGACAACTGTTTAGGTACAGCATGGTCAGATGCGGTAAGGATAAAACGTATTCCTACAGTTACCTTTGTCGGCAACCCCTCTAAATTAAAGATAACCTCAGACACTTTTGCCGTCAACCTGGGCAGTGCTCCTCCGCCTGTCACGATACAGGCGCAGGATACACAGGGCTTTCTATGTTCAACGTACAATGAAACCGTAACACTCTCTGCTTCTTCCGCCTCCGGCTCATTTTCACTGAACCTTAATCCCTGGTCAGAGACAACAATCATTACGCTTTCAGGCGGCGAGGCATTGTTCTATTACAATGACAGCAGTGCGGGTACCCCCACAATTACGGTTTCGCGTGCAGGATTAGCGCCTGACTCGCAGCGGGAAAAATTCTGTCTGCCTGCAGTTAAGCTGAAATTTATTTCTTCAGCCTTTTCCGGTTATGCGGGCGGGGTTTGCCCCGATACCGTTATTGTAGAGGCACGGGGTGCAGATGAAGCAAGGGACGTACTGTTTAATAACACTGCCGTTCTTTCTTCCTCATCGCCGCAGGCCAAATTTTCAAGACATAAATATGCCTGGAACGAAATAACCATCGTTACGTTTAAAGACGGATTAGCCAATTTTTATTATAAAGACTTCACCAGCGGCAATCCTGTAATTACAGTGTCGCGCGCAGGGCTTACCAGAGACACCCAGACTCAGACAATTAACGCATATCCCAGATTTTATCTTTCAGGTTGTTATGAGAGGATACAGGATACAGACAGAAGTAATGATGAATTCACCGTAGGGATGCTTGGACTTTCTGCGAGCATCTGCATAGATAATACCGGAGGCGTTGTAAGAGACATTACGGTGACCGTAAAAAATCTGGACCCTGATTACGTTACGCTGACCAACACCAACCCCTCTTATGACGTTACCAAAGAGACCAATAGTCTTACCTTCCATTTTTATGCAGGTGCGGGCAGCATAGAAACCTCCACGATATCTCCATGGTACGTCAATTCCAATAATTTCTATTTCCTTTTCTTTTCAGATAACCACTCTATTGCAGAAGACAATCCCGTCCAGTTTCCAATAATCTATGAGCTTATAAATCAGGCAAACACAATCAATGCCCCTTTTATCTTTAACGGCGGAGACTTGATCAACGAAGCAGCAGATATAAGTGGTATCCCTATCGTCAGGGAAGAGATGTATGAAGGCTTCCGGGATGCCGTAAAGAATTTGCGTATGACGTTTATACCTGCAATGGGCAATCACGATGCGGCAAGAGGTCCCGGCAGCAATGCCTATTACTATTCAGAGGATTTGCGGGTCGGTGGTTCGGCAATCTTCTGGCATGCCTTCAACTATGGAAACAGCCGTTTCTATGTACTTGATACCTATAAAGATTATCCGGATTGGCTAACCGTGAACGGAGGACCATGGTTTGACGGATATATATTTAATACTGCAGGCCATGACGAAGAATTCAAATGGCTGCAAAATGACCTGCAGGCAAGCCAGGGCTCTGCCCACCGCATTACACTATTCCATCAGCCGTTTCCGGGCTGGAAGAGCGCCAGCATGACTGAAGTTCTTCAGTTGTTCCATGACAACAATGTCAGTTATATGCTCAACGGCCACGTCCATATATATCAATATTCAATCTATGACGGTATTCCGCAATTAATATGCGCCGGTTTACAGGCTGGTGGAGATTTTTACTACTCTCTGGTAAACGTTAGAGGTGAAGGTGACACCCCTACCCATAAGATGATAAGGACGGATCTTTTCGACGTTACGGTGGACTACCTGAACTCAAATGACGGTACCTGCACTCAGTCCTTTGCAACGATTACAAGCCAGGGTAATTATAGCCTTCCATATATACGGCTTAAGTTTAAGATGTCAAACGACACAGATGTTTATAAGGCATATAATGTCGGTACGGGTGCCACCGAAACTATATACGTTCGCCGGTTTAAGGATTATACTGTATGTTATGTCGAAACAAGCATTAACACCGGTGAAGTCAAAACCATAAGAGTGGGGGAAACTCCCGCACTTCCAAATGCCGCAAGTAAATATACTTCGTATCTCATTCTGAATTCCCTTAGCACTGCGGCAAGCGGTGTAGATTCCATAACAGTAAATGCCCTGCTTTATGATAGTTACGGATATGCAATTACTTTCGGAACTGCAATTCTCGCCGCGGCAAGAGGCAATTCAACCGCAATAAGCGCCAATCCTCAAACCCCTGATTCAAGCAGAGTCTGCACTTGGACCATATCGAGTCAGTATTCGGGCTGGGAGACACTTACTGCATCGTGCGGGGGTTATACCATTAATAAGGGAGTGTATCCCGGTCTGGTTATGTATCAGGCATTTGAAGAGGGAAGTGACACACTTTCAAAGGACCTTTCTTTTTATGATAACGACGGCAATATACACGGTGCGTCCTGGACTACGCTGGACGATACATTCGGAAAGGCGCTTGATTTTGAATACACTACAGCAGATTATGTGGAGATTCCATACGATTCATCTATTGCGTGCACACAGCAAATTACAGTTTTATTCTGGATGAAAATCGGTACAGTTAGAGACTGGGCCAGGATTATATCAAAGTCCGCATATCCTAATTATGATTACATATTTATAAAGGGAAACAACAACAGGGCATCACTTCTCATCAAGATTGGGGGAGTAGAAATCAATGCCTATACTTCTGCCGGAAGTGTACTTGCAGGGGCATGGTATCATATGGCAGGTACATATGATGGAAGCCGTGTGCGTACCTATATAAATGGAATAGAGAAAGGAACTTCCGGTGTAACATCGGGCAGCATAGATAACAACAGCGGGCCTCTGTATATAGGAAAAGACGTGGATGGAAGCGGTGCCTTTGACGGCATAATAGACGATGTTAAAATCTATAATCGTGCCCTGTCGGACACAGAAATAAAGGCAACGTATCAAGCTAAAGCAAGGGTTTATTTTGGTGCAAGTCATATCAGGATTACTACACCGCAAAGGAGTGTAGTCGTAGGAGAAATTTCAGATTCAATTGTAGTAGAGGTGCAGGATGGCAGTGGCACAAAAGATGCAAGTTTCAACAATACAGTAACGCTGTCTACCTCATCTGACTCAGGCTCATTCTCTCTATCTGACATATCCTGGAGCAATACCACTATAATTACGCTTTCTTCAGGCAGCATAGTATTCTATTACAAGGATTTGCAGGCAGGTTACCCTGTAATAACAGTATCCCGCTATGGCCTTACCTCAGGCACACAGATAGAGACAATAACAGGCACAGGTACAGCGGCACTTGACTTTGTATCAAGCCCATTCAGTATTGCTGCAGGAGACACAAGCCCCCAGATAAAGGTGGCGGCAAAGACCGCAGGCGGGGATACAGATACCTCATTCAGTAATACCGTTGCACTCTCTACTTCTTCAAATTCAGGAGTATTCTCTATCCTCTCTTCTGTATGGAAGGATACAAGCATAATCACGTTCTCATCAGGCATAGCTACATTCTACTACAAGGACGCTCAGGCAGGCTATCCCATACTTACGGCTTTTCGCTCCGGGCTTTTACCTGATACACAGGTCCATGCCATAAGGCCCCAAACCCTTGTATTCACTTCCCCTGTATTCACAATGACAAGTATCTCTACTGCTGCACTCACAGCCGTATACCGCAATGCAGACAACAACACAGCCACAGGCTGGTCTGACACAGCTACGGTTATAACAAGCTCGGCAAAAGGAAAGTTCTCTGTATCACAGGCCCCGTGGAAAGACACCACTACAATACAATTCACTTCAGGCATAGCCATATTCTACTACGCGGACAGGAAGGGAGGCAATCCCATAATTACCGTTACGCGCCCCGAATATTCATTATCAGACACACAATCAGACACGGTAACAAAGCCTATGGTTACCGCCTCGAAGGCACAGTACAACCTGCGCAGCCTTGAGACAGGCACAATGCCCATAGCAATGTGGTCCGGCGATACGATAGAATACATTATATACATAGAAAATACAGGCACAGAAACTTCCACAGGCAATATCATTTCAGATACATATGCCTTTGACACAGGCACAAACAATCCCCTTGAATACATATATATGGATACCTTCACAATCGCAAACACCTGGGCATACACAATTGACCCCACATTCTCAGTCTGGATAACCGGCTCACCCGCAACAGGCGCGAGCAACGTCAAAGGTCTCATGTGGAGGATCAGCTCCCTCGGAATCAATGAAACAAAGGCAATACGATTCCGAGTGAGGGTTAAGTAGATAATTGGATAATTTGATAATTGGTTAAAACCAATCGTCTAATTATCCAGTCGTCCAATTATCCAAAACGGTTCCGCGTCCGCGTGAAATAAATCCCCTCCGAAGAGTCCGCATACTCCGTCCTTTCGGAGTCATCGGACCTGTTTCCCCCTTTTTCAAAGGGGGATTTATCCTTCGAAGCCTTGGCGTAGTAGGAGTGAGGGGGATTTTGTAGCGGTGCGATTTATCGCACAATTGCAGCAGTTCTTATATTCATTGTGCTGACAAAATGAAAAGTAAATTGTCAAGACCTGACCCCATTTTTCCGACGAGAAAATAGATCAGGAAAATAGTAGAGTGAAATGTCAAGACCTGACCCCAGACGATTAGGGGGACTTCGGCTGCGCCTCAGGCTGCGCCTCAGCTTGACAAATTTATAATATGTGGTATAATATATGTGACAATTATGTGCATAATGATGTGACAATAAGGCTGTCACGAAACTTGCCCTCACCCATCCCTCTCCCGTTAAGGTAGAGGGTTAAGATAAGGGGAATTCCGAGTTAATACATTTGATCTAAATGGAGGTGTTTATGAGGTTTATATCCGTAAGGGACCTGCGGGACAAGCCCGCCCAGATCCGGCAGGACCTGTCAAGAGAGAAAGAGTTAGTGCTCACCTTGAACGGCAAGCCTTTTGCCATCGTCGCTTTGACTTCTGAAAATACACTGGAAAAATCGCTTGCGATGATAAGGCGCATCAGGGCTGAAAACGCTGTAGCCTCTATGCAGAAACGTTCTCTGGAAAAAGGCGCTGACCGGTTTCCTCTGTCCGCGATCGAGGATGAAGTCATTGCCGTGAGAAAGAGACGAAATGAAAATAGTGATTGATACGAACGTGCTTATATCCGGCCTGCTGCGCCCGTTCAGTTCATCCGGGGAAATAGTTAGGATGGCGGCTTCCGGGAACCTGCGGCTGTGTTATGATGTCCGCATTCTTTCTGAATACAAGGATGTCCTGCTGCGCCCGAAATTCTCTTTTGACCCGGATGACGTGCAGGACCTGCTTTCACAGATAGAAACCTGCGGTTACGCGGTTGCGGCAGCGCCGCTTACCGGCCGCCTGCCGGACGCGGACGACGAACCTTTTTTGGAAGCCGCAATTACGGGAAAAGCAGAATATTTGGTTACAGGAAATTCAAAGCATTATCCTGTGAGTAATCGGAAGGGCATAACAGTGCTTTCGCCGACAGAGTTCCTGAACAAAATGAGAAAATAGAAGAGTCCGCGCAGGTAAGTTGTTTTACGACCCTAAAGGGTCTACTCCTATTAGAAACAGGCCTGCCTGAAGTAAAAATCCATAAAAAAATCTTTTTGCTTGACTTTTACTTAAACTGGTGGTATAATTATTAATGCTACCTTAAACGATTTAGGCAACCCTTCTCCTACACCATCCCTTTCCTTATATATAGTCCTTCAAACAACACTACTATTAAGTGTGCCATAAATGGCACCGCTACATACTACTCCTCCAGCACCTCAACCTTTAACGTTTTAGGTCCTTTTTAATACAGTCATTTGTTATTAGTCATTTGTCATTAGTTTTAAACTTGGCTCTTGGCACTTGACTTTTTATACTAAAAATAATCACTGTAATCATCAGTTGATAATCACCGCAATCATTAATAGGGAGAAAGAATGGCGCCGAACATAAAAGACGTTGCAAGGATCGCGGGCATGTCAACAGCGTCTGTATCCATTGTATTGAATGACAAATACAAAGGCCAGATCAGCGAGGATAACCGCAAAAGGATCCTTGAGGCGGTAAAAAAACTGGGATACACGCCCCACCGTTACGGAAGGGCGCTGAAACTGCAGAAGAGCGAGATAGCCGGATACGCGATGGCTTTCTCAACGCAGTATATCTTTTCAGACCCGTATTTTCATGAGACGATCGTGACTATGGAGAAAAAACTAAGGGAGTACAGCTACTCCCTTCTTTTTTTCGCGCTCACCCCCCAGGAAGGCAACAAGCATATACTCCAGATGAACGGGCAGGGATCTTTGCTGGACGGCATTATCATAGAAGCCCCCCCGGAAAAAGACACTTTCATCGCGGAACTGGAACAGAAAAAGATCCCTGTGGTGATAATCGGAAACCACCCTGACGGGGCCGGTCTCTGCTCGGTTGACGTTGACAACGTGGAAGCGGGCGTAAAGGCCACAGAACACCTGATCGGGCTGGGCAGGAAGAGCATCGGGTTCATAAGCGGGCCGCTCGCGTTCGGGAACGCCCAAGACAGGCTCAGCGGATACAGGAAGGCGCTTATTGACAGGGATATGCCCGTAATGCCGGGACTGGTGCAGGAAGGGGATTTCAGCATAGAGAGCGGTTATGAGGCAATGAAGAAGATCCTGGACCAGGGGGGGTGTAAGGCGGACGGCATAGTAGCGGGCAACGACCTGATGGCGATAGGCGCGATGAACCTGATCAAGGACAGAGGCCTGAAGATCCCGGAGGATATCGCGGTTGTAGGTTTTAACAACACTTCGCTTTCGCAGCACTACGAACCGGCGCTGACAACCGTGAACATACCGGCGAAGGAGATCGCGCAGAAAGCCGTTGAGATGCTGATCGCCGTCATGAAAGGGAACGGGGATTGCGCCGCGACGGACAGGAAAAGGATAGTGATCGATACCGAACTTATTATTCGTGAGTCAACGCGAAAATAGAAATGCGTTCAATAGTTCAATTACTCAATCGCTCAATAAACCCTCAAACCTAAAGGTTTGAGTTACGTAACTCAAGGCTTCAGCCTTGAATTCTTGACTCATAATTCATAATTAAGGAGGAAGAACTATGATAAGAATGAGAGCGATATTAGTTGGGTTGCTGGCAGTGGCGGTGCTGGGGATTGTGACTCCTATATGCGATCTGCGCTGGATAGGCAGCCTTATAGGCGCGACCTACATGCCTGTTGGTGCGGTGTTCCTTCTGTTTTTCTTTGTTTTTATACTGAATTGGCTGCTTAAGCTTTTCAAGGTCCAGTTCTCGGCGCAGGAACTGCTGCTTATCTACGGGATGATGGCGGTTTCAAGCGGGATCCCGTCCTTCGGTTTCGCGGTGCACGTTATCCCGATCATGATCGCTCCTTTCTATTACGCCACTGCCACGAACCAGTATGAGAAACTGATACATCCTCTTATCCCGGACTGGATGGCGCCAAAGAACCCGGATACAATAAAGTGGTTTTTCGAAGGCCTGCCCCAGGGCCAGAAACTCCCCTGGAAAGACTGGGTGGGCCCGCTTTTCTGGTGGACGCTCCTGGTGCTGGCTATCTATCTTGTAATGCTTTCTCTGGCAATTATGGTGCGCAAGCACTGGGTCGAAGACGAGAAGCTTGTTTTCCCGCTTGTCCAGGTGCCGCTCGAGATGGTGAAAGAGGAGGACGGCAAACCCTCAATGGTGCCCGCGTTCTTCAAGAGCAGGGCGATGTGGATCGCGTTCCTGATACCCGCGGTGATATATTCCATCAAGGCGCTGAACCTTTATTTCCCGGCAATACCGAACATCAACCTGGATTTCAGGATGGAGGGAGCCCTTGCCACAATGGGCAAGCCGTGGAACGCGCTGAACCCGTTCTGGCTCAAGATATTTTTTGCCGTCATAGGCCTGACCTACCTTATTCCCGTGGACCTTGCGTTCAGCCTGTGGTTCTTCTATCTGTTCTTCCAGCTGCAGACGCTCATAGGCGCAGCAGCGGGTTTTCAGATGCCGATGTTCCCCAACGCTTACGCCAGGGCTTTCCAGGGTTACCAGGCAGCCGGCGGGATCATCGCGATGGGAGTCCTGCTTATGTGGGCGATGAGGGCTGACCTTAAGAAAATGTTCGTTACTGTTTGGAAAAACGTTTCAAAAGCCGAGGATAAAGGCGAGGCCATTGCGTACAGGCTGGCGGTCGTGGGGCTTATAGCAGGCTTCCTGTTCATCTGTTTCTGGGCAATGGCAGCCGGGGCAAAATTTTGGGCGATCGCTCTCTGGGCGATCATCTTTTTCTTCATCGTGCTTGTAACGACAAGGTTCGTCGCCGAGGGAGGGCTTTTCTACGTGCACCACGAGTTCTACCCTCTTGAGCTTATCTTCCCGTTCGGGGGAAGCGGCGGGATGACCGCGTCAACGATATACACCCTTGCCGCGTTCAACCAGGTATTCGCGAGGGAATACAGGGTGAGCCTTATGCCGTTCATGCTCAACAACCTGAAAATGAGCGACGAGGCGAAGATAAACAGGAAGACAATGGTTATGTCCATGGGGCTTGCGATACTGCTGGTTATCGCGGTTTCATACGTGACTATACTCACGCTCATGTATAAATACGGGGGCGTTAACCTTACGGACTGGTTCACGAAATGGCTGCCTGACCAGCACGTCACCGGAAGGGCCGCGTATTACATAAACAACCCGGTGAAAGCAAGCGTTAAGGACGCCGTGACGATGATCGCGGGCGGAGGCGCCACGGTATTCCTTTTCGTTATGAGGAGGATGTTCCTGTGGTGGCCTTTCCACCCGCTGGGGTACGTTATGGGCGGCGGTTACGCGATGAACCATATCTGGTTCTCCACGTTCCTGGGGTGGCTGGCGAAGGTTGTCGTTATAAGGCTGGGCGGGCTGAAGGTTTATCAGAAACTGCTTCCGGCTTTCCTGGGCCTTGTGCTCGGTGAATTCGTGACGATCGGCGCGTGGGTCATCGTGGACCTTTGCACCGGGGCGAGAGGGCACTTTTTACTGTGGATTTAGTTCGTGCATCGTGCTTCGTTGTCCCTGTAGATGCTGCGCATCTTAACACAGGGACCTTCGGGTCAGAACCAAGTCAATGACCCTACGGCTGGTCGATGGCTCTACGGCATAGGGACAAGGGGTCAGGGAAGGAAAAAAATTGCAACTCAGGGATTTTTTAATTGTTAAATATCGTCAGTATTAACGACTTAGCTGTTAAATTGGATCTTCATAAAGCATTTTCGGAAGGACAAATAAATGAAAAGATTTTTTTTAGTATTAGATCTTATTTTTTGGGCATATCTATTTTCGGGGACGATATTCGCTGCCGATATCACCGTAGATGATTTACTGAATAAAATTCAGCAAAATATAGTTGGAATGAATGATTTTAAAACAAATATTTCCATTTCTACTTATTCAAGCCGGAGTTTTTTGAGTAAAAGAATAGAAGAATTAGGCTATTGCTGTTCGAAGATCTTGATATATGCCAATCAGGATACTGCTTCGGGTAGAGAGAATAGCGGGGTTTACGAAACAAACACAAGGCGCTGAAAGTCTAATGTAGTATAGACCCAGCACCTTTTTTTATTTTAAAGCTATTTTGATGTTTTATAAGTTCCAAAAATAACAGAACGGATTTTATTTTATAATAAAAAAGGTTGATAAAAAATGAAAAAAAGAGCGCTGTTAATTATAGTAACATTTATGATTTCTTGTTTAAAAATCGAAATAATATTGGCTGCAAATATTACTGTTGATGATATTCTTAATAAACTCCAACAGAATATTATTTCTATGAATGATTTGAAAGCAGAAGTTAGTATTATTACATCTATTGATACTAAAGAAGTTTCATTAGAAAAAATGCGTTTTTTCTTTAAGAAAAATGACAAATTTAGAATCGAACATTATTTTCCCAGTCAGCAAACAATTGTTATTGAGAATAACCAAATGCATTATAAACTTCCAGACAATAGTTTAACAAGTGCAGTGCTTCCCCCAAAGATAAATTTAGAAATCCCCCAATTTATTTTCAGCTCAGGTATTAAAAATTTACTCGTAAATTTTAACGTAGAGTTGAATATTAATAACTCCAACGAATTAAACAATATTTTTCTACTAGAATTGACACCGATAACATTACCCTTAGGCCCATCCTTTCCAGATACATCCCAGATACCCTCCAGAATTGAAGCGACGATAAATTATAATTTTGGAATGGTTACTAAAATAACTATATATAACAAGAATAATATTTTGATTATGGAAAACAAAGTTGAAAATTATAGTTTAATTTCTGGAGTTTATATACCAATAAAACTCAAATCAAAAATTCTGCTTCCAAATGGTAACTCAATCGAAGCAGAGTCAATATATGAAAATATTCAAATAAACTCAGGAATCGCAGATGAAGAGTTCGAGATAAAATAAATCAATAAGTCGTCTAATAGAATGAAAAGGAGAAAATGGTGAAGAAAATTATTTTTAACAACGTTATTTTAATAGCTATAGTTATAGCGACGATAAACTCAGCATTTTCAGCTGATATTACTGTAAACGATATAATAAACAAAATGCAACAAAATCTTACTGGGATGAATGATATAAAATCAGGAGCTGTGGCTACTACTTATATGGGCACACAACTGAATACGATGACCCAAAAAATGAATTATTATTTCAAAAAACCAGACAAGATTAAAATAGAGATCCTTACTCCCGTTAAACAGACGATGGTGATTATCGGAGAAAATATGACAATAAAAACTGTAGATGGAAAAATCTCAACAATGAACCTTAAGCAAATGATGGGCGGAATGGGTATGAACCAGCAATATTTCGGTGCAGATATGACGAGCATGCTTAAAAATTATAATATTACTTTAGATGAGACACTATCTGATAAAATCAATAATATTTATACAATGACTCTTGTCCCAAAAGAAGTTTCCCAATCCAGTTCTACAATGGGTGCCTTTATACCATTAAAAATAGAAATTTTTGTTGATTACAATAAAGGAATTATAATTAAGCAGAAAATTTACAGCAAAGGCAATACCCCAATGGCTATTACAGAAGTAAAAGACACAAGGCAAATTGAAGGAATCTGGTTTCCGATTATTACTCAATCCACCACTTTCCTTCCAAACAATCAGCAAATGCAATCAGAGATGAGATTTGAAAATGTGCAAGTTAATACAGGTATTGGAGATGGGGAGTTTGAGACGAAATAAAAGAAATTGACATTAGAGGGAAACATGAAAAATAATTTGTTATATATTATGTAACAACATTTGTAGAAGAACCAAACATTTTAAAATTTCAATAAGGAGTGACATAGTGAAAAATTTGATTAGATTTATTTCAATATTTTCTATTTTGTTAATAGCAAATTGTAAAATTGGGATATGTTTTGATACTGCTTCATATGATGAAAATGGTTGTAGTATTATTTATTTACGAAATGGCGAAATTATAGCAGGAGTCATAACTGATATTCAACAAGATACCATAAAAATATCGGTAGCTGCGATTCAACAAGACACCAAGGATACTGTATATTTGAGATATCCGACCAAAGAGATATTGTATAATGATGTTTTATATATTAAAGGAAAATCTCCTAAGGTCGCTTCTAATATTGCGTCAACGACAGGTTTTTTTATTCATGGATGGGGGCACAAATATTGTGGAGATGAATATACTTTTGTGATTTTAAGTGTTTTGGAAGTTACTGCACTTATAGATTTAGCTTCTTCTATTATTCCATTAGTTGGCCCTGGAATTTTTCCGAGAGAAGGTGTTTGGATTCGTTTCCCTATTCTTTTCTTAGGTAGTTGGATATATGACATGATAGATGCTCCTAAAGCAGCTGAAAGGTATAATAAAAACATAAAAGAACACGGCTTTCACTTGAAATTGTCTTTTGACAAAGATACAATTAAAATGCAATTTGCCCAAATTAAATTTTAGGGAATATGATGAAAGTTATAAAAAAATTAGCTGAAATGATATTGATCTTAGTTCTTTTTTTCACCTTTCCATGCAAAAGTGAATCTGCACAATATAGGGTTTATCCAGTTTTGTTTGTTCACGGGATAGGTGATAATTTTATTAATTGTTGGGTGAAAGACGGCGATGCTCCAGGTTTTTTCAATCCATACTATGATTGTTATAATCAGAAAAATATATTTTATGGGGAATCCAACCCTTCAGAATTATTAAATTGGGATAATAATGAATTTGGAATCTCTTTTTCTCAACCAACTGGATCCATAGAAGGACAGGCACAGGAGCTTGACTGGGTAATAAATGGACATAATGAAAAGGATGGAATCTGCCAAATAATGTCGGCATCATATCCAGGGATATTTTCAGACTCAGAAGATGTTAAAGTTGTTATAATCGCCCACAGTATGGGTGGTTTATCTGCGAGAGAGTATATCCGTAATCATCCTGGAAACCATCATATTGCTAAATTGATTACAGTAGATAGTCCTCATCATGGAAGTTGGCAAAGTGATCCTGATGTATTAAATACATATTTATTAGATTTAATGGTAGATTATATTTTTAAACTTTCCTTTGGTACTTTTCTTACATTGTTTCCCCCCTCGGCAGCTGTTGGATGGGGTTTTATTGCTGATGGATTTTTTGAATATTATGTCAGAGAGACAATATATAATCAATGGATAGACGCAGGATTAGTAGGTACGCCTGCAGCAGATGAAATGATCCCAGGTTCATCTTTCTTAACAAACCTCAATACCTATTATAGAGATACTCCGCCTACAGATTTAGACTACCATTTAATTGCTGGTTTATCAGAAAAGACAAAAATTGTAAGTTATTTTCTTCAAATACCAGAATTAAATAATGGAGATGGAGTTGTTGCATTAGAGAGTCAGCTTGGTCAGGATTGGATTTCTATGCCATTAGGTAACTACCAATACTTTAATTATTTTAAAGCAATACCAATTCTATCTAATGCCCCACATTTTATTGTTGATGGAACTTGCCATAATAGTCCCTTGGAAACTGCCGGGGCAGGCATTTCAATAAGAAGGGTACATAACACTATTTTACGAGCACTTGAAGACCCACCAACCATAGATACTGTTTCTCTCTTCAATTCAGATAGTAAACCTCTATCAAACAATGCACTGCAAGATATAACCAATCCCAAAATAATTATAACCGGTAGTATTTGGGATTATTTATTAAACAAAACCAATGCAAAATTATCATTCAGTTATCAGCCAGACAAAACTATAAATTTTAATACTTTTGGATATTTTTGTGAATCTGTGACACTTGCCGGAGGCGGTAAAAATAGTGTCTATATAATTGCTAATAATCCTTGTCGAATGACATTAGAATCCGGAAGTCCGCACAATATCTATCTTGATGGCATCGCCATTCCTGAGGATAAGGCTACGTTAGCGCCAGAGAACTCAACAAAATTTCAATATTCTATTGAGAATGTTGTACATAGTAATGTTGTGGTTGAAACCATAACTCCCGTTTTTGAAAGCTACGGAGGGACTCTGCCAGAAAAAATTATTGCTTTGCCATCTGACGCATATAGGTTGTCGTCTCCAAGATATTTAGACGGTGAGACCGACCCGGACATTATATTTCTCGATGAATTTGACAATACAATTCCCATAGATGCCTCAGGCGATTATATTGTAACTGGTAAGAGCGAAATTAAAGCAAGACTGAATAATGATTTTATAGGTAAAACATTTGTAAAACTGCAAGGTAATGCAGATGCCAACGAATATAGGGGATATAGAATTGATGTATCAGAATATAGGGGAGAGCAGGCGGGGATTTGGGATACGCTTCTTGATGCATCTTCGAGAATCCCTGGTCCAAATTATGGAACGTTATATACCTGGCAGACTACCGGGTTAAATGGTACGTATCAAATGCGATGTTCAATAAATGGCGAGGTTGTAAACTCACAGACATATTACCTTGGTGCGTTGATCTCAGGAAATGATACAAGCACAACTACATATGACCCATACAAAAAAGCCGAGTTGTGGTTTCCACCCGGGGCGTTGAAAGAGGGGAGTTATATTGTAATTATGCCGTTAGAAAAAGATGTTTACTATATTACAATGCCAGATACGTCGCTCAGGCAAATTGGTCATATATATAAAATAATGCCTAAATTGACTCAAACAAATTTCAATACAGGAAAAAGCGCAAAACTCACCATCAAATATAGTTATGATGATATTAAATTCGACATTACAGGCGATGGGATATTTGATACTGAGATAATAAAGAAGAACCTGGGTTTATATAGAATTGTCTCAGGCGAACCGCAGCTTATTCCTTCATATAACGATACAGAGCATTATTTGGTTTATGCCCAAATAAATAACTTCAGTGATTCCTTCGTGGTTCTTCCTTCAAATTCCCCTCCCAAGATTTCTCCCGGTTCAAATCCTTACTGTAGTCCATTCATCTTTACCCCCGGCAAAGAACCCCGCGAAACTGCTACCTTATACTATAGTATTATCGATGGTTCTTCTGAGAAAATCTGGGTTACGATAAACATCATAGACAAGGACAGTAACATTGTGCGCACATTTAATAAGGAAGAATCTTTGCCTTTTGACGGGACACAATATGAGTCTTCCTTTATGCAAAAGTGGGATGGGAAATATGATAACGGAGAAACCGTGCGTGATGGCGCATACATCATAAGGATTCAGGCGATGAACGGAGTAGGAAATATCGCTGAACGCAGCTGTATAGTAGTAAAAAGCAGAATACCCATCGAAATTAATGCTCCTAAGACGGATGAAGTATTATCAGATACAGCCTTGATTTATGGAAATGCGGTCAATCCCGCAGGTTTTGCCGGATATAGAATTTCATACGCGCCTTCGTTTGATACCTCTTATTGGGAACCAATACCAGTCCCATCTACTTATTGGCGGACTGATCCCAACATTTCATTTATTCAGATTACAAATGGATTATTAGCAACTTGGAATACAACACAAGTGGCCAATGGCAGTTATGTCCTGAAATTAAATATCCTTGATTCAGACGGTCTGCTTCTTGATACGGCAACGGTAGAAGTTAATGTAAATAACGTATATAAAATCTATAATTTCAATGCTTCTCCAAACCCATTCTCGCCCAATGGCGATGGAATAAAAGACATAACCACAATTTCATATACTATTCCTGTGGCAGCGCACATAACACTTAATATTTATGACGGGACCACGCTTTATACCCCTCTTGAAAACGGAGATAAGCAAGCAGGAGAATATTCTATAGATTGGAGCGTATCAGGAGTACTATATAGCAAGAGTTACTCTTGTACTATTACCGCAAGCGGAGCATTTACTGATGAAAAAGGAATAATTCTCACCGCAGACAATAGGGCAGCTGCTATTATTACATCCATTTCCACCCCGACATCAAGCGATGCTGTTTCCGGAATGCAACAAATCATTGGATATGCCAGCAACGTATTTGGGGATACCAATTTTGGAAATTACAGGCTCTATTATGGTTTGGGTCCTTCGCCGACAGACTGGATACAGATTGGAAAGACGGGGACAAAGAAAGTGCTCAATGGAATCTTGGGCATATGGGATACAACAAAAATCGCAGATGACACATATTCTTTAAAATTAGTTGTTGAAGACAAGGCGGGAAATACAAGGAGCGTCACAGTCTTTCCTCTAAAGGTGTATACAAAAGTCAATGTTGGCTTGCAGGTTTCACCTGAAACTTTATCGCCCAATGGTGATGGGATAAAGGATACTGCAATTATAAATTATAGTATTGAGAAGGACGTCGACACATCATTTTTAAGAATTTATCTGGGAACTGATACCACGGTTCAGCCAGTAAAAACATTTAGCTCGGAAGCTGCTGCCGGAAGTTATACGGCAAAATGGGGCGGGCTTAATGATGGACTATCTCTTGTTCCAAACGGAGCCTATACCTGTGTTTTTTCTGCTAAAAAAGGGGCAAGTGGAGACACAAAAATAATACCGATTGGTTTATGCACTAATATACCTTTAAATGTTACTACTTCAATCATTAATTCAGGAGTTGAGAGTGGAAAACCGTATTTCTGCTGGAAAGCAAGCGGAACGGGAACATATTATCCTCTGCAAAATTTCACATATACGGTATCAGTCGTTGGTTCGGAAAACTATTGGGGTGAAGTGGATGTATTTTGTGATGCCAGCGTAACAACATATCAACAACCATCCCCAAATCAAGTTACAGTAACCAGCCCTCCTTTTACATTAAAAAAAGAGCAAACAGGTCAGACCTATTATTGGAATAAACTTGATCCTAATTTTTGGGGAGGAGATGCCTATACCATTATAAATATAGTGCATCAATATTATTTGCCAGGTTCAGGATGGTGGACATGGTGGGACCTTCCTAAAGGTTCCCAAAAAGTATGGAATAATTTCAATTTTCAACAAGATTATGATTATGGTTCAGCTCCTTCTACTTACGGAATTTGGTATCTCTACGTTAAAGCTTATGCAAAAAGTGGATTGTTTGGAGGAGCATCAGGTGCAGAAGGTTACATAGAACTCAAGTATCAGGATCTCTTTGAAAGACCTTGGGGACCTAATCCAAGCATGAGTGTTTCGAGTATAACAAAAATAGATGGTGTGCAGGAAATAAATTATACCAGCCCAAGCATTGGTTCGGAACTGTCAGACGTAGAAAGTATCAATCCTGATTCAACAAGATATTCGGTATCAAATACTAATCCGTTGGTAGTCACTACAATAGATACAATTACAGGATATTTATATGGATATACAAATGAATCTGAAACTTGGGGAGTAGACGGAACAAGCCTTGATAACCTGGTTTATTATAATGAATCTGAGACAGAAGATATTTTTGCCAGGTTGAACTTTAGTCCTTTTAACTTCATCACTGATCCGCATATAAGTCAATGGACTATTTCAGGGCCATATTATCCTGATACAACTGCGCTGAACCCTGACATCCTATTTACCACCCTTGCTGGCGAGACACAGACGTCTGATGCCTTGTCTGTAACAGTAAGTACTCCGCAAAAAAGCAACCAATATGACGGGTTTGTTGCTTATTTAAAAATTCCATATAAATGCAGGACTTTTGTAAAAGTTACAGGGGGTGCCAATTGTGATAATTTCAGCAAATACCAATTGGAATATGGAAAAGGCGAGAAACCTGAAACGTGGGTTCTTATAAAACAAGCAAGCGACACTAAAGCCAATGGAACTCTGGCATATTGGGACGTTACAAGGTTAAACGGAGTCTACACGCTCCTACTCACAACTTTTGACAAAAACGGGAATTTTAAGGAATCTGAGGAAAAAACCATTCGAATCGGACAATCCATTTCATCAGAATATGGCGGAGTTGCAACAGATGCCTATGTCCAGACAACAATAAATTTTCCATCGCATTCTTTAAAATCCGATACGATAGTTACGATTTCTGTCGTAGATTCTTCGGAAGTTCCTGTATTCAACCCTGATTTCCAGCCCACAGGTCCCACTTTTATATTCTCGCCTTCAATTTCAAAAGATGATTTTTATACAGACACAGGTGGCAATGTTATTAAACCGGCAACTTTGACCTTCCATTATAACCCAAGCGAACTCACTTTTCCTGAAACAATGCTTGGATTGTTTGTATTCCATCCTTTAATCCAGGAGCTAAAATATCTACCTTGTTATGTAGATACAATAACTCATACCGTGACTGCCCAGATAGAGGGTTTTTCGTATTTCTTCCTTGCCAAATCAAACATCCCCGCAGAAAATGTCCAAAGCGATACGGTGCCTCCTGCAAAACCCACAGGCTTGAGTGTCTCCATTACTCATTTAGATGAACCTATATATTTAAATTGGACTCCCAATCGTGAGATTGACTTCGCTTATTACCTGAAAAACGGATAAAAAGCTTTCTTTTTAGCTCTCGTCGTCGGGATTATTATGTAATTCATTTGCAAATTGAATAAAATTTAATACAAAAATATTGTTTATTAT